>TARA_B100001057_G_scaffold9844_3_pt1 | contig 46358 bp, 39 predicted proteins | sample TARA_B100001057 | Tara Oceans TARA_B100001057 (sample SAMEA2621839) | marine metagenome | biome: marine biome (ENVO:00000447); feature: surface water layer (ENVO:00002042); material: "saline water (ENVO:00002010), including plankton (ENVO:xxxxxxxx)" | depth 5 m | reverse complement strand
AGAGAATCTTTACTTAGAAATATTTGGGGTGCTGATGTTCATGTTGTTGCAAGAACAGTAGATGTTCATATCAGGAAAATAAGAGAAAAATTAGGTCAAGATTTTATAAGTACGATAAAAGGTGTAGGATATAAGTTTAAAAATTAATTTTAATTATAAATATTAAAAGTAATTTTAATCTATGAATAACTCTCAATCTATCTCTATTCTTTTTGGTATAATTGTTGGAGTTATATCATTAACAACTGCATTATTACTAGGTGTTAATGATACTGAGAAACTTTTGACTGCAGGAATTATTTCAATTTTTTCCTCGACACTTCTATTTGCGATCATTACTGAAAATTTATTTGATAAGAAAATTAAAGAGATATATAAATCTTTTGAAAGAATTAGAAATCAAGAATTTGAAAGAGTGCAGGTTGATACTTCTGTTTTAAGAAATATAAACCCATTAAGAGGTATAAACGATGAGATTTATAATTATGCAAGTTTAAAACAGCTTGAGATTGACGAACTAAAGAGGTTAGAGGCATTTAGGAGAGATTTTTTACAGGATGTATCGCACGAACTTAAAACTCCAATTTTTGCAGCACAAGGTTTTGTCCATACACTACTAGATAATATGGATGCCGATGATAAAATCAGAAAAAAATTTTTGAGTAAGGCAGCCAAGAGCTTAGATTATCTTGATATTCTAGTTAGAGATCTTCTAACAATATCTCAAATGGAATCTGGAGAAATTAAAATGAAAATGGAGGCCTTTGATGTTATCGCTCTTGTCACTGAGACTATTGAACAGTTAGAGCCACTTGCAAAAACTAAGGAAATAAGTCTTAAACCTGAGTTATCAGATTCTAAGTCTGTAATTGTTATTGCTGATTACTACAGAATATTTCAGGTTCTAAAGAACCTAATTTCAAATAGCATAAAATATTCTGATGAGAATTCTAAGATTACCATTTCTTGTGAGAAAAGAAAAAAAGTAATAAATCTTAAGGTAATTGATCAAGGGAAAGGAATTCCTAAAAATCATAGAAGAAGAATATTTGAAAGGTTTTATAGAATAGACAAAAGTAGATCTAAACAAAAGGGAGGTACTGGTTTAGGACTTGCTATTGTTAAGCACATAATTGAAGGCCACAGAACAAAAATTAAATTAAAATCTAAGGTTGATAAAGGTTCAATTTTTTCATTTAATTTAAAACTTGCTCCCAAATCTTCTAAAAGAAGAAAATCTCTCAGAAAAGTCTTGAAAAAGAATAAGGTAGAAATGATATAATATTTACTTAATAAATATTGTTTTTATTTATTAATAAATCTATTTTTGCTCACTTTTTAGAAGCAAATGGATTCAAACAGTTATAAAACAAAATACCTCAAAAAAGAGTCAATTCAGAAGAATTGGTTTGTTGTAAATGCTGATGGAAAAACTTTAGGAAGATTCACTTCAGAAGTAGCAAAAATCTTAAGAGGTAAAAATAAAGCATCTTTCACACCACACATGGATTGTGGAGATTATGTTGTTGTAATCAATTCGGATGGCATTAAAATGACTGGGAAAAAGTGGAGAGAAAAACAGTACGTTTCTCATAGTGGATATCCAGGTGGTCAAAAAATAATTAATCCACTTGATTTAAAAGAAAAGAAATCCTCGACGTTCATCATTGAAAAAGCTGTACGGGGTATGCTTCCTAAAAATAGATTAGGTAGGCAGTTATTCCGAAATTTATTCGTTTATGAAAATTCTGATCATCCTCATGAGGGTCAAAAACCAAAAGAATTAAATATTTAACATGGAATATATTAATACTGTCGGGAGAAGAAAAACATCAGTTGCAAGGCTCTACATGAAACCAGGGAAAGGTAATTTCACAATTAATGGAAAAAAACTTGATAAATATTTTGCATCAGAGCTATTAAGGCTAATTGTTGAGCAACCTCTAAAACTTGTTGATAGTCTGAAAAACTTTGATTTTAAAGTCAACCTCCACGGTGGTGGACTCAAAGGTCAAGCGGAGGCTGTTAGACTTGCTGTGGCACGAGCTCTAGTAAAAAATAATGATGAAACTAGGCCGGTTTTAAAGAAAGAAGGTTTCCTAACAAGAGATCCAAGGATGGTCGAAAGAAAGAAATATGGTAGAAGAAAAGCAAGAAGAGCATTCCAGTGGGTTAAGAGATAAAATATAATATGATTAAAAAATTAGAACATAAAGATTTATTAAAAGCCGGTGTACATTTTGGGCATCTTACTAGGAAGTGGAATCCAAAGATGTCTGAATATATATTCATGGAAAATAATGGTATTCACATAATTGATCTTCATAAAACAATTGATTGTGCTTTTACTGCTGCCTCATCACTTCAAAATATTGCAAAATCTGGTAGAAAAATTATGTTTGTTGCTACAAAAAAGCAGGCTAAAACCTATGTATCGGAGAAGGCTAAGGAATTAAACATGCCATATGTAACAGAACGATGGTTGGGTGGTATGTTGACTAATTTTTCAACTATTAGAAAATCTTTGAAAAAGCTGTCTTCTATTGAAAATATGCAGAGTCAGGATTCATTTACCCAAGACTTTTCTAAAAAGGAAAGATTAATGATTTCCAGAGATAAGGATAAACTTGAGAGAGCTCTTGGCGGGATCTCAACATTAAATAGAATTCCTGCGGCCTTATTTGTTGTAGACATCAAGCATGAAGAAATTGCTATTCAGGAGGCAAAGAAATTAAATATACCAGTATATGGTATGGTCGACACAAATTCTGATCCTAACCAAATTGATTTTGAGATACCATCTAACGATGACTCTTTCACCTCTGTTGCTACAATCATGGATTACATATCTGCGGCAATAGCAGAGGGCCTCAAAGAGAGAGAGAAGATTAAAGAAGAAATTAGGATTAAACAGGAGAAAGAAGCATCTGAGAAGGAAGCTAAGGAAAAAAAAGAAGCTGAGAAGAAGGCAAAGGAAGCTAAAAAACAAGTAACGAAGTAATTATTAAGTACTATGTCAGTAAGTATTTCTGCAAAAGAAGTTAATGAGTTAAGGCTAAAGACAGGGTCAGGGATGATGGACTGTAAGAAAGCACTGGTTGAGGCTGGAGGTGACTTTGATAAAGCAATAGATGTATTAAGAAAGAAGGGACAAAAAGTATCTGCAGCAAGATCAAACAGAGAAACATCTGAAGGTGTTGTGATTTATAAATTAAGTCCCAATGAGGATAATGCATCTATATTATCATTTACTTGTGAAACCGATTTTGTAGCTAAAAATGAAGATTTTCAAGAATTAGCTTCTAAGATATTAGATACTGCATTTGATAATAATTTATCATCAGTCGAAGAGATTTTATCTTCTAGTTTTGGTTCCTCTACTATCAAACAAGAAATCGTCAATTTAATTGGTAAGATTGGTGAAAAAATTGAGATTAGAGAATACCAATCTTTAGAAGGAGAAAAAATTGTACCTTATATTCATGCTGGAAATAAGTTAGGAGTTTTAGTTTCCTTGGTAAATACATCTTCTGTAGATTATGTTGAAGCTGGTAAAGATGTAGCAATGCAGATCGCTGCAATGAATCCCATTGCACTAAATAAAGATGGTGTTGACCAAACTGTGATAGATAAAGAAATAGAAATTGGGAAAGAGCAAGCTCTTAAAGAAGGTAAACCAGAAAATATCGTTGAGAAAATTGCTCAAGGTAAGCTCCAAAAGTTCTTCAAGGATAACACTCTTCTAAGCCAACCATTTGTCAAAGATAATTCAATGACAATCGAGTCTTACCTAGGAACATTTTCTACTGAATTGACTGTTGATAAGTTTCTTAGAGTTTCAATAGGATAATCCTCTTCTAATTATTCATTATATCCTCTATCTCCTCAGGAAGGATAGGAATATTTTTCATCAAATTATAGTTTTTGTCTTCTCCAACAAGAATATTATCTTCGAGCCTAACACCTAAGCTTTCTTCCCTAATATAAATTCCTGGTTCGACAGTAAACACATTTCCTGGACATAAGTCAACATAGAAGTTACCAACATCATGTACATCTAAACCAAGATGATGTGAAGTCCCATGCATAAAATATTTTTTGAATAAAGGATTTTTAGGATTCTGTTTTTTTACATCATGTTTATCGAGCAACTTTATTTCTATTAATTCACTCTCCATAATTTTACCAACTTCTTTATGATATTCATTAATAGTTATACTTGGTCTTAGGATATTAGTAGCTTTATTTTTAACATTTAGAACAGCATTATATATTTCTAACTGTCTTTTTGTAAATTTTCCATCAACTGGTATAGTCCTTGTCATGTCAGACTTATAATTTGAATATTCAGCTGCAATATCCATCAGGATAAGATCTCCAGATTTACATAGAGAATTATTTGTGTTATAATGAAGAGAACATGCATTTATTCCCGATGCAATTATTGGTTGATAAGCAAAGCCCTTAGATTTATTCTTTATGAACTCGTGAATTAACTCTGCTTCAATATCGTATTCCCATATGTTTGGTTTAATATAATTTAGAACTCTCCTAAATCCTTTCTCTGTTATATCACAAGCTTTTTGAATTAAGTCAACCTCAGTATCATTTTTAATCATTCTTAAATCACTTAGAATAGGGTAAGACCTATTAATTTTATAAGTTGGATAAGATATTTTAATTTCATTTAGGAATCTATCTTGTGGTGTTTCAATTTTAGTACTTGATCTTATATGTTCATTCTTTTCTAAATAAATACTTTCTGTCTGAGCTAATATTAGATCTAAAACATTTTTGAAATTATTGTTCCACATAATTGTCTCAATTCCAGATATTTTTCTTGCTTCTTCTTTTGTAAACTTATTCCCCTCCCAATTAGCTATTTCTTCACTGGTTTCTTTTATAAATAAAATCTCTCTCATCTTCTTATCAGGAAAATTTGGAGCTAAAATTAAAAATGTATCTTCTTGATCAATCCCTGTCAGATATAAAAGGTTAGTATTTTGAACAAAGTGTAATGTCTCATCCGCATTTGTTGGCATGAATTCATTAGAGATAAATACTGATGCAGAATTTTTATCAACTTTATCTAAAAAGTTTTTTCTATTATTAATGAAAAGAGAGTTATCAATTATTTCGTATCTCATCGGTATATTTTGTCTTAAAGATACATTAATTGTTAATAAATTTTTAATTTGCCTATTATGGATTTTGTTGATAAAAATATCGAGAAATATGTTGAAGCTTTATCTGACAAAGAACCTCCTCTCCTCAAAGAAATCAATGAATATACTTTTCGAAATATTCATCAGCCAAGAATGTTATCCGGCCATCTACAAGGTAGGATTCTGAGTTTTATATCTCAAATTAAGAAGCCAAAAAATATTTTAGAGATAGGAACATATACAGGCTACTCCGCATTATGTCTTGCTGAGGGTTTATCCACTGATGGCAAATTGATCACAATTGATAAGGACAAAAGCCTACACAGTATTGTAGGTGATTTTTTTAGTAGGTCTAAGTATTCACACCAAATAGATCGAAAAATTGGTGAGGCGTTAAATCTAATTCCAGAGATTAAATTAAAGTTTGACCTAGTCTTTATTGATGCAGATAAAAAAAATTATAAAAATTACTTTAATCAAGTATTTGATATTTTAAATGTGGGAGGAGTAATAATCGTTGATAATGTTCTTTGGAATAGTAAGGTAACGGATCTTGAAAAGAATCATAATGACAAGATAACCGTATACATGAATGAATTTAATGAGTATATTAAAAACAATAAAAAAGTATCCAAGTTGATACTGCCTGTCAGAGATGGACTAACAATTATTATTAAGAATGAGAATTAATTGTCTTTACTTTTTTTTAGTATGTAACTTATTTTTTTCAGAATCATTTTCTCAAAACTCTCCAAAAGTTCCACAAAAAATTAGAGTTGATAACATGGTACTGAATATCTCAGATGAAATCATCCCTATTATCCAAAATGAAGTAGATGTAATTCATTTAAATGAAAAGTATTTTCAAATATTTATCGATAGAATAAATATTTATTTTCCAATAATTGAGAACATCCTTGAAGAAGAGGAAATGCCTGATGACTTAAAATATTTAGCACTCCAGGAAAGTGCTTTAATTTCAGATGCTGTATCATCTTCTAATGCAGTGGGCTTCTGGCAGTTTAAGAAAGAGACAGCAGAAGATTATGGTTTGACTATTGATGATAAAGTTGATGAAAGGAAAAATATTATATCTTCAACAAGAGCAGCTTCTAAATATATCAAGAACAGTAATTATCTTTTTGAAAATTGGATCTTTTCAATTTTTTCATATTATCAAGGACTAAGTGGAGCAAAGGCTCTAGTTGATCCTCAACTTTATGGATCAAAGAGAATGATAATAGATAAGAATACTCACTGGTACATAATTAAATTTTTAGGCTATAAAATTGCATTTGAAGATTTTATAGTCAAATCTAATTATAACAGAAACTTTACAGTTTATGAAAATGAAACTTTTAATTCTTTGAAGGACTTATCTAGAAGCCTATCAATTGATGAGAAGGAATTAATTTCAATTAATTCATGGATATCTTCAGATAGAATTCCAAATAATAAAGTTTTTTCCTTCCTTATACCAGACAGTAGAGAAAATGTATTTAAAAGATCTTCATCTATTAAAAAATCATATAGTCTTAACCCTGAACCTTACGAAAACTTTTTTTCACCTATTGATATCAAGGTTTCGGAAGTAATTCAAAAGAAAAAGATTTTATTAAATGGGCTACCTGCCTTTATTGCAGACTCAGGCGATAAGATCAACGATATAATAAAATTGTACAAAGTTCCAAAGAAGAACTTTTTAGTATTTAATGATATTAAAGGTAACCATGAATTAACTCCTGGAACTCCATATTATTTAACTAAAAAGAGGAAAAAGGGGAGAGTACAGTTATACGTGAGGAGAGAGGATCAATCATTATGGGAGATATCTCAACTATTTGGTGTGAGACTTTCGTCCTTAGAAAAAATGAATAAGGAGAATGCTTCTAGTAAAATTATATTGAGGAGAAGGTCTATTCTTTAACTATTTTCTCAATTATCTTACCATCCTTCTTTCCTTTAAGAATTAGCTTTTTATCTCCGTAGTGAGTCATTTCCTCTTTGACCAGATAAAATTTATCATCATAACTTTCAAGCGTACTTATTTTATCAACTCTCTCTTTACCTCTCCAAATATCTAAATTTATTTTTTCCCATTTTTTTGATTTTATTGACTTGTAAGAAGCATCAATTATTGCATTAACTATGTATCCATCATAAAATGTCTCCGATGGATTGTCTCCTTTTTCTAACGAATCAAACATATTTGCGAACATATGGTTATAACCTAACTCATTAAGTTCATCACCTACTGGAAAGATCCATCCCGAATCTGATTCAGCTTTCTCAGCTACATAATCACTTCCTTTACCTGTTGTAAACATTTCAAATCCTGTTCTTAGAAATGAATTAACCCAAATTGTACCCTCAGTACCCATAACTTCATCTCTCAGATCTAGCCCTCCCCTGAAAGTCCAACTCACCTCAAATTGTCCAATGGCCCCATTTTCATACTTTACAAGACCAATTGCATGATCCTCAGCATCAATTGGTTTCACCTGAGTATCCCCCCAGCACATCACTTCTACTGGCTTTATATCCTTACCAATGTAATTTCTACTTATTTCAATACAATGGCACCCTAGATCTAAAATACATCCACCACCTGCCTGCTCTTTATCCCAAAACCATTCACTGTGAGGCCCAGGATGAGTTTCTCTAGATTTAGTCCATATTATTTGACCCAGGCTCCCAGACTTCACGCTTTCTAAAGCTTTTAAAAATTTTGGTGTATAGCAAAGGTCTTCAAGATAACCTGCAAAAATACCAGCTTTCTCTACTGCTTCTACCATCCTCTTTGCTTCTTCAGCTGTCCTTCCAAGTGGTTTAGTACATATTACTGCTTTATTATGTTTACAACATAGGTGAACAGCTTCCTCGTGTAAGTTATTTGGAAGAGATATACATACAACGTCCACGTCTTTATGGGAAATAGATTCCTCCATATCAGTTGTCCAATGTGGGACACTGTAATCATCTGCAAACTTTTTTGCACTTTCTTCTCTTCGAGAATAAATTGAAATTACACGGTCTTTATTTCTATACCCGTGTAATGAGTCGGTATAGAATCTACCGATGAAACCTGAACCTAACATTGAAATTTTTTGCATAGTTTATTTATTTTTTTCTTTAAAGAATACAACTAAAAATAATAAGACTGCTCCAGAAATATAAGCAGGAACCATCCAAATATCTCCCCAGTTTTTAATTCCCTCAATTGTATTGTTGTCAGTGACAATTCCTGAAAACCAAGAACCAATAGTCATACCAATACCATATGTAGCCACAGTAAATAATCCTTGTGCAGCATTTTTAATTTTATCACCAGCCTTATTTTCTGTATACATATAGCCAGTTACAAAGAAGAAATCGTAACATATTCCATGAAGTAAAATACCAGAGATTATCATCCAGTAATACGCTTCAAGGTCGCCATTAGCAAAGAAGAAAAATCTTAGTGACCATGCGGCAATACCAATAATCAAAATATTCTTTACACCCAATCTGTAATAAAGAAATGGGATAGCGAGAATAAATATTGCTTCTGATATCTGACCATATATCATTTTACCTGCTGCACCTTCCATTCCCATGTCATTTAAAAAAACATTCGCAAAGGAGTAGTAGAAGGAGAGGGGTATGCAAATCAAGACAGCTGATATAAAAAATATCAGATACGATTTATCTTTTAATAAGACTAGACCTTCTAGACCCAGTGGTGAGCCGTCACTCTTTCCTTTAGGTGGAACATTAGGTAACGAAAATGAAAAGAGACCAAGAACAATTGATGCGCCAGCTGCTATATAAAAAGTATATGCTATACTTGTTACATTATTTTCTAGCTGTAGATTTCCTATTATGAATCCCGCAACAATCCAGCCAAAAGTACCAAAAAATCTAATTACTGGAAACGTCTTTCCTGAATCACTCACGTTTGCAAACACTATATTATTTGATAATGCAACAGTTGGCATATACATTAAGGAGTATATTAGAACAGTTACAATAAATAAAAATGATGATGAGATCTCAGTTGCATAAATTAATAACAAGCCACCAACTATGTGAAGGGCACCCATAGCCTTTTGAGCAGAAAAATATCTGTCTGCAATTGAACCTACAAAGAATGGAGAAAATATTGCAGCAATAGCAAATGCACTGTATGCCGATCCTATCTCCTCACCAGAAGAATTTAAAATCTTTGCCATGTAAGTTCCGGCGGTAACATACCATGCCCCCCAAATAAAATATTGGAGAAACATCATCACCGATAATTTGAAGTTTTTCATAGATAGTTTAGTTTATTAGTCTCAACAATTATTAAGTTAAAAAAAAAATTTTTAAATTAAAGTGATTTTATACCAATATTAAACTGACTAACTATACCAAATACTCAAATGAAAAAAAATAATTCAAAAAATAACAATAGAAGAGAATTCCTAAAAAAGGGTGCTCTTGCTGCATCTAGCTTTTTTATAGTCCCAAGATATGTTCTTGGAGGTAACGGATTCACATCTCCAAGTGATAAAATAAATATAGCAGGTATTGGTATTGGTGGGAAAGGTACATCTGACTTATGGTATGCTTCAGATGAGGGTAAGGAAAATGTCGTTGCCCTGTGTGATGTAGATAAGGGAGAAATTAGTGCAAAATCTAGATCAAGGTTTCCAAAGGCTAATTTTTATCAGGACTTTAGAGTTATGTTCGATAAGCAAAAAGATATCGATGCTGTTACCATTTCTTCTCCAGATCACGTTCATGCAATCCAAGCTCTTGCAGCAATGGATGAGGGAATTCATGTGTATGTTCAGAAGCCTTTAACTCATAATATTAGAGAGGCTAGGATGCTTACTGAGACAGCTAGGGAGAAAAAAATAGTGACTCAGATGGGAAATCAAGGAGCGTCTAATTCTGGAATGAGTAAAGTTCAAGAGTGGTTTGATAATGGATTAATTGGAGAGGTGGATGAGGTATTTGTCTGGACAAATCGACCTGTTTGGCCTCAAGGAATTCCAGTTCCAAAATCAGATGGAAGTCCTACTCCCGAGGGTCTAGATTGGGATTTATGGTTAGGTCCTGCTCCAAAGATTGACTATACGAATGCATACCATCCCTTTAATTGGAGGGGCTGGTGGGCATATGGAACAGGGGCTTTAGGAGACATGGGTTGCCACTTAATAGATGTTCCATTTAAGACTTTAGGACTACAATATCCAACAGCTGTAGAGTGTAGTGTAGGTCAAGTTTTTATAAAAATGTGGAGTCCAGAGTATATTCCTGAGGGATGTCCTCCCTCATCCTCTGTTACTTTAGATTTTGAGTCAACTGATAAAAATAAATCTCCTCTGAAAATGAGATGGTTAGATGGTGGATTAAGACCACCTCATCCAGATTTGATCCCTGCTAGTGATTCGTTGGGTACTCCCAATAGTGCAAATGGAGTTATGATGATAGGATCTAAGGGAATTATAACTACCGGTGTATATGGTTTTACTCCAAAATTGTATCGAAAAGGGGAGGATACAGTGGAGTTTGATACCTCTAACCAGCCTGGAAATGAATTTGGTCATCAGACAAAATGGATTGAAGCTTGTAAAGCAGGATTCAATAGCTCTGAACACAAGTCTTTAACCTCTTCTTTTGATTATTCTGGACCAATGACAGAAACAGTTCTCATGGGTAATATCGCTATAAGAAGTTTTATGGAGATGAAAAAAAATAAGATTGGAAATGCATTTTATCCTGGAAGAAAAAAATTATTATGGGATGGTGGTGCTATGAAAATTACAAATTATAATAATGCCAATAAGTTCGTATCTAGAAATTATCGAAAAGGTTGGGAAGTTTAAAATTCATAGTCTAATCCTAGTTTATTTTGAAGATGCTTTAGATTTTTATTTTTCTTAGATAGATAATCAAATTTATCTTTATTAGTGTATATCGCTTTTTCTTTTACTGTTTGGGTTACATCCTTTCCTAAACTAACTTTTTTTTCAAATCTAACTTTTAATTGTTCTTTAAATTTATTTAATATGCTATCGAATATGGTTCCCTCCAGATCATTGTCAAGATGAAAGGTGATCTTATGATCTTTAATAGTATATTTTTTTTTGAGGATGGCAATCTCTGAGTTTTTATCATTCAATGATTTAGTAAATTCTTCTAGAAGGACAATAAAACTATCTTCAGTGAATGGAACTTTCTCAATTTTATTTGTTCTGCTCTCCTTATAATCTAAATCTTTTTCAGTCTTCTTGTCAACTGTTAGTAAACTTTTAAGGTTAGGTGTTTCCTGACTTTGTTCTGATTTTTTTATAATTACTTCTTTACTTACTGAAGTATCTTCATCTCTCTCATCAACTAATTCTGTTTTATTACTTTTTGCTGATAAATGAGTTTCGTCTACTTCAATTATATTAGACCCCTTTTCAGTTTTTAAAGTTTTTTTTTTTGAAAGAGAAGAAATTTTGATTAAAGCAATTTCTGTATGAATTTTATTATCATTAGATCTTTTATAGTTTATTTCAAATTGATTTAAAATTTCTAGAGATTCTTCAATGAAATTAGTTGGTATCAACTTCGATTGATCAATATATTTTGATTTTTCAGAATTAGAAACTTCCATAATTTCTATTAATTTATCATTTTTTGATAGAAGTAAATTTCTAAAATGGTTAGAAAGTCCATTTAGAAGAGCTGAACTTTCAAAGCCTTTTTTCAAAATATCATTATGGATTAGTAATGTTTCTGAAATTTTAGATTTATAAATTAAATCTGCCACATTAAAGAAATATTCGCTATCTAAAATATTCAGATTCTTAGTTACAATATCCAAAGTAATTTTAGAGTCTTTCGAAAATGTTCTGATCATATCAAGTGTAGAAAGTGCATCTCTCATAGCACCATCCGCTTTCTGGGCAATAATGTGTAGAGCTTCATCATCAAATTCAATTTTTTCTTTAGATAATATATCTATAAGCTTACCTTTTATTTCTGGAATTTCAATTCTATTGAAATCATAAATTTGACATCTGGATAAAATTGTGGGAATTACTTTATTTTTTTCTGTTGTTGCAAGTATAAATATTGCATAGGATGGGGGTTCCTCTAATGTTTTTAGGAAAGCATTAAATGCAGCATTTGAAAGCATGTGAACCTCGTCAATGATATATACTTTATATTTTCCAGATTGTGGTGCGTACCTTACTTGGTCAATTAAATTTCTTATGTCATCAACAGAATTGTTTGATGCTGCATCTAACTCATAAATATTTAAATTATTTGAAGTTTCTAATGGATTATCGATATTAAACCCATTTATTTCATTAGCTAAAATTCTTGCACATGTTGTCTTCCCTACACCTCTGGGGCCACAAAATAAAATTGATTGAGCAATTTTTTCATTTTTTACTGCGTTATCGAGAGTAGTTGTTACGTGTGACTGGCCAACAACATCCTCAAATTTTATAGGTCTATATTTTCGTGCTGATACAACATATTTTTCCACAGATGTAAATTAAATAAATTAGATTTGCTCAACAATATTGTTCTTTGTTTTTTGGGGTCGACTGGAATTGACAGTATGATAAATTTTATTTTTGCATGTCGGGTGAATGTAACATCCGTAATCAAATACTAAATACTTTAAACGGCGAACGTAAATACGAATACGCTATGGCGGTTTAAATTCTAAGAATTTGAATTGCCACATCATAATTTAATTGGTGATCTTCGATTAATTAATATGGTGTCATAAGGAGATCTACTATATGTATTAACCTACAGTTATGTATAGGAAATTTCAGTAGGTAAGGGTAGAAGTTGGTTGATATTTTCCTGCTCTATCTCGAAAATTAAATATTATCTAAGCATGTAGACGAAATACGGTTTCCATAGCTGGACGCGGGTTCGAATCCCGCCGACTCCACAAGTTTAGTACGACAATCCTTATGATTCAACCTCTTTATCTCTAGAGTATAAATTTATCTTAAACAGAGATGTTACATGATAAAAATAATAGAGTAAATGATAAAAGGTGTATAGGGTTTTTTTGAGTTTAGGTATTTAATTAAAAGCTAAACTAGTTAAGTTCAGTATGTCAATTTATTCATATTATTTTTTTTATTAATCATGTTTCTAATTCTATTTTCAGAAATAATTATTTTATAATTTTCAGAGATAGTAAAAAGACTTTTATTTAAATTTTCTCTGTCGCTTTCAATTGTTCTAACTAAAAGGTCAATTTCTTGATTTTGGAAATCACTCAAATTTTTAGAGTTTTTATAAAAACTAAGTCTATCATATTTTACTTTGACATTAGATTGGAGTTTGATTGTTTCTTGTAATAAGTTTTTAATCTCATTATCATCTCTAGATAATACTTCGTTAATAACTGACAGAACAGCACCACTTGCACCAATTATTGGACCGGCTTTTCTTGTAACTTCCGAGTTGGAAGATAGAACTCCCATCAAAGCTCCTAAAAATGTTATCCCAGCTGCACTAAAGGTTCTTATTTTTCTATTATTTTTTGATGTTGCCTCAATCCATTTTAAGTTTTCATTAATTTCTTCTAGCCCATTTTGTTGTTCTTCTAACTCATTAATTAACTCTGTAATTTTTTCCTGAACTTTTAGAGGATTAATTGTATTCATTACTACAACATCAAGAGTAATTTGAGATGATAGACCAGATAAATCGGTTGCTTTTAGTTCAAGGTTATAATTTTGAGTTGAGTTTGTTCTCTCAACGTGGTCGTAGTCTACAGAAAAGGAGATTATTTTGTTATTACTCTCAAGTTTCATGCCTCTAGGTAATTGAGCGCCAACATTTTCAATAACTATTGAGTCATTAACATTTGGATCATCAACAGGAATTTTATATGTATATGAATTGCCTTCCTCAACTATCCATTTTGAGGTTTTACCAAAGACTGGAGGGTAATTATTCTCTGAATATATTATTTTGAAGGTGTCCAAATCAAATAATTCTGGTTTATTTTTTTTGTAAGCTCTTAAAATAAATTGAAAGGTTTTTTCAAGTTCATTGATATTATTAGGATCAATTTTCCAATCTATATTTCCATTTATTGGATCAAAATTATCAATTGGAGCATCTGTTTTTAATTCAAAAAGAATTTCACCATCACCATCGGATATTATTGGTTGGTAGTTAAAATTAAAATTACTCCTTATAATTTTATCAATCTGTTTATTTATAATTTTTGGTGGATATTCTAAATTATTAATTTCAATTAAGAAATCATACCTTTCAAGGTTTGAGTTCTGTTCTTGAGCAAAAAGATTCCATGTGATGAACCTATTTAGTGCCTGGTTATCATCAGGTATAAACTCAAAATATATTCTTTTACTTCTTTTGTCATATATGATTTTTCCGTTGTCTAAAATTCTAAAGTTAGGGTTATCATTAAAATAATAGTTAAATATTATTTCATCCTCTTTACCAGCTAGCTGAATAATCATAGACAGGGTATCTCTCTCGTCAAGTTTTATACTGGTAGGGTTGTATTGACTCTCTATTAAAATTTTTTCTTCACTATTAATGCTATAATTAATGATATTAAAATAAATATCGGGATAATTCTCTTGTATATTTATTGTTTTAGATGATATACTATTTGTAGAATCTCTTTTTACTATTTCTGTTGAATCAATACTATTATTTTGAGCGTAAATTGATATTGGTACCTGAACTAAATTTAAGATAATAAAGAGAATAAAGTTTCTCATGTTATATTTAAATAAGATACATGTTAATAACATGTAATTTAATTTAATAATTTTTATCAATGACTTTAATTAATTTTTTAATTCTCAATCTCAATATACTCTCTTTTGAAGGTATTACTAGTGATATTAATGACTGGGTACTAAAAAAAAATGAAAATAACATTAAAGTATATCTTAGAAAAAATGAAAAAAATACTTCAGAGTATTTAGCTGAGACAGTTGTAAGTTCAGATATAGACTCAATTTTAAAATTTATTTTAAATTTCGATAACTCCTACAAGTGGATGTATAGACTAGAGGATAGTAAAATTTTAGAAAAAAGTAATGACACACTTTTTTATGTTTATTTCAAAATGGAGATGGGTTGGCCTCTAAAGAAAAGAGACTTAGTATCAGATGTAAAAATTTTAAGTGAGGATAATAAGGTTACTGTTAATCTAACCTCAACCCCCGGATACATTCCATTAGACAAAAATTTAATAAGGATTCTCGACTCAAAATCCACTTGGATATTATCAAAAATAGATTCAAATAGAACTAAAGTTACACTTCAGAGTTACGCAGTAATTGATAAAATACCTTCATTTGTAGTTGATATGTTTATTTTGGATGGGCCTCTACACTCCATGAAAAACCTAAGAAGAAATTTTTAAATTCTTTCAATATCTGCACCAAGATCCCTGAGTCTTTTGTCAATATTACTGTAACCTCTATCTATTTGGTCAATGTTATCAATAATACTTTCTCCATCTGCAGAGAGGGCAGCTATAAGTAATGAAACTCCGGCCCTTATATCAGGGGACGTCATTTGAATTCCTTTCAAAGGTATTTTCCTATCTAATCCGATTACAGTTGCTCTGTGAGGATCACAAAGAATAATTTGAGCCCCCATATCAATTAATTTATCTACAAAAAATAACCTACTTTCAAACATCTTTTGATGTATGAGAACTGTTCCTTTTGCTTGGATAGATGTTACAAGGGCAATACTTAAAAGATCAGGTGAGAATCCAGGCCAAATTGAATCAGATATAGTCATAATTGAGCCATCTATAAATGATTCAATTTCATAATGATCTTGAGATGGAATATGGATAGAATCATTTTCTAATGACATTTTTATTCCAAGTCTGCTAAATGTTTTTGGTATAATCCCTAGATTTTCAGTACTTACATTTTTAATTAAGATATCTGATTGAGTCATTGCTGCTAAGCCTATAAAGCTACCTATCTCGATCATGTCTGGAAGTATTTTATGTCTAGTTCCAATTAATGTAGATACTCCTTCAATTTTTAAAAAGTTTGAACCAACACCTTTAATACTTGCTCCCATTGAATTTAACATTTTACAGAGTTGCTGGAGATATGGTTCACATGCTGCATTATATATAGTTGTTTTACCTTCAGCTAGAGCCGCAGCCATTACAATATTAGCCGTTCCAGTTACAGAGGCCTCATCAAGCAAAATATTACTTCCATGTAGTTTTTCACTTGAGACCTTAAATAATGAATTATTTTTTTCTAAGGTAAATTTTGCACCTAGTTCCTGAATGCCCACAAAGTGAGTGTCAACTCTTCTCCTGCCAATTTTATCTCCTCCCGGTTTTGCCAAATAAGCATTACCGAATCTAGCTACAAGGGGTCCCATTAGCATTATAGACCCCCTTATTTTTGAAGATTTTTCAAAAAACTCATCAGATTTAGTATAATTTGTATCAATAGATGATGCTTTAAATTTATAAGTTGTTGGATCTTGTTTTTCTACATCTACACCCATTCCTTTGAGTAAATCAATCAGGAGATTTACATCTTTTATATCAGGCACATTTTCAATTATGACATCATCTTCTGTTAAAAGTACAGCACAAAGAATTTGGAGTGCCTCATTTTTTGCTCCTTGAGGATGAATAGTTCCCTTTAAATTTTTACCACCATTAATTCTGAATGATCCCATTACATTCTCCTTTTTCTAAAGGGTCTGTTTGATTTAAAGTTCCTTTTAGATTTTGAATGGTAGTGATGCTTTGATCCTCTCTCTTTTGTTACCTTGTAGAATAGATTTAACTCCTTTACTTTATCCACATCAATTGATAATTTATTATTAGAAAGTTCTTTTATATTTTCAATAATAACTTTATTATCTATTGACTCTTTATTCCACATTCCAAAAAATGATTTCATAATTTTACCAATATGTATTACTGCTGCCTCTTTTTCATCCTCTTTCTTTAACTTGCATGCCTCTTCTATTAGTAACTCAATTTTTTTCCCGTAGTGTCTATACCTTATCTTAGTTTTAGGATATTCTAACCTTTTAGGCCTTTCTGACTCGCTTTTTCTTTTAGGCATTGGGTATGGACTATCAATATCTAAACCATAATCAGACATGATATATAAGTCATCCCACATCTTAGCATCAACTTCACTTTGGTCTTTAAAACTTGGCTGAGTAATCTTCATCATCTCGACAAGAGTTTTAGACATTTTATTTCTTTTTTCTTTGTCTTTTTCATTACCGACATAGTCGACTAATTTATGAAAGTTTCTGCCGTACTCTCTTAGTATCAGATTACTTCTTGTTGTGTTATATTCCATCTTCATAATTTTTTTCAAAACTAAGTAATTTTTTCATCAATTAAGTATTAGATTCATCTACTTATTATTTATGAATTATTTGGATGACCTTAATGCTAATCAAAAAAAAGCTGTTCTTCATAAGATCGGTCCATGTTTAGTTATAGCTGGAGCTGGGTCTGGCAAAACAAGAGTTTTAACTTATAGAATAGCGCATCTTATTAAGGAAGGAACAGATCCTTTCTCAATTTTAGCTTTGACATTTACAAATAAAGCTGCTAAAGAGATGAAAAAAAGAATTGAAAAAATAGTAGGTACTGATGCAAGGAGTCTATGGATGGGCACATTTCATTCTATTTTTGCAAGAATTTTAAGGTCTGAGGGACACAAATTAGGTTATCCTCCAAATTTTGTAATTTATGATACCCAGGACTCTAAATTACTTATTAAGTCAATTGTCAAGGAATTAAATCTTGACCCAAAACTATATAAAGAGAATTATGTTTTTAATAGAATATCAAATGCGAAGAATAAATTGATTTCTCCTTTAGAATATAAAAATAATCCTATTCTTCAAGAAGAAGATTCAGCTTCACTAAAACCAATGATTGGTGATATATATAAAATTTATTCAAAGAGATGTTTTAAATCTCAAGCAATGGATTTTGATGATTTATTATACAATACAAATATTTTATTTGCAGAGCATATTGATACACTTAATAAATATCAACAACTTTTTCAGCATGTCCTCATAGATGAGTTTCAAGATACCAATTACTGTCAATATTTAATTACAAAAAGATTGGCATCCGTTAGCAGAAATATATTTGTAGTTGGGGATGATGCTCAATCAATTTATGCATTTAGAGGTGCAGAGATAAGAAACATACTAAAGTTTGAAGATGATTTTGATGAGTTGAATATAATTAAGCTTGAGCAAAATTATAGATCCACCAAAAATATTGTTAATGCAGCTAACTCAGTTATTGAAAAAAATAAATCTAAAATAAGTAAAGAGGTATGGACTGAAAATGAGGATGGAGAATTAATTTCTATTAAAAAATCTTTTTCAGATAATGAAGAGGGTAAAATAGTATCAAATTTAATTTTTGAAGAAAAAAATAGGAATCAGTTAACTAATTCTAACTTTGCTGTATTATATAGAACAAATAGCCAATCAAGATCTATTGAGGAGGCATTGAGAAGAATAGGATTGAAATATAAAGTTTTTGGTGGAGTTTCATTTTATCAGAGAAAGGAAGTCAAGGATCTGCTTGCCTATCTAAGATTTTCGATAAATCAAAATGATGAACAATCATTCAGGAGAATTATTAATTACCCAAGAAGAGGAATAGGTCAAACATCAGTTGATAAAATTATAACTATTTCTAATAAGGAAAACTTAAGTTTATGGAATGTTATTGAGAGGTCATCTGAATTACTTGGACCAAGAATACATAACCTATTAGGTCCATTTAGAGATTTAATAATATCATTTTCAAATTTTTTAAATAATAATGATGCATACACATCAGCTTCACATATTGCCTCTAATTCAGGTCTATTAAAAGAGCTTTGGGACGATAGAAGTGTTGAGGGAATAAGTAGATTTGAAAATGTTCAGGAACTTTTAAATTCAATTAAGGAATTTATTGATAATGAAGATAATGAAGATAAAAGATTAGAAAATTTTCTCCAAGAAATTTCATTATTGACAGACCTGGATAAAGACCTGGATAAAGACGAAGAGTTTATATCATTGATGACTATTCATATGGCAAAGGGTCTTGAATTTCCAGTTGTTTTTATTGTGGGGGTAGAGGAAGATCTCTTCCCATCACAGATGATGATATCTTCTCGTGAGGATCTTGAAGAGGAAAGGAGATTATTTTACGTTGCAATAACTAGAGCTATGAAAAAATTATACCTCACTTATTCTAGCACAAGATATAGGTATGGTATGCTCAAAGACTGTGAGAGAAGTAGATTTATAAAGGAAATAAGTCCTGCATACTTAGATAGTGAAACATTTAATACTAATAGATCATTAGTTTCAAATGTTTTGAAAGAGAAAAAAAGAAACCTTTCTCCAATAAATAAATTAATTAATAATAAAAATATCATAACCCAAAGTGAGATAAATGATTTAAGGGAGGGTATGCGTGTTAGACATCAAATTTTTGGTATTGGCATAATAAAAAAGATAGATTTAAATTCAAATCAAAAAAAAGCAATTATTAATTTTAAAGATGCAGGAGAAAAAACTTTACTATTAAATTTTGCTAAATTAGAAGTTATTAAATAATGGAAATACTTGGAATTGATATTGGTGGATCTGGAGTTAAGGCTGCTTTAGTTGATACCGATAAAGGTGAATTATTATCTGATAAGATTAGATTCCAAACCCCAGAGAATGGTTCTCCCAAAAAAATTTTTGACGGAATAGCTACTAATTTTATAGAAGAATTAAAATGGAATGGTAAAGTTGGTTGTGGTTTTCCTGGCATAGTCAAGAAGAATAAAGTTTATTCGGCAGCTAATATTAGTAAAAAATGGATTGGCGTAAATATCAAAAAAAAATTTTTGAATAAATTCAATTTAGAATGTAGAGCTATTAATGATGCAGATGCGGCAGGACTATCTGAAATCAACTTAAATAATAAAATTCCGAAGAAAGGTACTGTGATGATAATTACTGTTGGAACAGGTCTCGGAACCTCTATCTTTGTAGATGGAAAACTTGTGCCAAATATTGAGTTTGGTCATCTTAAAATGTATGGTGATTGCGCAGAAAAATATGCATCCAATCTTGCAAGAAAAAAACTTAATTTAACCTGGAAGGAGTGGGCTGCTCGATTTAGTGAATATATTCATTACATCGAATTATTAGTATCACCTAATGTTATAGTATTTGGAGGTGGAATAAGTAAATATTTCCATGAATTTGAATCTGACCTCATCTCAAATTGTAAGATTATACCTGCAAAAAATAGAAATAATTCAGGAATAATTGGAGCAGCTTTTTCAGTTACCTAAAACTTTTAGATAACCGACATCGTCAATAAGTTCCCTCTCCTGTGCAAGATTAGCAAGCTCATCACACCGTTCATTCTCTATATTTCCTGCATGTCCTTTGACCCATTCAAATTTTACATTAAACTTTTTATATAAAGGGATTAATACTTTCCAGAGATCTGAATTTAATTTTTTTTTAAAATTTTTCTTTTCCCAATTCCAAATCCATCCTTTTTCTATAGACTCAACCACATATTTTGAATCAGAATAAATTTTTATTTCTATCTTATCGTTTTTAATAGCCTCAAGTGCTTTGATAACAGCTGTTAATTCCATCCTATTATTAGTTGTCAATTTATAGCCCTGACTAATTTCTTTTCGATTATCCTTATATAGTAACACTATTCCATATCCTCCTGGACCGGGGTTTCCTCTGCTAGATCCATCAGTATATATTTTAATCATTCTTTTCAATGAAGTATTTTATAGCAGCTTCATATCCTATCAGGCCCAAGCCAGAAATAATGCCAGTACACACATCGCTTAAAAAACTTTTTTTTCTAAAATCTTCTCTGGACAAAATATTACTAATGTGTACTTCAATTGCAGGTGTGTCAACAGATGCGATTGCATCTCTTAATGCCACGGATGTATGAGTAAATCCCCCAGCATTTATTATTATTCCATCATATTTAAATCCAACCTCCTGAATTTTCTCAATTAACTCTCCCTCATGATTTGACTGAAAGTATTCTAACTTAATTTTTTCAAATTTTTTTAATAAGCTCTCATAATATGTCTCAAAAGATATATCACCATAGATTTTTTTTTCTCTTATCCCAATCAAATTTAAATTTGGACCATTTATTATAATTAACTTCATGATTATATAAATTTAGCTTAAAAATAAGATTTTATGTGGGAACATGATATAATTGAGTTTAAAAACTATCTTAAGTTAGAAAGGTCACTTTCAGACAATTCAGTCTCGGCATATATAAACGATATTAATAATTTTATTGTTTTTCTAAAATCTAAAAATTTAGGTGGATTAAAATATTCTGATATAGATTCATCTCTAATTAGGGATTTCTTAGAAAACTTTTATCAGTCAGGCAAGTCAACATACTCACAGGCTAGAGTTGTTTCTGGTATAAAATCATTTTTTGGATATCTATTATTAGAGGAAAAAATTGATATTAATCCGACTGAATTAATTGAGTCTCCTAAATTATCAAAAAAGCTTCCAGACACATTAAATATCGAAGATATTGAAAAAATGTTGTCCTCAATTAATATTGATAACTTTGAAGGTTTAAGAAATAGAGCCATAATTGAAACTTTATATAGTTGTGGTTTGAGGGTATCGGAACTAATAAATATAACTTATCAAAATTTATTCTTGGATATTGGATTTATTAAAGTCCTTGGGAAGTCATCAAAAGAAAGACTTGTCCCGATTGGTAAATCGGCAATTAAATATATTAAGTTATATAATGAACGATTCAGAAATAATATCAAGGTAAAACCTGGTAATGAGGGGTATTTATTTTTGAACCGTAGAGGATCAAAAATATCAAGAACTATGATTTTTATAATTATTAAAAATATTTCAGATAAAATTTTATTAAAGAAAAAAATTAGTCCTCATACCTTTAGGCACTCTTTTGCAACTCACATGATTGAAGGAGGTGCTGATCTAAGAGCTGTCCAAGAAATGTTAGGTCATGAGTCTATAACGACAACTGAGATATATACTCATTTAAATAGGGAGTATTTAAGAGAAGTAGTAAACAAATTTCATCCAAGGAGTTAATTCTATGGTTATATTTGTATTATGTATAAGAAATTATTTCGTCCTATACTTTTCTCCTTCAGGCCTGAGTTTATTCATAATTTTTCCTTTCTTTCGATCAAGATATTATTTAAAATTCCTTTTGTTAAATTCCTCTCCAAGAAACTTTTTCAATTACATAATAAAAACTTAGAGATAAATATCATAGGTAAAACATTTAAAAATAGAATTGGATTAGCCGCTGGATTTGATAAAAATGCAGAATTACTATACGAGATGGAATATTTTGGTTTTAGTCATGTCGAAGTAGGGACAATAACCCCACTTCCGCAAGACGGTAATCCAAAGCCAAGACTTTTTAGATTACCAAAAGATAAATCTCTTATAAATAGGATGGGTTTTAATAATGATGGAATCGAAAAAATTGCCGCTAGGATCAAATCTTATAAGGGAAAAATAGTTATTGGTGCAAATATTGGAAAGAATAAGATGACACCAAATGACAGAGCCGTAGATGATTACCTTATATGTTTTAAGAAACTAAGGGATCATGTTGATTATTTTGTAATTAATATAAGTTCTCCAAATACTCCAAACCTGAGAAAACTTCAGAGTAAAGGTAGTCTTAGTGTTATTTTGAATAAAATTCAGATTGAAAATAATTCCCAAAAGAATTTAGTCCCAATTTTTATTAAAATTGCACCTGATCTATCTTTTAAAGAGATTGATGATATTCTTGAAATATCAAAAAAGTATAAAATTGATGGAATTATTGCCACAAATACAACAATATCTAGGTCTGGATTAAAAACAAAAAAACTAAAGAAAATAGGGGATGGGGGATTAAGTGGAAAACCTCTTGCTACTAAATCAAACTCTATTATAAAATATTTAAGAAAAAAATCCGATGATAAATTTGTGATTATTGGAGTTGGAGGAGTTTACAATGTAGATGACGTCATTAAAAAAATAGAATCAGGAGCTGATCTAATTCAGGTCTACACAGGTTGGATATATGAGGGACCATCTATGGTAAAAACTATAAATAACTCGCTATTAAAATTAGAAAAGAGAATCGTTAAATAATTATGTATTATTAAATTTGATAGATGGTAGAGAGTTCATATAATAAAGATTACTACGAGGAAGAGGATAGTAAAAAGAGTATTATTGAAAAATTTAAAATCTCTTTGGGAGCTATCTCTCTAGCATTATCCATAATTATATTCCTATCTCTACTTTCATATTTTTTCACTGGTAACGCGGATCAAAGTCTGATAGATTCTGGATTATCATTCTCAGCTCTGGGTGAAGAATCAGAAAATTGGCTAGGTATTGTTGGTGCATTTTTATCTTACTATCTAATTTTTATAGGTTTTGGAATTTCTTCTTTTTTAATAGTTCCTCTATTATTTGTCATTTCTTTTAGACTACTTTTTGGTTCAAGATTATACTCTTTATCCAGAATTTCTATTTTCACTTTTTTTGGTATTATGTGGATATCCTCAATTATGGGTTTTTTCCTCAATATATTTCCTGAAAACTATATTCTTACTAATTATACCGGTGGTATTGGTTATAACTTATCTCTATTTCTAAATAATTTATTAGGGGTATCTTCAATAATTGTACTTATACTGGTACTATTTTTATTTGTTATTTTTTTCTACAATATATACGCCATTTCATCTATTAGATTTAATAAAAATAATGATTCAAGTCTGGTTGATGAGTCATCACAGGAAATCTCAAGTGAAGAAATTGATAAGGATGATAAAAATGATGAGATAGGTGAAGACCAGTTTGAAGATGAGGATTTTCAGGAAGATGAAGATACATATACTCATGATGATAGCGTTTTAAGTGATGATGAGGTAGAAGAAAATAAAGAAAGTATAGAAAATGAAAAAATACATTTGAAGGTAGAAAAAGGAGTTGATGAAAAAAAATCATCAAACCTTATCAGTGACGTGTATGACCCTGAATTAGATCTATCCAATTATAAATATCCAAAGGTTGATTTATTAAATGATACAACTAATAAAAAAATACAAGTTTCAAAAGATGAGCTAACTACTAATAAAAACAGGATAATTGAGACATTAAAAAACTTTAAAATTGAAATTGCAAAAATTAAGGCAACAATTGGACCTACAGTCACTCTATATGAAATTGTTCCTGAGGCTGGAGTAAAAATATCTAAAATTAAAAATCTAGAAGATGATATCGCATTAAGTCTTTCAGCTCTTGGAATAAGAATAATTGCTCCAATTCCTGGGAAGGGAACAATTGGGATTGAAGTACCAAATAAAAACAGAGAGGTAGTAAGTCTTAGGTCTGTAATGAGTACTGAAAAATTTATTAAATGTGACTATGAGCTCCCCTTGATATTAGGAAAAACAATATCAAATGAGGTTTTTCTGGCAGACTTGACAAAGATGCCTCATATACTTGTAGCAGGTGCTACAGGTCAGGGGAAATCAGTTGGATTGAATGTTATGTTAGCATCATTGTTATATAAAAAACACCCTTCAATATTAAAATTCGTTTTGATTGATCCAAAAAAAGTTGAGTTATCATTATTTAATAGAATAGAAAAACATTTTTTAGCGAAATTGCCAGACACTGAGGAACCTATAATTACAGAAACAAAAAAAGTAGTACATACCCTAAATTCATTATGTACGGAGATGGATGTGAGATACAATTTATTGAAAGATGCTCAGGCTAGAAACTTAAAAGAATACAACAGGAAATTTATTAATAGAAAATTAAATCCTAATGAAGGGCATAGGTATTTACCCTATATTGTTTTGGTAATTGATGAGTTAGCGGATCTTATGATGACAGCAGGAAAAGAAATTGAGACACCAATTGCAAGATTAGCGCAACTTGCCAGAGCTATAGGGATTCATTTAATTGTTGCAACTCAAAGGCCATCAGTAAATGTGATAACTGGTGTGATAAAAGCCAATTTTCCTACCAGATTATCATTTAAAGTTACCTCAAACATGGACTCAAGGACCATATTAGATACTAAGGGAGCTGAACAACTTGTAGGTATGGGGGATATGCTTTTCTCTTCAGGTTCTGATATTATAAGACTACAATGTCCATTTGTTGATACCCCTGAAATTGAGAGAATTTGTGAATTGATCGGTAATCAAAGAGGTTATGTTTCTGCATATCTTCTGCCTGAGTATATTGATGAGAATGAAAAACAGATAGCTGATATTGATCTCTCAGATAGAGATCCTTTGTTTGAAGATGCTGCAAGATTAGTAGTCTCATCACAAACTGGGAGCACATCTCTGCTACAAAGAAAATTGAAGCTTGGTTACAATAGAGCTGGAAGATTGACCGATCAACTAGAAGTTGCGGGTATAGTGGGTGCCTCGGAAGGGAGTAAACCGAGACAAGTTTTAATTCAAGATGAATATAGTTTAGAAAAATTACTTAATGATTTAGGTTAACATTACTTAACGATTTAGATTTACTTAAAATTATTAATTAGGTTAGATTTAGACATGAAAAATATTTTTTTATTATTTATTATACTTTCTGTATCTATTAATTCAGCTTATTCTCAGGTGGGAAAAGATGCCCTTGAAATGTTAGATTCTATGAGTGATAAATATAAAAAAATGAAGGGATTTACTTCTTCTTTCACATATACAATGAAAAATCTTACTGAAGATATCTCTGATTCATTCTCTGGAAAAATATCAGTAAAAGATGATAAATATGTTTTATTTATTGAAGGTCAAAAAATAATTAATGATTCAAAAACAGTTTGGACTTATCTTGAAGAGTTAAATGAGGTAACAATTTCTGACTTTGATCCATCGGAACAAGATATTTCTATCAATAATGTATTCGAAGTATATAAGGAAGGTTTCAGACATAAACTTATTGGAAATAAAGATGGTATAAATACTGTTGAAATTTACCCTGAAGATGAAGGTAAACCTTATTTTAAGATATCATTTAGTATTCATAATGATTACAGCCTTAGTAGCTTTACTGTTCATGATAAATCAAATAGTATTTTTATCTATTCAATAGATGATTTTTTAGAAGAGGAATTAGATAATTCTCTTTTTACCTTCAATATAGATAGTTATCCTGATATTGAGGTAATTGATTTTAGATAAAAATGAAGTTTACTGAAATTGTAGATGAAATTAAAAATAAGAGATCATACCTATGTATTGGTCTAGACTCTGATTTAGATAAAATACCTGAATATTTAAAGGATATGGAGGATCCTATATTTGAGTTTAATAAAAGGGTCATAGATGCAACAAAAGATCTAGTTATTGCATACAAACCTAATATTGCTTTTTATGAATCAATGGGTCCAAGTGGTTTATCTTCTCTAAGTAAGACATTAGAATATATACCTAAAAATATTTTTAAAATTGCCGATGCCAAGAGAGGAGATATTGGTAATACATCTAGGATGTATGCAAAGACCTTTTTTGAAACTTATAACTTTGATGCTGTTACTTTATCGCCATATATGGGAGAGGACACATCTAAACCATTTCTGGAATACGATAAAAAATGGATTATTTTACTTACTCTAACCTCAAATAAAAGTTCAACTAATATTCAACATTATACTAACTCAGAAAATGAAAAGTTATACAGCCATGTGATTAAAGATTCATTGAGATGGTCTGATGAAATGAATACCATGTACGTAGTTGGAGCAAATAGAATTGATGAAATAAGGGAAATAAGAAAAATTATTCCTAAAAACTTTATTCTTATTCCTGGAGTAGGAGCCCAGGGTGGAAATTTAAAAGAAATTTCCTCTCATTCAATGAACAATAATTGCGGAATAATTGTTAACGTTTCAAGGGATATAATTTATGCTGATTCATCAACCTCATTTGAGTCAAATATTAGAGAAAAGGCGTTAATTTATAAAAACCAAATGGAACTAATTCTTAATGAAAGGGGATTGATATGAAAAATCAATATCAAATACTTCTTTTCTATTGTTATACAAAAATTAATTCACCAAGAAAATTTAAAAAGCAACACCATTTGTTTTGTATAAAAAATAATATTAGTGGAAGAGTTATAGTTTCTAATGAAGGAATTAATGGGACTGTATCAGGTATTAAAACTGACTGCCAAAAATATATAGATGAGTTAAAAACAAAAGAAATGTTTTCAGATATTGATTTTAAAGTTGAGAATTATCATAGAAATACATTTGATAAAATTAATGTAAGGGTTAAGGGGGAAATAGTAAATTCAGGGTTAAGTGATAAAAGTCTAATTAAAAAGAGAGGAGATTATATTACTCCAGATGATTTTAATAAAATAATTAAAAAAAAGCGAGAAAATATTACTGTTCTTGATGTTAGATCAAACTATGAACATAATATCGGAAAATTTAAAAATGCCATAACTTTAGATATCGATAATTTTAGAAATTTCCCAGATAAAATTGATGAAATAAAAAAGAGTATAAATAAGGATAATAAAATTATAACTTATTGCACTGGAGGTGTAAAATGTGAGAAAGCTAGTGCTTTTCTAAAGGATAACGGGTATAAAAATGTATACCAACTTCACGGTGGAATTATTAAATATGGATTAGAGATGGGTGGGGAGAATTTTGAGGGTAAATGTTATGTCTTTGATGATAGAATTGTTAAAGATGTAAATAAAGTAAATCCAATTACAATAGGAGAATGTTACGTCACTGGTGAAAAAACTGATAGAATGGTAAACTGCGCTAACGCACTTTGTAATAAGCACATCCCTTTAAGTGAAAAAGGAGCAAAAAAGTATAGAGGATGCTGTTGTCAAGATTGCTCGAAAACTCAGAGGGTACGTGAATATGATGGTTCTGGTGTATATAAAAAAAAGTTAAATGGTTATAACCCATTGATAGGGATTGAGAAGTAATTTATTGGTATATGATCTGGCTTTCAGTATTAAACCATTCCATATAAAACTTTTTATATTTATATTCAATTACATTTCTCTTAATTTTTAGTGTTGGAGTCAGAATATTATTTTCAATTGACCAAACATCTTTAAGAATCACAATTTTTTTAATTCTTTCATGATTTTCAAGTTGATCATTAATTGATGTAATTAAATTCTCAAAACTATTTTTCATATCTGATGCTATCTTTTTCCCCTCACTTAAGATAACAAGAGCTATAGGTTGGGTTAAATTTTCTCCAACAACACAAACTTGTTCTATGAAGGTACTTTTACTAAGTTTCATCTCGATTGGGTTAGGAGCAACATATTTTCCTTTCGCAGTTTTGAATATATCCTTTATTCTTCCAGTTATTTTAAGATACCCGTCTTTGTCTATTTTACCTTTATCACCAGTATGTAAGTATCCATTTCTAATAGTTTTTTTAGTTAAATTGCTTTCTTTAAAATACCCTTGCATTATGCAATCATTTTTCATTATTATTTCTCCCTGCTCGGTTATTTTCACGTCTGTATCTGGCATCGCTTTACCAACTGTACCAAATTTTATATTTCCTGGATAGTTACCGTGGGAACAAGCTGAGTTTTCAGACATCCCATAAGCTTCGTATATCTTAAGTTTAAATATATCAAACCACTTCAAAGTAGATTTTGGTATTGATGCTGCTCCTGTTATGCATATCCTTGATTTATTCAAACCCAGTGCCTTCCTAATAATAAGTGAAAATAAATTATTAAGAATAGGTATTTTCATTATAAAATTTATAGCTCTCTGAGGAAAAATTGATGATATTTTTGTCATGAACTTTGTATAAATTCTAGGAACACCAAAAAAAATTGTTGGTTTACAGTACTTTAAATTTTCTAGAAATGTCTCTAAACTCTCAACAAAAAATATTTTACCTCCTGAAAGTATGCCTCCATGTTCAACAAGTGCTCTCTCTGCAATATGAGATAATGGTAAATAAGATATAAATCTATCATTTTCATTCAAAGGAAAAAGAAGATCCAAGTTCTTTGTTGCTGTTGCCGCGGCTTTATAGTTAAGTACAACACCCTTAGGTATTCCTGTAGTTCCAGAGGTATAAATTATAGTTATAATATCATTTAGTTTGATATTAAAAACTTTATCAGTTGGTTTATATTTTGAAATGATTGAATCCCATTTAGTAAATTTTGAATCTAAATTATAGAAACCATAGTCAACTTTTTCGATATTTTTTGGAATATAATTTTTGATTTGTTCCCAATCGTCTTCTTCTAACTTCCCCAAAAATAACATCACTGATTCACTATGTTCTAAGATATATTTAGCTGTTTTACCGTTAACATTTGCATAGATCGGTACCGATATGTTCCCACTCATCATTATTGCTAAATCAGTAATTATCCAGTGAGCACAATTTTTTGATAGTATAGCAATCTTTGATTTTTTTGGAAAATTAAAGCTATTAATATAGTTGCAGACTTTTCTTGCCTCTTCACCAACTTGACTCCAAGTAAATTCTTGGTTATTACCGTTTATGGGTTGTATCAAAAATGTCTCCTCTCCTTTTAAATTTTCCCATTTTGTGAAGTTATCTACTGGTGATTTTAATTTATTATTCATATACAATTAATTTATATAGCCCATGTTCTTCCGATCTCGCTAAATGGGACACACCCTTTATATTCACCAAGAACTACTGATGGACCATTATATTTTAGAACTTGAGTGGCACCTACTTCTGTTAAGAAGTAAGATTCAATTATAATCTTTTTAAATGACATGTATATTCTTCTTATCTTATCATTTCTTTTCATTTTTTGAATCGAATTCAAAATTGTTGTCTTCTCTGATAAAATTGACTCATAAAAATTATTTTCGATTAGATTTTCTTTTAGAAGTATAAGATCAGATAAAAACTTATTTAATTTTTTTTCATCATATACATTGAAGACATATTTTTCAATTTCAGGAGGTACACCGAGTGCTAAAGCTCCTGGAAATTCGGTGTTTGGTATAACTGCGTTACACAATTCATTTAAAAAGAAAGCATCTTCAATATTAAGGAAATCAGCTTTCCATTCGATTTCTTGACTTGGACTTGAGCAAGAATTTATTAATAGCGATGAGCTAGGTATAGCCAAGCTCCCATAAAGGAAAGCAGATATCTTCTTTAGTGACTCTCTTCTCTTCATTACAGGTTCCTTTTCTTTAGTTCATTTATAGCAAAATTTGCAGCTCTTGCAGTAAGAGCCATATATGTTATTGATGGATTGACACAACCACCAGAAGTCATACAGGCCCCATCTGTAACAAAAACATTTTTGGCTGCATGGACTTGATTCCATTTGTTAAGTACTGATGTTTTTGGATCATTTCCCATTCTTGCAGTACCCATCTCATGAATACCGTTACCTATACTGTACTTATTATCATAACCCTTAACGTTTTTAAATCCACAAGCTTCTAACATTTCTGCTGCTGAATTTTTCATGTCTTCTCTCATTTTTATTTCATTTTCTTTTATTTCAGTTTCAAATACAACAGTTGGCATTCCCCATTTATCTAATTTATCATAGTCTAGATACATCATATTGTCATGATATGGTAGGATCTCTCCAAAACCAAGTAGATTCATATTCCATCCCCCGGGAGTAGATGCTGCATTAATTAAATCTTCTCCAGTCAGTCCTCCCTCTCCAGAATTTGCCCAGCCGTTTCTTCTGGCTCCACCCTGATATCCAAATCCTCTGAGAAAATTCATGTTTTTTTTATCTAAATTTCTGAATCTTGCTAAATATCCATTAGTAGGTCTATTTCCGTAATAGTAGTAATCTTCATATCCGTCAATATTTGCTCTAGCTCCAGCTTTGAAATGATGATCCATTATATTACGCCCAAGTTCACCCGAGTCATTTCCAAAGCCATTTGGAAATCTTCTAGATTTCGAGTTAAGCATTATCAATGTGGTATTAATTGCTGATGCATTTAAAAAAATTATTCTAGCATAGTACTCTGTCATTTCAAGTGTGTTGCTATCTATAACTCTAACACCTGTTGCTTTATTTCTTTCATCATCATAAATTATTGAATGAACAATAGAATTAGGTTTTAGTGTCATATTACCGGTTGCTTCTGCTGCTGGTAAAGTTGATGAGTTAGAACTAAAGTATGCTCCATGCGGACAGCCTCGGATACAAAGATTCCTACTCTGACATTTACCTCTTCCGTTATGATTTTGGGTGATATTAGTTACTCTTCCCATTGTATAGGTTCTCCCTAATTTTTTATATAAATTCTTTTTAAAATCTTTCTCAACGCAGTTCATTTCGATAGGTGGTAAGAAATTGCCATCAGGTAATTGAGATAAGCCCTCCTTCATTCCACTCACACCGATAAAATCTTCAACGTGTTCATACCACTTGTCAATATCTTTATAGCGTATAGGCCAATCTATGCCTATTCCCTCTTTAGCGTTAGCCTCAAAATCTATTTCCCCCCACCTATATACATGTCTACTCCACATAATTGATTTGCCACCAACATGATATCCTCTAATCCAGTCAAAAGACCCCTTCTTTTCATTGTAAGGTTGATCTGTATCTTTAACCCACCAATGTTTCGTAGATTGCTTTACAGTATAGCCAGTCCTTATTTGAACCTTATAATCTTTTCTTTGCTTAGCGGTTAGTTGGTCTCTGTATGGAAGCTCCCATGAATTTTTATTCATAGTTGGGTAATCTATCACGTGTCTTACGTCCCTGCCTCTCTCCAGAACTAAAGTATTTAGTCCTCCCTCCGTCAGTTCTTTTGCAGCCCATCCACCACTTATCCCCGTACCTACAACTATTGCATCAAAAGAATTCTCTTTATTTGACTTTGAGTTAATGTTCATTTTAGGTTTAATATTATCAATATTACTCAAAATATTTTTTTAATAAAAAATTAATTTTAAGACATTATTTTTATATTATATAATAATGAGTTTATTATTTATTAAAATACTCTTTTTACTACATCCATTCTATCTGAGTACTACTGAGATATTTATAAATGAGGATATGAGTGATGTAAAAATTAAAATTTTTAGAGATGATCTCGAAGATGGGCTCAGACTATTTCACGGTAACTCTATATCTATTGACAGTGATAGAAAACTAGAAATAGCATCGGAAGAAATTGATGAATACATTAAAAATAAATTTCAATTATCTATCGATAGATATGACATTGATATATCTATGATTAGATACAAACTTATAAATGATTTAGTTGAAATATCTTTTGGCTTTAATTATGAAGAAGAAATCAATGAAATTAATATTATGATTAATATTTTATTTGACGTCTATAAAATTCAAAAAAATGTAGTTTTGATAAATTATAAAAGTAAAGTTGACTCCTACATTTTTTCTTTCTCTGATAGAGAAAAAACATTTATCTATTAAAGAGTTGAATCAATGACTCGGTACTTACTTTAACCCCTGTTCTGATAGAATTTTCAATATCAGGATAATAAAATGGAGAATGAAGTCCAGGAAGAGCATATTCTCCTGAATTATATTTATCCATTCTTTCTTTAGGCACAGTTCCTAGCCAATACATTGCTGTAGGAATATCTTCTTCAGTGCTTCCATATCTAGCAAAATCCTCACCCACCATCTGTGGTTCAGCAATAACAACATTTTTTTCACCAATTATTGAATTTGAGACGTCTGTCATTATATCAATAAGTAATTCGTCATTATAATTTGCTGGAGTATATTGTTCTGGCATTATTATCTCTGGCCATCTCGATTTATCAAGTCCCATTGAGGCAGCAATTCCATCACATATTTCCCTAATTCTTTTATGAATTAAGTTTCTTACTTCTTCTTTATATGTCCTAATTGTAAGTTGTAAATTAACTTCGTCAGGAATAATGTTATGTTTTGTACCTCCCCTTATAGATCCAACTGTTATAACGGCATCATCTAGTGGATTTAAATTTCTACTAACAATTGTCTGTAATTCCATTACAATCATTGAGGCAGTTACTATAGGATCAATTGACATGTGTGGTGCGGCTCCATGAGAACCTTGTCCAAATATTTTTATATCTACAGATTCTGTATTTGCCATGATATAACCCTTACCAAAACCAACTTTACCTGATGGAATTGTTGGTGACGCATGAAGAGCAATTCCGTAATCAGGTACCGGAAATTTTTCGTAAAGTCCCGCACTTAACATCATAGCTGCCCCAGCACCAATCTCTTCAGCTGGCTGACCAATCATCATAATTGTGCCATTCCACTCATCTTTTCTCTCTACCATTGCTCTGGCTGTACCAGTCCAAACAGTCATATGCATGTCGTGGCCACATGAATGCATAGTGCCAACATCATTCCCATCAAAGTTTTTAGTAACTAACTTACTTGAGTAGGGAAGACCAGTCTTTTCTTCCATAGGTAGAGCATCCATATCAGTTCTATATAATATAGTAGGACCATCTCCATTTTTTAGAGTACCAACTATCCCATATCCTCCAAAATTTTCCTCAACCTCAAAGCCAACTTTCCTTAATTCACCTGCTAATTTTTTTGATGTTTCTCTCTCCATAAGAGATATTTCAGGGTTTTTATGAATATTTATATATAATTCTTTGAGATATGGAATCTCTGTCTCTAAATAATTATCAAAACTTATATTTCTTGATGTGAAAGATAGCATCAAAAATAATGTTATAGCTGTTATAAGATTGATTATCATAACTCTTTAATTTTTATATTTCTATAGTAAACTTTTGTGCCGTGATCTTGAAAAGCAATAGGGCCCGATTTAAGTTTTGCAAAGCCTTTCCAGTCTTTAAATTTTGAATTATAAATTAATTCTTCCCACTTATCTCCAGAAAGTGGAAAGCTGATTGATCTCTTTCCGTTCAGATCGACATTTGCAATATTATTTTTATAATTTATTTCAATTAAATAATGATTCCACTCACCAGTTGCATTTGCATATAATTCTGAGGGAGAAACCATATCATATAAAGCGCCGTTCATATGATGAAAATTAGATGTGTCTTTTGTGCCATAAATGTTATCATCAATAACTTGAATTTCAGGTGCACTGAGATAGGGTACTGAAAACTCAGAAGATTCATTCACTCCCCAGAAAATACCACTGTTTCCATTCTCCTCAACTTTCCACTCCAATGATAAGATGAAACTAGAATAACTCTTATTTGATACTAGGCCATTATTTTTACTACCCTCATTGGGATATAACACATAAACTCCATTTTCAATTTTCCAACTAATTACAGAATCGGATTGAAATGTATGCCAGTTTTTGAATGAATTATCATTAGATAGCTCTATCCATTCAGAATTATTTGACTCATTTTTGGATAAACATGAGGTCAACATAAAAAAATATATAATAAATAATGTTGGTCTAGATGACATAGAGTATAATTTTCATAAATATAAATAATTTATATTTATTTGATGAAATTAGTAATTTCTTTGAATACGTAAGATTTTTCTAGGTCATTATGAGGTTCATGGTACGTATTTTCGAATAATATCCATTTACAATTCGTAATTTTATTACTAATCTTTTTCGAACCCTCATATGAGATTATCATGTCATCTTTTCCATGATAGATAAGTATATCATTTTTAATCCTTGAAGAATTCTCTAAAACGTCATCAATTGTTTTTAAAGCTTCCGAGAAAAGATTTAGAGATATCCTGTCGTGAACTAGTTTATCTTCCTCATATTTTTTTACGATGTCTTTATCCTTAGACAAATGACTTGTTATCAAGTTATTATGAAGCTGCATACCAGGAAATATATTTTTAAAGATTTTATGGATAACCAATAAAAAATCTGGGATTTTAACTTTAGTCTCTATCCAGGGAGATGATATAATTGACTTCTCTATTTCTTTACTTTCTCTGTCAATTAAAAACTTCAATGAAATTAATCCACCAAGGCTATGACCAAATAATATAATTGGTATATCTAGAAATTTCTTTCTTATATAAATTAAGCTTAGCTCCACGGTATCTAAATACTCTTCGAATGACTTTATATGGCCTTTTCTGCCAGAACTTTTACCGTGCCCAATTAAGTCAACAGCAAAAACACCAAAATTCTTATTAACAAGAAAATGAGCAAGATCCTCATATCTACCAGTATGTTCACCCAACCCGTGTATAATTAGAATATTTTTATTTTGATTTTTTGATGGGACCCAGCTCCTTATCAGAAGATTATGAGCTCTACTTTTTTTAATAAAATTTTCAACATATTTCATATCATGAAAAAGCCGGAATTCCTGTTATTTCATTCCCTAGTATAAGTAGATGAATATCGTGAGTGCCTTCGTAAGTAATAACTGATTCTAAATTCATCATATGTCTCATCATTGGGAAATCATTTGTAATTCCCATACCGCCATGAATCTGTCTTGCCTCTCTCGCGATTTTTAATGCTACCTCTACATTGTTCCTCTTTGCAAGAGAAATATGTGAGGATGTCACATCTCCAGAATCTATGAGTTTTCCTAGTCTCCAACATAAAAGTTGAGCTTTTGTTATCTCTGTGAGCATTTCAGCTAACTTTTTTTGAACTAACTGAAATGATGCTATAGGTTTATCAAACTGCTTCCTTTCAAGTGAGTACTTTTTAGCACAATCATAGCAATCCATCGCAACGCCAACAGCACCCCAAGATATTCCGTATCTGGCCTTATCAAGACAACCCAATGGAGCACCTAGACCATCCTTTCGAGGTAAAATATTATCTTTTGGGACCTTTACATCATTAAAAACTAATTCACCAGTTAAGCTAGATCTCAGTGATAGTTTTCCCTCTGTTTTTGGTGCTGAGAAACCTTCCATTCCTTTTTCAACAATTACACCCTTAATTCTTTTATTTTCATCTTTAGCCCACACAACGGCGATATCAGCAATCGGAGAATTTGATATCCACATTTTTGAACCATTAAGGAGATAATAATCACCATGGTCTTCTAACTTAGTGATCATCCCACCTGGATTTGAACCAAAATCTGGTTCTGTCAAGCCAAAGCATCCTAAAATTTCTCCTGAAGCAAGCTTTGGAAGATATTTTTTCTTTTGTTCCTCTGACCCATAAGCCTCAATTGGATACATAACCAGAGAGCTTTGAACACTGGCTGTAGATCTCATTCCCGAGTCACCTCTCTCGAGTTCTTGCATAATGAGGCCATAAGAGATATTATCCATGCCACCTCCACCGTATCTTTGGTCTACATTTGGACCAAAAATACCTGTTTCTCCCATTTTCTTAACAATCTCAAGGGGAAAGTGGCTATTTTCATACCAATCTTCAATGAAGGGGCTTATCTCTTTTGTAACAAAATCTCTGACTGTTCCTCTTATAAGTTTTTGTTCGTCAGTTAAAAGCTCATCAATATTATAGAAATCAACCGAATCAAAGTCTCTATTATTAGTCATAATTTTTTTATAAAAGTAATATTTTAATATTTAGAAAAGGATAAAAAATTTGATTTTATCACATTGTTTAAATATCAATAATTAAGCTTTAAAACTATAATAAGTGCTAATTTTTAATTAATTTTATAGTGTAAAAACCAAACAAAAAAATGCCAGATAATTTAGATAATAAAAAACAATATTCCGCAGGTAATATTCAAGTTCTTGAGGGCTTAGAAGCAGTAAGAAAAAGACCTGCAATGTATATAGGTGATGTTGGAAATAAGGGGTTACATCATCTGATTTGGGAGGTTGTTGACAACTCTATAGATGAAGCACTAGCTGGCCACTGTGATCTAATTACCGTCGAAATAAATGAAGATAATTCTATAACTGTAAAAGATAATGGAAGAGGAATTCCTACTGGTATCCACCCCAAAGAAAAAAGATCTGCGTTAGAGGTTGTAATGACTGTTCTACACGCTGGGGGAAAGTTTGATAAAGATACCTACAAAGTCTCTGGTGGTCTTCATGGAGTGGGAGTATCATGTGTAAATGCACTCTCAGAAAATTTAACTGCAACTGTTCATAGGGAAGGTAAAATATTTGAGCAAAATTATAAGAGAGGAGTACCTAGTGCTGATGTGAAGGAAATTGGAAAAACCGATGAAAGGGGAACTATTGTTACTTTTACACCTGATAAAGAAATTTTCACATCTCATGAATATAAATATGATACAGTTGCCTCGAGACTGAGGGAATTATCATTTCTAAATGCTGGAATTAAGATAGAGCTAACTGATAACAGAGATCTTGATGAAAATAATATTCCAAAATCAGAAATATTTTTCTCCGAGGGGGGGTTGACGGAATTTGTAAACTATCTAGATGGATCCAGGGAGAAATTGATTTCTAACCCCATATACATGGAGGGTAAAAAGGAAGATACTCCTGTTCAGGTTGCTTTATCCTATAATTTATCTTACTCTGAAAATGTTGTTTCTTATGTTAATAATATTAATACAATTGAGGGTGGGACTCATGTAGCTGGTTTTAGAAGAGGATTAACAAGGACATTGAAGTCATATGCTGAAAAATCTGGTCAATTAGATAAAGTAAAAGTTGATATTTCAGGTGATGATTTTCGTGAGGGTTTAACTGCAGTAATTTCAATAAAAGTTGCAGAGCCACAATTTGAGGGCCAGACTAAAACAAAACTTGGTAATTCAGAAGCTATGGGAGCAGTTGACAAATGTGTTGGTGAAATGCTTGGAGATTTTTTAGAGGAGAATCCAAAAGAAGCAAAACAAATAATTTCAAAAGTAATTCTTGCAGCACAAGCTAGGCATGCCGCGAGAAAAGCAAGGGAAATGGTACAGAGGAAAAATGTTTTGACTGGTACAGGTTTACCCGGTAAACTTGCTGATTGCTCAGAAAAAGATCCATCGTTATGTGAGATATATGTTGTTGAGGGTGACTCTGCAGGTGGATCAGCGAAACAAGGGAGAGATAGAACTTTTCAAGCAATTTTACCATTGAAGGGTAAAATACTTAATGTTGAAAAAGCCCAAGAACATAAGATATATGACAACGATGAGATAAAAAATATTATAACTGCTCTAGGTGTAAAGTTTGGTACTGAGGAAGATGAGAAAGAACTAAATTTGGAGAAATTAAGGTATCACAAAGTTATAATTATGACTGATGCTGATATAGATGGAAGCCATATAAGAACTTTAGTGCTGACATTCTTTTTTAGATATATGAGACCTCTTATCGATAAAGGATATTTATATATTGCCCTCCCACCTCTTTACCTAATATCTAAAGGTAAAAGGGTAGAATATGTTTGGTCTGAAAATGAAAAAGATAGGTTAGTTAAAGAGTTAGCGAAAGATGGAAAGGAGTCTTCAGTTAATATTCAAAGGTATAAAGGTCTTGGTGAAATGAATCCTGAGCAGCTGTGGTCGACAACAATGGATCCAAAAGAAAGGCTATTAAATAAAGTTACAATTGAGTCAGCAGCAGAAGCAGATGTTTTATTTTCGAAATTAATGGGGGACGAAGTTGCTCCTAGGAGAGAGTTTATCGAAAAGAATGCTAAATATGCGAATGTAGATGTTTAGGTATATACTTCTATTTGCCATAAACATAGTATACTTTAATTCATTTTCCTATTGGCAACAAAGGGTTGAGTACAATATTAATATTGATTTTAATCATAAGAATCATCAATTTGTTGGCCAACAAAATTTAATTTATTTTAATAATTCACCAGATACTATAAATAAGGTTTTCTTTCATCTTTACTTTAACGCATTCCAACCGGGCAGCATGATGGATGTAAGGAGTAGGTCACTTCCTGATCCTGATAGTAGAGTTATGGATAGAATCTCAAAATTGAAAAAAAATGAAATAGGGTTTCATGAAATAAAAATGATTCAACAATCTGGAATGAAATTGGAATATTACATACAGGGTACCGTTTTAGAGGTTAAATTACAAAACCCGTTGTTGCCAAATCAGTCGACAGATTTTTATTTAGAATATAGTAGTCAAGTACCTAAACAAATTCGGAGAAGTGGTAGAAATAATAAGGAAGGTATTGATTATTCAATGGCGCAGTGGTTTCCTAAAATTGCAGAATACGATAAAGACGGATGGCATGCGAATCCATATATTGCCAGGGAGTTTTATGCTCCATGGGGGGATTTTGATGTATCAATTTCTATTCATAAAGATTATGTTGTAGCAGCAACAGGAATCCTTCAAAGTCAAATTAATGATAATCAAAAGAAAACATGGAGATTTAAAGCTGAGGATGTTCACGATTTTGTGTGGGCGGCAGATCCTGATTATGTACATGACATACTAAAAGTCAATTCTGAAAATTTAGAATTACATTTTTACTACCAAAAATCTAGCGATGAGATGGTCCAAAATTGGAAAAAATTACAAGACGATACTGCAGAAGCTTTTAAATTTATAAATAAAAAATTTGGTAAATATCCGTATTCAAAATATTCAATAATTCAGGGAGGTGACGGTGGTATGGAATATCCAATGGCAACCTTGATTACTGGAGAGAGGACTTATTCTAGTTTATTGTCTGTTACTATTCATGAGGTTTTACATTCGTGGTATCAAATGTTATTAGGTACCAATGAAAGTTATCTAGCTTGGATGGACGAGGGTTTTACCTCATTTGCTCAAAATATCACTTTTCTTAATAAGTTCAATAATATTTATAATTTAGATTTAATCAACCCTCTTAAAAAATCTTATAATAGATATTATAATTTTGTAAAGACCGGTTTGGAGGAATCATTATCAACTCATTCGGATCATTTCTCTACAAATGAAGCTTATGGAGTGGGCTCCTATACTAAAGGAGCTATTTTTTTAATGCAACTATCTTATATAATTGGAGAAGATAATTTGTATAAGGGATTGAGAAGATATTACAATCAATGGAAATTTAAACATCCAAATGAATATAATTTTATTAGAATTATGGAGAAAGTAAGTGGAATAGAACTTGATTGGTATTTAGATTATTGGATTAAAACTATTCATCAAATTGATTATTCAGTTGAAGTGAGAGATAAAGACAATAAATATTTGGGAATTATAATAAGTAGAATTGGAAAAATGCCAATGCCTATAGAGGTAGAGATTCAATATGATGATTTTTCAACAGCTAATTACTATATACCTTTATCGATTATGAGAGGTGAGAAGGATTTAGGAGATAATGTAGTTCTATTAAAAGACTGGGAATGGGTAAATGAGCATTATGAATTCGATATAGATCTATCTGAAAAAAAAATAACTAAGATTGAGATTAATCCATCTGGAAAAATGGCTGATGTGGATAAAACAAATGATATAATTAAATTTTAAAAAAAATTACTTATCAAGAAAATTTTTAATGATTTCTTCTACTTCCTCATAGGATATGTCTTGAATACTATTTTTATATTTCTCTAATTTATCCTTTGGGATGCCTACAAATGGTTTTTTTCTTTTTTCTTTAAATGTATTTCCAATATCAGTGCCTCTAACTGCTAACAAGTAGGGTGGTTTTCCATATTTTCCCATTCTTATTTGCAAACCATTGTCAAATTCTTTTAGAATATCTTTAGATTTTTCTACTGGTGTATTAACGATATCGATTGCGTCTTCTTTTGTAATTTTTTTTGGTTCGGGGTATTTATCTTTATCGATTTTATAGTTTTTATCATTAAACCTAACATAAAAACCGTACCTCCCATTTTTAAGTTCAATACTTCCTTTATAATACTCGAATACTGGAAGTGAGTTATTTTCTTTTTTCTGATTTATAATACCTAGTGCTTCATTAATAGAAATATGTCTTATAAGTTGTTCAGATGACATATTGAAATATTTTGGAAAACCCTCTTCAGAATCTTCCTTTTCACCTACCTGAATAACTGGTCCAAATTTAGCCACTCTTGCAATCATTTTTTTGCCGTCAAATTCACCAAGTTCTTTTTCTAATTGGTATCTTTCTTCGGGAACATTTTTAGAAAGTTTGGAAAAAATCTTATAGAATTCCTCAATCATATCATTCCAGTTTCTTCCTTTATATGCAATTTGATCTAGTTGATTTTCAGTTTTTGCGGTAAAAGAATAATCCATAAAACTAGAATTGAAATTTTCATTTAAAAATTCAGTAACAAACATACCCATATTGGTAGGGTATATTTTATTTTTCTCAAATCCAGTTTTTTCTTCTTTAATTTCCTCTGAGATATTGTTAGATACTAATCTAAGTTCCTTACTTTTAATTATTTTACCATCTCTCTCTTCTTTAACAACATATTCTCTGTCCTTTATTTTTCTAACAGTTTCAGCAAAAGTTGATGGTCTACCTATTCCTGAATCCTCCATCTTTTTAATAAGACTTGCTTCGGAATATCTTGGAGGATGTTTTGTAAATACTTCTTTACAAAGTATTTCAATACAACTTAATTCTGAGTTTTTTTCGAGCTTTGGTAGAAGCTTGGTATTTTCAGTTTTTTCATTGTATAATTTCAAAAATCCATCGAAAATCATGACCTCTCCGGAGGATTTAAAAGTTTCAGTTTTTCTGTTACTTATGCTTACAACTGTCCTTTCAAATTGAGCCTCACTCATTTGAGATGCTAGAGTCCTCCTCCAAATGAGATTATATAATTTTTTTTCAGTATCATTTTTACCGGCATTATCATTATTAAAGTTAGTTGGCCTTACTGCCTCATGTGCTTCCTGTGCAGAATCACTTTTAGTTTTATAAACTCTTCTTTTATAGTAACCATTCCCAAAGTTGTTTATTATGGTAGATCTTGAGGATTCAAGTGCTTCATCAGATAAATTCACAGAATCAGTTCTCATGTATGTAATATGTCCTGCCTCGTATAACCTCTGGGCAGTTGACATTGTTAGGGATGGAGAAAACCCTATTTTCCTGCTTGCCTCCTGCTGAAGAGTTGACGTTGTAAATGGTGAAGATGGAGATCTTTTAGAAGGTTTTTTTTCAATATCTTTTACCTTGAAAGTTGTATCAATACATTCCTTAAGAAATTTTTCAGATTCATCTTTATTGCTAAATCTTTTACTGAGTTCAGCTGTAAAATTATCATTATTAATAGAAAATATTGCGGTAGTTTTGAAAGATGCTTCTGGTGAGAAGATACTTATTTCATTTTCTCTGTCAACAACGAATTTCACAGCAACAGATTGAACTCTCCCAGCAGATAGACCTCTTTTTATTTTTTTCCAAAGAATTGGAGAAATCTCAAAACCTACTAATCTATCCAAGACTCTTCTTGCCTGCTGAGCATTTACAAGATCCATATTAATTTTAGTTGGACTTTCTAATGAGTTTAATACAGCTTTTTTTGTTATTTCTCTAAATACAATTCTTTCATAATCATCCTCATCTAATTTTAAAATTTCTTTTAGGTGCCATGCAATAGCTTCTCCTTCTCTGTCATCATCAGTTGCTAGGTAAACTTTACTTGATTTTTTTTTAAGAGATAGTAGTTCCTTGATGACTTTCTTTTTATCAGGTGAGGGAATGTAAGATGGTAGAAAGCCATTTTCTTTATCAATCGATTTATCATCTTTTGCTAAATCTCTGATGTGTCCGTAACATGATGTTACTCTAAAATTCTTGCCTAAATATTTTTCAATAGTTTTTGCCTTTGCTGGAGACTCTACAATAACTAGATTAGAACTCATTTTATTAAATTATGGTTTTTAGGTTGCCAAAGATGAAAATTTTTTTTTTATAATTATAATTTCAAATTATAATAAATTTAAATTTCTGTTTTCAATACGTAGTATTGAATAATTTGTTTGTATGGATATATTAATTTCTCCAAATTCTTTTAAAGGAACTTTATCTTCTGTTGAAGCATCTAATATTATTGCAGAAGGGTTATTAAAAATTGACCAAAATATAAAATTTAAAAAACTTCCCATAGCTGATGGTGGAGACGGTACTCTTGAACTTTTTAAATTTTATTTTGATTATGAATCAGTAAAGGAAGAATCTGTAAACTCAATAGGAGAGAAAATAGAATCTGAGTATTTAATATTAGATGACGGTAAAACAGCATTTATAGAGTATGCCAACACTTGTGGTTTATCTAGAGTAGAATTAAGGAAGAATAATCTTAATCTTTCAAATTCATATGGATTTGGACTACAAATTAAGTCAGCAATAAAAAAAGGGGTTAAAAACATAATCTTAGGTTTGGGAGGATCTGCTACAATTGACGGAGGTTGTGGCGCAATGATGGCGCTAGGTATAAATTTTTATGATAGAAATGAATGTATATTAGAAAATATAAATCCAATTGTATCGGTTGACAAAATTGATATTTCAAATTCAATAATTGATAATACTAAATTAAATTTTACCTTATTAACTGACGTGGATAATTATATAATAGGGGATCAAGGTTGTGTTAAGGTATATGGGAAACAAAAAGGTTTAAAAAATTCAGAAATTCCAAAATTTGAATCTTACCTAAAAAATTTATCTCAAATTTTTGATTCACTTTTTAATAAAAATGTTTTAAAAATAAAATCTGGGGGAGCTGCTGGGGGAGCTGCTGGTTTTTTAAAAATTTTTTTAAATGCAAAACTTGATTACGGTTCTAAATTTATTTTTAAAAAAATTAATTATACGAAATATGTTAAACCAGGATCTATCATTATAACTGGGGAGGGTAGATTAGATGATCAGACAATTAATATGAAAGCACCCTATTCTTTGATATCTTTTTTAGATAATAAAAATTTTTTTTCTGTAGCTATTGGAGGATCAGTAGAATATAAAAGTTTAAAGTTACTATTAAATACTTTTGACTTAATTTTTTCAACATCTGATGATATAAATACATCTATTAAAAAAGATGAAGCAATTAAAAATTTAATGAAAACTTCTATGGATATTTCTAAATTATTAAATTTTAAAAAAAAAATTAATTAATATATCATTACTTAAAATCATTCGTTTCATATAATATGAAATTTTTTCTTATAATTTTTTTTTATGTTTTTTTACCATTAAATATATTATCTCAGAACCTTAATTATTCTCAATTTTATTCCTCTCCCTTAAATCTTAATCCTGCAATGACAGGTATAGGTGAATTTGGAAGATTTGGTATAATTTATAGGAATCAGTGGCCAAATATTGGTGATGGTCTTCATTATATTTCATCTTGGGCAGACTATAACTTTTTAAAATCAAACTTTTCTTTTGGATTAAATTTTTCTAGGGAGGTTGAGAGTTCTTCGAGCTTGTCTTCGTCAACTTTTTCTCCATCGATTTCTTATGAGGTTAATCTGAATTATAATTGGGTATTAAAATCAGGAATACAGGTTTCTCACTCTAGTTCAAATTTTAAAAGGAAAAACTTAGTCTTTTATGATCAATTGAATGAAGATGGTTCTACATCTCAAACAAATGAAAATTTTTTATTAAATGATAGAAAAAGTTTTATAGGATTAGCTGCCGGTATACTAGCATATTCTGACAAGACATGGGTAGGGTTTTCAATTTTTAATATAAATAAACCAAACATATCGTTAATTGATAAAAACTCTAATTTAAACAGATTGTATTCTTTTCATTTTGGTTATACAATTGATAATCTAAAGTTATCCCCCTCCATTCACTATAAACAATATGCTAAATTTAGGCAATTAGATGTTGGTACATATTTTAATTTGAATCCAATAAATATTGGTATTTGGTATAGAGGAATTCCAATTGACTCTAATAATTACTTAAACTCTTTGGTAGGATCATTAAGTTTAAAAATTGATAACTTACGCATTGCCTATAGTTATGACTATAATATGTCATATTTATCTAGTTTTTCTGGTGGCTCTCATGAAATTTCTTTGATATTTGACTTTCATTTTTTTGGGACAAAATTACCACCTAAAAATGTAAGATATTTAGAATGTCCTATCCCTAATTTTTAAGTAATTTTGAAAATGAACTCTGAATTAATATTATTAATAATATTATTTGTTATAGCAGTAAATTATCTCCTAGATTTATTTAGTGGTTTTCTTAATTATAGAAGCTTTAATGACGAAATTCCTAGTAATGTAAGAGATATTTATAATACAGATGAATATGAAAAATCACAGAAATACAAAAAAGAAAACTTTAAATTTAATTTATTTGTTTCATCCTACAGCTTTATAATTTTAGTCACAGTTTTATATGCTGGTTATTTTGGAGTTCTAGATTCAACTATTAGAAATTATACTCTTGAAAATGAGATTAGTCCATCCGTACTATTTTTCTTTTCAATCTACCTAATTAATGATATAGTATTACTTCCCTTTCAATTTTATAGAGTTTTTGTAATTGAACAGAAGTATGGATTTAATACTATGAGTCTAAACACATTCATCATTGATAAACTTAAAGGATATCTCTTGACAGTAATAGTTGGGTTAGTTATAATAGTTCCTCTGCTTATTTTAATTTTATTATTTTCACAAAGCTTCTGGATTTATTCTTGGTTACTTCTTTCATTTTTTATGATTTTTTTAAATATGTTTTATACCTCACTCATTGTGCCATTATTTAATAAATTAACTCCTATAGATGATGGTGATCTTAAGGATAGCCTCAATTCTTATGCTAAGAAAGTTGGATTTTCTTTATCGAACATATTTGTTATAAATGGATCTAAGAGATCAAACAAAGCAAATGCCTTCTTTACAGGATTTGGTAAAAATAAAAAAATAGTTCTCTATGATACATTAATTAAAAATCATACCGTAGATGAGTTAGTTGCTGTCTTGGCTCACGAAGTTGGGCACTATAAACTAAGACATGTAATATCAAATTTGGTAATATCTATTGCTACTACTGGATTTATGTTATTTCTGATGTCAAAGTTTTTATTTAATAGTGAGGTGAGTTATGCACTTGGTGGGAATGTGTCATTTAGACATCTAGAAATATTAGCTTTTTTTATATTATATACTCCAATTAGTAGATTTATTAATATTCTAGTTTTTATAAAAAGTAGAAAAAATGAATTCGAAGCTGATAATTTTGCAATATCAACTTTCAAGAAATCTCCACTT
>TARA_B100001057_G_scaffold498615_1_pt1 | contig 46468 bp, 53 predicted proteins | sample TARA_B100001057 | Tara Oceans TARA_B100001057 (sample SAMEA2621839) | marine metagenome | biome: marine biome (ENVO:00000447); feature: surface water layer (ENVO:00002042); material: "saline water (ENVO:00002010), including plankton (ENVO:xxxxxxxx)" | depth 5 m | reverse complement strand
CCCCTGATTCGTAGTCAGATACTCTATCCAGCTGAGCTACCGGCGCATATTCATTTTCAATTATAACTTTTAAATCTAATACCTGAAACTATCAAGTGAAATAATATATGGTTTGTCGGGTAAAGAAAAATTAAGTGTTATTATCCATTCTATATTTTATTAATTAATAGATTATGCTATTTATTATCTATGGAAAAAAAATGTCGACGGATTATAACGGGATTAGATGATAAGGGGGAGTCAATTATCATCTCAGATGATACTGTCCAAAATAAAATGGAAAAGAACTCTAGGCCTGGGGTTAGTTTAAATAATATTTGGAGAACATCAGAGTTCCCCATCGAAATTGTGGGAGATATTAACAAAGTTGATGACGAATTTGTAATGTTTCCTGGCTTAAATGAAACAATCTGTAGAATCTCATCTTTTGAACCAGATAAGCTTTTTAGTGACAAAGCTTATGATAGTAAGACATATTTTTCAGAATTAGATGCTGAAAATACAATTGTAGAGACAAAGAAACACCCATTTATGCACAAATCAAATACAGTGGATTATGCAATAATTCTGGAGGGTGAGATCACGCTCTTACTTGATAATGAGGAGGTTCTTCTGAGGCAAGGGGATATTGTTATTCAAAGGGGAACAAATCATGCATGGGTGAATAATAGTGATAAGTTATGCAGGGTTTGTTTTATCTTGATGGGAGGAAAAAAATCAAGCTAAGAAGAAATTCCTGACTCAATCATAATAATTATTAGACAAAAGACATAGAAAATTGTATAAGTATTCTGTCAGCTGATACACCTCCATAATTTGAGTGTTTCGAGGCATGTATTAATAAATATATGAGTATCAACACAGATAATTCACATAAATTGGAAATCATATTAGAAATTATCTAATAGATTTATCTGTGTGATCAAAGAAAGGATATAATACTTCTAAAATGGCTACAGAAACTGTCGCAAACGATGCTGTGTTTATTAACCTAGCTATAGCACTCTTTTGTTTGGTTGCAAACGGATTTTACGTTGCAGCCGAATTCGCAATTGTAAAATGTAAACCCCTCAGAATAGATCAACTGGCAAATGAAAATGCATTTGCAGGTAAGCTTTGCAGGCACATCTTAAACTTTCAAGAAAATTATCTTGCCTGTTGCCAATTGGGTATAACAATGGCATCTTTAGGGCTTGGCTGGGTCGGTGAGCCGACTGTTGCTGCACTGATAGAACCAGTTCTTGGAAACTTTTTGCCAGAGCATCTTATACATTTTGTAGCATTTATGATTGGTTTCATAACATTTTCCTCATTGCACATTGTTGTCGGTGAACAAGTCCCAAAAATCTTTGGTATTAGAAATCCTGAAATTACATTCCAAGCATGTGCACATATCTTATGGGTGACTTATTTAATGGTATACCCACTCAATATTGCTCTAAAAACAGCTGCCTCATCAATACTTAGGTGGATGGGAGTTGCATCATCAACATACGAGGATATTTTTACAGGAGAAGAGATAAAAGGTCTAGTTGATGTATCTGTTGCGCACGGTGAAATGGACGAACAACAAGCAACAAGACTTCATAACCTTTTTGCATTTGATGAGAGGATTGTTGAAAGTGTAATGATTCCAAGTTCGCAGTCAGAAATACTAGTCCTAGACGGAGATAAAAAGAAGAATAAGCAAGTGATTGCAGAAACGCAGCATTCAAGATTCCCATTATTGGATAAAGACAATAAACTCGTTGGTACAATCGTAGTAAAGGATTTGATAGATGCTCTATTTAAAGGGGAGGATGACCCATGGAATGATCTTGGTAAATTCTCAAGAAAACCAATGATAGTTCCAGAAACTTCATTGATAAAAGATCTCTTTGAAAGAATGAGACTCGAGAGAAGTCACATAGCCTTCATGATAGACGAGTATGGTTCATTTTCTGGAATGGTAACCATGGAAGACCTTCTTGAAGAATTAGTAGGCGAAATCGCCGATGAAACAGATGAAGTTGAAAATGAATTTGAAATTACAAAAGAAGACGGTTACTGGTTAGTTCATGGATTAGCGCCGCTTGTAGACATACAAAGAGCACTTGATAGTGACGACCTCGATGATCCAAATGCAAATACTATATCTGGATTAATCATGAACAAGCTACAGAAAATACCCGTTGTGGGTGATATTGTAGAAGTTTTTGGTTTTAAATTCATTGTAGAAGAAACTATTGATAATAGAGTTGAAAAAGTTAAGATTGAAAAAATAAAATAAAGTATTGAATGCCGCCCAATTATTGAATTTACCATCAATTAATACGGGCGGCTAAAAGCTTATTTCACTACCTTCATAATTATAAAATTTTCCAGTATTTTTTGAGCCTAATTCCTTAAATTGCTCAATAAGTGAGCTTGCGCTCTCCTTGGGAGATAGAGCGGCATGGCTTCCTCCCATATCAGTTTGAACCCACCCGGGATGAAAAGAAGTAATGGGGATATTAAATTGATTTAACTCATTAGAAAAAGAGACCATAATATTATTTACTGCAGCTTTTGAAGCTCTGTAGAAATATGCATCACTTCCTTGGTGCATCTGAGTTCCCATTCGTGAAGATAGGATTACTATTTTTGGATCCTTGCTCTCTCTCAATTTACCTATAAATGATTTAATAGTAAAGAAAGGTCCTGCGACATTGGTCATTAGCACTTCAGATATATTCCGATAGTTAGCATCTTTATCATTCATTCCACCTCTGGGTCCCATAATGCCAGCATTACATATTAGAAAATCAATATTATCTATGGATTTTGATATTTCTATCAGTTCATCTTCTTTTGTTACATCTGCTTTAAAAATATTGAGATTATCTTGAGTATTAGAAATCGTACGAAGTTCTTCAGCTTCTTCTGGTTTTCGGCATAAAGCGATTACCCTATCGCCTTGTTCGATTATAATTTTTGTAAGAGCTAATCCAATACCCCTATTTGCTCCCGTAATTAGATAGCTTTTATTCATGAATACTCCATTTTTAATTTAATTTTTTAGATAATTAGTTAGAGATTTGACTCATAGCTTTACCTTTCAGCTTTGGGGCCAAATTCTCTCAGCTAGGTTTGGTGATCCAGGTGCATGGACTAACTTTCTTACAACTCTATCTGTCCAAGCTTCCATTTCCTGATTATGAGACTCGTGATCAAGGAAAATCTTGTTTCTTGCAGAAGCTGATTGCCACTCATATAATATTGCATGTTTTGCCCACCCAGAAACTGAGACTAGTTTTCGCACCCCAATACACCCCTCTAGTTTTTTCATTGAAGGAATTCTCCAGGTCGCATACCAACTGGATAGCTCATCTTCATCTTCGTAGCTACCCGCATTAAAATTACCAAGTTGTATACATGCTGATAGGCCTTCAGAATTATCATTTCTATTTTCAAAACCATCACCCCGTGCCTCTTCTGTCATTACATTATATCTCTCATCTAATTTCATGCTTAGGAACTTTTTATCATCTTTTGATAATGAGTTATGATATTCGCTTACTGTAGGGTTAGTAAAAACTTCAGGTTCCACAGCACCAAAGATCAGTATAAATCTATCACCAGCCGGAATTGACAAATGATCATGACTTAGTCTACCTTTTTCACCCGGATGTGCAACGTCACCAAGAGATTTGTAATGGCTTGCCCATAGAATTCTTGGGTCTTCAAGTCGACGTGGAATATATTCTTTGTGTAGCCAATTGAGATATTCTTTTTCATTTTTTTCATCCAAATTATACCAGCTTATCAAATAGCCTCTCTCAACTTTATCTGTCATATCTGCCCCTTATCATTGTATACAAAAATATATAATATTTAAAAATAGACTACTTTTTGAGAAGTTGCTAATATTTTAAGTATGTATTAAAAATCTTGGGTATTCAATTGCAGCTAATAATTTTGTAAATTAGGTAAATAAGCATGTATTCATATGAAAAGGACTATTCTGATTTCACGCTAAGAGTATTTTCGGAGATAAAAAAAATACCAAAAGGTACAACATTAAGTTATAAAGATGTTGCTAATTTAATCGGCAGACCAAATGCATATAGAGCTGTTGCGAATGCTTGCGCTAAGAATCCAGATCCTAAAAATATACCTTGTCACAGAGTTATAAAATCGGATGGTTCTATTGGGGGGTATAGCCTAGAGGGTGGTATCCAGAAGAAAAAATATTTACTATTGAAGGAAAAAAAATGTTCAAAAATTTAATATTTATATTTGTTATACTTTTTATAGCTAGTCTTTCAGGCGACTTGAAGGCTAAGTGTCCCGATATCGAGAACATCAAAGTGACTGAAAGTTATGGAATACAAATATGCGCAATGCCAAAAGTTGACCAAAAATACCTCGACCATGCAAAAAAAGTTATGGATAAATTAATTGACTACAATGGGGATGGATTAGTAGACAATCAAATGGCTATTGATAAAGTAATAAGTACAGGAAGTCCGTATGTTGTATTCTCTAGTGGGAGAGAGGAGAATAAATTTCTAGATGAATTTTATTCAGATGAAGCTTTCGACTATATGGACGAATGTGAGGAGCTGAAAGATGAGGAAATATGCATTGCTTTAGCAGAAGAAAAATACGGCACATGGCTTGCTGTATTTACTAACGAAATGAACCTGAGTGGATCAGGATGGGATGCTACAATCGAGGAGGGCTTGCACCTGATAACTCACATGGGTTATGCTCAAGCATATCCTGGTATCTTTGGGCAACATAAAGACTCTGAGATTGCGAAGTTTATGGATATTGCAAGGGGAGGGTATTTTGAAGATGCACAACGTAGATATCCAAATGGCGCCTATTATACATATGACGATAGAAGTTGCTCCTATGCATGTCAAATAACTGAATACACTTTTTGGGCAATCACTTCATTGCGAGGGCATCATATAGATAGAGCAAAGGAGATAAGAGATGAGTGGAGACCCAACACACCTGAAAAGATGCGTGAGGTCGATCCGGCTCTTGTAGTTTTTTTAAGCAAAGATGAATACGGTATTCATTTTTGAAAAAATTTTGGTTATTCGCTAATACTTATGTTAACTGCAGATGTTTTGCCTTTTTCTTTAGCAACATCATAGGTAACTTGTTGTTCTTCAAGTAAGTTACTTATACCTGAGTTTTGTAGCGCGGATACGTGAACGAAGATATCTTTAGTTCCATCTTCAGGTTCAATAAAACCATATCCTTTTTTTAGGTTAAACCATTTAACTTTACCATTTGCCATTATTATTTCTCCTTAGAAAGCAATGAAAGATAATTGAGGATTTTCATCCTCCAGTTTTACTCTTTATCAAATGTTAAATTAAGGTAGAAATTTAGTAAATTAGTTATAACCTATTAATACTACGTACTTTACATGATGAAATAGAGTTCAAAACATTTATATTAATAGCATTGAATTTAATAAAAAGATAGAATTTCTTTATAAAATTTAAATAAGCTATTTTTCGAATTTCTATTCTATTGCATTAATACATCCTAATTACTTTTCTCTCTACTAATTTTTTTTCGCTGATTTGGATCTAAAAGTCTTTTACGGATTCTAATTGATTTTGGTGTGACTTCAATTAACTCATCATCCGAGATCCATGCTATAGCTCTTTCTAAATTCATATCAAGTGGTGACACTAATCGAACAGCTTCATCCTTTGCGTGAGTTCGTATATTTGTAAGTTTTTTACCTTTTAATATATTTACCTCGAGGTCGTTCGGTCTTGAGTGGATACCAATTATCATTCCTTGATATACCGATACGCCAGATCCTATGATCATTTGCCCTCTTTCTTCTAAATTGAAAAGCGCAAAGGCCACAGAAATTCCTTTTCCATTTGAAATAAGTACCCCGTTAGTTCGGCCCTGTATCTCTCCTCTGAAAGGTTCGTATCTAGAAAATATTCTATTTATAACGGCGGTACCACTAGTTGCTGTTAATAATTCTGATTGATAGCCGATTAAACCTCGCGTTGGTGCCTCAAATATCAGTCTTGTGCGTCCTTCGCCGAATGGTTTCATTTCAATCATTATCGCCTTTCTTAAATTGAGATCTTGAACAATTTGTCCTGTGTACTCGTCATCAACATCAATTATAACTTCTTCTATTGGCTCTAGAATATTTCCCTTTTGATCACTTTGCATGACAACTTTAGGTCTCGAGACACTTAATTCATAGCCCTCTCGTCTCATTGTTTCAATCAAGACTGATAATTGCAATTCACCTCTTCCTGAAACTAAATAACCGCTATCGCTATCTGATTTTTTTATGGTCAAAGTAATATTACCTTCACCCTCCTTAGCTAATCTATCGCCAATCATCCTCCCGGTAACCTTATCACCCTCAGTCCCTGCGAGTGGGCTATCGTTTACATTGAAGGACATTTGGACAGTAGGTGGATCAATAGGTTGGGCCTTAAGAGCAATTTTATTTTCTATTGAACAAAATGTATCCGCAACTGTACCGTTTGATAAACCTGCTATAGCAATAATATCTCCAGATATCCCTTTCTCAATACTAGTCCTCTCCATTCCTCGGAATGCTAATATTTTAGTAACGCGTCCCGTATCAACTTTTAATCCATCTGAATTAATTACTTTTATCTGTTGATTTGTAGAAACTTCTCCAGAATGAATTTTTCCTGTTATAAGCCTGCCTAAATAGGGATCGTTACTTAGAATTGTACCTAGCATTCTAAAATCACCGTCATCGATTAATGGAGGGGGTGTGTGGCTAATTATTAGATTAAATAGGGGCGATAGGTTATCATTTTTTTTTTCTAAATTATCAGTAACCCAGCCATCTCTTCCTGACCCATATAGTATTGGAAAATCTAGTTGATTTTCGTCTGCCTCCAAGATAGCAAATAGATCAAATATTTCATTTACTACTTCCTCGGCGCGAGAGTCATGTCTATCTACCTTATTTATAATAACCATAGGCCTGAGACCAATTTGCAGAGCTTTTGCTAGTACAAATTTAGTCTGTGGCATTGGGCCTTCTGCTGCATCAACAAGAAGTATTGCACTATCCACCATACTCAATATTCTCTCAACTTCACCTCCAAAGTCGGCATGCCCTGGCGTATCAATAATATTTATTCTTGTATCATCCCATTCAAGAGAGGTACATTTTGCAAGTATTGTAATCCCCCTCTCTTTTTCGAGGTCATTTGAGTCCATCATTCTTTCTGCAATTTTTTGATTTTCCCGAAACGCCCCTGACTGTGATAATAATTTATCTATAAGAGTAGTCTTTCCATGATCAACGTGGGCTATAATTGCTATATTTCTTAAATCCATAGTATTCAACGCTAGTATTTATTTTTAATTAATTAGATTAGGATGAGAATAATTTTACAAAGTAAGGACTCTATCAATATTTCTACAGCCAAATGATTTCTATTTCTATAAGAAACTTTTAAATTATAATTAAAAAAAATATTTCATTCAAAATAGATAAACATTAAGTACATGTAAATTTTATTTTTTAAACGTTAATATGATGTAAAATTATTATTAATTTAGCTTGAATATTATATAACATTTGAGTTATTTTAAATGGAACATGTATTTGTAGCTTGAGCTAATAATAGACGTGGTGTCAATCCGGAAAATAAAAGAGTTGCTATCCTCGTCGAATGATTATTTCTAATCTGATCTATAAATTTTTTAATTACGGGAGACAGCTATGGAACAATATGATTTTTCAAAAGAACAGAGATTTGACCCAATTAAGCATGTTGAGAAGAAATTGGGTTATTTTGGAGAAGGTGACGTATCTATTGCCTGCTGGGAACCCGGTCAAGTAAGCCCAAATCATTGCCACCCAGACGCAACAGAAATTTACTTTTGTTTTGAGGGTGGTGGCATAATGCGAACAGATTCTGGAGAGGTTGAAGTTAGAAAAGGGGGGCTAGTAGTTCACCCCAGGGGAGAACTCCATGAGTATATTAATGGTGAGAACAGAACGATATTATTTAGGGTAAGATATGGTGACTCGATGATATCACGGACTAAAGACTGGCCAACTAATGAGGCTTGGAAGCCGAGCCAAGAGGATATAGATTACTTTATATGAAAAAATATTTACTAGTTTTATATAAAATAATTAAAAATAAATATCATTGCGATTGAGTACACTAAAATCATTGCAACAATTCCATAAACTGGGAATCCTTTTAATAAGGACGCCTTTGCTAATTGTTTGGCATGATAAATTAAGTCCGGCCATGTATAAGATACGAAATCACCTTGTGTAAAAATAACTTTTATCTTCCCATCACCATCAACTACTGGAAGTCTTCGGAATCTCTCGTTGGACATAATTCTCAACCAATCAAGAACATCATCATCTTCTCTTGCAACCTTTGGATCTGCAGTCATAATATCTTCTAAAACAGTTTTTTTAGGATCCAGTCCTTTTGCAACTAATCTCTTAACAATATCTCTTTCGGTTACTATACCTGTAACAACCCTATCTTTATCAATAATTACAACCGATCCATAGTTTTTATCAGCCATTTCTTCGATGGCTTCAAAAACTTTGGCTGTTTTTAGGAAAGTTACAGGTTTTGCCTTAAGTTTGAACTCAGGTCTATCTACTAGGCGCATACCAGTTCTTGTTACCATTATTTTTCTCCTGTGATGTATTCGATAGATATAAAATATATATTAAGAAAATAATATATACAAAAAAAAACGTTTGCAATTTAATTCTAGATCTATTTTGCTATATTAACTAGACTATGATTGTCCAACTCTAATTTGGGTGTTATCATATTTCGATGGATTGGATATTTTATATTTTTTTAAGTCTATGCATGACTGGATTGGTGTGTTGGCTATGGGCAAAGTTTCTTGCTATGCCATATCTAAAGTGGATACAAAATGAAAAACGTCCTTGGGCGATAAATTCAAAAATAGAACTTAGCCCCCAATTACAAAAAAATAAATTATTAGATTTTATCAAACTTATATTTATATTTATAGCCAGTTTTTTGGTTGCAATCCCGCCATTTGTAGTAATTGTTTGGATATTTGGTAAGCTTCAATTTTTTATAAGCTAGAAATTTATAAGCTAAGATTTATCAACTTGATAATACTTGTTATCTTAAAAAACTCTTTTTAATTCATTACTATTCTGGGTTAGTAGTTTTATCTTCTTTACAACTTATAAATATACCGATCATAAGTGCGATAGAACATAAAATAAATAAAATTAGACCACTTCCAGACAAATTTACAGATGTACCAAATACTTCAACACTTTTTGACAATGCAAAAGCTATTGAGGATAGAACAGCAAGAGAGCTAGAAATGATACCATATTTTTTAGTAATTGGTTCTTGTTTTAGAATTTTGATTAGGGGGTATATATAGAAAATAAGTAGAATGTATCCTTGTTGGCCAAATCCATTAACAGAGATTAGGCCCATATCTGCCCATGGAAGTAATAGAGATAATATTGCGACTAATGAACTTGAAAATATTATTTTTTGCCCGATAGTCGATGTTTTCCAGTTAAATTTCATTCTTTCCTCATATTCTCTATTAGTGGTGAGGACGACAGGATTTGAACCTGTGACCCCCAGATTAGGAATCTGGTGCTCTATCCTACTGAGCTACGCCCCCGTACCCAAATAATAGCAAATATTGCTATTAAGTCTATTAACTTATCTGCAATATATTCTCAGATAGTAATTTCGAAGGTAATGTAATTGAAGTTTATAAAATCCTACAGACGCTTCTGTAAGGGCATCGCTAAATTAGTGAAAAGACTAGTCTGAAAGTATTGACTTGCAATGAATCTTGCTAGTTAACCTTCAATAAAAAAAGAGGCATTGAGTCTCCCGATGCCTCTAAAATAAATTTACAGTAACAATTTATAGTCAATAGACTATAAGCAAATATTGTGGTCGAGAGGGGCTTAAAATCCCTTATGAACACTTCTCTAAACTTGCCGCGAGATCATCTATTAATAAAAAATATTGGTCTTTTCCACTTGGAATAGTTGCCCCGAGTGGATCCAAAACACCAGTCTTAATATTTGTATCTTCTGCAATTGTTTCTATAATTTTTGGATTAAACTGTGGCTCAGATAAAATACAAGAAATATTCTTATCTTCAATTAACTCTCGAATATTCATTATCTGTCTCGCGCCAGGAAGCACATCAGTATTTAGCGTTAGAGCTCCACTTGCTGCCACATTAAACCTTTCTTCAAAATATTGATAAGCATCATGGAATACGACGTAACTGATATCTTTGTCCAGAGTCTTCTCTGTTTCTCTAATAAGATTATCTAATTGTGTTGCAGTACTTTTTGCATTTTCGATGTATTTACTCTTATTAGATGGATCAATAAGAGATAGTTCATCAGCAATGATACTAACTATTTCTTTAGCATTAATTGGATCTAACCAAATATGTGAGTCGAATTCGCCATGATGATGCCCGTGGTCGTCATGTTTATCATGGTCATCATGCTCTTCGTGGTCATCATGATCATCATGCTCTTTGTGGTTATCATGGTCATCATGTTCTTCGTGGTCATCATGGTCATCATGTTCTTCGTGGTCATCATGGTCATCATGTTCGTCAAAAATACTATTTTCTCTAAATTTAAGTTTTTGTATATCATCTGATTCCATAAATGAAACCTTTCTTGCCCTTATAGCAACGGAATCAAGGGGTTTTTCTAAAAAAGTTTCAATTTCTTCACCAATCCAAAATACTATATCAGCGCTTTCTAATTTTGAGGCATGCTCAGGCTTGAGTGTAAATGAATGAGGAGAGGTAGTATCAGTTATTATCAAATATGGCTCACCAACTCCATTCATTACATTAGATACAAGAGAATGAATTGGCTTTATAGAGGTAACTACCGCAGGTGCTGCTTCGGCGAGTGGTGCATGTAATAAAAAGACTGAACCAAAAACTAGGCTTTTCATATGGAGTAGGGAATTATTTTTTTTCATGTTAGACTTTCATTTGTAAATGGTATAAATTTAAAACTGTTATAATATAACATATCAATTTGTAAAGCGATAAATGTCTTCAGCGAAAAATTTATTAATAAAATTAGATAATATTGGTATCTTTAGATCCGATAAATGGCTTATACGTGGCATATCGCTTGAATTGTCTAAGGGAGAAATTGTAACTTTAGTTGGTCCGAATGGTTCTGGCAAGACAACAACGGCGAAAGTAGTTTTAAATATTCTTAAACCTGATGAAGGTAAAATGATTTTTAATGCAAAAAAGGTAGCCTATCTTCCTCAGGCAATTAGCATAGATTGGACTTTACCCATAAGGGTTAGAGATTTTATGAACCTTACCAGTAAACTCAGTGACGTAGAAGTAACGGAAGCACTAAATTTAACGGGTGTTGAAAACCTTATTAGTTCTGATTTAAGAAACTTATCCGGTGGAGAATTCCAGCGCGTACTTCTAGCTAGGGCTATTGCAAGGAAGCCAGATTTATTGGTTCTAGATGAGCCCGCCCAAGGAGTAGATTTTAATGGAGAAATTTCACTCTACAACCTTATTAAAGAAATATCTGAGCAACTAGAATGTGGGATACTGCTAATCTCTCATGATATACATTTTGTAATGGCAGCAACGGATCAAGTAATTTGTTTAAATGGTCATATATGTTGCTCAGGATCACCAAATGCAATAATAAAGAACCCAGCTTTTGTGGAGCTGTTTGGTGCAAGGGCTTCATCTGCACTTTCGTTTTATGAGCATCAGCACGATCACGATCATGGAAACGATGGGAGTATAATTAAATGATTTTAGATGATTTTTTTATAAGAGCATTAATTGCAGGAATTGGTGTTGCATTAGTTGCAGGACCTTTAGGATGCCTCGTTATCTGGAGGAGGTTATCGTATTTTGGAGATACACTCTCACACTCGGCTCTTCTTGGAGTTGCCTTTTCATTCGTTTTTGATTTAAATATTTCATTTGCAGTATTTCTCTTATCAGGGATTGTCGCTATCTTTCTACTTGATCTACAGAGGAGAACAAGTCTCCCAGGTGATGCTCTATTGGGTTTGCTAGCTCATGCAAGTCTTGCCATTGGGTTGGTGTTCATTAGTTTTCTATCTTTTATACGTTTTGATTTAATGGGGTTACTATTTGGAGATATATTATCTGTTTCTAGGAATGATATATATTTAATATGGATTGGAGGGCTACTTATATTGGGGGTCCTATATTTCATTTGGCAGTCAATATTTGCTGCGACCGTAAATTCTGATATTGCATCAGCAGAAGGAATGAAACCTAATTTTGCAAATCTAATTTTTACTATATTATTAGCTGGAGTTATTGCAATTTCAATTAAAATGATTGGTGTTCTTTTAATAACAGGGCTTCTTATTATACCTGCAGCGATGGCAAGGAATTTATCAAATAATCCAAAGCAAATGGTCTTGTTTGCAGTTTTAGCTGGTATATCGTCAGTTGTAATTGGTCTTTTCTTATCTCTTGAGTTCAATTCTCCATCTGGGCCTACGATTTTAGTTGCGGCATTTATATTATTTATATTATCATTAGGAATCATACGGCGGAAAAAAGCCGTATAAAGAAATCGTTTATAGTATTATGTCACTAAAAAAAGATAACTTAACTAAGAATCAAAAAATTGTACTTGATCTTCTCAAGAATGCGAAAGAGCCTTTGGGTGCATACACTATTCTATTTAATACAGAAAAGAAAGGTATCAAAGCCCCTCTTCAGGTATATAGAGCCTTAGATAAATTGATTGAGAATGGAAAGGTTCATAAGATAGAAAGTAAAAATTCATATGTAATTTGTACAAATTCAGAGTGTGATTCATTAAAATCTACTTCATTTCTAATATGTCAGAATTGTGATAAAGTATCGGAAATTAAGCAAAGTAATTTACGAGAAGATCTATCAAGTCTCAGTAAGGGTTCTGATTTTGATTATGTCAATCATAACCTAGAAATATATGGAATATGCAAAGATTGTACTAAAGCATCTCATCTATAATATTGTGAGATTAAGATAATAATTTTCTTATCTTTTTCTCCCTCTCTACTATAGAAAATATCAAATATAGACTTATCCCTGAGTTACAGTGTAATTTATAAATAATTTAAAAATATAATAGATAATTGGAATAGCTTTCTCATAGAATATAGATAATACTTGTACTTAGTGTAGTGTACGAATGCCTTATCAATTATGCTTGTAAATCTGTAGATTAATAAATAATTTATTTGGTATATTTAAGAATTAGATTATTCTTATTTTTTAATTTCAAGTCAAATAAAGGAGATAAAAATGTCAATAATAGAACGCTTAGGAAAAGCAATAGATTCTAAAGATGAAAACACAATGAACGAATTACTTCATGATGATTACAAATTTACAATGCACGCATCTGGTAATGTTTTGCAAAAACAAGATGTTATAGGTTGGGCAATGAGTGATGATATCAATCGCGATAGAGTACGAATTATATACGAAAATGATGAAATTGGTATTGAGCATGCATTTGTGACTTTTAATGACGGTAATGTTCAAGCTGTGATGGGTGTCTACACCTTCAAAGATGGTCAGGTTATTGAATTTGAAACTGGTGCAACAAATATTCCTAAAGAGTAGTCAAAATTTAATAAAGGGATAAACTTTTTCATTGACAATTAATATATCCCACTTAAAATTTAAATCATGACAGGGGTGCCTTATGGGCTGAGATAAACCCTTTTAACCTGATCCAGATAATGCTGGCGGAGGAAGTCATGATGAATTTCTTTTATTACTCATGCACCCCTCCGTAAACATGAGAAAGAATATTCAATGTCTAACAACCTCCAAAAAATGAGAGAAAAAAATCCGCTCGTGCATTGTATCACGAATTATGTAGCAATGAATATTGCGGCAAATACATTACTAGCCGCAGGCGCCTCCCCAGCGATGATACACACACCTGAAGAGACGGCAGACTTCGCCAAGGTATGCAGTGCATTAACAGTAAATATTGGTACTATCTCTCCATCATGGTTAGATGGTATGAAAAGAGCAATTTTATCAGCTAATGACTCAAATATCCCTTGGGTATTTGATCCAGTAGCTCACTTTGCAACCCCATATCGTAGTATGGCTACAAAGGAATTATTGAACCTAAACCCAACTATACTTCGTGGAAATGCGTCAGAGATTTTGGGACTTAGTGGAGGGACCTCAGAGGCTCGTGGGGTTGATGCAACTGATCCCGTTAGCGCTGCAGAAAATGCAGCTAGAGATCTTGCAAAAGAATATAATAGTGTAGTTGTTATAACGGGCGAGGTGGATTTTGTAACAAATGGTAAAAAGAACTTTAGAGTTAGTGGTGGTTCAAAATTAATGCCAAGCGTAACAGCGATGGGATGCTCATTAACTTGTTTGATGGGCGCATTCGTATCTGTTGCAGAACCATTAAGTGCAGCTATATCATCTTTAGTATTATTTTCTGAAGCTGGATCCCGCGCAGATAAGTTAGCAAATGGACCGGGTAGCTTTTCATCACTCTTCCAAGATCAATTAAGTCTTATTACACCAGATGATTTTGATAAGTGCAAATGGGTAGAAGAAGATTAATACAGATTTATTAAAACTATATTTAGTTACAGATCCTGAACTTTGTGAGGAGTTTGGTTTAGTTGAAACAGTGATGCATGCGATAAAAGGGGGTGTTACCTCTGTTCAATTAAGGGACAAAAATATTAGCACTAAATCAATGATCAAACAGGGATTGGTATTAAAGGAAAAATTACAAGAGCAAAATATACCTCTAATTATTAATGATGATGTGGAGGCTGCTATCTCTATTGGAGCTGATGGTGTTCATGTCGGTCAAAGTGATATGGATGTTAAAGATGTAAGAAAAGAAGTTGGTTCTTCGATGTTAGTCGGTTTGTCCTGTGAAAATATTAAGCAAGCTAAATTAATTGATAGAGATATTATTGATTATGTCGGGATAAGTCCTCTCTTTTCAACTATGACAAAAAACGACCATACTTCGCCAATTGGTTTTGATGGTCTAAGTCAAATAGTGTCACTCACCAAGCTTCCCTGTGTTGCAATTGGAGGTGTCAAAGTCCGTCATTGTAGAGAAATATTTTCAAGAGGGGCTGTTGGTGTTGCTGTTATATCTGGTATATGTGGTCAAAACGATCCCGAGTTAGCAGCCATTGCATATTCTAAAAAAATAGCGAACTATCAGAGAATTTGAGGTCATAATGAAGGGTAAAAATTACTATATTCCAAAAGTATTATCTATTGCTGGATCTGATCCATCCGGTGGAGCTGGGATCCAAGCTGATTTGAAATCATTTTCTGCGAATAAAACATTCGGTATGTCAGTAATAACAGCTTTAACAGCTCAAAATACAATGGGTGTTCAGGATATACACCTTGTACCAGAAGGTTTCATTGAATCACAAATAAATTCTATTTTTCAAGATATAATTGTTGATGCTGTGAAGATCGGTATGATTGCAAATTCTAGCATCGCATCTATTATTTCTAAAAATTTACGAAAAAGAAAAGTAAAAAATATTGTAATTGACCCAGTTATGGTTGCAAAGGGAGGCGCAACGCTTCTGGAGATCGATGCAATTGATACAATACGTAAAGATTTAATTCAAGTAGCAGATGTTTTAACACCAAATTTACCTGAGGCAGCATTGCTCACAAATTGTGATATCGCAACAACAAAGTCGGAGATGTTAACCCAAGGTAGGCGACTTCTTGATCTTGGTCCAAAAGCTATATATGTCAAGGGTGGTCATTTGAAATCTAAAAAAAGTCCAGATCTTCTTATTACTATAAATGATGAAATATGGTTTGAAGCCCCGCGTGTTAATACCATCAATACGCATGGAACTGGTTGTACTTTATCTTCAGCAATCTGTGCTAATCTAGCGCATGGTTTTGAAATTGAAACTGCCATCAGCATCTCTAAGCAGTATGTCACGGATGCAATAAAAAATGCTGATAAGTTAAATGTAGGGCAGGGTCACGGACCGACGCACCATTTTAATAATCTTTGGTGAATTTCGGATTAATATAAGAAAACGATAAACAAAAGGAGACTTAAATGAAAAAAATTATATTTACAAGCTACATATTGCTTCTCTTGGTAATGAGTCCGGTAAGTGGAAATGCTGACGATAAAGTATCAGTTCTTTTAGACTGGTTTATTAATCCCGATCACGGTCCAATAATTATTGCAGAAGAGAAGGGTTATTTTTCTGAATATGATTTAGATGTGGAAATTGTAGCACCAGCTGATCCATCGATGCCCCCAAAACTAGTAGCAGCAGGCAAAGCGGATCTTGCAATAAGCTATCAACCCCAGCTTCATCTTCAAGTTAGTGAAGGTCTTCCTTTATTAAGAGTTGGAACACTAGTTGCAACTCCTTTGAACTGTCTTCTTGTTTTAAAAGATGGTCCAATATCCACGCCTGCTGATCTCAGGAATAAAAAGATTGGTTTTTCTGTTGCAGGTGTAGAGGAAGCACTTCTCTCAGCTATTTTAGAGAAATATGGCATATCAATAGAAGAAATTGAGCTTATTAATGTGAATTTTTCATTATCACCCGCTCTAATGTCGAAACAAGTTGATGCAGTAATTGGTGCATTTAGGAATTTTGAACTCAATCAAATGGATATTGAAAATGTACCTGGACATTGTTTTTATATCGAAGAAGAGGGTGTTCCTGCATATGACGAATTAATCTACGTTGCTAATCCGAAGAGGATGGATCAAAGTGAAATTGCAAGATTTTTAAAAGCTACTGAACTTGCAACCCAATTCATAATTAATAACCCAGAAGAAAGTTGGGAGATATTTTCATCAACATCAAAAGAACTACAAAATGAACTTAATAGAAGAGCATGGTTTGATACAATACCAAGATTTGCACTAAGGCCAGCAGCTAACGATGAGGCAAGATACAAAGACTTCCAAGATTTTCTATATAGCTCAGGCCTTATTGAAAAGAAAGTTTCAATTAAAGAACTTACAAAGGATATAACCCGCAAATGAGTGTGATCTATAGTAAAGTCTTTTCAGAATTAATATCTGAGCACAAGGATATTTGGAGTTTGTATACAGAACACAGTTTTTTAGAACAGCTTGCAAATGGTTCCCTCCCAAATGCACAGTTCTTGAAATATTTGAAGCAAGATTATATTTTTCTTATCCATTTCTCAAGAGCGTGGGCATTAGCTACTGCAAAATCAGATAGTCTTGACGAAATGGTCATAACCTCATCTATTATGCATTCACTAATTAATGAGGAAATGGCTCTTCATATCCGAATATGTGAAAGAGAAGGAATTAATATAAAAGATTTAAAAAGTACGGTCGAAACACCTGAAAATATTGCATATACAAGGTATGTTCTTGAGGCAGGATATTCCGGTGACTTTTTAGATCTACTTATATCATTATCTCCTTGTGTTCTTGGTTATGGGCAAATTGGCCTTCGTCTAAAGAATATGTTTACCAGTCAAAAGTATAAAGAATGGATAGATACTTATTCAAGCCCAGAATATCAAAATGTTTGTTTTAAAGTAGGAAAGCTGATTGATGAGGCAGTATCAAGCAGGATCGGGAATGATTATCATAAAATTGGAAAATGGAAGATATTGAATCAATATTTTAGAAAAGCGACGCTCTTAGAAATTGAGTTTTGGGAGATGGGTCTAAAACCATGAGTTCGATCATCCCCTCCTTACATATTGATGGCAGGGCAGTATTTGATGATAATATTCTTTTTAGTGTCAAAGATATGGCAATAAATTCATCGCAATGGACGTGCTTGCTTGGACCTTCTGGATCTGGAAAGTCAACTCTATTAAGATTAATTGCAGGTCTTGATACCCATGTTGAATTTAATGGAAGTCTGGATGCAAGTGATAATCTTCAAGTCCACAATCGAGTTGCTTATATGGCACAAAGTGATCTTCTTTTGCCTTGGCTGAGGGCAGATGAGAATATCAGCGTTGGTTCAAGGCTTCGCGGTGAAAAGATTGATAATGATCAGTTAGAAATAATTATTCAAAATGTTGGCCTTATTGATCATTGTAAGAAGTATCCTTCCGAATTATCTGGAGGACAGAGGCAGAGGGTGGCACTTGCAAGAACTTTAATGGAAAATAAGCCGATTATTCTGCTTGATGAGCCATTTTCAGCGCTTGATGCAAAAACTAGACTAGAAATGCAGGATCTTGTAGCTGAGCATTTACAGGAAAAAACTATATTACTAGTAACACATGACCCAAGTGAGGCAACTAGATTATGTAATAACATATATATTCTCAATGATCGCGAAATATACATAACAAAGAGTCTTCCGCCTCCATTCCCTAAAAATATTAATGACGAAGATGTATTTTTATTACAAACAAAACTATTAGAAGAGATTAGGAGTTCCTAATGAAGAATTGGTATTATCCCATAGCTTCGATTTTATCAATAATATTAATTTGGCAATTAGGGGTATGGGTCAGTTCTGCTCCATCTTATATATTACCTGCACCTTTTGATGTTTTAGTATCTTTTATTGATAATTGGCAATTAATTCTAGAACATACAATTGTAACATTGACTGAGGTTTTACTTGGGTTATTTTTTGGAGTCTCACTTGGTTTTGTTACAGCATTGTATCTCGAGTCTTCTAAAACAGCTGTACTTTTTTTGCGCCCAATATTGATTTTTAGTCAAGCAATTCCAGTTTTTGCTCTAGCACCACTTTTAACATTATGGTTAGGATATGGGATACTTTCAAAAGTAGTTATGGCTATATTAATAATATACTTTCCAGTTACATCCTCCTTTTATGATGGATTAACGAAAACCCCCTCATCATTCCTCGACCTCGCGAAAACAATGGGAAGTTCAAAAAGAAGAACTCTTTATGTTATCAAAATTCCAGCTGCCACACCAAACCTCTTCTCAGGTATCAGATTAGCTGCTGTGTATGCACCAATAGGTGCAACAATCGGCGAGTGGGTGGGATCTTCTCAAGGACTTGGATACTTGATGCTTTTAGCTAATGGTAGAGTAAAAATAGATTTAATGTTTGCGGCCCTCTTAACTCTTGGTTTCATCTCAATTGGGCTTTATGGTTTAATATCATTTATTTTGAGAAAGCTAGCTTTAAGGTCTTAAAAACGCATATTTTTTCTAAAAAGAAAATATGTGAATACATATCCGTATTAGTTTATTTCTAAAATTTTATTGTTATCATTTGGTTGAAAATCTATTAATCGTAAACACTAATAATGAGGAATAATGAAAATATCAAAGGGCGACAAAATTGATGAAATATCCCTGCCTAAAACAGATGGAACAATTTTTAATTTGTCTGAAACTAGAGGGAAAAAAGTTCTACTTACTTTTTACAGAATTGCTGGTTGTAGTTTTTGTAATCTAAGAATAAATGAGTTTAAGAGGCGGTTTGATGAATTTGGAAATAATTTTACACACGTCGCCATATTTCATTCACCTAAAAATAATTTAGAGAATTACATGAGAAAACATGGAGAGTTACCTTTCACAGTTTTAGCTGATGAGGAGTTTAAGTATTACAAGAAATATGAAATTGAAAGATCTCTAGCAAAAACTATCGCAGCAATGTTATTTAAGGCTCATAAAATAATTCCAGCACTTATCAAAGGTTATATTCCGTTCTCAATCAAAGGATATTTTGATATTGCTGTAACGGATATTTTAATAAATGAAGAGGGTGTCGTTGATCAGGTTTACTATGCTAAAAAAGATATAGCCGATCACTTTAGCTTTGATAAAGTAAAAGATTTCTCATTATAATATTTATTTGTTAGTTTGCATCCAATGAACGATTTAATAAAAAATGTTGTTGCGGTCTGTATTAACAGTTCACATTCTTTTTCAAAAACTATTCAAAAAGAAATTAAATTAATTAAAATGATAGGGGTAGAGGGTGATGCTCATGCTGGTAAGTATGTAAAACATCTTTCTAGGGCAAAAAAACACCCAAAGGATATCAATTTAAGGCAAGTGCACCTGATAGAAAAAGAACTACTTGAAGAACTTTTGCAGGATGGCTTTGAAGTTAGACCCGGAAACCTCGGAGAAAATATTACAACATCAGGTATTGAATTAATTAAATTACCAAAAGAAACAATCTTAAAAATAGGAGACGATGTTCAACTTGAAATCACTGGACTGAGAGATCCATGTTGGCAAATAGATGCATATAAAAATGGTTTATTAAAAAAAATGATATCAAAAGATGAATACGGTAATATCATTAGAAAAACTGGTGTTATGACAATTGTTAAAAATGGAGGTACTATAAAAGAAGGAGACAATATTCAAATCATCCTGCCAGATAAGCCACACCAAAAATTAGAAGTTGTTTGATATTACTAACTAATAATTATCCTAAAATTTTTCAGACCACTTCAGTGATTCTTCGACAAAAATATCTTCTATAGTGGGTTTATTGGATATTAAATCTTGCTCAAAAAGATATGTTAATAATTTTTCAATATTGTTTTTATTTGATTTATTCAAACCATGAGGATACGGGTCATTTTCAAAAATGTGCATTGTATCGGACCACAATTTATCAGCCCATGGCAAGAGAGTTGATCCAATCTTTCTCTCCAAAGCGGCTTTCTTACTATCACTATAGGCTTTGAATAATAAATATCCAAGTTCTGGATATTTTGAATATGTTTCGCGGTGGATCATAATACAATGGTTGATTGGATATATACCAGTTTTATTGAAATAATTTTTTTCAATATTGATGAAGTTACTGAGGAGCGGTCGCAATTTTCTTTTATCAAAATCAAGTAGTCGGTCTTCTGGCCGAGGGGCGATATACACATCTAGCTCCCCGTCAATAAGCATTTCTTCAGGATCTTTATCTAAAAGTGATAGTCTTGCTTTTTTTGGGGCATCAAATCGCTGATTTCTGTGTGCATACCAATCTATATCGCTCCAATGTATACCATACTCATCGTGAAGTATACCTCGGACCCAGACAGCTGCTGTTTGTGAGTAATCTTTTATACCAACTTTTAATTTTTTGAGATCATTTAGTGACTCTATTTCACTATCTTTTCTCACCCAGATAATACCATGCCTAAAGCCTCTATTTACAAATATAGGCAAGGCAACCATTTTGCAGATATCTCTATCTCTCATCATTATGAAGTTAGATAGGGAGAATTCAGAAACCTCAAATACTTCATGATTCAAAATACTTTTATAGATTGTAGGTAATTTTGAAGGAATATAATTTAAATTTATACCATTCTTCATTCCTGATATCGACATAGTAAACTCGTAATCTCCACCAAGAATATTAATTTTATTTTGGATATTCATTCTGCCTTATGGGAAAGATTTGTGATTTATTTAAAAATTTTCAATTCGTGACTATATCGCTGCAGAAATTGCTGCGGCATTTTTTGCATTTTTTGCAAGTTGATTTTCAATATTTGATATAGCTTCAATTTCTTTAATACCCCGAGATCTGGAAACTTCTTTTGCAAGCCGATCAAGTGCCGATTCGTATAATTGTCTCTCAGAATATGACTGTTCAGATTGGCTTGGGTTCCTATGTAAATCTCTTACAACCTCAGATAGAGCAATTATATCACCTGAATTAATCTTTGACTCATATTCTTGTGCACGTCGGCTCCACATTGTTTTTTTAGTTTTTGCATTACTTTTTAAAATCGTAAAAGCTTGGTCAATTAAATTTGTGTCAGATATTGACCGCATACCTGTTGAAGTTACTTTTCCGATGGGGACTCGAAGTGTCATTTTATCTTCTTCAAAGTAAATTACATAAAGCTCTAATTTCGTACCAGCTATTTCTTGCTCAACAATTTCAGTAATTTTTCCAACCCCATGTGATGGATAAACAACATATTGATTTAACTTATACTTTTTATTATCTTTTGACTTTTCCATTAACTATAGTTCCTTTTTAATTAGTCGCCTTCACCAGGTTCTTCCGAAAAAAATTCTAATTTATCTTCCACATCTTTGTATTTATCTGCATCAGATGGGGGTTCTTTTTTGATTGTTATATTTGGCCAGATTTCAGAATATTTCCTATTGAGTTCAAGATACTTTTCCATACCTGGTTCTGTATCAGGTAGGATTGCCTCAGCTGGGCATTCAGGTTCACAAACTCCACAGTCTATACATTCATCAGGGTTGATGACTAACATATTATTCCCTTCATAAAAACAGTCAACTGGACAAACTTCAACGCAATCCATAAATTTGCACTTAATACAAGCTTGATTCACAACATATGTCATACTAGATACTTATACCTGAAAAATTAAATAATTTAAAATCATGAGATTTATATATAAAACAAATATATTTATGAAAATTTAAGATCATTAGATTTATTTATAGCAGAAAATATTATGAATTTGAAGTATTGTTAATTTTCTTTAATATAGAAAATGGACTTGTCCCATCCACAACATCATTTTCAGCATACTTTTCTTTATTCTTCTTCTTAATCCAACTTGTATTTTTTTCAGATATTTTTTTTCTAGCACTTATATAATCTAGTCCCATGAGTAGTTTCTCAATTTTACTTTTTTGAAGTCCAATTTCGTGACATATCTGATCGGTTAGTACGAATTTATAAGATTTTTCTCTTTGTTTTTGATTCCTGATTAAGTTTAGTAGCTTTTCAATCACATCAGGTCTAATTATTAAGTTGCTAGTATAAAAATAACCAAGTTTAATATAAAAAATTGGATTTCTAGAATTCTTTATAAGTATATTATCAATTAACTCTAATTTTTTTGGGTGATTATTTGTATATATTTGCATCAACAAACATCTTAGAAAAAATTGCTTATCATTAAATACGTTCTTAAAATATATATATTTCTCACCAATAAAAATTCCAAGTACACGTAGTTCTTTTTTTTCAGTTCTTGATAATTTATTATAATCTATACCAAGATCATCTTTGCATGTAACTCCGATTTGTTCAATCAAGGAAAATTTAATAGCTGACAAAGAGCCTTGAAAATTAGCATCATATAATTTCATCAGACCTGGTAGTGTCAATTTTATATAATCAGACAACCATTCATATAATTTTATAGTTATCTTTTTCTTGTTTATGGAAATTAGGTTATCATCACAAATAATTTCTATATTTGGTTTTAAGATATCACTGCTCTTCTTGAGGTTTGCAATAGGCATCTGCTGCCATAAAATCTGATTTTTACCAGATAATTCAAAATCATTTTTCTTCCCCCCTAAAATTAATAATCCCTGCTCATTGATTTTGCTCCCAATAATCTTATTGAGTTTACTTTTTGCCAATTTATTTAAGTTTGTTGATGACTGATGTTTAAATTTTAATCCGTTTACTGTTCCAAGGTTAATATTTCCGAGATTTATTTTATTTCTATCATCAATTTTGATTATATTTAAATTAGAATGATTAATCAGAATACTAGTCCTTTTATCAATGAATCTTTGCATCAATCTTTCATGTAATGTGTCCGATAGTTTATCTTCAATGGCTCTTGTTTTTTCTTGCCAATAATCTGTGTCTTTAACCCAGTTCTTTTTGTTAGCTATAAAATTACAAGTTCTAATAAATGAGATCTTATTGGATAATCCATCAATATCACCCTGATATTGTGCTGAATATTTAACTTCTTTTTCAAGCCATTCACCATCTAAATAGCCATTATTTTCTGTTATATCAGAAAATATTTTTAAAACTATCTTTGTATGATTATCTATTCCTGTTTGTCTGTAATCTGGGATCTGACAAATTTCCCATAATAATCTGAGTTCATCTATTTCTAAATTTCTGTAATCAAGTAATTTATTTTCATATATATGTTCTAGAGTTAGGTGATCCTCTCCCGCCATTATTGGTTTCAAAAAGCTTAAATTTGGTCTTTTCTTTAAACTATCTAAAATTGTTTTAATTGAGTCGTATTTTAGATCACTATTTCTCCATTTAATATTATTGATATTATTGAATGAGTGTTTTTCAATAGATGAAATAATATCTAAACTTAAATCTGGGCTTGGAACTGTCATACAGAAAGACCCGTTGCTCTTATATCTCCCAGCCCTACCAGCAATTTGACCAATTTCATAAGGTAAAAGATATCGATATTTTGTACCATCGAATTTTTTTATGGAGTCAAAAGCAATATTATCTATATCCATATTAAGGCCCATTCCAATCGCATCTGTTGCAACCAAATAGTCGGCTTCACCTGACTGATATATATCTACTTGCGCGTTTCTTGTCCTCGGGGATAAAGCACCTAAAACAACAGCAGCTCCTCCATTTTGCTGCCGAACAAAATCTGCAATCTCGTAAACCCTATTTACAGAAAATGCAATAATTGCAGTTCTCTTTTTAAGGCGGGATATTTTCTTGATCCCTTCATAACTAAGGTTTGATAACCTTGGTTTATTTTGTATTTCTATGTCAGGTATTATTTTCTTTAAAATTGGTCCAATTATATCAGATCCCAGAAAGATGGTTTCCTTGCGACCCCTTGACTCATATATTCTTTTAGTAAAAATATGCCCTCGCTCACTGTCATTTGCGAGTTGAACTTCGTCTACAGCAACAAAATCCATTGGTATATCGGTTGGCATCGCTTCAACTGTACAAATGTAGTATTTTGGATACTTGGGTATATATTTCTCTTCGCCCGTTATCAGCGCCACTGACTGCTTACCAATATTTATAGAAATCTTATCATATATTTCCCGCGCTAATAATCTGAGGGGGACGCCGATCATACCAGTATCATGCCTTAACATGGCATTGATAGCCATATAAGTTTTTCCTGTATTTGTTGGTCCTAATATTGCTTTTATTCTGTGGGTCATCTAGTGCATCAACCAAATAATTAATAGCTTCTTTATTTTTTTAGAACACTTGAAGAACATATCATGTCCGAATCAATGATTTTTCTCAATTCATCTTTTGTTCTATACTAGATGTAGTATATTAAATTGGAATAGTACATATTAAATTTCTCAAAAGGATACACTTTCACCATTAACTTCCATAATTTTTAAATCAATGGATGAAGATACACCTTCACTGGTCGATATATTAGTCGGTATTAATATTGAGAAGTTATTTTTAATCTTAACTTTAGCTAATTTAATTAAGAAAGGTGGTGTCGGGCTATCACTCTCTTTTTTATATTCTTTATCAGAAAACCCAATCAATGGGACATATTTTAGGGAGCATTGTCCTAAATCCTCAGATAAGATATATGTAATTGAGAAAATTCTCCTTCCATCAGTAACTTCTCGAGACCCTGAGCATATATCTTTGGAAGGATAGAGTGACATCTCAATGATGGATGCAATTGGATCGATGACACCTGTATTTAAATTTTTATATAATTCGATTTCCTTTTCTTCTGGGATTGCAGGTCTGGCGAGTATATTATGATGGCCATCCCTGTACACAATACTTATATGACCGACACCCTTCTTAGTTTTTATGTGATTATTATAAAATTTTGGTTGGACTTTTGACTCTTCAAGTGTGCCCCTTGACGAGAATGCCCAAGTTGAGTTCGAAAAAAGATCACCAATACCCTGTGTTTGTATCATGGCATTTGAAAAGAATTGCGATTCTGTCAGGTTAACCTCAAAACGCATCTTCGCAACTTTAAGGCCAAGAGATTTAACTTCATAATTAAGGTTTATTTGGTGGTTTAAGAAGTATCTATCCTCAATTCCGTAAGTTGTTTTTGATCTATCTATTCTGTCATCAGCACTTAATGCGAAAGAAAAGAAATATATTACAAAGCAGGAGCATAGCAATAAGGCATTCGTTAGTTTCATTTTTTATCTTCTTTATAAATAATAAAAAAGGATATATTAAAATTGTAAATTAATTATGACTTTATTCAATTTATATTATTAATTTTTTACTTGTTTCATCATTATCAAGTTGACTGAACAACGGCGAAAGGCTATATAAAAGCATTAGGTACTAAATGGAGAGAGTTAATGTCAAGAAAGTGTGAACTAACTGGGAAAGCGGTTATGTCTGGGAATAATGTCAGTCACGCAAAAAATAGAAATCGCCGAAAATTCTTGCCTAATCTCAATCAGGTATCCTTGCACAGTAATTTGCTCGATGAGAAAGTCTATCTCAAAATTTCATCAAACGCTTTAAGAAGCGTTGAACATAGGGGTGGATTAGATGAATTCTTAGTTAAAGAATCTTCAGAAAATTTATCCCCAAAAGCTCAAAATATAAAAAAAAGAATAATAAAAGCCAAAAATAGTCTAATAGCATAATGCAAAAGGTATATGTTGTTCCAATTTTAGTTTGTTTTATGCTAGCTGTAATACTAGTATCAAATATTCTTGTCCAATATCCTATTTTTATATTCGGATTAGAAGATATATTAACTTGGGCAGCTTTTACTTACCCAATTGCTTTTTTCATTACAGATATTACAAATAAAATATTTGGCGTTCAAAAAGCCAGAAAAATAGTATATTGGGGTTTCTTTTTTGCCGTAATCTTATCCATTTATTTAGCTACACCAAGAATTGCGATTGCTTCAGGAACAGCATTCATAATATCTCAGTTATTGGATATATACATATTCTCAAGGTTAAATAAGTATGATTGGTGGAAAGCCCCCCTAATATCATCAACAATTGGCTCGAGTATTGACACAATCCTATTTTTTTCCTTAGCTTTCTCAATAAACTTCTCGCTTTTTGGTAGCATTGATAATTTTGCTATTGAGAAAGTAGGTATTGTATCGGATACAATGTATGTATCAAGATGGGTACTTTGGGCATTTGGTGATTTTTGTGTTAAGCTGATCGTAGCTTTAATTCTTCTTGCACCATTCAGGATATTTTATTTGAAGTATAGTTTTTTATCGGAAAGATAATTACTTATTAGCTTTCTCGTCAAAAAGTTCAGCAAGTTTTTCAGTCATTGCACCACCTAATTCTTCAACATCTATGATTGTAACAGCCCTTTTGTAATACCTTGTAACATCATGTCCAATGCCTATTGCAATCAACTCTATATCATCGTCAGACTCTATTTTACTAATTACTTTTTTCAGGTGTAACTCAAGATAATTTCCAGAGTTAACAGATAAGGACGAATCATCAACCGGAGCCCCATCTGATATTACCATCATTATTTTCCTTTGTTCTTGTCTCTTTTTTAGTCTTTCATAAGCCCAGTCTAAGGCTTCACCATCAATATTTTCTTTTAATATTCCTTCCTTCATCATTAATCCTAAGTTACGTTTTGCTCTTCTCCATGGTGCATCCGCAGATTTATATATTATATGCCTCAAATCATTTAAACGTCCTGGCCTCATTGGTTTTCCTGAATTTGTCCAGAGCTCTCTTGATTGCCCCCCTTTCCAGGCTTTTGTAGTAAAACCGAGTACCTCTGCTTTAACTCCACATCTTTCAAGTGTTCTCGTGAGTATATCAGCGCATGTGGCTGCAACCATAATTGGACGCCCACGCATGGAACCTGAATTATCAATTAGTAATGTTACAATTGTATCACGAAAATCTGTATCCCTTTCCATTTTAAAAGAGAGAGGTTGCATCGGATCAGTGACAACTCGAACTAGTCTTGCAGTATCAAGTGTGCCTTCTTCTAGGTCAAAGTCCCAAGATCGATTCTGCTGTGCCATTAGTTTTCTTTGTAGTTTATTTGCCAGCCTCGCAACTATACCTTGTAAATTAGAAATCTGCTTATCCAAATAATTTCTCAGTCTATCCAGCTCTTCACTTTCAGCAACTTCCTCAGCAGATATAATTTCATCAAATTCTGTGGTATAGGTCTTATAAGATGGTTGTCTGCCTCTATTAGGGTTTTCTTCCATTTCTCCCTGATTATCCGGAACACTGCTATCTTCTCCTTCTTCCTCAGAACCTTCCAATTCATCCAGATCAATAAGGTCTTCTGCGTCATCATCTATTGTTTCAGTTTCATCGGGATCAAACTCTTCGCTGAGCTCAGTATTTTCTTCGTCAGATCCATCGAGCTCACTCTCACCGTCTTGATCTTTTGCTGATGAAGGGTCTGGATCACCTAGAGTATTGGATATATCGAGGGCACTAAGTAAATCAGGTATCTTACTTGCAAATGTTTCTTGGTCATGTATGTCATTCTTTAGTTTTTCCAATTCGCTTAGTGCTTTTTCATTTATATGTGGTCTCCACAGATCAACAAACTTCCTTGTGTTATTTGGGGGAGAGAAACCTGTTAATTTTTCCCTAACAATCAAGCTGATTGCTTCACTTACAGGAGCCTCATCTTTGTGAGTAATATTATTAAGAGTGGAATTTCTATAGTTTGCTATGTTACGTGCATTAAGATTTGACGCACAACCAGGCATATCGGTTGCTCCAACGGCTTCAATCCTAGCATCTTCAATTGCGTTATAAATACTTTGAGCTTGTGGGGAAGAAGGCTTATATTTTTGATGTATTTCTTGATCATGATTTTTAATCTTCAATGCTAGTAAGTCTGCATTGCCTCTCAGAACGGCGAGGTCTTCTTTGCTTAAATTACTACCGGGGTCTCTGAGTTTTATTATTTTCCCACTTATATGAGGTGGTTCATCACTAAATGTGACTTCTAGATCGGGTTCCTCAGCAATTGATCTTGTTGCTTCTGTTATTGCCTTCTTTATAGTATCAGCAAAACTATTTTCTTTGGTATCTGACAAATTTTTACTCTTCTTTTGAATTCAAGAGTTCAACACCCGGAAGTTCACTATCAAAACACCTTTGATAGAATTCTGCAACAACAGGCCTTTCCAGCTCATCACATTTATTTAAAAAAGTTAGCTTGAAGGCAAACCCAATATCATCAAATATTTGAGTATTTTCAGCCCAAGTTAGAACTGTTCTTGGACTCATTACGGTAGATACATCTCCGTTAACAAATGCACTTCTTGATAGTTCTGCAACTTTGACCATCTTATCTATAATCTGATGACCATCCGTATTATCATACTCATGGGCTTTTGAAATGATAATTGATTTTTCAACATCATGGGGAAGGTAATTAAGTGTTGAAACAATTGACCACCTATCCATTTGACCCTGATTAATTTGTTGAGTACCATGATAAAGTCCGGTTGTATCTCCAAGGCCAACGGTGTTTGTAGTAGCAAACATTCTAAAGTACGGGTGAGGTCTAATTACCTTACTTTGATCCAACAGCGTCAGCTTACCCGATACTTCAAGTACCCTCTGGATTACAAACATCACATCTGGTCTACCAGCATCATACTCATCAAATACTAGTGCAATGTTTGATTGAAGGGCCCAAGGAAGCATTCCTTCTTTGAACTCTGTAACTTGTTTGCCATCCTCTAGAACAATTGCGTCTTTACCGATTAAATCGATTCGACTTACATGGCTATCAAGATTAATTCTAATACAAGGCCAATTGAGTCGAGCAGCGACTTGTTCAATATGTGTTGATTTACCAGTACCATGGTAACCCTGAACCATCACTCTTCTGTTATGAGAGAAGCCTGCTAGAATAGCAAGTGTTGTTTGTGGATCAAATATATATGCTTCATCTATTTCTGGAACATATTCATTCCTTTGTGAATAAGCTGGAACTTTGAGTTTTGACTCAAACCCGAATGTTTTTTCAACTGAAATTTCAATATCAGGTGTCTCTATAATATTTTGATTTTTTGTATTCATTTTACTTCCTTTTATTACAATTTATTAATTAACAAATCCAATTGATTTTAGATATCGATATGATTTTATAATCTCAATAAGTTTTTCATCCGTTGTTTCCTTACCACCTTTAAGATCAGGATGGTGTCTCTTGACCAGTAACTTGTATTTGTTCTTTATCTCATCACTTGAGGAATTAGTATCAAGTCCTAAAACATATAACGCTTTTTTTGCTGCATTTCCAATCTTTTGTCGCCTAGCTGTTTTTTGGGTGGTTTCATTTTGGGACGCACTAGCTCCCACCTTATCTGCTTTCAATTTTTTTAACATTTCTTCAGCCGAGTATTTACCAAGTTGTTCCTTATTGTTAACCCCAAGTTTCCAAGTAGGTCTGTTACCTAACATTGATTCTTTTTGGAATTTAGATAAATCGCTTTGATTCATCCCCTCAAAATAATTATAATTTTTATTATATTCCCTAACATGATTAAGGCAGAAATTTAGGTACTGTCCTTCTTGGCCTCTTCCAATTGGTGCCCTATGTGCAGCTGGTAGATTACAATCTTTCCACTGGCAAAGGTTACTTGCTTTCTCGACTTCTTTTTTTTTTGTAATCTTTATATCATCAAAATATTTTGAATTAATATTTGCCATCTGGTATTCTCTATTTAATAGTATCTATGTAGTTATATTTAGGAGTGGTTTCAAATTAGTATTGCAGAAAGAATAAGGGAGAAGTTGCTGTACTTTAACCCATCGGATCTTGTAATAAGAGATGAATCCGAAAAGCACAAGGGTCATAGTGGATGGAAAGAAGGTGGTCAAACTCATTTTCATGTGTATATTGTCTCCGATTTTTTTTCTGGTAAATCTAAATTACAACGTCATAGAATAATAAACGAATTACTCCACGATGATATTAAAATGATTCACGCTTTATCTCTATCAACAAAAACTTCTGATGAAGTTGGTGAGATGGAATAAATTAAATAAATATCATGAAGACAAAGTTGTATCAATAACACTTTCTATAATTTTCTGATCAATATCGGATCTTATTGATACCTGTCCAATTTTATTAGGAATTATAAAATTAATATAACCTTGCTTAACTTTCTTGTCATTTTTCATAAGGTCAATTAGTAAATTTGCATTAAGCTTTTTCCTAAGTAAATTTCCAAAGGTTGTTTTTAAGCCAATTTTTTTAAAATGTCTTTCAACAATATTAACTTGTTCATTGCTGCATATACCCTTCATCATACTAGTCTTGTAAGCCATTATTATACCTAATGAAACTGCCTCCCCATGCAAGATTGTCCCATCATATTGAGATGCAGACTCAATTGCATGTGCAAAAGTGTGACCAAGATTTAGATGGGCCCGAATACCATCTTCTAACTCATCTTTCATTACAATACCGGCTTTTACATTAGCGCTTCTTATTAAAGCCTCCTCAAGTATATTTTTATCATCGAAGATCAAATTTACATTATTTTCTAAATAAGTGAATAAGGCGGCATCTCCAATCAAAGCATGCTTAACAAGCTCCGCGTAGCCTGCAAGTAATTCTCGTTTTGGTAGGCTTGATAGAGTATTAATATCACAGATGACGACCTTAGGTTGTTTAAATGAGCCTATAAGATTTTTTCCATGAGTAGAGTTTACTCCTGTTTTCCCCCCTATTGATGAGTCAACTTGTGCAAGTAGTGTGGTTGGTATATTAATGAAATCCACGCCACGGTGAATAATGGCGGAAACAAATCCAGCTAAGTCACCAATTACACCTCCGCCCAGCGCAATAATTGCATCTTGTCGTTCAAATTTCTCTTTTAGCAATCTAGCTAAGATTTTAGTTACCACTTTTAGGTCTTTATTTTTTTCACCCGAGGGTAGGATAATCTCAATAATTTTGATATTCAATTTTAATAAAATATTTTTAATTATGGGCAAATATTTTTTTGAAGCATTAACATCAGTTATGATAGCAACCCTTGAACCTTTTAAATGGTTTGGTATTATATTTGATGCAGCATCTTCAATATTGCTATATACGATTTCGTATTGACAATTCTTAAGCTTGATTTCAATTTTTTTCATTGAGTTTTACTTCTGTTATTTTATCTATTATTTCGGTTGTACAATCTTTTATATCTTTACCATCACAACTTATATGTATTTTAGACATGGAATAATATATTGATCGAGTCTCTAACATTTTTTCAATTCCAACTTGAGTATTTTGAATAACTAGAGGCCGTTTTTTATTTTTTTCTATTCGTTTTCGGATTGTTTTTATGTCTAATTTTAGCCAAATAGATATAGATTGATCTAAAACACTCTCTCTTATCATTTTATTCATAAATGCCCCACCACCCAAGGAAATTATAGACTTTATTTCCTGCTGAAGAGCCAGTAATGTAAATTTTTCTTCTCTATCTCTAAAATACTCTTCACCAGACTCTTTAAAAATCCTCGTGATTGTACGAGATTCAGATTTTTCAATCATTTGATCGATATCATTAAATGGAATTTCAAGTGAATCTGACAGACTTCGGCCTATAGAAGACTTTCCTACTCCCATCATCCCAACTAATACGATATGCATTACATTACCTCTGTAAGAATAAAATAACTTAATATTAAACATTAAATATTAATATTAAATTATATTAACTCTTAATTTTATTATATTTTTCAGGTGTGGCGTATGAAAGTATTTCTTGAAAACTTTATTGAAATGATGGCAGTTGAGAGAGCTGCATCATTAAATACCCAGATTGCATATAAAAATGATCTAAGTGATTTTTATAATTTTTTATTAAAAAGAGGAACTGACATTAAAAAAGTTGACCAGCAAATTATAAGACTTTACATAAATGAAATTAATTCAAAAAATATAAAAAGTAATACATTAGCTCGAAAAATAAGCTCAATTAGGCAATTCTATAAATTTTTATTTCAGGAGAATTTAATAGAACATAATCCTTTGAATGGTATTGACAATCCTAAACTTGGGAGCCCACTACCAAAATTAGTTAGTGAAGAGAATATATATAAAATTATAGCATTTACAAAAGGTATGATTGAAAAACATAATAGAAATACAAGAAAAAAATACTATTATAAAAGATTTCTCTCTCAATTAGAGATTCTTTATTCAACTGGGATGAGAGTGAGTGAGCTCTTATCTTTGAGATTTGATCAGATTTTTGATAATGATAGTTTCTTAACAGTAAATGGTAAAGGTGGAAAAGAGAGAATAGTTCCGCTAACAAATGATGCAAAAATTGCAATAAAAGAGTACCTTGAATTATTAGCTATTTTTTATAATTTAGATAAAATAGTTTATTTCTATCCATCAAAAGATCCAAGTAAGCATATAAGCCGCCAACACTTTGCATGTGAACTTAAGAGTATTGCTAGAGAGGCGGGTTTAGATGAAACAAAGATCTCACCGCATGTTTTAAGACATGCTTTTGCTAGTCATTTGCTATCTAATGGTGCTGACCTTAGAGCTGTTCAGCAAATGTTGGGACACTCTGATATATCAACCACTCAGATTTACACGCATATTTTAGATGAAAAATTAAAGTCAATTATTAAAGAAAAACATCCACTAGCAAAGAAAATTATGATATGATATGTATTATCTATTAATTAAACTTTTAAAACTATCTTAATCTTATAAATGGGAAGATTATGCAATACCTAGATTTTGAAAAAAATATAGCCGAACTTGAAAGTCAGGTTAATGATCTAAAACAATTAGATCCATCAGAAAATGAGATTTCAATTGACGACAATATTAAGCAGCTGGAGGAAAAGGCCAGTAAAGCTCTAGAAAAATTATATTCAACTCTAAGCCCATGGCAAAAAACAAAAGTAGCCCGACATCCTGAGCGACCACATTTTAGGGATTACATTGATAATCTTTTTGACGATTTTATAGAATTATCGGGGGATAGAAAGTACTCGAATGATCATGCAATAATAGGAGGTTTGGCTAAATTCAACGGTTTTAATGTTATGATCATTGGGCATGAAAAGGGTGCAAATACAAGCGAAAGAATAAAGCATAACTTTGGAATGGCGGGACCTGAAGGGTATAGAAAAGCCGAACGTTTAATGAAACTTGCGGATAGATTTAACCTTCCAATTATAACTTTTGTTGATACCCCTGGAGCGTATCCTGGAATTGGTGCCGAGGAGAGAGGGCAGTCAGAAGCGATAGCTCGATGTACCCAAACATGTCTAAACGTAACTGTTCCTATAATATCAATTATTATCGGGGAAGGTGGTTCCGGTGGTGCCGTAGCCATAGCAACTGCCAATCGTGTTACAATGTTAGAGCATTCAATATATACGGTCGCCTCTCCTGAAGCATCTGCGTCTATTCTCTGGCGAGACTCAAGTAAGGCTAGTGAGGCTGCAAATAGTATGCGAATAACAGCTCAAGATTTAATTGAGATGAAAATAATTGATGGAATAGTTTTAGAGCCTATTGGCGGAGCCCATAGAAATCACCAAAAGATAATAAAGGATGTTGAAAAAACTATCATCAAAAATCTCTCAGAATTAACCAAATTAGATCGTAATATTTTAGTTGATAATAGGCGGAATAAATTCTTGTCTATGGGAAGAAATATCTAGTTAATTCATTTTACCGTGGCAATGCTTATATTTTTTTCCACTACCACATGGGCATAATTCATTTCTTCCAACTTTCCCCCATTCTTCGACAGTCTCAGGATTTATTTGATTTTCATTGGTTGGATTTTTTTTATTTTTTGCGACTGTCTCATTATTTTCAGCTGATAGCTGATCTTTTTTTACAACTTCAACCCTTATCAAGTGAGCAGTAACTTGCTCTCTCAGCTTTGTTAATAGACTTTGGAATAGCTCAAAACCCTCTGTTTTATATTCATTCAAGGGGTCTCGTTGACCATAGCTTCTCAAAGTAACAGATGATCTTAGGTGTTCCAATCTTGAAAGATGTTCTCGCCATAATAAATCTAAAACCTGAAGTAAAACTGATTTTTCAACTTTTCTTAGAACATCAGCTCCATATTTTTTTTCTTTTAGTTCCATGATTTGATCAATTATATTCTTTATACGGGTTATAATTTCTTCTTCAGCGATACCTTCTTCTTCTGCCCAATCATCAACAGGTATATCAATTAGTAGTGTAGTTTTAATCTTGCTTCTTAATAATTGTGTATCCCATTGTTCGGGGTATGAATTTTCAGGAATATATTCTTGAACCAAGTCTTCAACATATTCGTAGCGCATATCAATTATTGTTTCCGATGCCTCAGTATCATCCATTAAGTCTTTTCTTTGTTCAAAAATTACTTTTCTTTGATCATTCATTACATCATCGAATTGTAATATACTTTTTCTTATGTCAAAGTTTCGAGATTCTATTTTTGATTGAGCTTTCTCAAGAGCTTTATTTATCCAAGGATGAATAATTGGCTCACCATCTTTAAGCCCTAGTTTCTTTAACATTGAGTCCATATTTTCTGTTCCAAAAATACGCATAAGTTCATCCTGTAAACTAATATAAAATTTTGATTTTCCTGGATCACCCTGTCTTCCGGCTCTTCCTCGTAACTGGTTATCAATTCTTCTACTTTCATGCCTTTCTGTTCCAAGAACATATAGTCCCCCCGCAGATATTACTTCTTTTTTTTCTTTTTCAATGTCTACTTTAATGGACTCTATTTCCTCAGATTTATTCCTTGAGTCCATTTCTTCAATAATTCTTATTTCTGCTTCTAAATTACCGCCCAGTTGAATATCAGTTCCACGTCCTGCCATATTAGTGGCAATTGTGATTGCACCGAGGCGTCCAGCCTGTTCAATTATTCGTGCTTCTTGTATGTGATATTTTGCATTTAGAACTGCAAATGTATTTGGTTTTATCTTTATGTCTTCTTTATCTAAATAATTATTTCTTTTAAACCCGGCCTTCTCAAGCAATGAGGCCAGGAATTCAGATCTTTCTATTGATGTTGTTCCAACTAGGACTGGTTGTTTTTTTTTATAACACTCTTTAATTTCTTCAACTATCGCATGATACTTTTCATCCAATGTCATGTATATTTCATCGTTTTCGTCTAATCTACTTATTGGTTTATTTGTTGGAATATCTAATACTGGGAGGCTATATATATCCATTAGTTCTTCAGCTTCAGTTGAGGCTGTTCCCGTCATACCACCAAGTTTTCTATAAAGTCTGAAGTAGTTTTGAAATGTCACTGATGCTAGTGTCTGATTTTCGGACTGTATAACACAATTTTCTTTCGCTTCCAATGCTTGATGAAGCCCATCTGAATATCTTCGACCCTCCATCATTCTGCCTGTAAACTCATCAATTATGATCACTTTTTTATCTTTAACAATGTAATCCTTATTCTTTATGAATAGTCTGTGAGCTCTAGCTGCTTGATTAATATGATGAATTATTGATATATTTTCTATATCAAATAAAGACTGTCCAATTAATACACCATTTTTCTCTAATATTTCTTCGGCGTTTTCGATTCCATTATCAGATAGGTTGATAGATTTCGTTTTTTCATCAATTTCAAAATCATCATCTTTCAATTGAGGCATTAACTTATTTATTGAGGTATACATATCAGATTTTACTTCTGATGGTCCTGAAATGACAAGTGGTGTCCTTGCCTCATCGATTAGAATTGAGTCTACTTCATCAATAATCGCAAAATGATGATCTCTTTGGACCATACTTGCAAAATCATGTTTCATATTATCCCTTAAGTAATCAAATCCAAATTCATTATTTGTTCCGTATGTTATATCAGCTTGGTAAGCATACTTTCTGTCATCATCACTCATATTATTTTGGAGACATCCAACAGTTAGTCCAAGAAATTGAAATATTTGCCCCATCCATTTCGCATCTCTTTGCGCCAGATAATCATTAACTGTTATAATATGCACGCCTAAATCACTCAATGCATTTAGGTAAACGGGTAGAGTTGAAACAAGTGTTTTTCCTTCACCAGTTTTCATTTCGCTCACACCACCATCGTTTAAAACCATGCCACCGATCAGTTGAACGTCATAGTGTCTTTGCCCCAGTGTTCTTTTTGCCGCTTCTCTAACAGTTGCGAAGGCTTCAACTAAAAGACTCTCTTGTTGGACCCCGGATTTAATTTTTTCTCTGAATTCTTTGGTTTTAGCTCTTAATTCTTCATTACTCAGTTTGATAAATGAATCTTCTAAGAGATTTATTTTTTCAACCCGTTCTTCGTAAGCTTTATATTTTTTTTTATTTGGCTTACTAAAAATATTTTTTGTTATTTTTTTAATATCAAACATTTATCATCCTAAATATGGTATATATATATACTTAGATGGTAATTTAACAAACTTAAATTTGATCAATATCTAGTAAGTAGTATCTTCCTAAATTATCTCAAGTATAATACTATTAGAATTACAGTAATTTTAAATTAATAAAATTTAATTAAAGATATTATAAAAAACATACACATATCATCAATAATAGAGATATCTTATGACGCAAAATAATTCTAAAAATCCCATTAATGATAATGAGATCAGTGGCTTAAGTATATATACATTTGTCACTAATGCACATTATAAGAAAAGAAAAGATCTTCTTCTGATTGTCTTTGATGATTTAGTAAATTATGCGGGTTTATATACAAAGTCTTCATGTCCATCAATTCCTGTTCAATGGTGTAAGAAAAATTTAAGTCAGAATACAATTAAAGCAATTCTTGTTAATTCCGGAAATGCTAATGCATTTACAGGTATTAAAGGACATAATGATCTTATTAAAATATTAGCTCCATTATCATCAAGACTGGGCTGCCAATTAAATGAAATTGCTGTCGCCTCTACCGGAGTTATTGGTGAATTTCTGAACACAGATCCAATAATTGAGGCATTATCGGATGAAAAAGTTAAAAAACTCTCAAATTGGGATGATGCAGCATATGCTATAATGACCACCGATACATACCCAAAGCTTAGTTTTACGAAGTCCAGCATTGACGGTCATGAGATTAAAATAGTCGGTATTGCAAAGGGCTCCGGTATGATTGAACCAAATATGGGTACGATGCTTGCATTTATTTTTACGGATGCCAATGTCACAAAACAAATTTTAAGTATTTTATTGAGAGATATTACAAATAATAGTTTTAATTCAATTACAGTTGATGGAGAAACTTCAACAAGCGACACAGTCTTACTTTTTTCTACAAACAAAGCAAATCATAAAATAGTTTCAGACATAGAAACTTCATCAATAAATTATTTTAGGGATGATTTGGAAGGGTTAGCAATTAAACTAGCACAGCAAATAGTTAGGGATGGGGAAGGTGCAACCAAATTAATAGAGATACATGTAACTGGTGCAAGTACCAAAAATGCTGCCATGAGGATATCAAAATCAATAGCAAACTCACCTCTGGTAAAGACAGCACTCTATGGAGAAGATCCCAATTGGGGGCGTGTAATTGCAGCAATTGGAAAATCTTACGAAAAGATTGATTTAGAAAAATTAGAACTATTCTTTGGGGATCATCAAATCACAAAGAATGGATCTAATATTGAAAATTATGATGAATCACTCGTCAAAAAGTATATGAAAAATGAGAGATTGATAATAACTATAAATCTTGGTATTGGCTGTCATGAACACAAAGTATGGACATGCGATCTTTCTCATAAATATATTGATATTAATACTGATTATAGGTCTTGAGGAAATATAATGATCATTAAGCATGTAGTTGCATGTGCATTAGCAGATAAAACCGGAAGGGTGCTTATAAATCAGAGACCGGTTGGAAAGGATTTTGAAGGCTACTGGGAGTTTCCCGGAGGTAAGATTGAGGAGGGCGAAACTCCTGAAAGTGCAATAATTAGAGAACTTAAGGAAGAAATTAATATAGATGTAAGTGCTTCCTGTCTTGCACCTTTATCTTTTTCTGAGATGATGTATACCAATTTCTATGTTGTAGTACTACTATATGTTTGTAGAAAATGGGATGGTTATATTCAACCTCAAGAGAATCAAAAAATTGAGTGGATACAACCAAAAGATATTCATAAATACAAAGTCTTACCAGCAGATAAATCCTTCTTCGCTGTTCTGAGGGATCTGCTCTAACTCGAATCTTTTAGTACATCTCTTAAATTCATTTTTGCACTTCCAGGTGCCAAGGGTTTTTGCTGGCTTTGATGAAATTTCCAGCCTGTGAGGGTTATAATCTCAAAAGTGGATGTGATTAGATTTAAATCGCCACTTTTTTCCCTCAGCAAATTGGAAGTAATCTCCCATATTTTTTTTGTAATATTAGGTTTATCCAGATTAATATAATTATTTTCCCCCATTGATCTTATCAGTTTGATTAATTCCAACGGATTTTTGTTCTTTACTTCAATCCTATAATTATCACTAACACAGAGTTTAAACCCTGAATTATATAGCAAATCACCTGCGCTTTTTATATCAATAAATGGATTAATACGTGGATAGGTATTACCAGTTACTTTTTCCTCAGCTTCTATTAGGGAATACTTTAATTCAGTCAAAGTATCCGTGCCAAATAGAGTAGCAATCATTAATCCATCTGGTTTGAGCAGGGACTTTATTCTATCAAGTGAAGCTTGGAAGTTATTTGATGTATGAATTATTAAATCGGAGATAATTAAGTCAAAAGAATTATCTTTAAGTTTAATGATCTCCTCATCATCAACTATTTTACTGTTATGTATATCAAAGTTGATAGGAGAAATAATAAGTGGTTCATTTTTATTTTTTTTCGAAAGATTAAAGGACTGAATATTTCTATTTTTTGTGATAATTAAAACAGACTGAAACAATCTATTAATCTCAGATAATCTATAGCTTATATCTTCAGAAATATGATTATAAATTTTATTATCTAAATCCAAGTATCTGGCTCTATGCCGAGATATCATTAATTTTTTTCGACTAAATAATTGTCTTTTATGTTTTTTTTGATTTTCAGGCATTTATTACGATATAGTTTGAAATTATTATAAGCGTATCATATTTAAATTTATTATATTCACAATAATTATGTATAATCATAATATGCTACCCTTGATCGAAATGTATACATCAAAAAATTGCTTTTTTTGTTCCTCAGCAAAGCAATTACTGGATAAGAAAAAACTTCAATTTAGTGAAATTGATATTACGACAAATAATGATGAAAAGAACACAATGATTAAAAGATCTAGAGGAATGCATACGGTGCCTCAAATATTTATAAATAATATTCACATTGGCGGATGCGAACATCTATATGCACTGGAAGAGTTGGGTAGGCTGGATAAGATTATATTAGGAACATTTGATCATGCAAAAAAATAAGTTCAAGGTTGCATGTTTACAAATGACCTCAGGGATGGATATCAATAAAAATTTATCTATTTTATATAAAAAAATGAAAAAGGCAAAAGCTAGAGGAGCTGACTTAATTATTACACCAGAGCAAACATTGCTCATGGCCAAGAATAAAAAACAACTTTTTGAACAAATTTCAATAGAAAAAGATGATTTTGGATTATCTAAAATAAAGGAAATAGTTAGAGAGTTAAGTGTTTATACAATTATTGGCTCAATATCTATAAAATATGATAACAAATTCGCTCTAAACAGATCATATGCATTTGACTCCGAAGGTAAAATAATCAATTTTTATGATAAGATTCATATGTTTGATGCTAAAATTAATGCAAATGAAAAGTATTTCGAGTCGAGCACGTATAAGTCAGGCAGGGTATTATCCTCGGCAGAGCTTCCATGGGGCATTTGTGGTCTTACAATCTGCTATGATCTGAGATTTCCAAATATTTATAGAGAGTTAGCTCAAAAAGGAGCAAAGTTTATAACTGTACCATCTGCTTTTACAGTCAAAACTGGACAAGCTCATTGGCATACTTTACTGAGAGCGAGAGCAATTGAGACTGGATGTTTTATATTTGCTCCAGCACAAATTGGAATACACGAAAATGGAAGAAAAACATATGGGCATAGTCTAATTATCTCGCCATGGGGTGACATAATAGCAGAAGCAAAAGATAATGATGATATGATAATTGCTGAATGTGATTCGCATGAGGTCGCTTTAATGAGAAAAAAAATACCATCTATTAACCAAAACTATGATTATATTTAAGTAATAATATGGATTTGTAATGATAAGATATGACCTAATTTGTTCGAATAATCATAAATTTGAGTCATGGTTTAAAGACTCAAAGTCTTTCAAAGAGCAAGCCAGCTCTAATGATATTTTATGCCCAACTTGTAATGATAGTCATATCAATAAAACATTAATGTCTCCCAGTATTCCAAAAAAAGGAAATATCAAAAAAGATGGTGTTTTATTGAATAATAAGACCCAATCAATAAATGATGAAATTAAATCAATAAGAAGCAAGATTAAGGAGAATTCAGAATACGTCGGGAAAGAATTCCCTGATGTTGCTAGAAAAATTCACTATGATGAGGAAAAGAGCAGGTCCATTTATGGGGAAGCCTCGCTCGAGGATGTTAAGGATCTAAAAGATGAAGGAATTGATATTATTCAGATACCAGATGCACCTGATGAGAAAAACTAATATATTTTTTTAAAGCAAGAAATATAATTTACCGATAAATCATCAGATAATTTCCACAACATTTTAATTGGATCAAAAATTATACCTTTTGAGGTAAAGTGGATATAATTCAATTTCTTCATATGGGAATTCAATTTATTTGGTTCAATAAATTTTTGCCAGTCATGAGTTCCTTTAGGTACCCATGCTAACAAGTATTCGGCGGCAATCTTTGCCAGTAAGAGCGACCTTATGTTTTTATTTATTGACGAAACAAAGATGAGACCATTCTCCTTTAGGTAGGGATCTATTTTTTTTAGTAAATCAGAGGGGTTATCAACATGCTCTATAAGTTCAAGAACGAAGATAATATCGTATTTGCTTTCATCAGATAATTCTAGCTTTTCAACACTTTTATTTTCATAAAGTATATCTAGGCCTACATTTTTTGAATGTTGTTTGGCTATTTTAATTGCTTCTTTATCGGCATCAATTCCATGAACTAAGCCTCCTAATTTTGCTATTGGTTCGCAAGCAAGTCCACCGCCACATCCTATATCAAGTATTTTAAGATCTGAAAGTGGGTTTTTATGAAACGCATTGATATTGAAGTGTTTATATACAATATCTAGTATAAATTTAATTCTGAGAGGGTTAATTCGGTGAAGTGCCGAGAATTTACCATTCAAATTCCACCAGTCGTAAGATAATTTGGCAAATTTTTCGATCTCTTTTTTATTTGTGGATTGGTCCATAAATTTAACTCATAGTTCGTCTTGCAGTAAATATTAAAATATATATTATATAAATAAACTCGTAAAAGAAAGATCTCAAGTCCATGCTAGATAAAAATTATAATAAAATAGTCATGAAATTTGGAGGAACATCTATGGCTGATATTGATAAAATATCAAAAGTTGCTGACCATATCGAAAGAGAGTTTAATAGTAGTAAAAAAGTCGCGGTTGTAGTATCGGCTATGTCAGGAGAGACTGATAGGCTTATAAATCTAGTTGATGCAATTGGAAAAATTGATAATTCTGAGAGAGATGCTGTCATCTCATCCGGTGAACAGGTAAGCTCTGCATTACTAGCTCTAACACTAAAAGCAAGGGGGATTCAAGCAAGGTCAGTGCAAGGTTGGCAGATTCCACTAAAGACGGATGAAGTTCATGGATCCGCAAGAATATTGGACGTACAATCTAAATACTTAGATGACTTGATATCTAGAAAAGAAATACCAATAATTGCAGGATTCCAAGGAATAACTGATGATAATAGAATTTCAACTCTCGGTAGAGGTGGGTCTGACACAACCGCGGTTGCTATTGCATGTTCATTAAAGGCTGATTTATGTGATATATACACAGATGTAGATGGTGTTTATACATCGGATCCCAGAATAGTGGAATTAGCAAAAAAAATATCAAAGATATCCTTTGAGGAAATGCTAGAAATGGCGTCGCAAGGAGCAAAAGTTTTGCAAACAAGATCAGTTGAATTAGCAATGTCATATGGTATTGCAATTAGAGTCAGATCAACGTTTGCAGAAAATAATTTGGAAAAAAATAATAAAACAATTAATATAGGTACAATTGTTACAAATGAGGATAGTATTTTGGAAGATAAAGTAGTCAGTGGTATTGCATACTCTAAAAATGAAGCAAAAATAACAATTCAAAATCTTGATGATAAACCCGGTGTTGCCGCTCAAATTTTTGGAAATTTAGCGAAATCAGCTGTTAATGTTGATATGATTGTTCAAAACATTTCTGCTGATGGAAAGCATACTGATTTGACGTTTACACTTCAAGAAGCTGAATTGAAGACAGCAAAATCTATCTTAGATGACCTAAAAAGTGAAGTTAGCTATGAAAAGCTAATAGAGTCTAAAGATATAGCTAAAGTTTCTGTGATAGGAGTTGGTATGAGGAGTCATGCCGGTGTTGCGGCAGAGATGTTTTCAACTCTTGCAGAAAAGGGAATTAATATTCAGGCAATAACTACATCTGAAATAAAGGTTAGTGTTATAATTGACTCACAATATATTGAATTAGCTATGAGAGCCTTGCATAGTGCTTTTGGACTCGATCAAAAGTAGTTATATGATTGAAATAATTTATGAAAGAAGAAATAGCAGATACTATTGGTAATATCTTATCTAATAATCGAAAAAGTTTGAAAAAGGATATTACTGATTGTGCTAATGATTTAAATATACCAATTGAATATCTTGATGCTGTTGAAAGAAATTTTTTCTCTATAATGCCAAATAGCGATTATACGAAAAGTTGTATAATAAAGTACATACACTATCTTGATATTGAAGGTGCGGATTTAACTAAGATTAAATTACTCATGAGTAAAAATTTTCTAGATGCAAGTGTGACGCAAGAGAGTATAAATAGAGCATTAAGTTTCTTTTATTCCACTCTAAAATATTCTATATTTTCAATTTTATTAATAATATCTTTCTCTATCATTTTTTTTGAGGAAGGCTATAAGAGACAACTTTTTTTAAATTTTGATAATTTTAACTCAATTTTTAATAAGATAAATTTAAGTAAAAATATACAAATACTGAGATATGAAGAGGATTCAGTTTTATTTAGCCAAGATGAAGTTATAAATAAAAAAAAAAATAGTAATTCTATTGCTTCTGGAAAGATCATTCAGCTTGAGGCAAAAGATGATTTGTGGCTGGAGATAATAGATGGTCAAAGTAAGATACTAATATCCAAAAATTTCAGTAAAGGTGATAGGTATATTTATACTTTCAAAGACGGCGATATTCTCTTAACAAACAATCCTTCAAAATTACTGATAAAATATGATAATATTCTAGTAAATACAATAAGTAACGAAGAAGTAAACGTTATTGAAATAGATCTTGGAAAAATATTAAACTAATGACAAATTTTAAGGAAAGTTAATGTTAGATGAAAAAAAATTAGATAAGTTACTTCTAAATTATCAGGAACTTCAGAAGAAAATGATGACCATATCAGGTGATAGAAAGAAGTACGCAAAAGCTGCTATTGAATTTTCTAATATTGAACCCCTTGCAAAAACAATTATTGAATACAGGGAATTAATGACAGAAAGTTCAGAACTAAATGAATTGTTAAAAACAGAATCTGAAGATAAAGATATCATAAATATGGTTAAAAATGAGATAGGTAATATCGAAAGTAAAATCGTTCTTATTGAGGAAAAAATAAATGAACTACTAATTCCAAAAGATATTGATGACAATAAGAGTGTAATTATTGAAATTCGTGCAGGAACAGGTGGTGACGAGGCTGCAATTTTTGCTGGTGATCTTGTCAGGATGTATATGAGATACTCTGATATAAAAAAATGGAAAGTAGATATTATGAGTGTAAATGAAGGAGAATTTGGAGGATACAAGGAATTTATTGCAAATATTTCTGGGAATAATGTCTATCAAAAACTAAAGTTTGAGTCAGGGGTTCACAGAGTTCAGAGAGTTCCCGAGACTGAGTCGAGTGGTAGAATACATACTTCAGCAGCAACTGTTGCTGTCCTTCCGGAGGCGGAGGAGGTGGATATAAAAATAGAAGACAAAGATATAAGGATTGATGTTTTTAGAGCTAGTGGACCTGGTGGCCAGTCTGTTAATACAACTGATAGTGCTGTTCGAATTATTCATATACCAACCGGCATAACAGTATCTCAACAAGATGAGAAATCTCAGCATCGAAATAGAGATAAGGCGCTAAAAGTATTAAGAGCAAGATTATACGAGAAAGAGAAATTTGAAAAAGATAGCGAAAGGGCTTCCAGTAGAAGGTCACAAATTGGAACAGGCGATAGGTCCGAGCGGATTCGCACCTATAATTACCCACAGGGAAGAGTAACAGATCATAGAATAAGTTTAACTTTACACAAACTAGTATCAATTATGGAAGCTGAGGGGCTAGATGAAATTCTGGTTGCCCTCGCATCAGAAGACAAGGCGAGACGGATGTCCGGAGAAAGCTGATATTGATGAATATTAGTGTACAAGATTTGCTGGCTTCATCCAGAAAGAGATTAAAATTACAATCTATAGATACTGCTAATATTGATAGTATATTGCTACTATCAAATCTACTGAGCGTTTCAAAGGAATACCTCGTTATAAATAATCAAAAAATTCTCACAAAGAGAGAATATAATGATTATTTGGAATTGATCGAAAGACGAATAAAGGGTGAACCAGTCTCAAAAATAGTTGGAAAAAGGGAGTTTTACGGGAGAGAATTTATTATTAACAGGGATGTTCTAGATCCAAGACCGGATAGCGAATTAATAATAGATACTGTAAAAGAATTATTTATTAATAAAGAAGAAAGTCTAAATTTTTTAGATTTAGGTACTGGCTCTGGTTGTTTGCTTATCACACTATTATTGGAGTATAAAAAATCTCGGGGAATTGGAATTGATATATCAGAGAAAGCAATCGCAATTGCCAAAAAAAATTCTCATCTTTTTTCTATAAAAAATAGGTCCTCATTTATCGTATCGGATTGGATAGAGGCCATTGATCATAGCGACTTCAATGTAATTGTTTGTAATCCTCCATATATTCCTGAAACAGAGATCAATAATCTAATAGTAGATGTTAAATCTTATGATCCAATCATTTCACTAGTTGGTGGATGTGATGGCTTAATAAATTATAAAAAAATATTTTCTCAATTCGCAAAAAGAAAGTTAAATAAAAAAATTATTTTAATATTAGAAATATATTCTAGTAACATTGACGCAATAGTAAAAATAATGATTGATGAAGGATTTGACAAAAATATTATAAAAATTCGACAAGATCTAGCCAATAAAAAAAGAGTAATATATATTACTTTATAATTTTTTTTTATTTTAGCTTGGAAAAACAAAAAGAATTATGTATATATACTATAAACCAATAAGTTAATTACATACATAAAACAGATTGCTTAAATAAACTTAACTTAAGATAGTTTAATATCTCATTTATAAATTATAAATTAT
>TARA_B100001057_G_scaffold118411_1_pt1 | contig 46830 bp, 55 predicted proteins | sample TARA_B100001057 | Tara Oceans TARA_B100001057 (sample SAMEA2621839) | marine metagenome | biome: marine biome (ENVO:00000447); feature: surface water layer (ENVO:00002042); material: "saline water (ENVO:00002010), including plankton (ENVO:xxxxxxxx)" | depth 5 m | reverse complement strand
ACAACATATGGGATTATAGGAATTAAAGTATGGATCTATCATGAAGAAAAAAAAGAAGCGAGTGATGAAAAAACAGTTGTGAAAAAAAATAAAGAAGGGACGAAATAAAAAATCATGCTACAGCCTAAGAAAACAAAGTACAGGAAACAGCAAAAAGGAAAGTTGCGTGGCTTTGCTACATCCGGGGCTAAAGTGAGCTTTGGCGAATATGGCCTAAAGGCTTTGACGCGTGGAAGAGTAACCGCAAGACAGATTGAGGCAGCTAGAAGAGCAATGACAAGACACATCAAACGTGGTGGTAAAGTTTGGATTAGGATTTTCCCTGATGTACCTATTACAAAAAAACCTGTAGAAGTTCGTATGGGCAAAGGAAAAGGGAATGTAGAGTACTGGGTAGCAAAGATTCAGCCCGGTAAAGTTTTGTATGAAATGGAGGGTGTATCTGAAGAAGTAGCGAGAGAGGCGTTCAGGCTTGCTGCTGCAAAACTTCCAATACTTACGTCTTTTGTTAATAGGGCTATAATGTGATGGATTATAACGAATACAAAAAAAAATCTACAGATGAGCTAAAGATCGAATTAGAGAAGCTTTTGAAGGAAAAATTTGAGCTTAAGATGCAAAGAGGTTCTGGTCTTAACCCCAAACCTCATTTATTTAGAGAAAATAAAGTTAATATTGCAAGAATTAAAACATTAATGAATGAGAATAAGAATGACTGAAAATAAGAAAGCTAAAACATTATCTGGGAAAGTTGTGAGTAACAAAATGGATAAATCAGCGACTGTTGTAGTAGAGAGACAGATTAGACACCCTATCAATGGTAAATTCATTAAGAGATCTAGCAAATTTCATATTCATGATGAGGAGAACATGTGCAAAGTTGGCCAAACTGTTCTAATCAAACAGTCTAAGCCAGTTTCGAAGACAAAATCATGGGTGTTAGTTTCCGAGGATAAACAATGATCCAAATGCAAACAACATTACAGTCGGCTGATAATAGCGGTGCAAGAAAGTTAATGTGCATAAAGGTACTTGGTGGTTCACATCGTCAATTTGCAACGATTGGCGATGTTATAAAAGTTGCTGTGAAAGATGCAATACCAAAAGGTAAGGTAAAAAAAGGAGAGGTGTATAACGCAGTCATCGTAAGAACAAAGAAAGGCATAAGAAGATCTGATGGCTCTGCTATACGATTTGATAGTAATGCTGTTGTTCTTTTAGATAACAAACTTGAACCTTTAGGAACAAGGATATTTGGGCCAGTAACAAGAGAATTAAGAGCACTGACGTTTATGAAAATTGTTTCACTTGCTCCAGAGGTACTTTGAGGTAGTTATGAGAAAACTAAGAAAAGGTGATGCTGTGATAGTGATTGCTGGAAAAGATAAGGGAAAGAAAGGTGAGGTTTTGAGAGTTATCGATGATACTAAGCTTGTAGTTAGCAACGTTAATTTAGTAAAAAAACACACTAAACCAAATCCTAACAAAGAGGAGACTGGAGGAATTATTGAGAGAGAAATGCCGCTCAGTATCTCTAATGTAATGATTCTCAATCCGATTACAAAGAAAGCGGATAAAGTTGGATGTAAAATTCTAGAAGATGGCAAGAAAGTACGTATTTATAAATCTAACAAAGAGGTAATAGATATCTAATGAATACATATCAAGAATTCTATAGAGAAAATATTGTTCCAGCTTTGAAAGATCAGCTAAAGTTGAAAAGTTCAATGGAGGTTCCAAAATTAACAAAAATCACCCTTAATATGGGATTAGGCTCATCTATGGGAGATAAAAAAGTTCTAGAATCTGCCCAAAAAGAATTAACAGATATTTCAGGTCAAAAAGCTGTTCTTACTTATGCGAAAAAATCTATCGCAAATTTCAAGCTTAGAGAAGGGATGCCTATAGGTTGTAAAGTAACACTCCGAAAAGAGAAGATGTATGACTTTTTTGAGAAGCTAATAAAAATTTCTCTACCGAGGACTAGAGACTTTAGAGGTCTAAATACAAGTTCCTTTGATGGTCGTGGTAACTATACTCTTGGTATTAAAGAACACATAATTTTCCCGGAGATTGATTTCGATAGGATAGACAGAATAAAGGGATTAGATATCTGTATAACAACTAGTGCAAAAAACAACCAGGAGGCAATGGAATTATTAAAACAATTTAATTTTCCTTTTAAATAATATGGCTAGAGCATCAGTAATACAAAGAGAGAAGAAAAGAGCAACACTCACTGCAAAATATATGGAGAAAAGATTATCAATAAAAAATAAGTTGAAAAATCAGGACTTAACTTTTGAAGAAGCTTCATCATTAAGGAAGAAATTACAAAAGTTACCATTAAACTCTCTGCCTATAAGACAGAGAAAAAGATGCTCACTCACAGGAAGACCGCGCGGTGTCTACAGAAAATTTTCTCTTGGTAGATCAAAATTACGGAAAGCCGCAATGAGAGGAGACATTCCAGGTTTAACGAAGGCAAGTTGGTAAATAATTATGAGCATGAATGACACAATTTCAGATTTACTTACAAGGATAAGGAATGCACAGAAAGCTTCTAAGGAGATAGTTTTTATCCCCCATTCCAAGATCAAGTTTTCAATTTGTGAAGTTTTGCTTCAGGAAGGTTACATTCAATCTGCTGCTGTGGAGGGAGAAGACAGGAAGCTTATCAAAGTAACGCTTAAATATTATGAGGGTAAACCAGTGATCGAATTCATCAAAAGAGTAAGTCGCCCAGGTCTAAGAATATTTAAGTCTGCTAAAGAAATTCCGAATGTTAATAACGGTCTGGGAGTTTGTATCGTTTCAACATCCAAAGGTGTGATGACAGATAAGCAGGCAAGAGAACAGAATTGTGGAGGAGAGATACTCTGTGTTGTCTCGTAAATTATGTCAAAAGTAGCCAGAAAACCGATAAATCTACCTGAAAAAACTCAACTCAAAATTGACAACAATCATATAACAGTTGAAGGACCTTTGGGATCTTTAGAATTTACAAAAAATGATGGTATAAAACTCACCCAAGAGGATAACTTAGTGTCCGTGCAGACTGACACATTAGATCTTACCGCTCTATCTGGTACAACAAGAGCGCTATTATTCAATATGGTTTATGGAGTGAGTACAGGTTGGAAGAAATCACTTAAATTAGTTGGTGTTGGTTACAGAGCTAAAGCACAAGGGAATATATTAGAATTAACAGTAGGCTTCTCTCATCCAGTTAAATTCCCTATTCCAGAGGGATTAAAAATTGAGACACCTTCGCAAACAGAGATAGAGATTGCTGGAGTAGATAAACAGCAAGTAGGTCAAATAGCTGCTGAAATTAGATCTGTGAGACCACCTGAACCATATAAAGGAAAGGGAATTAGGTATGCTGATGAGCAGATCATCAAGAAAGAGGCAAAGAAAAAATGATAAGCAAAAATACCACCAAAAAAACTGCAAGACTAAGACGAGCTAGAAAAACGAGGGATAGAATCAATGAGTCTGGCTCACACAGGTTGAGCGTGTATAAATCGCTTAATCATTTGTATGTGCAGTTACTGACTCCAAATGGCGACAGAGTGATCAAGACCATTTCTACTAACCAGAAAAAAATACGAGATAAAATTAAATCAAATAATATTGAAAATTCCAAATTAATTGGAAAAATAGTAGCAGAATTTATTAAAAAAGAAAAAATAGATAAAATTGCTTTTGATAGATCAGGATATAAATATCATGGAAAAATCAAAGCACTTGCAGAATCAATTAGAGAAAATGGAGTGAAAATATAGTGGCTGGCGAAGATAGAAAATCAGATTATATTGAGAAGCTTGTAGCAGTTAATAGAACGGCAAAAGTTGTGAAGGGCGGAAGGCAGTTTGGATTCACAGCACTCACCGTTGTTGGTGATGGCAATGGAAGAGTGGGTTACGGATATGGCAAAGCAAAAGAAGTACCCATTGCAATTCAGAAAGCTATGGAGAAAGCAAAAAAAAATATGATAACGGTCGCCCTAAAGAAAGGAACTTTGTTTCATGCTGTAACTCACTCACATGGATCAGCAAAAGTATATATGCAACCAGCGGGTGAGGGTACTGGTGTAATTGCTGGAGGAGCAATGAGAGCTGTTTTCGAGGCAACTGGAGTCCACAATGTGCTCGCAAAAAGCATCGGATCAACAAATCCTATTAATGTAGTAAAGGCAACGGTGAATGGATTAGAGTCTATGTTTTACCCTGCATATATAGCTGCTAAAAGAGGCAAAAAAACAAGCGAGATATAAATGATGGCTACTAAAAAAATAACGATCAAACAAACAAAAAGCTTAATTGGATGCACAACCAAACAGAAGGCTTGTGTAAAAGGTCTGGGTTTGAGACGGATTAACCATTCAGTTGACATTATTGACAGTCCAGAAACAAGAGGAATGATAAAAGTGGTAAGGCATATGGTGGAGATAACATAATTATGAGTAATTTTTTGAGTGAGATCAAACCACAGAAAGAGAGCAAATCACAGAGAAAAAGAGTGGGCAGAGGCATTGGTTCTGGTACAGGGAAAACTTGTGGTAGAGGACACAAAGGCCAAAAGTCAAGGACAGGCGGCAAAGTTCAGGTTGGGTTTGAAGGCGGACAAATGCCATTGCAGCGAAGGCTACCAAAAGTAGGTTTTAGCTCTAGGGTTAATATTCTCTCTGCAGAATTAAAATATGATCGATTATCAAAAATAAAAGAATCTGAGATTACTATGGATATACTTAAAAAATATAAAATGATAAATAAGAAAATTAAAAAAGTAAAAATAATTGGGCCATGTACTATCAAAGATAAAAAAACCCTGAAAGGTCTTAGATGTACAAAATCTGTAGCGGAGTTTATTGGTAAATAGATGTCTAGATTAAATAACAACAGTACTGGATTAGGTGGATTAACAAAGTCAAACGAGTTAAGGCAAAGAGTATTTTTTGTTATTTTTGCCTTGATAATATTCCGTCTAGGGAGTTTCATTACACTGCCAGGGATAGATCCCTCGGTAATGAAATTTCTTTTTGATCAACAACGCGGAAGTATTCTGGATATGTTCAATATGTTTTCAGGTGGCGCTCTATCTAGAATGTCTATATTTGCACTAGGGGTAATGCCTTATATATCAGCTTCAATCATAATCCAAATGATGAGTCATGTTTATGCGCCACTGATTCAATTACGAAAAGAAGGGGAGCGTGGTAGAAAAAAAATTACAAGCTACACAAGGTATTTCACAGTTTTATTAGCCATATTACAGTCTGCTGGCGTTGCTAACGCATTAGAGAATCAGAACACTGCTAGCACAACTCTTGTTATAGATCCTGGTTTCGCATTCATAATGATCTCAATTATTACACTTGTTACTGGAACGATGTTTTTAGTCTGGCTCGGTGAACAGATAACAGAACGTGGGATTGGCAATGGAATATCGATTATTATTTTTGCAGGGATAGTCGCTGGTTTACCCTCAGCGATAGGCAACACAATTGACTTAGCAAGAAATGGTGAGCTTCAGGGATTTACTGTTATATTAATATTCTTACTTGCTCTCGTAATTACTGCCTTTGTAATTTACATTGAAAGAGGACAAAGAAGAATTCCAATAAATTATGCTAGGAAAATGCAAGGTAGAAAAATGTATGCTGCTCAAAGCTCACATTTGCCACTTAAAATTAACATGGCTGGGGTTATACCTCCTATTTTTGCTTCTGCTATAATATTATTCCCTGCTACAATCGCGAGCTGGAGTAGTTCAAGCAGTGAGGGAAGTGTGGTTCAAAATCTTGCAATGTCTCTCTCCCCAGGGCAACCTCTTTATATAATGCTTTATGCGTTTGCTATTATTTTCTTCTGCTTTTTTTATACAGCACTTGTATTTAATTCTAATGAGACAGCTGACAACCTTAAAAAATCTGGTGCTTTTATTCCAGGAATACGACCTGGAGATCAAACAGCTAAATATATAGACGATATAACAACAAGACTTACGACTGTTGGTGCGATCTATATTACTGCAGTATGTCTTCTCCCTGAATTCTTGATACTCTATTTTAATGTCCCATTTTATTTCGGCGGAACATCTCTTTTAATTGTAGTAATCGTAGTCATGGATTTGATGGCACAAATACAAGCGCATCTCCTATCTCATCAATATGAAGGTATGATGAAAAAAGCGAATTTGAAAGGTATTGGCGGAGGTTTGAGATAAATGAAAGTTAGAGCATCAGTGAAAAAACTTTGTAGAAATTGTAGGGTTATAAGACGTAATCGTGTTGTTCGCATCATTTGCAATAAGGATCCTAGACATAAGCAAAGACAGGGTTAAATAGGTAGTATTAAATGGAAATGAAATATATAATGTCGACCGAGAGCAAATAAATGGCAAGAATAGCTGGAATAAATTTACCAAATGAAAAACACATATGGATCGCGCTAACCTCGATATATGGTGTTGGGCCTACTCGAGCGAACAAAATCTGCTTAGATTCAGGTGTTGATAGGACTAAGAGAGTTAAAGATTTAAGTGAGCAAGATTTAGAGGTATTGAGAAATTTTGTTGAAAAGTATCAACTTGAAGGTGACTTGAGAAGAGAAAATTCAATAAATATTAAACGTTTAATGGACATAGGTTCATATCGAGGCATCAGGCATAGAAAGAGCTTGCCGCTTAGGGGACAGAGAACAAAAAACAATAGTAGAACACGAAAAGGACCAAGAAAATTATTGAAGGCTAAATAATGGCAGTTAACAAAACAAAAAAGAAAAAAGAGAAAAAAATTGTAAACGAGGGCGTAGCTCACATATATGCTTCGTTTAATAATACAATAATCACAATAACTGATAAGCAGGGTAATACTTTATCTTGGGCTACATCAGGCGGCTCAGGCTTTAGAGGTTCAAGAAAAAGCACACCTTTCGCAGCTCAAGTAGCAGCTGAAAAAGCATGTAGCAAAGCCTCTGATTATGGTCTTAAGACACTTGAAGTTTTAGTTAAAGGACCAGGACCAGGTCGAGATTCAGCTGTTAGAGCGATAAATAGTGCGGGCTATAAAATTACAAATATCACAGATATCACACCTTTACCCCACAATGGTTGTAGACCACCTAAAAAGAGGAGAGTGTAAGTGGCAAAATTTACAGGATCAAAATGCAAATTAATGCGCAGAGAGGGAACTGATTTGTATCTTAAATCTGGATCACGCGCATTAGATACTAAATGTAATATTGAAAAGAAACCAGGCCAGCCTTCCGATGCCAGAAGAGCTAAGATGTCTGATTATTCAGTTCAGCTCAGAGAAAAGCAAAAAGTTAAGAGAATTTATGGCATATTAGAGAAACAATTTAGAAATTATTATAAAAAAGCTGCCAGCAAAAAAGGTTCAACTGGTGAAAATTTACTTAATATGCTCGAGTCAAGATTGGACAACGTAGTTTACAGAATTGGCTTGGGCTCTACAAGAGCAGAATCTAGACAACTCGTTAATCACAAAAACATAGAAGTTAACGGAGAGGTTGTAAATATACCCTCTTACCAAGTTTGTCCAAAAGATAAAATATCACTTAGAGAATCAAAAAAAGACCAGATACGTGTAAAGCTTGCGATGAGCTTAGCTGAGGTTAAAGGCGAGAATGATTGGATTGATGTAGACACTAAGAAGATGTCTGGCGTGTTTATACGAAGTCCAGAAAGAAAAGAACTACCAGCAGAAATTAATGAATCTCTAATTGTAGAATTATACTCAAAATAGGTGACATATGAATAAAAATGACTTTCTTAAACCAAAATTAGTTGACATAGAGGCAATGTCACCAACACATGCAAAAATTAGTATAGAACCCTTGGAAAGAGGATTCGGACATACTCTCGGTAATGCCCTTAGAAGAGTTTTATTGTCCTCGCTTCCTGGAAGCGCAGTTACGGAAGTTACTATTGAAAATATTCTTCATGAATACAGCACTATAGAGGGCGTTCAAGAGGATGTTCTTGAAATTTTGCTTAACATAAAAAAACTTGCTCTAGTTCTTCACGAAAAAGAATCAATGAATGTTACATTGAGAAAAAAAGGGAAGGGGCCAGTTCTTGCCTCAGATATCACAGAGAGTTCTGAATTAGAGATTAAAAATCCAGATTTTTGTATCGCTAATATAACTAATGAAAAAACAGAATTGGTCGTTAATATGACAGTCACCAGGGGAAGAGGTTATCAACAAGCTCAAAAGAGAAAGTTTAATGAACAAGATGATTTAGGTATAGGGAAAATGCAATTAGATGCATCCTTTAGTCCTGTGATACAAGTCACATACAACGTTGACACAGCGAGGGTTAAACAAAGGACTGATTTAGATAAATTAGTAATTGATTTAAAGACTAACGCTACTATTGAACCAGAAGATGCAATAAGAAAAGCAGGCCAAATTTTGAGAAATCAATTAGATGTATTTACTTACCTTGAAGTTCAAGAAGATACAGAGGAAGACTCTGATGTACCTCAAATTGACCCAGTTTTGCTTCGCCCTGTAGATGATCTGGAGCTTACTGTAAGATCAGCAAATTGCTTAAAAGCAGAAAACATTTATTATATTGGTGATCTTGTACAAAGGAGTGAAAATGAGTTACTGAAGACGCCAAATCTGGGTAAAAAATCATTAACTGAGATAAAAGATGTGCTTGCAACGCATAGTCTCTCTCTTGGTCTGAAGCTTGAAGACTGGCCACCAAAAGGAATAGAGAAAAGAGTATGAGACACAAAAAAAGTGGTAGGCAATTAAACAGAAATTCCTCACATAGAAAAGCTTTGATGAAGAATTTAACTCTATCGTTATTTAAACATGAGAGTATACAAACAACCTTGCCAAAAGCTAAAGAATTGAGGAAAGTTGCGGAACCTCTCATTACTCTGGCAAAAGTTGACAATCTCATGAGAAGAAGGTTAGCGTATGCAAGGATTAGGGATAAAGAAATAGTAAAAAAATTATTTGAAGACTTAGGACCAAGGTTTAAGAATAGGCAAGGTGGTTACTTGAGGATTCTTAAGCATGGTTTCAAACTTGGTGACTCTGCACCTAAAGCTTTTGTCAAGCTTGTCGATTGAAATCAATCTAGTATTTTTTTCTTAAGAAATTGCCCGGTAAAAGACTTTTTGATTTCTGAAACTTCTTCGGGTGTTCCATTAGCCACTACACTACCACCACCAGAACCACCTTCTGGCCCTAAATCAATGATCCAATCAGCCGTTTTTATTACCTCAAGATTATGTTCTATTATTAGAAGAGTATTCCCTCTATCTTTTAACTTCTCTAAAACTTTAAGAAGTTTTGCTACGTCATGAAAGTGGAGACCAGTTGTAGGCTCATCAAGAATATAAATTGTTTGACCAGTATCTCTTTTAATTAGCTCTTTAGCTAATTTAATTCTTTGCGCTTCACCTCCAGATAGTGTTGTAGCATTCTGCCCTAATCTTATGTAGGACAAACCCACCTCATCGAGAATATCAAGTTTCCTTTTGATTACTGGGTAATTAGTAAAAAAATCTCTAGCCTCCGATACTCTCATGTTAAGAACGTCGCTTATATTTTTCCCCTTTAATTCTATTTGTAATGTTTCATCGTTATACCTTTTTCCTTTACATTTATCACATTTAACATAAACGTCTGACAAAAAATGCATTTCGACTCGTATTAGCCCATCTCCCTCACAAGCATTACATCTTCCTCCTTTTACATTAAAACTAAATCTACCTGGAGAGTATCCTCTGGATCGAGCCTCTTTATTGAGAGAAAATAGATCTCTTATATGTGTAAAAATACCTGTATAAGTCACAGGATTAGATCTAGGCGTTCTGCCTATTGGACTCTGATCAATCTCAATAATTTTATCTAGATGCTCTAAACCCGTAATTTTTTTACAACCAGTCTGAGAGTTATCTTTTTCTGAAAAATCATTATATATATATTCATATATAATATCATTTACTAAAGTAGATTTGCCTGACCCTGAGACACCTGTAATACAAGTGAGAAGACCAATTGGTAATTCTATATCAATATTTTTTAGATTATTTGCATTAGCTTTATGAATTTTTAGGATTCGTTTCTGATCAATTTTTTTCCTAGATTTAGGTAGCTTAATTTCTTTTGTTTTCGATAAATATTGACCAGTGAAAGAATTTTTCACCGTTTTTATCCCACTTGGACTCCCGACATAAACAACTTCACCTCCTGCCTCACCTGCACCTGGCCCAATATCAACTATACAATCAGAACTAAGAATAGTATCCTCGTCATGTTCTACAACAATTACAGTATTCCCAAGGTCTCTCAGGTTCCTCAATGTGTCTAATAGTTTGTCATTGTCTCTTTGATGTAAACCTATAGATGGTTCATCCAGAATATACATAACTCCAACCAAACCTGATCCAATTTGACTTGCAAGTCGAATTCTTTGAGCTTCACCTCCTGATAATGTCTCAGCACTCCTATCAAGTGTTAAGTAATTTAAGCCAACATTATTGAGAAAACTTAAACGACTCACTATCTCCAGAATAATTTTATTTGATACTTCTTTATTCATACCTTTGAATTTTATTTTTTTGAAGAATTTCAGGCAGTCTCCTATTGTGAGAGATGTGATATCACTAATAGATTTGTCTAAGATGTATATATTTCTACTACTATTTTTTAGTCTTGTCCCACTGCAACTAGAACATTTATCAACTGATAAATATTTTACCAATCTCTCTTTTTTTGAGTATGATCCAGTTTCATATTGACGATCAAATTTTGAAATTATACCTTCCCACTCTTCCTTTTTAATTACATAGTCATCTGCGTTTTTATTTCTATATCCTCTCACATATTTCATTTTAATCATCTCTCCATTATTTCCATAGAATAAGATATCTTTAAAATCTGGAGGTAATTTTATGTATGGCAAATTGATATCAACTTTATAATGATCTGCTAGGCTCTGAAGTATAAGCGAGTAATAAGCACTTCTATCATCCCAACCATATATCGCTCCTTTTGTTAGACTTAACTCTTGATTAACTATAATTTTTTCAGGATCAAAAAATTCTCTAACCCCTAATCCATCACATGTCGTACAAGCTCCAGCAGGACTGTTAAAAGAAAATAATTTTGGTTCTAATTCTGCTATAGAGTAACCACAATGGGGGCATGCATATTTCGTTGAAAATATATCACTTATTTTATTATCATCTACATCAAGGAGATATATTATTCCACCAGAGAAATCTGAACACAATTCGAGTGATTCAATCAACCTTAATTTATCGTCTTTAGTAACAGAGCCGAATCGATCAATCACAAATTCGATATCATTTTTCTTTTTTGGGTTAATAATATGATTGATCATATGCTTAGACATGTCGCTTATGTCTATTATCTCGCCATTAACTCTAATTCTTTTATGACCTTGTTGTGCAAATGATTGTATGAGCTTAACATGCTCACCTTTTTGTTGTTTTACCACTGGCGCGATCACCATTATCTTCTTTGCTGAATGATCGGATGTGATTTTATCAGAAATGTCACTGTAGGACATGGCCTTCAGCTCGGTGCCATGTTCAGGGCATCTTGGCGAACCAACTCTCGCATAAAGTAACCTAAGATAATCATAGATCTCGGTAACTGTACCCACGGTTGATCTAGGATTGTGAGAAGACGATTTCTGTTCAATAGATATAGCTGGTGATAGACCCTCTATTATATCAACATCTGGTTTATCCATCATTGATAGGAATTGTCTGGCGTATGATGATAATGATTCCATATATCTGCGCTGCCCTTCTGCAAATATAGTATCAAATGCTAATGATGATTTCCCCGATCCCGAAAGACCAGTGATAGTAGTTAACTTATCTCGAGGTATCTCAATATTTATATTTTTCAAATTATGCGTCCTTGCGCCCTTAACGAAAATATTCTTTTTCATGGTAGAGAAATAATAGCATCATATTACAATAAAGAAACATTGTATTATCTATAAATTACTTAAAGGAGCTAAGATGAATAAGAATTACCTCAGGCTTATGGGCAGCCTATTTATATTATCGGGAGTACTCTGTACTAACCTAAATATTTACCCATACAACATCTATCTTCAATCTATTGGGGTGATAATTTGGACATATATAGGTATTGTCACAAGTGATAGGACATTATTGATTAATTTCATACCACAAATCCCTCTATTTTTAATAGGATATTATATAATTCTCTCGACATACTGATTTTCTTGAAATATCAGAAGTTTCTTAGTGGATTATATGGCATTTTTCCTATTCGTAAGATATCATTTAGAATATAGTTAGTTTCTCGTGGAAAATAAAGAGTATAAATGTCAGTAAATAAAGTAATCTTGCTTGGGAGAGTCGGCGCAAACCCCGAAGTTAAATACATGCCGAGCGGGAATGCAGTAGTCAATCTCTCAATAGCAACAAATCGTAAATTTAAGAACCAAGACACAGGCTCTTACGATGATAAAACTGAGTGGCATAGAGTAGTATTTTTTAACAAACCCGCTGAAACAATTGGGCAGTACGTAAAAAAAGGTCAACAGTTGTATGTAGAAGGAAGACTCCAAACACGCAAGTGGCAAGATAAAGATGGCATAGAAAAATACTCCACAGATATAATTTCTGATAACTTTACATTCGTGGGTTCCAAATCAGACACAGCTCAAGATTTTGACTCTAACCCACAACAAAGCAATAGTGAAAACTTTGATCAAAGCACGCCAACACCTAGTGACGATGATATCCCATTCTAGATCCAATGCTGGAAAATAAAAAATTCTATATACAAACACAAGGTTGCCAAATGAATGAGTATGATTCTGATAAACTTGGTGATGTTCTAAAGTATAATTTAAAAATGACAAGAACTTCCACTCCAAACGATGCTGATCTCTTGTTTTTAAATACTTGCTCCATAAGAGAAAAAGCACAAGAAAAAGTTTTCCATCAGCTTGGAAGATGGAAGAAGATCAAAAATGACAGGCCAGACATTTTGATTGCTGTAGGTGGATGTGTGGCAACACAAGAGGGTGACAATATTAAAACTAGATCACCTGAGGTTGATATTATTTTTGGACCACAGACTATTCACAGATTACCCAAAATGATTAAGGATCTCTATAAAAATAAGAGTAAAGTAGAAATAGATATATCGTTCCCAGAAATAGAAAAATTTGACTTCCTTCCGTCCTCGCAAAAAAAAACACCGAGTGCTTACTTGTCTATTATGGAGGGATGTAGTAAATACTGTACATTCTGTGTAGTTCCATACACTAGAGGAGAGGAGGTTAACAGGAGGTTTGATGATGTCCTTTATGAGGCATTTAATTTGTCAAAGCTTGGCACCCGAGAAATTGTTCTGCTAGGACAAAATGTAAATGCTTATCAATCATATAATCATAACCAAGAAAAGGTATCCTTTTCAGATTTAATTAGGCATATTTCATATATTGATGGTATATCAAGAATTAGACACACTACATCTCATCCAATAGACTTTTCTGAGGATTTGATTAGAGAGTATATGAATCCTAAATTGGCAAATAATCTTCACCTTCCTGTTCAATCAGGCTCAGACACAATATTGGCTCGTATGAAAAGAAAACATACTGTTTTGGAGTATAAAAGTATTATAAAGAAAATAAGGAAATATAGACCCGACATTCATCTAACATCAGATTTTATTATTGGATATCCGGGAGAAACAGACTACGAATTTACGCAAACCATGGAATTTATTGCTGAACTCAATTTTAGCGATGCATATAGTTTTATTTACAGCCCAAGGCCTGGAACTCCAGCAGCCTCTGAAAAAGATGATGTTTCATTTGAAATAAAGAAGAGAAGGTTAAATGAACTGCAGGCCTTAATAAAAGAACAGTCATTAAAGTTCTCAAGTAAAATGTTAGGTACTATGCAAAAAGTCCTAGTGGAAGGAATATCAGTAAAAAAAACTAATGAAGTTACAGGAAGATCTTTCAATAATAAAGTGATAAATTTCCCTGCAGATAAAAGTCTGATTGGCACTTTTGTAGAGGTATTAGTTACTGAGGTCAAAGGGAATACTCTTTATGGGGAGATATCAACTAATCAGTTTCATAAAAAATTAGATGAGAAAAGAGTTACAGTTGCCAATTAAACCCACGCATACAAGTATACTTTTACAACCATCTGATAATGACAGGCTTGCCAATTTATGTGGAATTTTAGATGAAAATCTGCGTCAGATAGAATCTTTTATGGATGTGGAAATATCTAACAGAGGTAATAATTTCATTATAAAAGGCAACGAAGTGACTGTTTTAAGAACATCGGATCTATTAGAAAAACTGTACAGTATCTCAGCTCATGAGGAATTAACTCCAAAGCAACTACATTTTTACATGAATAATGGTAAAAATGGACAAGTAAAATCCGCTGAATCAGAAATAGAAAACTACACATTGAAGTCTAAAAAGGCAAATATTAAAGCTGCCAATGAAACGCAGCAAAAGTATATTGAATCAATGTTAAAAAATGATTTAATTTTTGGTATCGGATCTGCTGGAACTGGGAAGACTTACTTAGCAGTTGCATGTGCAGTCCATTGTCTAGAGCAAAATTTGATCAAAAAAATATTTTTAGCGAGACCTGCGATTGAAGCAGGAGAAAAACTAGGATTTTTACCGGGCGACCTTGCTGAGAAAGTCAATCCATATCTTCAACCAATATATGATGCTTTAAACGAAATCTTAGGACCTACGCAGGTAAATAAGTTGTTAGAAAAAAATATTATTGAGATTGTACCACTAGCATATATGAGAGGCAGAACTCTAAATGATGCCTTTATTATTTTAGATGAAGCTCAGAATACTACTATTGCTCAAATGAAAATGTTCTTAACTAGAATAGGATTTAGATCAAAAACTGTTGTTACAGGCGATATTAGTCAAATTGATCTCCCAAAAGAAGCTAAATCCGGACTAAAGGATTGCTTAGAATTTATCGATAAAATAGACGGTGTTGCAATAAACAAGTTTTCAGCAAACGAGGTAATGCGACATAAAATCGTAAAAGACATAATTAGAGAATATGATAAAAGAAAAAAATAATTTTTTGAGTGTGAAATTTGTTGACTTCAATAGCGATGATAATATACCTAGCGTATACAAAATCAGAAAATGGGCTAGAGCTTCTTATTTTAAAAATGAGAGAATTTCAGTTAGTATAAAACTTGCTTCAAAAAAAGAAATGTTGTTATTTAGTAAGAAGTATCTTAATAAAACTAAGCCATGCAATGCATTAAGCTTTCCTCAGTTATCATTTGAATCACAAAAGCCATCATATCTTGGTGACATTCTCTTATGTGCAGAGGTAATTTTTCAAGAATCACAAAAATATAACATTGAATTAGATAGACGTTGGGCTCATATGATAATACATTCAATGTTACATTTGCAGGGTTTTGATCATAAAAATAAGCTCAATAGAGAAAAAATGGAGAGAGAAGAAATTTATTTAATGAGTAAACTTGGGTATATAAATCCTTATTATGCATACTAAGAAAAAAAATATTTTTGAAAATTTGATAAAAATCTTCAGTAACTCACCGAAGGGAAAAATGGATTTATTAGAGGTACTTAAAGAATCGACTGGCTCTGGGTATCTTGATTCTGAGTCACTAAAGATGATTGAGGGAGTATTTAAAGTATCAGAAATACAAGTTCGTGAGATTATGGTTCCAAGACCTCATATGAAAGTTATAGATATATCTGATGATATTAATGAAATTGTCAAAAAAGTTACACTTTCTGGTCACTCAAGATTCCCGGTGATTGATGATAATAAAGATGAAATCATAGGAGTATTATTAGCAAAAGATCTTTTGAAAAAAGTATATGATGAAAAAAACGAAGAGTTTGATCTTCATGAATTACTCAGGATAGCTGTTTTCGTCCCTGAGAGTAAAAGATTAAATATTCTTCTAAATGATTTTAAGGCAAATAGAAACCATATTGCAATAGTAATAGACGAACATGGTGGTGTATCTGGTTTAATTACAATCGAAGATGTTTTAGAGGAGATTGTTGGTGAAATAGACGATGAGCATGACGAAAGAAATGATTCGCTCATTATATCAAAAGGAAACGAGGAGTATATCGTAGATGCCCTAACAAGCTTAGATGAATTCAATAAATATTTTATATCTGATTTTAAGGATGACGACATTGAGACAATTGGTGGATATTTAATAAATAAATTCGAGAAAGTACCTAATGTATCAGAAGTCTTACAAACTGAACATCTATCTTTTAAAATATTGTCTGCCGATTCAAAAAAAATAAAAAGGATCCAGGTCATAAAATCATCTATCCAATCTTGATATTCATAAGAGTATTTTTGTGAAAAATAAAACAATAATAAGTATAATAATATCTGGTATTTTTTATGTACTTTCATTTCCACCATTTGAATATCAATCATTTGTATACTTATCGCTGATAATTCTATTTTATACTTTGTTTAACTCAACTCGGAATGATGCTATGAAAATTTCGATCATGTTCGGATTAGTTATCTATACTTTTGGTGCATCGTGGATATTCCATAGCATATATTTTTTTGGTGGAGAAAATATTTTTATATCTTTATTTGTAACAATTACATTTATTATTCTTCAGTCAAGTTATTTTATTTTATATGGTTATTTCGTAAATCATGACCTACTAATAAAGGGAAGTTTTTTTTATCTTTTACTCCCCCCATCCATATGGGTATTTATTGAATTTATTAGATCTAATCTTTTTGGTGGATTCCCATGGCTCCTTGTAGGTATGAGCCAAATTCATACTATATATGATAATATATTTCCCATAGGTGGCACTTATGTTGTGACATTTATAATTATTTTGCTATCAAATTTTATTTCCATTCTATTCATGAAAGGTTTTACAAAAAAAAATATTACTGTGTTGGTAACGTTCTTTTCTTTGTTAGTAGTTCAAATTAACATGGATTCATCTTGGACAACAAAATCAGAGAAAGAAGTGTCCTTGTCAATTATACAACCAAACATAAATCAAAATATAAAATTTAGTGAAGAGGAACTAACTAATTTGAAAAATAAATATATAAATATGGCAGCTAACACAGCATCTGATTTAATTATTCTTCCTGAAACTGCTCTCCCATATGTCTATAATCCAAATAAAGATTTTTTTGAGAGTAATATTCTTAAATATACCAAGAATCTTGTTACAGGTATTTTTAGAATTGATACGAATAAAAATATTTATAACAGCATTCTTTTATTAGGTGATACCAGGAAATATTACGATAAAAGGCATCTTGTGCCATTTGGTGAATTTACTCCATTTAAGAGTATTTTCTCTCCACTCTCTAGCTTATTAAATATTCCTATGTCAGATCTAACACAGGGCTCAAGACACCAAAATGGATTTGATTTAGATAAATATTTTATAAGTACAATTATCTGCTATGAATCTGGATTTCCATCATTAATATCTATTCCTGATGATAAATTTAGCGTAATACTTACAGTTAGCAATGATTCTTGGTTTGGGAATACTTTTGCGCCCTATCAGCACCTACAGATTACAAAGGTTCGAGCACTTGAAAATCAGAGGCATTTCATCCGCGCCGCGAATACAGGTATCTCAGCACATATCAATGAGAGAGGGAAAATTATAAAGAAGTTGATGCTTAATAGCGAAGGAACGATTGAATCGCATTTTTCAACCTTCAAAGGTAAGACGCCATATAGTCGTTTTGGTGATTATCCTATTTTGATGTTAATATTCATTATTATAATTTTATATCTAATAAAATATTGGGCTTATGGGAAAAGAGTATAATTTTAAAGAGATTGAGAAAAACGTCCAAGATTATTGGGACAGGAACAATACTTTTTCAACAAAAATTGACTCTGGTAGTGAAGAAAAATACTACTGCTTATCAATGTTTCCCTATCCAAGTGGCAAATTACACATCGGTCATGTTCGTAATTATACTATTGGTGATGTGATATCTCGCGCATATAGAATGTCAGGAAAAAATGTATTTCAGCCTATGGGATGGGATTCATTCGGTCTCCCTGCTGAAAATGCAGCTATACAGAATAAAGTGCATCCTGCAGATTGGACAAGAAAAAATATTACACATATGAAAGATCAATTGACACGCTTAGGATTTTCATATGATTGGGATTTTGAATTAACAACATCCGACCCTTCTTATTTTAGATGGGAGCAATGGTTTTTTCTTAAACTACTAGAAAAAAATCTAGTTTATAGGAAAAAATCAGAGGTAAATTGGGATCCTGTTGACAAGACAGTTCTTGCGAATGAACAAGTTATAGATGGGAGAGGTTGGAGGTCAGGTGCTGTGATAGAGAGAAAAGAAATACCGCAGTGGTTTTTAAAAATCTCTGATTACGGAGATGAGCTTCTGGAAAACCTAGATCAACTTGATGAGTGGCCTAATTCAGTTACTACTATGCAAAGAAATTGGATCGGTAAATCTGAGGGCGCAATCATAAAATTTAAAATAGATGGATCAGACCATATACTTGATGTTTATACTACAAGGCCTGATACAATTTTTGGTGTATCATTCATTGGTGTTTCACCAAGTCATCCATTCATAAAATCTCAAATAGAGCTCTCAAAGGAAATTACCGACTTCATAACAAGATGTTCAAAAATTAAAGTCTCAGAGGAGACCCTTTCGCAACTTGAGAAAGAAGGTATACAAACAGAATTTAAGGCTATCAATCCATTATCAGGCGAGAAAGTCCCTATTTGGATTGCTAATTATGTTCTATCGGATTATGGGACAGGTTCTTTGATGTCTGTTCCGGCACATGACCAGAGAGATTTTGAGTTTGCACATAAATATAAAATAGATTTCAAAAGGGTTATAAAGCCTCCCGTGGGATCGAAAAACAACGTTGCTTTTACGGGTGAAGGTATTATGGAAAATTCTGCTGATTTTTCTGGATTAGATTCAACTGAGGCAAGAAAAAAGATTTTAAAGTTCATAGAGGAAAGAGGTATGGGTTCATCGAGCACAAACTATAGGTTGAGAGATTGGGGTATATCAAGACAACGTTATTGGGGCTGTCCAATTCCTGTATTTTATCATGATGATGGGACCATGTATCCAGTTCCGGAATCAGAATTACCAATAGAGCTACCTAAAGATATTGATTTAAATGCTGATGGTAACCCGTTAGACTCTCACCCGACTTGGAAATATATTAAGTGTCCATACACTGGGAAAAATGCAATAAGAGAGACCGATACATTCGACACATTTTTTGAATCATCATGGTATTATTTGAGGTTTCCCTCGTCTAAAAATCATAAAGAAATCTTTTCTCAGGATATGGATTCTTGGTTACCGGTGGATCAATACATAGGCGGAATCGAACATGCAATTCTTCATTTACTCTATGCAAGATTTGTCCATAAACTTATGAGAGATATGAATCTTGTTAAATGTTCAGAGCCATTCAAGTCATTAATGTCTCAAGGTATGGTATTAAAAGATGGATCAAAGATGTCTAAGTCAAAGGGAAACACTGTAGATCCAGATAAAATCATTGATACTTACGGAGCTGATACTCTAAGATTATTCATAATGTTTGCAGCGCCACCTGAGAATAACTTAGAGTGGTCTGATACCGCCATAGAGGGATCTTTTAAGTTCCTGAGAAGACTCTGGGTTTTCTCGCAGAAAGTTAAACAAATGGATAGCAAAGATCAGAAATTCAACATAGAAAGACATGATGAAGTAAATACAAAATTAAATCAAACTATAGAGAAAGTGACATATGATGTTTTTGAGAGAAAACAGTTTAACACTGCTATTGCCTCAATTATGGAATTACTAAATGAATTTTTAAAGTATATAGAAGAGAAACACTCAAACAAAAAACTTTGTTATTTTGGTCTTGAGACTATGATAAAGCTATTAGCTCCATTTACACCACACATTACCCAAGGCATTTGGTGGGATTGTTTCGACACCAAAACTTTGATGGATCAATCATGGCCTAAATCTGATAAAGATGCTTTAATAGAGTTAAATAAAGAAATTATCGTTCAAGTAGATGGGAAAATGAGAGGAAAGATTATTATACCATCTGGATCAGAGCAAGGAGATGTAGACGAACTTGTTCGCAAAGATGACAAAATAGCTAAGTATCTTAACAAAAAAGTAAAAAAATTAATATTTGTAAAAGATAGGATTATAAACTACGTTTTAACATGAGAAATTTCAAAGTAGCCATATTGCTTGCAACTCTAGTAACACTGAATTCATGTGGTTACACAATGAGGGGAGAGATTAATATACCCTCAAACATAGAGCAGATATCTGTAACTTCGAATCAGTATAGTGATCTAGTAAATATCTTAAATAGTTACCTTATTAATAGTGACATTAAAGTTATTAATAGTTTAAAGAAGGACCTTTATCGGATAATTGTCATTTCAGAACAATTTAATAGAAGACAATTAACAATTGGCATATCTGGGAGAGTAAATGAATACGAGCTTATCTACGATGTCGTATTTGAGATAAATAAGCCTAATGAAAAGTCGAGTAGTGAGAAAATAACACTGTATAGAGATTACTCCTTTGATGAGAATAATATGATGGGTAATAAAGATAGGGAAGATCAGTTAAAAGAAGAAATGATATCTACCGCAGCAACTCTCATCTTCAATAAGCTAGTGGCAAAAGCAAACAATAAAATAGATTAGTTATTTAATCTTTTCGACAGGTCTGTATGGCGAAGACCTAACTAGATCATGTATAGTCATTCTATATTGAACAAAATCTTCAAGATTTTGAAAGTGGAAAAATGGATTGGCTTTTAACTCATCCCTTAGCACAGATTTTTTTTTGATTGAGTAGTTATGCCCAGGTAAAATTATTGTATGGTCTCCAAGAGATTGTCGAAGTTGGTTTAATGATTGATACATTTGCTCCGGATTGCCTCCGTGAAGATCACACCTTCCACATCCAAAAACAAATAAAGTATCTCCAGCTATCAATTGATCATTTATAAGATAGCAAGTTGATCCCGGTGTATGACCAGGTGTGTGTATTGATTTTATAAGAGTTTTGCCAAGAATAATTTGATCCCCTCCAAAGTTGATATCAAAGTTGTCATACTTTGCGCCCCAAAAATTCTTTTCATCGTTATTTACACTAATTGGGAGATCGTAATTTTTTAAAATTTCGTCTATTGCATTAATATGATCATTATGGCTGTGTGTTAGTAGTATTCTATCCAGGATTAATTCTTTTTCATTAATATATTCGTAAATTTCTCCTAAATCCCATGCCGGATCAACAATTGCACACTTTTTTGTCATATTGTCAATCACTAAGTATATTAGATTAGCCATGGGACCAATTTCGAATGTTTCAATAGAAAATGTGGTATTGCCTTGATTCATTTTGTGAGTATGTTTTAGTTTTATGTTACCATATTAGTATGACAGAAATAGTTCTAAAACCAGAATTAATAAAAGGAATTCAGAAAGTGCTTATTGATTATGAACCAGCTAATGAAGATCCAATTTTAGCGGCTCAGTATCTATCAGCAATTGTCGGCTCTATAGTTGCAACATCGAACTTACCCAAAGATCAGCAAGACGAAATATTAAATCAGATAGTAGATTTTATAAAATATGTTTATGAACAACAGACTCAGGGAGGTTCGCCAGAACCAGCCTCATCAGGTAGTTCTCAGGAATCTTTTGGAATTTGGAAACCAAGCTAGTTAGTTATTGATAGCTTTAATTAATTTTAAACCTTTAAAGACAAGCCCTGTATAAACCTGTAATAGATCTGCGCCTGCATTAATTTTTTCATCTGCAGTTTCTCTCGACATCACCCCACCGCAACCAACTATTCTTTTATCTTTATTTAATAAATCCCTAAATATTTTTATTAACTTCGTTGATTTTTGAGAAATAGGGAGTCCACTTACCCCACCCTTATAATCCAAATATTTTTGTGATTTAATTACAGACTTATCAGTTGACGTATTGGATATTATTATCCCAGATATATCATATGAATTAATGAGCGAGCATAATTCTTCAATTTTATCTATGTCATGATCTGGAGATAACTTTAAAAGCAGAGGCTTGTGTTCATGATATTTTTTTGCGAGAAGATCATGTTTAATTTTAATTTTGTTAAGGAATTTGTCCAGATATTTATCATCATGAAGATCTCTAAGATTTTCTGTATTAGGTGACGATATATTAAGTGTAATATAATCTGAATATTCGTAGATCTGATCCATACAATAAATATAATCTTCGTGTGCGTTTTCTATTGATGTGTTAGCATTCTTTCCTATATTTACACCAATTGGTACCTTTCTATCAAACCCTTTCAGCTTTTTCTTTAAGTACATTACTCCTTTATTATTAAAACCCAAATGGTTGATTATTGCTAATTCATCAGTGAGTCTGAATATACGTGGTTTTTTGTTACCCACTTGTGCTATTGGAGTTACTGTCCCTACTTCAACAAACCCCAAACCGATATTATTTGTGAAATTTAAATAGTCTCCATTCTTATCAAATCCAGCAGCAAGCCCTAATCTTCCAGAAAACTTCATACCCATAACCTTAATATCTCTATTAATTATTTCTGATGAAATTATATTTTTAAGCGGAGATTTAAACACCATTTCTGCGATGCCAAGAGATACATTATGTGAAAATTCAGGTGGAAATAAGAAAACAATTTTTTTGTATAGATTAAACAGAATCTACTTATCCTCCCAATTGATAATGAAAATCAATATACAACATAATATATCATATTTAAGTTGACATAGATTATAAATAAAATTAGAATCATTCTAAATAGGATTATAAAAACTAAGGTAGTTTTTGGGAGAGAATTATGAGTTTGAAAGATTCGAAAACAGAGCAAAATTTAAAAAATGCCTTCGCAGGTGAGTCACAAGCTAATAGAAGATATCTATACTTTGCAGCAAAAGCAGATATAGAGTTTTCGCCATTCCTGATGAGGATTTAGAGAGATCTAATGAGAATAAAACATCAGCAGTACACTTTCTTAGATTTCAGTTTGATAATGAGTATGTTACAGGGTTGAAAAAATCATCTAGGATATTTTTAGGGTGTAGTCATTCAGACTACGAGCAATCTGTTCAACTAGAAGAGAATATCTCTAAAAGTCTTATGGAAAATCTAAATTAATTCTTGTTTTTAACTTTTATAAGAACTTCTGCTTTTTCAAATTCTAAATTATCAGGAAGATCGGGAAGTTTTGAAAACTCTATCTGCTCATCGCTTACATCTGTAAGAACCTTAGTTGAGACATTATAAATGTGATGATGTAATGATAAGTTAGTATCATAAAACTTCCTATCATTTTGAAGATCGATAGTTTTTAAAATACCTCTTTGCTCAAATAGACACAGTGTATTGTAGATTGTAGCTTGAGATATATGTAGCGATGATTTGGTTGCTAAAGTGATTAAATCAGATGCTGTGAAGTGTTGATTTTTATGAAATATTAACATAGCAATATCTACTCTTTGTTTTGTCGGAGTAATTTTATTATCTTTGAGAAACTTCACGCAATCAATCATAGTATTATTATAATGAATGTGAATTTTTTTTAAACGCTATTTTGAGTTTTTTTCTACTATTTTACTCATAATTGAAGAGTCTTTCTCACCAAGTTTCTTTCCCACAGCTTTCTCTAATATTTTTTTAGAGGATTTTGCGTTGTGTAATTTCAATCCGTATTTATTTGATATAGCTAGGGCAATATTAAGGTCTTTTAAGTGCAGTTTAGTTTTGAATCCAGGCTTGAAATCATTTTTGATTATCCTTGTTCCATGTAATTCTAGAACTTTGCTGTATGCAAAACCCCCCATAAGTGCTTTTTGTATAAGGACAGGATCAGTTTTAGTAGCTTTAGCAATAGTGAACACCTCACTCACAGCTGCTATACAGCCAGCCACAAGGATTTGGTTGCATGCTTTTGCGATTTGACCAGAGCCACTTGCGCCTATATAGGTTATGTGTTTACCCAAGCACTTCAGAATTGATTTAACTTTGTTAAAAGCTCTTTTGTCACCACCGACCATTATTGATAGATTTCCACTTATTGCACCAATCTCACCACCTGAAACTGGAGCATCTAGTAGAGCACAGTTTTTCTTCTTGAGTTTATTTTCCAACTCAACTGTCGTTAGAGGAGATATAGTGCTCATATCGATAATAATGCTATTCTTATTTAAATTACTTATCACATTATTTTTCCCAAGGATAACATCCTTGATTGCTTTATCATCGCTTAAGTTTAGAAATATAATTTTACATTTAGAGGTCAATTTAGCTATGGATTCAGCGAACTTCCCTCCGTTTTTAGTCATATCATGTATTACACTTTTTTTTCTTGCGAAAAAATTCAGGCTATAACCAGATTTTATAAGGTTCAACGCCATCGGTCTGCCCATAATTCCTAAACCTATAAAACCTATTTCAGAATGCTTCATATTTGATTCCATGATATATTGTATTAAATCTGAAAGAGTTTTGATATGAAAATAACACTAAACCAGATACATGCTGGGAAACTTATTCCTGAATCCTCATTGTACTTAATTCATGGTGAGCCATTCCACCTAATTAACGAGATTTACTCATCAATTAAAAGGAATCTCTCTTCTGACATTAAAAACACTATTTATTATATTGAGTCTGATTCACCTATTGATGACCTAAGAAATGATATTGAATCTACATCTTTATTTTCTGAAAAAATAATTATTACGATAAATATCCTGACTACATCAATTCCAAGAAATCTTGCATCATACTTACAAGATATTGATATCCATGAGGACATTGTAATCATTATTAAGATTAATACTACTAATGCTTCTTTTAAGAAATCTAAAATATATACACATCTGGAGAAGAATTACACAAGTATCGAGGTAAGGAACCTCAACGGTAAGTATCTTGACAGTTGGATCACAAAAAAACTTAATATTAATAAAGTTAAATATAATCAAAAATCAATAGAACTTCTCAAGGAATTGTATGATGGCAATACATCGGCTTTATCTCAAGAAATTTATAAAATGTCTCTTGATACATCTATAGAAGTAGAGACACACCTCAAATTTAACTATAAATACCTTAAGTATTCTGAATTTGATCTAATCGAAGCTATTTTAAATCAAGACAGATCTAAAGGAATAGATATTATATCTTCATTGAGGGATTCGAACTTTTCAGAGGTTTATTTGTTACATTTAATTCAATCTGAGATAAGGAAATTTCTCTATATTAGGGAAAATATCGAACCACTCCCATATATTCCATCGTTTAAAAAAAATCAGTATAATGAAAGAGCTAATAGTATGAGTACAGATATTTTTGAGAATTTATTAAGTCGTTGTTTCCATATCGATAAATATATTAAATCAAGCTCAAACTATAATTATGTCTGGGATAATTTTGAAAGGATTTTTTTAGAATTAACAAATACTGAAAAATCACATTACTCTAGCGTTAGATTTGATGACTATGGATACTGAGAAATACATAGAGAATATTTGCAAAAATGCCTCGAAATCTAGTTCGAATTCTAGCGCTTATAGTTCTAAACAGAAAAATGAACTCCTCAAAAGGCTATGTCACAACTTATCCATGAACAGAGAGTCAATATTGAAACATAATCTCAAAGATCTGAAATTGGCAAAAAATAAAGGTCTCTCAAATAGTTTTATAGATAGAATGACTCTTAATCATGAGCGTATTGATGGAATAATAAAATGTGTTAAAGCAATCATGAAACTACCAGATCCACTGTATAAAAAAACTAAGAGTATAAAACAAGCAAATGGTATAAACTTATCACAAATGAGAGTGCCTCTGGGCACAATACTAATGATTTATGAATCACGGCCAAATGTTACAATAGACGCAGCAAGCTTGTGTCTTAAATCTGGCAATGCCGTCATTTTGAAAGGTGGATCAGACACAATCAATACAAACAAATATCTTGTTTCGCTTATCAAAAATTCTCTTAGTTATGTAAAAATGGACAAAAATTTAGTACAGTTTATAGAAACCACAGATAGAAACACTGTAAAAAAATTGTTGAAAAAAGCTTGCTACATAGACATCGTAATTCCAAGAGGCGGAAAGGGCCTTATTGAAACAATTATTAAAGAGTCAAAAATTCCGATGATAAAACATCTTGATGGTAATTGTCATGTATATATAGATAAATCTGCTAATCCTAAAGTTGCGCACTCAGTAGCGATAAACTCTAAAACCCAAAGACTAGGGGTTTGTAATGCTATGGAGACATTGTTAATTCATGAGAAGTATTCTGTTAAGAGCGTGAAAAAAATACTTAGTGAATTAGAAAATCATGGAATTGAAATAAGAGGTTGTCAGAAGACCAAAAAAATATTTAAAAACACGAAAAGGGCAGTAGAGAATGATTGGTATGAGGAATTCCTTGGACCAGTCCTATCAGTTAAAATTGTCTCATCGGCTGATATTGCAATTTCTCACATAAGAAAGTATGGATCTATGCATACAGATTCAATCATATCCACAGACTTAAAAACAACTGAAAAATTTCTTAAGAATGTTGATTCAAGTTCCGTTATGTTAAATACTTCAACTAGATTTGCTGATGGTTTTGAATACGGACTTGGAGCAGAAATTGGCATTAGCACAGATAAACTGCATGCTAGAGGCCCTGTCGGGCTCATAGGTCTTACCAGCCAGAAATATGTTGTATCAAGTAATGGAAAAATTAAATAGACCACTAACCAAACTTCGGAAAATTGGTGTTTTTGGCGGAGCATTTGATCCAATTCATTTAGGACATTTACTCCCAGTAAAAGAACTTCAGGATAAATATAGATTAGATCATGTAGTATTTGTACCAACAGGGATTCCAAATTCCACAAAAAATATTATTGCTACGTCCGAGCAGAGGTTGCAGATGCTCACTATGGCACTTGAAGATTATGATTTTGAAATTGATACGAGGGAAATTACTACAGACAAAACTTCTTATACATTTGACACCATCACTTCTATAAAGAATGATTACAAAAATACTGAAATCTATCTAATTATAGGTTTTGACACGTTGCTTTCACTATCAAAATGGAGAAAATATATGGAATTATTGGATTTATGTAACATTCTAGTCACAAGAAGAGAGAGCATGGAGCTAAATAAAGCTTTTGATCTTTTGCCCGCACAGTTATCCAATAAAATCACTGAAGACTACTCTGTGTCAAAAGCTAAGTCCTATGGTAATATTATATTAGAGAATACTAAACAATATGATATAGCTTCTAGCGATATTAGATTAAGACTAAAAGAAGGTAGAGCTGTATCAGGTTTAGTAAATAAAGGTTTAGAACAATGGCTTGTTACAAGTAAGATTTATTAATGACTGAATTAATTTTAGACGTACAAAATATCCTTGAGGAAAATAAAGCAGAGAATATCTCTGTGCTTGATGTAAAAGATAAATCTTCTGTAACAGATTTCATGATGATAGCGTCAGGAAGATCAACTAGACATATACAAGCTATCGCTGATAATTTAATTGATAAGCTCAAAAAATCTAAAATCAAACCTATTGGTATCGAAGGTTATAACCAATCTGAGTGGATATTAATCGACTATGGCGATGTATTAGTTCATGTAATGCATCCCACGGCTAGAGAATTCTTTTCACTTGAAAAACTTTGGGACGAGAATCTTAATCCAGAGGTAAACTCGAATTAAATAATGAAAAAAGTATTTTCATATTTACTTAATATCACTGGCTACATATTGATATTAACATTTATCGTGATCTCTATTACAGAAAATACTTCTTATGTCGATAAATATTATAAAGATTCTATCAAAAGCTATTTTGAAAATACTTCCTCTTTAGCGATTAATTTTACTACAGTTAACATTAAATGGAAAGGTGTCAAGCCATCAATAATATTAGATGATATTTCTTTGTATGATGATAAAAATATTTTACTAAGAAGTGAAAAACTAATAATTAACCTCGCCTATTCTTACGAATCTTTTACAAATTTATTTAGGGTGAGTGAGATAGATATTGTTGAATCAGAACTAGATTTAATATTCCAAGATAATAAGTTTACTCTTAACAACTACGACTTATTTAACAATAAAAGTCAAAAAAATGCACAAAGCAAAGACATCAAGTACAGAATTTCAAAATCAAAAATAAACATCAAAGATCTAGATAATACTAAAAACTATATTCTTAATAACATTAATGCAGTTGTGTTCAATGAATCTGATTCATACAAACTTTTTTCTACATTTAATCATCAAACAGATAAACAAGTAATACATCTAGCATCTAAATTATCTAAAAACAAAGATAATTTATATGATGGAAGTGTATACATAAAAGCAGTTAATATAGATACCGGCCCCAATTTCTTTATCGACAAGAAATTTAGCTTTGAAGTCTTCTCTTCTAATATGACTGCTTGGGCAAATATCTCTGATAGTGAAGTAAAGGATATTAATGGAAAAATGCTGTTTAATAGTCTAAGGATCACAGATAACAAGAGCCAAACTTCTCAAGCAATTCAGGATCTAAGTACTAATTTTAATTACAAAGTAGAAGGAAAAAAGCAAAAATTTATTTTTGATAATCTCAATATAAATATAAACGATCAAAAATATAAAAATAATAAAGTTTCATTTATTTTAAATAACCAAAAGTTGTCAAGCTTAAAAATAAAAAAGATATCTTCTGAAAGCGTCAATTATTTAAACCGCCTTTATTCATCAGAATCCAAAGAAATCCAAATAGATAATATTATCCTTGGGAAGAATGGTTTTTTTGAAGATATAATCATAAGTAATCTGGATCAATTTTTAAACTTAAGTTATCACATCAAATATTCTAATATAATGCTGTCAATGATAGATGAGGATTATCATGTTTCTGGAGTTTCCGGAACTATTATTGGCAATATTAATAAAGGGGTAAGTCAGTTGGCATCAAATGACCTGTTTGTCTACAAGGGAGACATGCTCTTGAGTAACATTGATACACTATCGGGTAATGTAAATTTTAAGAGAAAAGGAAAGAAAATAAAAATTTACTCGGAGAATATAGAGATAAATAAGACTCAAAATATTGAAGTTAATGGACTAGTTTCTAAGACGTATAAAAGAATCAATCTTAAATTTAAGGGAGATTCTTCTATTATCAAAAATTTTGAGGACTTCCAAACAACATTGATAAAAAATAACCAAGACCTCAAGGCAGACTTTAATCTAGATTATACATTTATACAAAATAATGATAAATCAAAAAATTATGGAACTGTAACATTGAAAAATATCCAATATAGAAATGAACCTATGAAAATATTTTTGAATGTGCAAAATTTTAAATTATCTTTCCTTGATCGTTTTATTTTATCAGACTCATTTAAAACCACTCTTAACAATGACACATACAACCTTAAAGTTGATAGTAATATTGAGAACAATAAATACACATATAGTTTAGTCGCACTGGGAAAATTGTCATCAGATTCTGTTAAAAAATATATAGATTCAGATATTTTGAATTCTCTCTCAGGAGAATCAGAGTCAATCCTAAGTTTAAAATATAAAAAGGATAATGATCAGACAAAACTAATAGGGGAATTAAAAACAACTATGGTTGGGTTAAGTATAGATTTATTTGACCCATTTACAAAAAATCAAGAAGATAAAAAAAACTTACAGATCAAACATGATTTCTTTAATAGCAATTATGTAGATATAAAATATGATGTATACGATATGAGGTTTTCGCAACGAGCAGATTATCTTAATATAAATATTGTCTCACCCTACTTTAATGGAAGTGTAAGAATTCCTGATGAAATGAATGAATCATATAAGGTCTATGGAAGACTTCAGTATGTTGATATGAATAAATTTAACGGATCTGGAGACCCTAAGTCATATCCACCAATGTCAGTTCAGATCAAGACAGTCAAGTTTGGAGAGAGAATATTTAATAATTTCAATTTTAATACCTCGTCACATAAAGATGGTATGTCGATAGATAGTGTATCATTTGTAAATCAGAATTTGTCAATGAATGGACAAGGGAAGTGGGTTGATAACGAGACCGGACAAATGACTTTTTTTGATGGAAATTTTAATAGTAACAATTTCGGTAAGTCACTAAATAATCTTGGGTATAAAAAGTTGATCAAAAAAGGTAAATTGAATTCTAGAATGATTGGACAATGGCCTAATTCCCCTGAAAGTTTTTCACTAAATGAATTTGATGGAAAAATTTTACTCAACCTTGAAAACGGTGATTTTTTACAAATAACAAAAGAAACTAGAGTCATTGGCCAGCTTTTAGGCCTTTTCAGCATAGCTTCTCTTCAAAAGAGATTATCGTTAGATTTCAGTGATTTTTTTTCATCCGGTTTATCTTTTGATCAGATGTCAGGTGAGTTCAACTTTTCGAATTCAATCACAAGCGTGAAATCTTTAAATCTGTCAGGTACGTTCGGTGAAATGACTATTGATGGTGTATCAGACATAAAGCAAAGAAGCCATAATCACACTTTAACTTATATCCCTGATTTGTCTTCTATGAGTCTTATTTCTGGAACACTTCTAGGTGGCCCAATTGGTGCAGTAGCAGCGATTTTCTATGATAAAGTCTTGAAGCAAATCGGCATAGATACTAATGAACTAGCTGCTGTTGAATATACCATTACAGGATCATGGGATAATCCAGAAATAAAACTGATCGAGCCATTTAAACAACTTGAAAATTAATATATCCTTACAATATTCGGAGAGATTAGTATGTCAAATATTGCTGCTGTTCAATTAAATTCTGGACCAAACGTACAAGCGAATTTGCTTGTTGTGTCGGACATATTTAAACAAATATCCAGAACAAATGCTAAAATTGTTGTCTTACCAGAGAATTTCTCTTTGATGCCTGATGCAGATGAGGAATTTCTTAAAAATGCAGAGGATGATGGAAATGGTAATGTCCAAAACTTCATAAGAGAGTTAGCCTCAAAATACGATTTATGGATAGTGGCTGGGACAATACCAACAAAGACAAAAAACCCTAAAAAAGTATCAGCAACTACATATGTTTATGATAACAAAGGCAATACTGTATATAAGTATAATAAAATACATTTATTTGATGTGAAACTCCCTGATGTAGATGAATCATATAATGAATCAGAAACATTTAACCATGGTCAGGACTTCAAAGTAATAGAGACACCTATAGGAATAACTGGTATAGCATGTTGCTATGATTTAAGATTCCCAGAGTTATTTCGTTTGCAACATAAAGAGGGTGTTGAGACATTTATTCTACCCGCAGCATTTACTGAACAAACAGGCAAAGTTCACTGGGAGACGCTCGTAAAGGCGAGAGCGATAGAAAACCTATGTTATTTTGTAGCATCTTGTCAGGATGGCTACCATATAAGTGGTAGACAAACTCATGGTAATACAATTATTGTTAATCCATGGGGTCAAGTATTACAGAGACTTGACTCTGGTAATGGTTTTATCATAGATGAGATAAACAGAAAACAATTACAATCGATTAGAGAAAAATTCCCGGTTTTAGAACACATAAGATTGATTAACAAATGAAAAATATAATTGAAAATATCATGTCAGAAAATAATTTATCTGATGAAAAACTCAGTAAGATTATTTCATACGCTTCCCCAACAGGTATTGATTTTTCAGATATTTATTTTGAGTATTCATCATCAGAAAGCTGGTCTATTGAGGATGGTGTGGTTAAAAATGGAACGTCTATGATAGACAGTGGTGTTGGAATTCGCTCTATATCAGGAGAAAAGACAGGTTTTGCTTATAGCAATACTTTTGAAGAAGATGATTTGATAAAATCAGCGAAGATGTCTAGATCCATAGTTAACCATGGCGGAGATTCTATGTGTGTTATTGGTGATAAAATAAATCACACGAAATTATATAAATCAGAATCGCCTCTTGACAAGATTACCGATTTAGAGAAAGTTAACTTCCTCAAAAAAGTCGATGACTATATAAGATCTAAAGATAATTTAGTAGAGCAAGTGATTGTGAATTTAGCAGCTTCTCACACATCGATGTTTGTAATTAATAATGAGGGAGTGCGTGCATCTGATGATCGTCCATTAGTTAGATTTAATGTTATGGTAATCCTGAAAAAAGGTGATAGAAAAGAGAGAGGATCAGCTGGCGGCGGTGGCAGATATTTCTATGATCAGATATTTGAAAATAATTTCTATAAACGTTTCGCTGATGAGGCATTGAGACAAGCTAGAGTAAATCTTCAAGCAGTTGAATGTAAAGCAGGATCTATGACAGTTGTTCTTGGCCCAGGTTGGCCTGGTGTGCTGCTACATGAGGCAATAGGACATGGTTTAGAGGGCGACTTCAATAGAAAAAAAACGTCAGCATATTCAGGTTGTATTGGTCAAAAAGTGGCTTCACAGCTCTGCACTATTGTAGATGATGGAACCATTGCTAATAGACGCGGTTCTCTATCGATAGATGATGAAGGGTCATTAACTCAGAATACTGTCTTGATTGAAGACGGGATCTTGAAGGGATACATGCAAGATAAATTAAATGCCAGGTTAATGAAAACTCAATCCACAGGCAACGGTCGAAGGGAAAGTTATGCTCATCTGCCTATGCCGCGTATGACGAATACTTTTATGATGCCAGGGTCACATAAACGAGAAGAAATAATATCTTCAGTTCAAAATGGAATTTATGCTGTTAATTTCTCAGGGGGACAAGTTGATATAACTAATGGACAATTCGTATTTACAGCATCAGAAGCGTATGAAATAAATAACGGGAAAATAGGATCCCCAATCAAGGGTATGACACTAATCGGTAATGGACCTCAGGTTTTAAACAAAGTTTCCATGGTAGGTGATGATCTTCAACTTGATGATGGAGTAGGCACCTGTGGTAAGGACGGTCAGAGCGTTCCTGTTGGTGTTGGACAACCAACGCTAAAGATCGATGAAATTACTGTCGGAGGCACAAAAGTGTGAGTGATTTTTCAGGGAAGATTGTTGGTCATAAAGAAAATATTTTAGAAATTATAAGATCTTCAAACAAAAATATCCAATCTCAGTTCAACTTGAATACCTCGTTAGGTTTATCATTGAATTGTCGATCTAGAGAACTAGAAAACATAGAAAATCATAATGATACATCTCTTACAATCACAGTTTATGACGACCATAGAAAAGGCACTGCATCTACAAACAATCTATCGAAAGATAGTATTAAAAAAGCATTTGATAAAGCTACAAATATTGCTAGAAATACACAAAGAGATACATGCCAAGGTTTACCTAAAGATCATATTATTAAAGACGTAAAACAAGATTTAGATATATACCATCCATTTTCACCAGAAATTAACGAAATAATTGATATCACTAAGAAATGTGAAGCAGCTGGATTTGATTTTGATAAAAAGATTTCTAACTCTGAAGGTAGTTCATTCTCTATGTCAGAAAATGAATGCATGATTATAAATTCGGAAGATATGTTTGGGTACTATCGATCTACAGATTATTCTTTATCATGTATTATGCTTGCACAACAAGGAAAATCTATGGAGAGAGATTATTGGTACTCTTCAACACGTGATTTTACAAATTTAGAAGATGCTAAGTCAATTGGCGTAGAAGCTGCACGTAGAGCAGTTTCGCGATTAAATGCAAAAACTATTTCATCTAGGGTCTGCCCGATAATCTTTCCTGCGGAAATTGCCTCGTCATTTTTCAACACATTTTTATCAGCAATTAATGGTCACTCAATATATAAAAAATCAAGTTTCTTAGTTGAAAAACTCGGATGCGAACTATTTCCTAAATTTCTTACAATTAGAGAGGACCCATGTGTTGCTAATGCAAATGGAACAAGACCTTTTGACTCAGACGGAGTTATAACATCTAAAAAAACAATTATCGACAATGGCACTTTGAAAACGTACCTTTTAGATACATATTCTGCCAGAAAACTAAACCAAGAATGTACCGGTAACGGCGTTATAACAAATATTATTGTAGAATCTGTCGAAGAACAGCCAAGCAATCTATTGAGTCATGTTGACGAGGGTATCATTATAACTGAAATGATGGGCAGTGGCGCCAATCTTCTAACTGGTGATTATTCTAGAGGAGCTTCTGGTTTTTACTTTAAGAATGGTGAAGTAAAATATCCTGTGAATGGTATAACTGTAGCTTCCAATTTATGTGAAATGTTTAAAAATATAATTCATATTGGTGATGATTACGATACACGTGGCAATATACATACGGGTTCTGTGTTAATAGATAAAATGACGATAGGTGGCTGTTAATTATAAATTAACTAAAAACACAAGAAGAACAATAACCATAATTATTGATAACATTGTTGAGGTAGTGGATTGATTCAAAATCGTGTTCTCTATAACACTCAACCTCTGATCAATTTTCATCTCTTTAATTTTTTCAAATAATTCATCAAGAGATTTAGTAATTTTTACAAATATATTTTTGATGAAAACGAATTTTCTTCTATAAAAATAATCGATATCAAGTGTGATTGTAAGTGTTCTCTCTAGATATTTGAGCGCAATAAAAAAAGCTAATCCAGAGAAGAGTAATATATGAAGCTGAGATACAACATGATTTCCAGTATAGGGCTCATAAGACGTACTAAATGGTAATATGGAGTAAAGTAAATTTGGAAATACACCGATCATAATACAAAAAATTGAAAGAATAATCATTGGTACTATCATGAACATTGGAGGATCTTTAGCTATTAGTTTTTTATCTTTATGGAAAAAAACAAACCAAGGAAATTTTATGCCCGCATGTAAAAATACGCCAGCAGATCCGATCAATAGAAAATGCCATACTAAATCAAGCCCTTGTTCATAGCTTGCCTCTACAATCATTGATTTTGAGATAAAACCAGACGTTAATGGAAGGGCAGATATTGCAAGAGCACCAATTATCCCGCAGGTCGCTGTAATAGGCATAGTTTTATATAATCCACCTACATCAGAGCAATTTCTCTTACTGGTAACATACAAAACGCTTCCTGCTGACATTAAGAGTAAGCCCTTATATATAATATGAGAAAATGCATGAGCAGATGTCCCATTTAATGCTAATTCAGTTCCTATACCTATTCCGACTATCATGAAACCAACTTGGTTGACTATACTGTATGACAAAATTCTTCTTATATCATTTTCAAGAAGCGCATAAACTATACCGTATAGAATCATGTAAATTCCAATATAAATTAGGATGGTATTTCCAGCAAATATAACCATCAACACATATACCGAGGCTTTTGTTGTGTAGGCAGAGAGGAAAATTGACGAAGAATAGCTACCCTCTGGATATGCATCAGGTATCCATTGAGAAAATGGGGGAGCTCCAGCATTGAGAAGTAACCCAGATAATATCCACCAGCTATACCATGCGTTTAATGGAATTTCTCTTATACTTAAATCTTGAGTCTCTGTGTATAGACCAATTAAACCAACAAGTAAAATAAGCCCTCCTATTAGATGTAATATCAGATACCTATTACCGCTCTTTAATGATGAGTCTGTCTGACTAGACCAAATTACAAGCGTAGATGTTATAGCCATAGTCTCCCAAAAAATATACAAGACGATAAAGTCACCAGATAGCACTACACCTAATGCAGAGGCAATATACAATAAGACGTAAGCCTTTTCATTATTATTAGTTCTATAAATAGAAAAGAATTTACCAGCGAATCCAATCAACAAGAAAACTAGGCAGAACAAGAATGATAAATCATTCATGGCATAGTATTGATTATCAACTATCATTAATGACAATACCTTTGACGAATCATCAGAGAATACTAATAGAGAGATAATTGCTAATAATAGCGATAGTATGCTTATAGTATTCGCAAATTGTTTTAATATCAAGATCAAGATTGCACCTACAATCAAATATGACAATGGATAAGATAATATATTAATCATCATAGTAAGATTCGTCCCTTTTCAAAATATATCCAATTATTTTTGCAAATAATATCAAACCTATACATGAGACAAACCCGTATAAAGGATAGAAACCTACAATATTATCAATCGAGAATTTAATTTTAGTAAAATCATAGAATAGATATAGGTAGGGTGTAAAACTTATTATCACAAAGAGCCCATATATGATATTCTTCCGTGTTTTCATTTAATGACCCCTATATTGTTGATAAAAGAAATTAGAATTTCTGAATAAAAAAACAATGAAAATGACAATATCGTAATAAATAAAACAGGAGCAACCAAATATCTATCTTCACTATTTTTAGTCACTGATTGATTACTGATCTCTTTAAAATAGACTTTATAAATCATCGGAAAATAATAACCTGCATTAAGAATAGTACTCAACATTATAACACCGAGCACAACATAATTCTCTGAGTTTGTAACTCCGACAAGTAGGTACCATTTGCTTATAAATCCTATGGTCGGTGGAAGACCAATCATTATCAGAGCTCCAAGCGTCATGGATAAGCATGTTAATGGAGCGCAAGAAGCCAGACCATTCATATCTGAAACATTTTTAATTTTACAATTTGTAGCAAAGATACCTGCGCTTAAAAATAATATTATTTTCCCAAGAGCATGAAAAATAAAATGTAATAAAGCCGCAATTATCGAATAAGGTGTCAATATTATGATTCCTAGAAGTATATAAGATAGTTGACCTACTGTTGAATATGCAAGTCGTAATTTTATGCTGTCTTGCTTTAATGCTATAAATGATGATAGCACTATTGTTGTAGATATAATTAAAATGACTAATTGTGTATTTATATTCGATAGAACATCAACGCCAAAAATTAAAAGAAAAACTTTTATCAATATAAATACACCTGATTTGACTACAGCAACCGCATGAAGAAGAGCACTAACAGGCGTAGGAGCAACCATAGCATTAGGTAACCATCTATGAAATGGCATAATTGCGCTTTTAGCTGTCCCAAAGATAAAAAGTAGTAGGATAAAAAGTATAGTAACTTCATCAGTGTTAGTAAAATTATTTGTATTAAGAAAAGAAATATTCCCGGTTAAATTATAAGTTAGAATAATTGCCGGTAGTAAGAAAATAATTGATGTACCTAGAAGAATAAAAAGATACTTTTTCCCAGAAATCATAGAATTTAATTTTTTATCTAATGTTACAAGAGGATATGTGGATAAAGTCAATATCTCATAAAATATGAATACAGTAAAAAGATTAGATGAGTAAATTATCGAATTAGTTGCAAACATGGAGAACAAAAAAAACAAATAAAAAGTATTTTCACTCTCATAGTTATTTAACTTAAGGTACCGTGTAGCGTATAAAGATGTTAAAAACCACAAGAAGTTTGAAACTATCAAGAACATTAAGCTAATATCATCTAAGTAAAACGAAATCGTAGCACCATCAAAAACTTCGATTATTTCAACCTCTTTGCCTAATAAATGGTCTCTTTGGGTAAAGATTATTAAAGATAAAAGCAAAGAAACAAAGCTTGTTGTGTTATGTGCAATACCTATATAATTTTTATTTTTTATAATATATAAAAAAACTAAGGACACCGAAAGAAATAAGAGATGTAGAACAAACAGTTGCACTTTACATTACCCCATAAATAATATCATATGCGATACTTTGGGCAATGCCAACAGTAAAGGTTGTCTCAACTCCAAGGTAAATCGTCAAAAATGTCAAAACATAAATACCCGCCAACTGATGGTTTGATAATCTATCTATAACTTGACTATCTTCAGAGTCTTTATACATTTGCTCAACCATCTTCCATACATAGAAAATAGTCATAAATGACGTAATGAGCACTACAATAGTAATGATCCAATATTTTGATTGAACTAGGGCCGAGATCAGATACCATTTGCTGACAAATCCAGCTGTCAATGGAACTCCTATTAGACCAAAAGATAATATTAGTAAACAGGTTGCTATAAGAGGCTTCCTGGCGCTCAAACCTGATAGATCTGAAATTAGCACATCATTTTTGCTAATAAACAAAAGAGTGATTGTTAAAAATAATCCTGTTTTAATAACTGAGTGATTAATCGTATGAACAAGTGATGCTGTGATACCATCTGGTAAATAAAGAATCATAGCAATAAAAATATAACCAAGTTGGCCAACACTAGAATAAGCTAACATTTTTCTTATATCATTCTGTTTGATAGCATAATATGTAATCAAAATCACACCAATTGATGAGAGAGAGATAAGAACATCAGTCAGTGAAAATATCTCTAAAGGTTTAATATTATTTAAAATATCCAAAAAAATCCTAAAGAAAATGTAGATACCTATTTTAGTAGAGGTACCAGCAAAGTATGTTGTAACAATGGATGGTGAAAATGCATAAGTTTTTACCAACCAACCATGTAGTGGGAACAACGCTGATTTTATGCCAACTCCCACCAATAAGAATATTGCTGCAAAAAGTATTATTTCTATAGAATCAGAGATCATTAGCTGTTTGGTTATATCTTGCATGTTCAATGTCCCTGTAATCATATAAAGAAGTCCTATCGAAAATAATACAAACACTGCGCCAATGCTGCCGACAAATAAATATTGAATTGAAGCTACAAGAGATCCTTTTGTATTACCTTGTGAAATCAAGTAATAGCTGGAAAGTGACGCAATCTCAAGGAAAACGAACATATTGAAAATATCATCCGTAAGTATTATACCTAGAAATCCAGTATTACATAGAATCCACGCGATATAAAAAATATACACATGACTAGATTTAATCGTTTGAGAGACAAGATCTTTGCAAGATATCAGACATACTAGATTCATAAAACCAATCAGGATTAGGAAAAGACAAGATAAATAATCTGCATTAAGTCTTATACCAATAGGTGAATTCCAGTTGCCTAACTCATAAAGTAAGGAGCCATGATTATAGACATGCAAAGATAATAATATTATTAATAAGAAATTAAATCCTGCCATCAGAGTAACTAAAGGATAAGTAATTTTATTAGACCTTAAGAACATTAAGATTGGTATCAGTAATAGTGGCGTTATGAGTATGAGTATAATTAATTGATTCATAAATTATCCATATCTATTTTATCTTCATCTATTGTTTCGAACTCTTTTCTAATTTTTATCACTAGCGCAAGAGCCAAACTTGTTGTTGCAATACTTACTACAATTGCCGTCAAGATAAGTACATGAGGTAATGGATTGGAATAATCTATATTTGTATTTTCTAGGATTGGAGGGATACCATCATCCAACTTACTCATCAGGATAAAAAAAATAAAAATTGAGCTCTGGAAAATATTTAATCCTATTATTTTTTTTATTAGGTTTGACTCTCTTACCATTATTGTAAGACCGAGTACAAATACAACCATATTAAGCGCATATACCATTAGTTCTTACCTGCATCTTTAAACATGTAATAAATTAGTATCATCACGCTACTCACAGTTACACCAACACCTAATTCTACTAAAAAGATCCCTATTTTTTGCCCAGAGTTTGAATCGTAAGCAGAAGATAATGAGTTATAATCTAAAAAATTACCTCCATATAAGAAACCTATAACACCAACGAGCATATAAATTGTTATACCTATTGCAACGAAGGTCTCAATGATTTCTAATTTGAGAAATTCCTCTGATGAATCTAATCGAAAAATTAGATCATAGACGATAATACTCGCTGCAATAATAACCCCAGCTTGGAATCCGCCCCCAGCAGAATACTCACCATGAAATTGAACATATAACCCGAATAGCATTATAAATGGAATCATAATTATGGTAATTACTCTAATAACGTGGTTGTTACCCATTATTCTTTACCTCTGTTCAATATTCCCAGAACTGAAATTCCAGCTGTAAAAATTACTATAACCTCGCCGAGCGTATCAAAGGCTCTATAGCCTGCAAGTATTGATGTAACAACATTTGGTATCCCCATATCTCTCATAGATTGATTCAGATAATATTGTGTGCTTTTAGCTTGATCCGTTAGTGAGATGCTACCAAACTCTGGAAAATTAAAAGAGAATGAGACCATCAAAATTGATAATATAAAAAAAATCATAAAGCTAGGTATATCTCGAGTTCGTACTATGTCTACCTGATCATTTACAAAAGATAATGTTTTTATAAATAATAATGTAGATATACCTGCACCTACAGCTGCCTCAGTCAGAGCAACATCTACTGCGTCCGATAATAGAAATATGATTGCACAAACCATGCTGTAGAATGACATTGCGATAATGGAAGACAATAAACTTTTTGAGAATAGCACAGATGTTGCAAGAATAATTAATATCAACATCATCAATTCAATGATAATATTTTCTATGATGCACCTCCACTGTTCTTATGATTTTTGTAATAAGCTTGCGCAAGTAAGTATGATGTTGTGCTACAAGATATAAATACTAATAGGAAGAGAATAAATAACTTTAAACTTAGAATATTAAAACCTTCATCAAACATAAGACCAAAAATTATAAGCATCACGCCAAGAGTATCTATAACTGACGCCGCATGTGTCCGAGTAAGAAAATCTCTAAATTTAAATAGTCCTATAGACCCAATCAATACGATCATTAAACCTATTATGATTAATGATAGTGAGATTATATTCATTGAATTTTCCCATTAATTAGATATTTAGATACAATAATCATAACTATGAAATTAATTAGAGCATAAACAAGTGCAATGTCGATGTAGTCTCTATCAATTAGCAAAGAGCTAACTAGGCATATTAGAAGTATTATTTTTGTACTTACAACATTTACTGTGAGAATTTTTGTATATATGTCTTCAGATGTCAAAAACCTGATTAATGAGATAATTATCAAGAATGTCATTGCAATAATTAAATAATTTATTTCAATCATTTAACTGAATACTCCTTATTCTCAAGAGATTTGATCTTATTACGAATTACATTATCCTCTATGGCTTTTTTGAAACTTATATCCAACGAATGCACGGTTAATTCTTTATCTTCAGCGTCGATAGTGATTGTCCCAGGTGTGAGAGTTATAGAATTGGCAAAAATTGTAATGAAAGCATCATTTGATAAATCTGTCTTTATTTTACTGATTGATGGACTAATCTTAAGTTCTGGTTTTATTATTATAAAACATACTCTAAGGTTCGATAGAATTATCTCTTTCAATAACCAAAGAATATAGACAGGTACTTTAATTAAGTCTATTTCAATTGTATTATCGCGAAGTTTATGAAAATCCATCTTGTACACCATATATGTTACAAGTAGGGCGGAAATAACCCCGAGACCAAGCATAAAGGGGATAAAAAAACCAGAGAGGGCTATCCAGAAAACAAGCATTACCAGGAAGATTTTTGTTAGATACTGATTCTTTTTAGACGCTTCGCCCATGCTCTATTATAACTGGATATATGTGCTTTCACCATATCACTTAACGAGTAATGTCATATCTGTAGCCGTGATATTCTTTGTTATCGAGCCAACTGATATATAATCAACACCTGGAATTAGATAATCATGTATGTTGTTTATATTAATATTCCCTGATAATTCAATTTTTGTTTTAGAGATAATACGTAGCGCTTTTCTTACTTCATTTGGTGTGAAATTATCAAGAAGAACCCTATGTATACCCGATTCTTGAAGAATATCTCTAAGTTGAGTAATACTATTTGCTTCAACTATAATTTTTTTATTCAATTTTCTACACTCATGAATAAATTGACTGAAATTATCAATACATTTCAGGTGATTCTCTTTTATCAATATTGACTCTTTCAGATTTTTTCTGTGCGGCAAACAACCATGTTTTCTACATGCTAAATCGATAGCATATCTCCATCCAGGTATAGTTTTCCTCGTGTATAAAATTTGTATATTCTTCTTACTTGCTTTTTTTGTGAGTTGATATGCAGAGTTAGATACTGCAGATAGAGTTTGTAGAAAATTAAGAGCTACTCTCTCACATGATAAAATACATCTTCTATCTCCAGATATAGTACATACTAGAGAGTTTTTTTTGACTAAATCACCATCTTTGAAATACCATTTAAATTTTATCTTTGGATCTATTATTCTAAATGATTGTTCAAACCACAGCTTCCCAAACATAATTGATTTTTCTCTGAATTTTATATCTGCATTAATATTTCTTTTATCAATATTTTGCGTAGAAGAATCCTGTCTAACCTGATCCTCTGTAAGAGATAACTTTACGTGTTGTTTTATCTTATTATTGAGTATTTTGTTCATTTGCTATAAGATTTTTTGTTTTTTTGAAGACGATTGGGCTTAATAAGAGTAAAGCTATAAGATTAGGTAATGCCATCAGGGCATTCATGATATCAGCGATCAACCAAACTAAATTAAGTTCGATTGTAGAGCCAACAGGAATAATTAATACCCAAAAAATGCGATAAGGCAATACCACCCTCTCTCCGAAAAGAAATTCTGCACATTTTTCTCCATAATAACTCCAACCAATAACTGTGCTAAAAGCAAATAAGACTAAACCAAAAATAACTATGTACTTTCCGTAGAGAGGTATTCCATTTTCATATGCATTCGACGTAAGTGCTGCTCCATTAACTCCAGTCAGCCAACTATCGCTAATGAGTATTACAAATGCTGTAATAGTACATACAATAATAGTATCGATAAGTGGCTCTAACATTGATATTGACCCTTGCTTAACAGGATTATTTGTTCTCGCTGCTGCGTGAGCAATTGGAGAACTCCCTAATCCTGCTTCGTTTGAAAAGACCCCCCTGGATACACCAAACCTTATAGCCATCCAAATTGTAGCACCAGCAAAACCACCACTAGCAGCAGTTGTTGTGAAAGCTGACTCTATTATCATATTAAAAATAAATGGAACTTGTTCAATATTTTTGAAAATAATGAATAGACCACCAAAGACGTAAATCAGAGACATTAAGGGGACAAGTTTTGATGCCGTTTTACCAATACTCTTTATTCCGCCAAGAATTACTAATGTCACAAGCATGGACATTATAATTCCAACCACTAAACCTTCTATCGCAAATTCGTTTGATATTACTTGAGCAACTGAATTTGACTGCACCCCGTTACCAATTCCAAAGGCTGCTATCATTCCAAAAAAGGCAAATAGGTATGATAGGAAAGCATATTTTTCCCCAAGACCATTTTTAATGTAATACATTGGGCCACCAACAAAGTTACCATCTTTATTTTTTTCTCTGTAGAGTATTGCTAAAAAAGCTTCTGCATATTTAGTAGCCATCCCAAATAATGCAGTAACCCACATCCAGAAGATAGCTCCTGGACCACCTAAAAAAATTGCAGTAGCGACACCAGCAATATTCCCAGTTCCTACTGTTGCTGATAATGCCGTCATTAATGATTCAAACGGAGATATATCACCTTCCCCTTTCTCATTTTTGTTAAAGAGATTTTTTATGGCAAAACTTAGATTTGTTAGTGGATATCCTCTCAGACCGAACATTAAATACATTCCGATAGATAATATTAGAATTAACGTGGGTAAGCCCCATACTACACTACTAATATTCCCTAATAGATCCATCATAATTAGAAACTTATTATGTTGAAAACATCTTTTCTGTTGATATTTTCATCTTGAAGTTCGTTAAAGATAATATCTGAGTAATGTGAAATTTTTACATTTTTGACTTGTTTAGTAGCAACAATTGAAGAATATTGTTCTATTTTATTTGCACTTGTATTGTCCTCTACTTTTTTATAAAAGCCATCATCATTAAATACTTTATCCTTAATCACAATAATACCATTATCGTTGAGGGCGCCTTTCAAGTCATTTATCATTGATAATATTTCGTTGTCTGTGTATTTATCTAGAGAGTCAATAATGGTAATGATGTCATATTGTTTTTCTTTTTTGTGAGGTACTTCACTGTTTATTACTATATCTAAATTTTTTTTACATGATATCGGTATGAATTTTTTAATGTCGTCAATATTATTATCAGGTTTAGAGTGTTGTGTAGCTTTGGCTACATTAATATAATCACTCATAAGTATTTCAGATGGCAGTAGAGGATCGCCAAAAATATTACACATTGAGATAGGCTTTTTTCTCCCCTGATTATTAATAATTATTTGTTCGATAACTGCACTAGTAGTTCCATTAGAATGATGTCTTAGTACTGTGTCGATATATTTATCATCGATGTTACCATTTGCTTTTATAAGATCATTTTCAAGTAAATAATTCAGAGTACTATTTATTTGAGGAGGCTCTTTTTTCCCTATTCTCATAGACATAACACCGTCATTTTCTGCCCAAATATTACTCATACCCCACCACTTTTGCCTGCTTTGAAACATAACCTCAAGAGAACTTCTCGACCAATAGTTTTTCTCTACTCCTTGCCTTTCAGCGTACACCGGGAGAATTACTGCGCCATCTTGTTTAATCAAATACATAAGGTACCTAAGAAACGCCGCCCCCCAATTGTTAGCAAATAATGGGAAACTAATGCCTAGATATATTCTATCAAAAGTATATTTCTCAAATGGATAATAAATAGAGCATATTTCTTTGGAATTGATATCTTTTTGAAATACCTGAGAATCACAAGATAGGCTTATAAGATCATCACTAGGTTTAATCATTCCGTGTTTATCACGAATGTCCGAACAATAGTAATCTCTATCTTCTTTTATATATTTCGATGATTTATGGATTAATATATCTGTCATATTAGTATATTATGTTAATAGTGAGATAATAACATGCACATATCTTGACAACAATTCCTTATACAAAATGAAAAAGCTTTTTTTAATAGTCTTAATTCCAACTGTATATTTACTTTTTGTATTTAATGTTCCTCAGATATATATCTTTACTTTAGTAAGTCTTTATGGCGTGGCTTTCTATTTCACAAATAAGAAATTACAATTTAATGAAATTATAGTTCAGTCAAAATTAGATACTTCAAAAAATCCAACTGAATATAGTATTATCAAAAAGTCTGCATTATTTACGCATAATGAACAACCAATGGTAATTGTAGATAATGGCTTCATAATAAGATCATCTAATCAAGCTTTCAAAAACTTTTGTGGAGGCAACCCAGACGGAAAACCTATTTCAATATCACTCCGATCACCTGATATAGACATAGCAATAGAGAGTGTAAATTCAAGGAATGTATTTAGGAGTGTTGAGTTCAGTATTTTTCAATCTGTTGAAAAATTTTTACTAGCACAATTATTCTCTATTAAACATGACAGAAAGTTTGTTTTATTATCTATAACTGATATCTCTGATCTAAAAGCTGTTGATAAACTGAAAACTAATTTTGTTTCTAATGTTAGTCATGAGTTACGTACACCTCTATCGTCCATTCTTGGTTTCATAGAGACAATTGAAGGACCAGCTAAGGATGACGAGAATAAAAAGAAAGAATTTTTCCAAACAATAAAAAGTGAAGCAGAGAGAATGCAGAGGCTAGTAAATGATTTATTATCCCTTTCAAGAGTCGAGGAATCAGAATTTCAATTACCAAATGAAAAAGTTGATTTAGGTGGATGCATACACTCTGCCGTGGATGCGCTGAATGTAATTGCCAAAAAGAAAAAAATATCTATCGAATTATCTCAACAAGTAACTTCGATATTTGTAAGAGGCAACAATGATCAAATCATTGAAGTTTTTGAGAACTTACTTGAAAACGCGGTCACTTATAGTGACGAAGAGAGTAAAATCATCATAGAACACCAATCGTTAGCTGAGTATGAGAAAATCTCTATTATTGATAATGGGATTGGGATACCAACCAATGAGATTGCAAGATTGACAGAGAGATTTTTTAGAGCTCGAAATAGTGTAGATTATCGACGTAATAGCTCTGGGCTAGGCTTAGCGATTGTAAAGCATATTTTAAATCGTCATGAGGGTAAGCTAGAGGTTACTAGCGAAGTTCGAAAAGGCAGTAAGTTTTCGGTAAGTATCCCAAAATATTCTGACGATATCAATTAACAAATCTGTAACAAAATGTTCATGTGTGTTTAATTTAAATCATTTGTAATAATGGAAGTTAATTTTTTTTTGGAGTGATAATAATGAATAAAATTTCACTGTTTCTAGTTTTATTACTTATGACATTACAAGCTGAAGCTAGAGATACTATAAGGATTGTAGGTTCTTCAACCGTTTACCCGTTTGCCACAGTCGTTGCAGAAACTTTTGGAAGAGCAGACAATGGATTTAAGACGCCAATTATTGAACAAACTGGTTCTGGGGGAGGACTAAAGTTATTCTGTTCTGGTAAAGGCCCCTCTACACCTGATGTAACTAATGCTTCAAGAAGAATAAAAAAGAAAGAAATTAGTTTGTGCGCGGAAAATGGAATCAACGATATTATAGAACATAAAATTGGATTTGACGGTATTGTTGTAGCTAATTCTTATAATGGACCTTCCTTTAACATCTCTAGGAAGGATTTATATCTAGCACTAGCAGCAAAAGTACCATGTGGAATGCAAGATGAAGTTACATGTATCAACGAATCTGTGACATGGAGAGACG
>TARA_B100001057_G_scaffold9266_1_pt1 | contig 46993 bp, 59 predicted proteins | sample TARA_B100001057 | Tara Oceans TARA_B100001057 (sample SAMEA2621839) | marine metagenome | biome: marine biome (ENVO:00000447); feature: surface water layer (ENVO:00002042); material: "saline water (ENVO:00002010), including plankton (ENVO:xxxxxxxx)" | depth 5 m | reverse complement strand
ATTTTGTGGAGATAGAGATAGATGAAGATCAAATATTCTACAAGAAAATTTCACTTAAGTAATTTAGTTACGTAAATTTTAATTTCGTTTATTATCAGCTGTTTAAAAAATGAAAGCAAAAAAATCACAAAAGTATTTCATCTTTTATGAATAAATTGCTAAATTTGCCGGCCTTTAAAAATAAAAGAAATATGCCGACTATACAGCAACTAGTTAGAAAAGGAAGAGTTTCTCTGAAGAAGAAGAGCAAATCTTTAGCCCTGAATTCTTGTCCTCAAAGAAGGGGAGTTTGTACTAGAGTATATACTACAACACCAAAAAAACCTAATTCAGCGTTAAGAAAAGTAGCCAGAGTAAGGTTGACTAACGGTAATGAAGTAAATGCATATATTGGAGGTGAGGGGCATAATTTACAAGAATATTCCGTTGTTTTAGTTAGAGGAGGAAGAGTTAAAGATTTACCTGGCGTCAGATATCATATCGTAAGAGGTGCACTAGACACTTCTGGTGTAAGTGAAAGAACACAAAGGAGGTCAAAGTATGGTGCTAAAAGAGAAAAAAAATAATTAGATGAGAAAGAAAAGAGCGAAAAAAAGATATTTAACTCCTGATTCTAAGTTTAATAGTCAATTAGCTACAAGATTTGTTAACAACATTATGCTTGATGGTAAAAAAAATATTGCCTTTAAAATTTTTTATGAAGCATTAGATGCAGTTTCTCAAAAAATTGATGATTCTAAAAGTATTAAAGTTTGGGAAAAGGCTCTCGAAAATGTTATGCCACACGTTGAAGTTAGAAGTAGAAGAATAGGTGGAGCAACATTTCAAATCCCACATCCAATTAGAGAAGACAGAAGAGTTTCTCTCGCGATCAAGTGGATGATTAGTGCTGCAAGAAATAGAAATGAAAAAACAATGAGCCAAAGACTTGCGTCTGAAATAGTAGCAGCTTATAAAGAAGAGGGAGCATCATTTAAGAAAAAACAAGATACTCACAGGATGGCTGAAGCTAATAAAGCCTTCTCACATTTTAGATTTTAATTGATATGGCAAGAGATTTAAAACATACAAGAAATATTGGTATTGCAGCACACATTGATGCAGGTAAAACAACAACTACTGAAAGAATTTTATATTATGGAGGTGTGAATCATAAAATTGGAGAAGTTCACGATGGTGCAGCTACGATGGACTGGATGGAGCAAGAACAAGAAAGAGGTATTACAATTACCTCTGCAGCAACTACCCTTAACTGGCCTTACAGAGGGACTGATTATCATGTAAACATTATTGATACTCCAGGACACGTTGATTTTACTGTTGAAGTAAATAGATCTTTAAGAGTTTTAGACGGATTAGTATTTTTATTTTCAGCAGTTGATGGTGTAGAGCCTCAATCTGAAACTAACTGGAGATTAGCAAATAATTACAACGTGCCAAGAATAGGTTTTGTTAATAAGATGGACAGACAAGGTTCCAATTTTTTAAATGTATGCAAGCAAGTTAAAGAGATGCTTGGTTCTCACGCTTTACCATTACAAATTCCAATTGGAAACGAAGCTGATTTTAAAGGCGTTGTAGATTTAATTAATTTTAAAGGGATTGTTTGGAATGAAGAAGATCAAGGGATGACATTCAAAGAAGTTGAAATTCCGAGTGAAGTGTTAGAGGAGGCTAGAGAGTATCGCTCAAATTTATTAGAAGCAGTTGCTGAATTTGATGATAGTTTACTTGAAAAATATTTTGAGGATGAAAACTCTTTAACTGAAAGAGAGATACTAAATGCCCTTAGAGAGGCAACAATCTCTGGTAAAGTTGTTCCAATGATGTGTGGCTCAGCCTTTAAGAACAAAGGTGTGCAAACTATGCTAGATATGGTCATGGAAATTTTACCTTCTCCCTTGGACGTTGAAGCAATTGAAGGTACAAACCCAAAATCTGGAGAAGAAGAAAGAAGAAAACCGGATGCAAACGAGCCCTTCGCAGCTCTAGCATTTAAAATAGCTACTGATCCCTACGTTGGTAGGCTATGTTTTACAAGAGCATATTCTGGCACATTAAATTCTGGTACCTATGTAATGAATACAAGATCGGCTTCTAAAGAAAGAATTTCTAGAATTTATCAGATGCACTCAAACAAGCAGAATCAGATTAATTCTTTACAAGCCGGAGATATCGCAGCACTAGTAGGTTTTAAGGACATCAAAACAGGTGACACACTCTGTGCAGAAAATTCACCAATTGTACTTGAATCAATGGATTTTCCAGATCCAGTTATTGGAGTTGCAATTGAGCCAAAAACTCAAAAAGATCTTGACAAACTAGGAGTTGCTTTAGGTAAGCTAGCAGAGGAGGATCCCACATTTACTGTAAAAACAGACCAAGATTCTGGACAAACAATTATTTCAGGCATGGGAGAATTACATTTAGATATCATTATTGACAGATTAAAAAGAGAATTTAGCGTAGAATGCAATCAAGGTGCACCACAGGTTGCTTACAAGGAGGCAATTACCTCTGCTGTAAAACACAGAGAAATATACAAAAAACAATCAGGTGGTAGAGGAAAATTTGCTGATATACAATTTGAGATTTCTCCTGCTGACAGTGATTTTGAAGGTGAAGGTCTACAGTTTGTAAATGAAATCAAGGGAGGAAATATTCCTAAAGAATTTATTCCTTCTGTTGAAAAAGGATTTAAGATGGCTATGATTAATGGTGTTTTAGCAGGATACCCCCTCAACAGCATGAAGGTTAGGTTATATGATGGTTCATATCATGATGTTGATTCAGATCAACTATCATTTGAACTCTGTGCTCAGATAGCATTTAAAGTTGCTGCCAAGCAAGCAGCTCCATCCCTGCTTGAGCCAATTATGAAATTAAGTGTTGTTACGCCTGAAGAAAGTATGGGAGATGTGATTGGAGACTTAAATAGAAGAAGGGGGCAAGTTGAAGGAATGGACGACAAAGCTGGATCCAAAGTGGTTAGTGCGAAAGTTCCTCTTTCTGAAATGTTTGGCTATATAACAGACTTGAGAACTATTACTTCTGGAAGGGCTACTTCCACAATGGAGTTTTTTAAATTCGAGGATGCACCTAAGAATATAGCAGAAGAGGTTATAGCGAATGTAAACGGTTCAAACAAAAAATAATATGGCACAAAAGGTAAGAATAAAATTAAAATCATTTGATCACAACCTAGTTGATCAATCTGCTGAAAGAATTGTCAAAACAGTAAAGAACTCAGGTGCTGTAATTAGTGGTCCTGTTCCACTTCCAACTCACAAAAGAATCTACACTGTCTTAAGGTCCCCTCATGTTAATAAGGAGTCAAGAGAACAATTCCAATTATCCAATCACAAAAGACTCATGGATATTTACAGTTCTTCATCGAAAACAATCGATGCTCTTATGAAGCTTGAACTACCTAGCGGTGTTGATGTTGAAATTAAAGTAATATAAGATGGCTGGGTTAATTGCAAAAAAAATTGGTATGACGTCTATTTTTAATGAAAGTGGAAAGAATATTGCTTGTACCATTATTGAAGCTGGTCCCTGTACTGTTACTCAAATTAAAACATTTGAAAAAGATGGATATAAAGCAGTACAGTTAGGCTATGGCCAAAAGAAAACTAAAAATATCAATAAAGCAAAGCAAGGACATTTAAAAAAATCTAAGATTAACAACCTTAACAAGTTAGTTGAGTTTAATTTTGATAATGAGCCAGAACTCGGATCTGAATTAAAAGTGGATCTTTTCAATGTCGGCGATTATGTAACAGTTACAGGAAACTCAAAAGGCAAAGGATTCCAAGGTGTTGTAAAAAGACATGGTTTTGCTGGAGTTGGTGACGCAACTCATGGTCAGCACAACAGAATGAGAGCCCCTGGTTCAATAGGAGCTGCTTCATATCCAGCTAAAGTTTTTAAAGGAATGAGGATGGCAGGACAAATGGGAAATAGTAGAGTCAAAGTTGAGAATTTAGAGGTTTTGAATATTGATATTGAAAAAAATATAATTGTTGTTAAAGGAGCAGTGCCTGGATTTAACAATTCATTTATTTTAATCGAAAAGTAATGGTATTAGACGTATATAATATAAAAGGAAAGAAAACTAAAAAGCAGATTAAATTACCGAAAGAAATTTTTGGTATTTCTACTAACGAGCATGCTGTTTATTTGGATGTCAAACAATATTTGGCATCACAAAGATCAGGTACTCACAAGTCAAAAGAAAGAGGAGAAGTTAAAGGAAGTAGAAGAAAGTTGAGAAAGCAAAAAGGTAGTGGTGCTGCTAGAGTGGGTGATATAAAAAATCCAATTTTTAGAGGAGGAGGAAGAGTTTTTGGTCCCAAGCCTAGAAAATATCAATTGAAATTGAATAAAAAAGTCAAGAGTCTTGCAAAAAAATCGGCATTTTCATCTTTATATACTAAGTCTAACATTATTGTAATTGAAGATTATAAAATGGATAAACCGAGCACTAGAGCTTACAATCAATTTTTAGAAAACCTTGGTGTAGGTAATCAAAAAACGTTATTAACAACTAATGACAATTGTAAAAATATATATCTTTCAAGTAGAAATCTCAAAAAGTCAGATGTTGCACAAATTGAAAATGTTAATACATTTCAATTAATAAATATAAACAAGTTGATTATGATGGAATCTTCGATTAAAAATTTAACGGAATTATTAAAATAGTTTTATGAGCATTGTTAAAAAGCCTGTAATAAGTGAAAAAATGACAGATTTAACCGAAAAGTTAAACAGATATGCTTTTGTTGTTGATTTAAAAGCAAATAAAGTCCAAATAAAAAATGAGATTGAAAAATTATACGATGTAAAAGTTCGGTCAGTCAAAACTATGATTTGTATAGGAAAAACTAGAGTTAGAGGTACAAAATCTGGAATGATAAAAGGAAAAACATCGAAATATAAAAAAGCTATAATTAAGCTTAACGAAGGAGAAACGATTGATATATATAGCAATATTTAAAAATTAAAGATGCCAGTTAGAAAAATAAAACCAACAACACCAGGTCAAAGACATAAACTTGTTATTTCTTTCGATGCCCTCACAAAGAACGAGCCAACAAAGAGCTTACTTAAACCAAACAAAAAAAGTGGTGGTAGAAATTCTAGAGGAAAAATGACCATTCAATATGTTGGTGGTGGACATAAGAGAAAGTATAGAATAATTGATTTTAAAAGAGATAAAAAAAATATACCTGCTAAAGTAGATTCTATTGAGTATGACCCTAACAGAACATCTTTCATCTCATTGTTAAAATATATTGACGGAGAAAAGAGATATATAATTGCACCTGATGGACTAAAGGTAGGAGATGAAGTTATTTCATCTGAAAATGCGCCTATAAAATTAGGAAACACTCTACCATTATCTAAAATACCATTGGGTTCTGTAATCCATAATCTAGAGCTCTATCCTGGCTCTGGAGCTAAAATTGCAAGAAGTGCCGGTTCTTATGCACAGCTAATGGCTAGAGAAGGTAAATATGCAACTATTAAGTTAGTCTCTGGCGAAGTAAGAAAAATTCTTATCACCTGTCTAGCCACTTTAGGTTCAGTTTCAAATTCAGAACACCAGCTTCAAGTTTCTGGTAAAGCAGGAAGATCTAGATGGAAAGGAAGAAGGCCAAGGGTAAGAGCTACTGTAAAAAATCCTGTTGATCATCCAATGGGTGGAGGTGAAGGTAAACATTCTGGGGGTATCCCTAGAAGCAAAAATGGTATACCAGCTAAAGGTTTTAAAACAAGAAGCAAGAAAAAGAAGTCTGATATGTATATAATTGAAAGAAGAAAAAAGTAAAATATGGCTAGATCACTAAAAAAGGGCCCCTTTGTTCACTATAAACTACAAAAAAAAGTTGATGAATTAAATGAATCAGGTAAAAGTAGTGTAATAAAGACTTGGTCAAGAGCTTCAATGATAACTCCAGACTTTGTTGGTAAAACAATAGCAGTACACAATGGAAGACAATTTGTTCCTGTTTATGTAACTGAAAACATGGTAGGACATAAGCTCGGTGAATTTTCACCAACAAGAACATTTAGAGGCCATTCAGGAAATAAAAAATAGATATGGGAGCAAGAAAAAGAAATAGAGCACAAGAACTAAAAAAGCTAAATAAAAATTTAGCATTTGCCAAGCTTAATAATTGTCCTACATCCCCAAGAAAAATGAGATTAGTTGCAGATTTAGTAAGAGGTATGAATGTTGAATCAGCTTTGACTGAATTAAAATTTAATCCAAAAGAAGCGTCAAGAAGACTAGAAAAGCTGTTATTATCGGCTATATCTAATTGGGAAACTAAAAACGAAGGGAAAAGTATAGATCAAAGTGACTTATTTATCTCAGAAATAAAAGTTGATGGCGGAAGAATGCTCAAAAGAGTACAGCCTGCACCACAAGGAAGAGCTCATAGAATTAGAAAAAGATCTAATCACGTGACATTAGTAATAGATTCAAGAAATAAAAAATAAATAATGGGACAAAAAACAAATCCAATTGGAAATAGATTAGGCTTTATCAGAGGATGGGAATCTAACTGGTATGGTGGCAAAGATTTTGGTGACAAATTAGCTGAGGATAATAAGATCAGAGATTATTTAAAAGTTAGACTGGCAAAAGCCAGTGTTTCAAAAATTGCAATTGAAAGAACTTTGAAGTTAATAACAATCACCATCCATACTGCAAGACCTGGTATTATTATTGGTAAAGGGGGACAGGAAGTTGAAACTTTAAAAGAAGAAATAAAGAAGATCACAAAAAAAGATATTCAAATCAATATTTTTGAAATTAAAAGACCTGAGCTTGAAGCAACATTAGTTGCAGAAAATATTTCTAGACAAATAGAGGGTAGAGTTTCTTACAAAAGAGCAATCAAAATGGCTATCGCTTCAACTATGAGAATGGGTGCTGAAGGTATCAAGGTTTTAATTTCAGGTAGATTAAATGGAGCTGAAATGGCTAGATCAGAAATGTATAAAGACGGTAGAACACCTCTTCATACGTTTAGAGCAGATATTGATTATTCAATTTCAGAAGCTAGTACCACTTATGGAAAAATTGGTGTAAAAGTTTGGATTTGTAGAGGTGAAGTCTATGGAAAAAGAGATTTGATGTTACATTTTAAAACACCCAAGAAAAAAGAATCGAAGTTTAACAGAAGAAAGTAATTATGTTACAGCCAAAAAAGACAAAATATAGAAAAATGCAAAAAGGCAAAATGAAAGGTAATGCTGGTAGAGGAACAACTCTTGCATTTGGCTCTTTTGGAATAAAAGCTTTAGATGAGTGTTGGATAACAGCTAGACAAATCGAAGCTGCTCGTATAGCTGTTACAAGGTATATGAAAAGAGAAGGACAAGTTTGGATTAGAATCTTTCCTGACAAACCAATTACAAAAAAGCCTGCTGAGGTCAGAATGGGAAAAGGGAAAGGATCTCCAGAATATTGGGCTTCGATAGTTAAGCCAGGAAGAGTTTTGTTTGAATGTGAAGGTGTTGACTTTGAAACAGCAAGAGAAGCTCTGAGGTTAGCTGCTCAAAAGCTTCCAATCAAAACAAAATTTATAGTAAGTAGAGAATTTATAAAATAATATGAAAGCGAAAGTTTTAAAAGAAATGCCTATAAACGAACTAAATGATTTACTAATTAGTGAAAAGGATAAACTCGTTAGTTTAAAACTAAGTCATAGTGTTTCTCCATTGGAGAATCCCCAACAAATTAAATTTATTCGCAGAAATATTGCGAGAATATTAACTGAGTTGGGCTCTAGAGAAAAAAGTAATAAAGAAAATTAATCATGTCAGAAAGAAATTTAAGAAAAGAAAGAATTGGGCTTGTAACTAGTAATAAAATGGATAAATCTATTGTTGTTTCTATACAAAGAAGAGTAAAACACCCACTATATGGGAAGTTTGTAAAAATGACTTCTAAGTTCATAGCTCACGACAAGAATAATGATTGTAACGAAGGTGACAAGGTAAAAATAATGGAAACAAGACCTTTAAGTAAAAGAAAAAATTGGAGGTTAGTTGAGATAATTGAAAGAGCAAAATAATGATACAGCAAGAGTCAAGATTAAAAGTAGCTGATAACAGCGGAGCAAGAGAAATACTCTGTATTAGGGTCTTAGGTGGTACAAGAAAAAGATATGCTTCACTTGGAGATCAAATTGTCGGAACTGTAAAAGTTGCCACGTCTTCCGGAAATGTAAAAAAAGGTCAAGTAGTAAAAGCTGTTATTGTAAGAACAAAAAAAGAAAGAAGAAGAAAGGATGGGTCATACATTAGGTTCGATGACAACGCATGCGTAATTATTGATGAGAATAAACAAATGAAGGGTACAAGAGTTTTTGGACCTGTTGCACGTGAGTTAAGAGATAATGATTTTATGAAATTGGTTTCACTAGCACCTGAAGTACTATAAATATGAATAAACTTAATATCAAAAAAAATGATACTGTTCTAGTTTTAGCTGGATCAAGTAAAGGTAAAAGAGGAAAAGTAGTTAAGGTTCTACCAAAACTGTTAAGAATTATAGTTGAAGGTGTTAATGTTGTCTCTAAGCATACTAAACCAAACGCTGCCAATCCTGACGGAGGTATTATTCAGAAAGAGCTTCCAATTCATTATTCAAATGTTGTTCTAATAGATCCAAAATCTGGTAATCCCTGCAAAGTTGGAAAAAAAATGAATGAAAAATCGAAAAAGTTAGAGAGGTATAATAAAAAAACAGGAGAATTTATAAGCTAATGGACTACACACCAAGATTAAAGAAAAAATATAATGAAGAAATAGTTTCTAATTTAAAAGGAAACTACAAATCAGTAATGCAAGTACCCAAGTTGATTAAAATTATAATCAACCAAGGAGTTGGAAAAGGAAGCTCTGACAAAAAGCTAATTGATTTTGCTCAAAAAGAAATTACATTAATTTCCGGACAAAAGGCAATGATTACAAAATCCAGAAAGGATATATCTAATTTTAAGCTTAGAAAAGGTATGCCAGTTGGTGTCAAAGTAACTCTAAGAGGAGACAGAATGTATGAATTTTTAGATAGATTAATTACAGCATCACTTCCTAGAGTTAGAGATTTTAAAGGAATACCTCTAAAGGGCTTTGACGGTAGGGGTAATTACACCTTAGGTATTAAGGAGCAAATTGCTTTTCCTGAAATTAGCATAGATAGGGTAAATAATATTACTGGTATGGACATAACGTTTGTAACTAATGCCACATCAGATGTAGATGCACAAAAATTATTAACGGAACTAGGATTACCATTTAAAAATAAAAATTAGAATTATGGCAAAAGAATCAATGAAAGCTCGAGAGGTAAAGAGAGAAAAGTGTGTGGAAAGATATGCTGAAAAAAGGGCAGCTTTGAAAGCAGCTGGAGATTACGTAGGATTACAAAAGCTTCCAAGAAACGCGTCACCAGTTAGAAAACATAACAGATGTAAAATAACTGGTAGACCTAAGGGATATATGAGACAATTTGGAATTTCCAGAGTAAAATTTAGAGAAATGGCAAATTTTGGTTTAATTCCTGGTGTAAAAAAAGCCAGCTGGTAAAAGATGAAAATATGATAACAGATCCAATAGCAGATTTTTTGACAAGAATTAGAAATGCCCAAATGGCAGGTCACAAAGTAGTTGATATTCCATCGTCAAATCTCAAGAAAAAAATTACTGAGATTCTTTTTGATCAGGGGTATATAGCTAATTATAGATTTGATGACAACACTAACTACCAAGGACTTATTAAAATTGCTCTCAAATATGATAAATTTAAGATCCCAGCCATTAAGAAACTCACTAGAATTAGTAAGCCGGGTTTAAGAAAATATGTTAATAATGAAAGTGTACCGAGGGTAATTAATGGACTTGGAATTGCTATTCTTTCAACATCAAAAGGAGTCATAACAGATAAGAAAGCAAGAGAATTAAAAATTGGAGGAGAAGTCCTCTGTCATGTATATTAATTATGTCTAGAATAGGAAACAGTATTATAAAAGTCCCCGAAGGAGTAACATTAGATTTCACCAATGGTTTATTTACTGCAAAAGGTAAACTTGGTGAACTTTCACTAATCATCGATAACAATATCAATATTGATATTAATGAACATGAGATTAAATTAACACGTAACGATGATAGCAATAAGAGTAAATCTATTCATGGTCTAACAAGAGCATTGATTTTCAATATAGTCACAGGCGTTACTGAAGGATTCACAAAAAAACTAGAATTAATCGGTGTAGGATATAGAGCATCAAATCAGGGGCAATTACTGGATATTTCTGTTGGGTTTTCTCACAACATTTTATTTGAAGTACCAGTATCTGTTAAGTTAAAAACCGAGACTGAAAAAGGTAAAGCACCTATCATCACTCTTACCTCAATAAACAAGCAATTACTTGGACATGTTGCTGCCAAGATTAGGTCTTTTAGAAAGCCTGAACCCTACAAAGGTAAAGGAATAAGATATGTAGGCGAATATGTTAGAAAGAAAGCAGGAAAAACAGCAGCTGCATAAAAATATTATATTATGAAAACAAATTCTAAAAAAGATAAAAGACTAAAAATTAGAAAAAGAATAAGGTCGAAGATATTCGGTACAGAATCTGTTCCTAGACTTGCAGTTTTTAGAAGCAATAGTGAGATATATGCACAAATAATTAACGATGACAAAGGTCAAACTTTATTTTCAAGTACATCTTTAAACTTAAAAAAAGAGAAATTAACAAAAACTGAGATAGCCAAAAGTATTGGTACTGAAATTGCAGAAAAAGCTATTAAAAAGGGCATAAAAACAGTTGTTTTTGATAGAGGAGGATTTATTTATCATGGTAGAGTAAAAGCATTTGCTGAATCTGCTAGAGAGAAGGGTTTAAAATTTTAAATATGAAAGATTTATTACAAAAAAGAAGAGTAAAAATTCCCGCTGACACTGAGCTAAAAGATAAACTTGTAGGTGTTCAAAGGGTAGTCAAAGTAACTAAAGGTGGAAGAGCTTTTGGATTTTCAGCTATTGTTGTAGTAGGTGATGAAAATAGCATCGTAGGAATTGGACTTGGGAAGTCTAAAGATGTTTCAACTGCAATATCAAAAGCCATAGATTCAGCCAAAAAGAATTTAGTTAAAATTCCGGTCTACAAAGGCACTTTACCTCATGAGCAATTTGCAAAATTTGGAGGAGCAAAAGTGCTAATAAAACCAGCTTCAAATGGAACAGGTGTTAAAGCCGGTGGAGCAATGAGATCAGTACTAGAAAGTGCTGGTGTAAAAGATGTTTTGGCAAAATCTAAAGGATCATCAAATCCACATAATTTGGTTAAGGCAACTATGTTAGCTTTACTTCAGCTTAGAGATCCTTTGACAGTTTCAAGTAACAGAGGAATAAAAATGGAAAAGGTTTTTAATGGGTAATAAAATGGAAAAAATAAAAATTAAGCAAGTCAGAAGTAGAATAGGTAGACCGAAAGATCAAAAAAGAACACTTGATGCTCTCGGTTTAAATAAAATTAATAAAGTAGTTGAACACAATAACACTCCTCAAATTATGGGAATGGTAAACAAAGTTAACCACTTAATCAAAATTTTAAATTAGTATGGAACTACACAATCTAAAGCCTGCAAATGGTTCAATAAAGAGCTCCAAAAGAATTGGAAGAGGAGAAGGTTCAAAAAAAGGCGGCACTTCTACCAGAGGGCATAAGGGGGCTAAGTCAAGATCTGGATATTCTAAAAAAAGTGGTTTTGAAGGAGGCCAGCAACCTCTTCAAAGAAGAGTTCCAAAATTTGGGTTCAACAACATTAATAGAAAAGAATTTAAGCCTGTAAACATTGATACATTGCAAAACTTAGTAAATAATAAAAAAATTAAAAAAGGAAAAGTTGATATACAGCTGATGATAGAAAATGGTTTAGTCCAAAAGAAAGATTTAGTGAAAATTTTAGGAAGAGGAGAGTTAAGTTCAAAGTTAGAGATTTCAGCTCATGCATTCTCTAATAGTGCAAAAGAATCAATCGAGAAAAATGGTGGAAAAATAATTATTATAGAATGAATAAAATTATTCAAACAGTAAAAAATATTTGGAATATTCAGGATCTTAGAAATAGAATTTTGCTAACTATAGGATTTATTGCTATATATAGATTTGGATCTTTTGTTGTAATCCCTGGTGTTGATTCTGCTCAATTATCTGCACTGCAAGACCAAGCATCTGATGGTTTACTAGGTCTTCTTAATTTATTTACTGGTGGAGCATTTGCTCAAGCCTCAATTTTTGCTCTTGGAATAATGCCATATATTTCAGCTTCCATTGTTATTCAACTTTTAGGTATGGCTATCCCTTATTTCCAAAAGTTACAAAGAGAAGGAGAAAGTGGTAGAAGAAAAATAAACAACATAACTAGATATTTGACAATACTTATCACAGGAGGTCAGGCACCTGGATATATTGCAAACCTTAAGGCAACTCTTCCTGAGACTGCATTTTTATTAAGTCCCGGTACCTTTTGGTTGTCTTCTATCGTAATTCTTGTAACTGGTACAATGTTCGTAATGTGGTTAGGAGAAAAAATTACAGACAGAGGAATTGGAAATGGAATATCATTATTAATTATGATTGGTATAATTGCTAGTTTCCCACAATCTTTGACTCAAGAATTTGTTTCTGCTCTTAGTAGCACTGGCGGAGGTCTCGTAGTGTTTATAGTTGAGATGTTAATTTTATTAATTGTAATAACAATTACAATTCTGCTCGTTCAAGGTACCAGAAGAATTCCTGTGCAATACGCTAAAAGAGTTGTAGGTAACAAACAATATGGAGGTGTTAGACAATTCATACCTTTAAGAGTTAATGCTGCCGGAGTAATGCCTATAATTTTTGCTCAAGCCATAATGTTTGTGCCAATTACAATTGTCGGTTTTTCTGAATCAGAAGCTTTACAAGGTTTAGCAGCAACTCTTACTGACTTTTCTGGCTTTTGGTATAATTTAATATTCTTTATAATGATTGTTGGCTTTACATATTTTTATACTGCAATTACAGTAAACCCTAACCAAATGGCTGATGATATGAAAAAAAATGGTGGATTTATTCCAGGAGTTAAGCCTGGACGATCTACAGCAGAATATTTGGATAACATAATGTCTAGAATAACTTTACCAGGATCAATCTTTTTAGGAATTGTAGCAATTTTGCCTGCATTTGCGATGAAAGCTGGAGTAAATATACAATTCGCTCAATTTTATGGTGGAACCTCTTTATTAATTCTTGTAGGAGTTGTATTGGACACTTTACAACAAATTGAAAGTCATTTACTAATGAGACACTACGACGGATTGATGGATTCAGGAAGAATTAAAGGAAAATCTGCAGGAAGATATATGTAATATGATTAAAATAAAAACAGAGGAAGATATAGAATTAATGAGAGCAAGTTCCAACTTAGTAGCTAAAACACATGTTCAAATAGCAAGTGTTATCAAATCAGGCATAACCTTACTTAGCTTAGACAAAATAGCTGAGGAGTTTATTAGGGACAACGGAGGTATTCCTGCTTTCAAAGGATATAATGGTTTTCCAAATACATTATGTATATCACCAAATGAACAAGTAGTACATGGAATTCCAAATCATACTAAAACAAAAGCTGGTGATATAATTTCCATAGATTGTGGAGTTTATATGAACGGATTTTATGGTGATTCTGCTTATACTTATCCGATCGGAGAAATTAGCGAAGATGCTCAAAACTTGCTTGATGTGACGAAGGAGTCACTATATAAAGGAATAGAACATTGCACTGAAGGAAATTTTATTGGTGATATCGGTCACGCCATACAAAGTTATGTTGAATCAAATGGAATGAGTGTTGTCAGAGAATTAGTTGGACATGGAATTGGAAAAAATTTGCATGAAAGTCCTGAAGTTCCCAATTATGGTGAAAAAGGTAGAGGTGAAGTTCTAAAGGAAGGTATGGTTTTAGCTGTTGAACCTATGGTTAACTTAGGTACAAAAAGTATTTATCAGCATTCTGATGGATGGACTATCACTACTGCTGACAATAAATTTTCAGCTCACTTTGAACATACTATTATTGTGGGAAAAAATAAAGCTGAAATATTAACAAGTTTTAAAAATATTGAAAGTCAATTAAATGGCTAAACAAGCTAACATAGAACTAGATGGAGTTATTAATCAAGCATTGTCAAATGCTATGTTTAGAGTTGAACTTGAAAATGGGCATATTGTAACTGCTCACATTTCGGGAAAAATGAGAAAATTTTATATTAGGCTTTTACCAGGTGATAAAGTAAAGTTAGAAATGTCACCATATGACCTGACTAAAGCTAGAATAACTTACAGATACTAAATAAAAGAAAAATGAAAGTTAGAACATCAGTAAAAAAAAGAAGCGATGATTGCAAAATTGTCAAAAGAAAAGGTAGATTATACGTTATTAATAAAAAAAACCCAAGGTTTAAACAAAGACAAGGATAATGGCTAGAATTAAAGGAATAGACTTACCAAAAGAAAAAAGAGGAATAATTGGTCTAACGTATATTTATGGTATAGGTAACACGTTTGCCAGAAATATATTAAAAAAAGCTAACGTTTCTGAGCACAAAAAAATTAAAGATTGGTCAGATGAAGAGGCCAATAAAATTAGGGAACTGATTAATGATGAATATATTGTTGAGGGAGAGTTGAGAGCTGAAACTCAAACAAATATCAAAAGATTAATGGATATTGGTTGTAACAGAGGAATTAGACACAGGACAGGATTGCCCCTAAGAGGTCAAAGAACTAAAAATAACTCAAGAACGAGAAAAGGTAAAAAGAAAACAATAGCAAACAAAAAGAAATAGTATGGCTAAATCAACCAAAAAAAATAAAGTAAAGATAGAACCTGAAGGTAAAGCACATATTCAGGCTTCCTTCAATAATATCATAATCTCGATAACAAACAATAAAGGGCAAGTTATTTCCTGGTCATCTGCAGGAAAAATGGGGTTCAGAGGTTCTAAAAAGAATACTCCATATGCTGCACAAGTTGCAGCTGAAGATTGCGCTAAAGTTGCTATTGACCTTGGGTTAAAGAGAGTAAAAGTTTTTGTAAAAGGTCCTGGTTCAGGCAGAGAATCTGCTATAAGATCAATTCATAATACTGGACTACTAGTTTCAGAAATAGTTGATGTTACACCGCTTCCACACAATGGTTGCAGACCACCAAATAAAAGAAGAGTTTAATAAATAAAATAATATGGCAAGATATACAGGAGCAAAATCTAGAATTTCCAGAAAATTTGGTGAGCCAATCTTTGGTAACGATAAGGCTTTGGCTAAAAAATCGTATCCACCTGGACAGCATGGAAATTTCAAAAGAAGAGCAAAGCAATCCGAATATGGAATTCAGCTTCAAGAAAAGCAAAAAGCTAAATACCTTTATGGTATTTTAGAGAAACAATTTTCTAACTTATTTAAGGAGGCTTTAAGAAGAAAAGGTATAACTGGAGAAATTCTATTACAACTTTGTGAGTTGAGATTAGATAATACCGTTTATAGATTGGGACTTGCACCGACAAGAAGAGCCGCTAGACAATTAGTTAGTCATAAGCATATTTTATTGAATGGAGCAGTATGTAATATTCCATCTTATTCATTGGCAATTGGTGATGTTGTTTCAGTAAGGCAGAGATCTAAATCCTTAGAAGTAATCACTGATTCTTTAAAAAATAATAGCTGTAAAGTTGATTGGTTAGAGGTAAACATTGATAATATTTCTGGAAAAGTAAATTCTTTACCTAGTAGAGTTCAGATTCCAGAAAATATTAAAGAACAGCTAATTGTTGAACTTTACTCAAAATAATAATTAAAAAAAAAAAATATGTCGATTTTAAATTTTCAAAAACCTGAAGAAGTTGTAATGATAAACAATCAAAATCATACTGGTGATTTTGAATTTAGACCTTTAGAACCTGGATATGGTTTAACAATAGGCAATGCATTAAGAAGAGTTTTATTATCTTCATTAGAAGGTTTTGCAATAACTTCAGTAAAAATAAAAGGTGTTGATCATGAATTTTCTTCAATCAAAGGAGTGGTTCAAGATGTCACAGAAATTATTCTTAATCTAAAGCAAGTTAGATTTAAACAACAGATTAATGATGTCAAAGAGGAAAGCGCTACAATTGTACTAAAAAATCAAAAATCATTTACTGCAAAAGATATTGCTAATTCTTTATCAATTTTTCAAGTTCTCAATCCAGAAGTTTTAATTTGTGAGATGGATTCATCTGTAAATTTTGAAATTGAAATATTTATTGAAAAAGGAAGAGGTTATGTTTCTGCTGAAGAAAATGAAAACCAAGAAGCAAGCATTGGAACTATTTCACTTGATTCAATTTTTACTCCAATCAGAAATGTCAAATATAATATTGATAATTACAGAGTTGGACAAAAAACAGATTATGAAAAGCTTAATATCACCATAGAAACCGATGGTTCAATTGATCCTAAACAAGCTCTCACTGACGCATCTAAGATTTTAATACAACACTTTTTACTATTTTCTGACGAAAAAATCAATTTAGAAAATGAAACTCCTGATGATTTTGATGAAGACACACTTCACATGAGACAATTATTAAAAACTGAACTCACTGATTTTGGATTATCTGTTAGAGCATTAAATTGCTTAAAAACTGCAGAGGTCTATACATTGGGAGAACTTGTTTCATATAAAAAGTCCGATATGTTAAAGTTCAGAAACTTTGGTAAGAAATCCCTATCAGAACTTGAAGATTTAATTGAGGAAAAGGGTCTGACATTTGGTTTTGATATATCAAAGTATAATTTAGAAAATTAATAGATGAGACACGCAAAAAAAAATAACCACCTCTCAAGAAAAGCTCCACACAGGAAGGCAATGCTTTCCAACATGGCTTGTTCTTTAATAAAGCATAAAAGAATAAAAACAACCTTAGCAAAAGCAAAAGCTTTAAGAGTTTATCTTGAGCCGTTAATTACCAAGTCTAAAAATGACACTACTCATTCAAGAAGAGTTGTTTTTAGCTATTTAAAACAAAAGGAAGTTGTTACAGAACTTTTTGGAGATATTGCAACTAAAATTACTGACAGACCAGGTGGATATACCAGAATTATTAGGCTAGCTAATAGAATTGGAGATAACTCAAAAATGTGTTTTATAGAGCTAGTTGACTACAACGAAGTATATGTTAAAGATTCTGTTGATAAAAAGTCAAAAAGAAGAAGATCTAGATCAAAAACAAAATCAAAAATAGAATCTCCTAAAAATGAATCTTCAGCAGAAATTTCTGAAAAAGAAGTTTCATCTGAAGCTAATTTAGATGTTTCTACAATTTCAGAAACCAGTGATTTGTCACATCAAGCTAAATCTGTTGCTGATTCAAATAGTGATGAAAAAGATACAGAGATTTTGAATACAGAAAAAAAAAATGATTCAAACCAAAAGCCAGATGAAAAATAATGTTTAAAAAAATAAGAAATTAAAAAAGGAAAAAATGTGTGTTTTTTCCTTTTTTTTTAATTTTATATTATGGTTAATATAAATAGAAAAAATAGCTTATTACTTTTAGAAGATGGTACAGTGTTTGAAGGTAAATCTGCTGGAATTTCAGGTTTTTCTACAGGAGAATTATGTTTTAACACTGGCATGTCTGGCTATCAAGAGGTTTTTACAGATCCTTCTTATTTTGGACAGCTAATGATTACTACAAATGCTCATATTGGTAATTATGGTGTACATAAAAATGAATCAGAATCTGAAAATATGAAAATTTCAGGCTTAATATGTAAAAACTTCAATTTTGGTTTTTCAAGAAAAGCAGGATTCGATGAATTAAATAACTATTTTATTTCTCAAGATAAGATTGTAATAACTGATGTTGACACTAGAGCTGTTGTTAGGCATATAAGGAATAAAGGAGCAATGAATGCAATTATAAGCAACTCAGAACACACTTTAGATGATTTATCCAGATTTTTATCTGATGTTCCTAGTATGAATGGTTTGGAACTCTCCTCAAAAGTAACAACTTGTAAAAGTTATACATATGGTAATGAATCAGCCAAATACAAAATTGCTGTTTTAGATTTAGGACTTAAAAAAAGCATTTTAAATTGCTTAACTGATAGAAACTCTTTTTGCAAAGTATTTCCAATGAAATCTAGCTATGAAGAGATTATAAGTTTTTCTCCAGATGGTTTTTTGATTTCAAATGGTCCTGGAGATCCATCAGCAATGACAGATGTTATTAATCTGGTAAAAAGAATAACTCGTTCAAAAAAACCAGTATTTGGTATTTGTCTGGGTCACCAAATTTTAGCATTGTCTGAGGGTATATCAACTTTTAAAATGCATAACGGACATAGAGGAATAAATCATCCTGTAAAAAATCTAAAGACGGGCTTGTGCGAAATAACATCACAGAATCATGGTTTTGGAGTAAATGAAGATGATATCAAAAAAAATAAAAATGTAGAGGTAACTCATATTAATCTCAATGATGGAACAATTGAGGGTATTAAATTAATTAATAAAGATTGTTTTTCAGTACAATACCACCCTGAGGCATCTCCTGGTCCTCATGATTCTAGATATCTTTTTGATGATTTTATTCATAAAGTTTCTAAAAGATGAGCATTATAAAAAGAGTAGTTGGTAGACAAATAATCGATTCAAGAGGAACCCCAACTGTAGAGGCAGAGGTTTTTTTAGAGAATGGCATAAGAGCTAGAGGAATAGCTCCCTCTGGAGCATCAACAGGAAAGTATGAAGCAGTTGAATTGAGAGATAATGACCCTCTTTCTTATTTTGGAAAAGGTGTCTCTAAAGCAGTTTCAAACATAAATACAATTATTTCAAATAAATTAATAGGTGAATCTGTTAATAATCAGTCTATAATAGATCAAAAACTTATTCACTTAGATTCTACTGAAAATAAAAGTAATCTTGGTGCGAATGCAACTCTTGCTGTTTCGTTAGCATGTGCTTCAGCATTTGCTAAAACCAATAACAAATTTATATTCGAATCAATTAGAAGTAGAAATACTTACACCTTACCTGTTCCAATGATGAATATTTTGAATGGTGGATCTCATGCCGACAATTCAATTGATATCCAAGAATTTATGATTATGCCAGTTGGTGCCAATTCATTTAAAGAAGCGGTAAAAATGGGAGTAGAAATTTTTTATTCTCTTAAATCATTATTAAAATCGAAGAATCTATCTACCAATGTTGGTGACGAGGGGGGATTTGCTCCAAATCTTTCTAGTAATGAGCACGCTATTGAGGTCATTCTAAAATCTATTGAAAATGCAGGATATAAAATAGAGGATGATATTCTTCTTTCAATTGATGCGGCAGCTTCTGAATTTTATTGTCCAAATCAGAAAAAGTACCATTTTAAAAAATCTTCAGGTACAAAAAAAACAACGATGGAGATGATTGAATTTTGGAAAAGTTGGATTAATCAGTATCCAATTTTTTCAATTGAAGATGGACTAGACGAGGATGATTGGCATGGCTGGACTAAACTAAACAAAGAAATTGGTAATAAAATACAGCTTGTTGGAGATGATCTATTTGTCACTAACGAAAAAAAAATAATAAAAGGAATTAAAGAAAAAGCAGCCAATGCTGTATTAATTAAACCAAATCAAATTGGTACTTTAAGTGAAACAATTAACGCCGTTAATTTAGCAAAAGCAAATAATTTTAATACTGTAATGAGTCATCGCTCTGGTGAGACTGAAGATACTATAATTGCAGATTTAGCTGTTGCACTCGGCACGAGTCAAATAAAAACAGGTTCATTAAGTAGATCTGACAGAGTTGCTAAGTACAATAGGCTTTTAAGAATAGAAGAGGAAATTGGTAATGGCACTATTTATTTAGGAAATAAGATAAAATTTTAATAAATTTAAAGATGAACAAAAAAGTTGAAATAAGCTTTCAAAATGAAAAAATTGAGCTTCCAGTCGTAACTGGTTCAGAAAATGAACAAGCTGTAGATATAAGCAAATTAAGGTCTCAAACGGGTCTAATTACATTAGACAGAGGTTTTAAAAATACTGGATCTACATCAAGCTCAATAACATTTCTTGATGGTGAGAGAGGTATTTTAAGATACAGAGGTTATTCTATAGAAGATCTTGCTCAACATTCATCATTTCTTGAGGTTTCTTACTTGCTGATAAACGGACAATTACCTAACATTAATGAACTCAATAATTTTAAATCTGAGATAACTAATCATACACTTGTTGCTGAGGACGTTAGATCAATATTAGATGGATTTCCACCAAGAGCTCATCCTATGGGTGTATTGTGTTCACTCGTCTCTTCTCTTACAGCTTTCTATCCTAAATCACTTGATCCAAATAGGTCTTCAGAAGAAATAAATGGTACAATAATCAGAACAATAGCAAAGTTACCCACATTAGCTGCGTGGAGTTATAAAAACAGAGTAAGACAGCCAATCATATATCCAAGAAATGATTTAGATTATTCATCTAATTTTCTACATATGATGTTTGCATTACCAACTTTAAACAACAACGTAAATCCTATTGTTGCCAATGCATTAGATAAGTTATTAATTCTTCATGCTGACCATGAGCAAAACTGTTCAGCGTCAACTGTAAGAATTGTAGGCTCCTCTCACGCTTCACTTTATGCTTCGATTTCTGCTGGAATCAATGCTCTGTGGGGTCCCTTACATGGTGGTGCCAACCAAGCTGTAATTGAAATGTTAGAGCAAATTAGAAATGATGAAGGTAATGTTAAGAAATACGTTCAAAAAGCTAAAGATAAATCAGATCCTTTCAGACTTATGGGCTTTGGACATAGAGTTTATAAAAGTTTTGACCCAAGAGCGAGAATAATAAAAAAGACATGTGATGAGGTTTTAGAACAGTTAGGTGTTACGGATCCTGTTTTAGATGTTGCGAAAGAATTGGAAGAAATTGCTCTAAAAGATCAATATTTTATTGACAGGTCATTATACCCTAATGTTGATTTTTATTCAGGTATTATTTACAGAGCCTTAGGAATACCTACAGACATGTTTACTGTGATGTTTGCTTTGGGTAGAATACCAGGATGGATTGCGCAGTGGAAAGAAAGCAGAGAGCAGAATGAACCTATTGGACGCCCAAGGCAAATTTACACTGGAGAAAAGCAAAGGGACTACATAAATATTAAGAATAGGTAACTCTCTACAAACTCTTTGTAATCTCGTTAATTTTTTTTAAGAACTTAAAAAACTCATTAATCTCTTCCTCTTCAAAGTGCTCCATAACCTTATTGTTAAAATCTATGACTGCCTTTTTTGCAATCTCTCTTGACTCAATTCCGTACTTAGTAAGCCTAATAATTGATTTTCTCCTATCTGATGAGTCTCTTTCTCTTGTAATAATACCTCTATCTTCAAGATTTGATAATGATCTTGACAGAGATGTTGATTCCATTCCCATTAAAGGTCCTATTTGTGTTGAGGGTGTACCGTCGTAAATATCAATGTTCAAAATTAACATTCCTAATGACATACTGGCCATATATTCATTAGCTGTTTTATTATACATTTTAGAAATACTATACCAAGTTTTTCTAATGTTATAATCAATTGTATCTTCTGGTATCATTTTTTTTAACTTTTGTCTTTAAATATATAAATAAAGTTATATTTAAAGAAAAAATGGATTATACTTTACCTTTAGAAATGCTCTATAGATGGGAAAAAGAAAGAGCTGATGAAATATATTTAAGTCAACCTATTGATGGAAAAAATCATGAATGGTCCTGGAAAGAGACATCAAAAGAAGTAAGAAAGATGGCTGCATATTTGAAAGATAATTTGCCTGAAAACTCGAAAATAGGAATTCTTTCGAAAAATTGTGCGCACTGGATTATGAGCGATTTAGCTATTATGATGGCGGGTCATATATCAGTACCATTATATCCAAATCTTAGCGCAGAGGCTTTAAAAAGTATATTAGATCATAGTCAAACTAAATTTCTTTTTGTTGGAAAACTAGACAACTTTAATGATATGAAAAGCGGAATTGATGATGACATAAAATGTGTAACTTACCCATTTTATTCTCAGAATTATGAGATTTGGGATAATGTAATTGACGGTATTAATCCAATTTCAGAAAATGTAAATAGAGATCAAAGTGAATTAGCTACAATAATTTATACATCTGGCACAACTGGAGATCCGAAGGGAGTTATGCATAAATTTTTCAATTTTGGATTTGCAACAGTTAATGCAGTAAATGCTGTTAAATTAAGTAAAGAAACTTTTTTTTCATATCTTCCTTTATCGCATATTGCTGAAAGACTATTAGTCGAAATGGGAAGTCTATACACCGGTGGAAAAATTTCTTTTGCTGAAAGTTTAGATACATTTGCTAAGAATTTAGCTGACGCATCACCATCAGTTTTTTTAGGTGTTCCTAGAATATGGACAAAATTTCAACAAGGAGTAATTGCGAAACTAGGAGCTAAAAAGTTAAATTTTCTTTTGTCTGTTCCAATTATATCTTCAATCATTAAAAAGAAAATTAAATCCAATCTTGGCCTCAGTAATGCTAAGAATATTTTTACTGGTGCAGCTCCAACACCTGAATCTTTAATATACTGGTTTAAAAAATTGGACATACATATTCAAGAAGCATATGCAATGACAGAAAATTGTTGTTATTCACATGTTACTTTAAATGACGCAATTAAAGTTGGAAGTGTTGGTAAAAATCTTCCACATTGTGATGTAAAATTAAGTAGTGAAAATGAGATTTTAATCAAACACAAAGCTCTGATGGATGGTTATTACAAATCTGAAAAGCTAACAAATGAAACTATTAAAAATGGCTGGCTTCATACTGGAGATGTTGGAGAAATTGACAGTGAAGGCTATTTAAAAATTACAGGAAGAGTTAAAGATATATTTAAAACAACTAAAGGAGAATATATTTCACCATCTAAAATTGAAATGAAACTATCAGAAGATAATAATATTGAACAAGTTTGCATTGTAGGTAGAGGTTTAACTCAGCCAATTGCATTGATCACTTTATCTTTACAAGCCGAGAAGTTAAACAAGATAGAACTAAAAGAATATTTTGAGGTCAGCTTGGACTCATTTAATAAGAATCTTGCAAATTATGAGAAAATTTCACAGTTTGTAGTTTTAAAAACTGAGTGGACTGTGGAGAATAACTTTTTGACACCTTCAATGAAAATAAAAAGAAATACAATTGAAAGTGCTTATAGTAAAAGATATCCAGAGTGGGAATCTTCTTCAGAAAAAGTAATTTTTATAAATTAAGTTTTTAGTTTCTTTTTTTTAGCTGCTGGTAATAGTATGTTATTAAGTATAAGTCTATAACCAGGTGAATTAGTATGCAAATTTAAATCAGTTTTTGGGTCCCCAACTCTGTGCTGATAATCTTCAGGATCATGACCTCCATAAAATGTCCAAGTACCATTTCCGTACTTTCCATGTATATATTTAGCTTCTTCTAAAGATTTATTCTCTGCAAGAATTGTAACATTTTTTTTAATATATTTTTTTTTAAAAGAAGTAGTTTGACCCATAAATCCTCTAATAATCTTTTGATGATTTTGACATAACATTGTTGGTATTTGATCCCATTTTGCTGAAAAGTCAAATAAAATGAAGAAATCTTCTTTTTCTTTTACTTTTCTGTCTCTAGTGTTATCAATATTTGAGAATTCGTAAATATTAGGATTTGAAATTAGTTTGAAATCTTTGAATGCAAAAGTTTTGTTAAAGTTTAGTTTTTCATTTATATCAGAGTCAACAGGATCATAATCAAAGACATTATGACATATATCTAAATTTTCTGATGATAAGGCAATATCATAACTATCAGTTGCTGAACACATCGCAAAAAGGAAACCTCCAGAAAAAATATAATCTTTTATTTTTTTTGCAACATCAAGTTTAAGTTCTGAGACCTTTGAATAGCCTAATTTTCTTGCATCTCTTTCAAATTCTTTTTTTTGTTGAATGTACCAGCTCGCATTTTTAAATGCGGAGTAAAATTTTCCATATTGACCAGTAAAATCTTCATGATGTAGGTGAAGCCAGTCGTACATTGGCAAAATATTGTTTAGAACTTCACTATCATAAATAACATCATAAGGTATTTCAGAGTATGAAAGAGCTAAAGTCACAGCATCATCCCAAGGCTGCTTATTCTTTGGAGAGTAAATAGCAATTTTTGGTGCTTTCTCAAGAATTACGATTTCTTTATTAACTTCAGTTCGGGCAATGTTTTCTCTTATTTTTTCAGCAACTAATTTGGGAATAACTGTATAAGAAACTCCTTTAAGCTTACATTCTTTTTCTATTTTCTCCGTATAATTGAACATAAAACTTCCACCCTCGTGATTCAATAACCATTCTACTTTTTTCCCTGATTCTACAGCACTATAAGCTATACCATATGCTTTAAGATGATTATTCTGTTTATCATTCATTTCAATAAGAATGTTAATTGCAAATAAATTATTTAGTGCTGAAATCAGAACTAATGCTGAAAATAATAGTTTATACATTAAAAAGGAGTTGATTCATTTTCAGAATTTAAGCTAGAAGGTAATGAAATCATTGAAGAATCAATACTATCAATTTCTTCATTGTATTCTAAATTAGAGAATCTAGCAAATTCGCTTATGAACTTAACTCTTATATTTTTTAGAGCACCGTTTCTATGCTTTGCAATAATTATCTCAGCTTGACCATGACAGTCATCACCATTTTCCCATTCTGTAATTTTATAGTATTCCGGTCTGTAAATGAAAGTAACAATGTCTGCATCTTGCTCAATAGCTCCTGACTCTCTTAAATCTGAAAGTATAGGTCTTTTACTTCCAACAGATGATCGAGTTTCAACTCCTCTATTAACTTGTGAAAGCGCTACAACTGGTATCTTAAGTTCTTTTGCTATGCTTTTTAATGACCTCGAGATTGTTGAAATTTCTTGTTCTCTATTTCCTGAATTATTTCCAGCTTGCATTAGCTGTAAATAGTCAATCAAAATAATACTGACATTATGATTTTTTACTAATCTTCTTGCTTTAGCTCTTAGTTCAAAAACAGTCAGGGCAGGAGTATCATCAATAAATATTTCAGCATCGGATAGGTATTTTATTTTTTGATGAAGTTGAACCATTTCATGATCTTTTAAGTCTCCCTTACGAAGTTTATTTGAAGAAAGTTCAGCTTCAGAAGCAATTAGTCTATTAACAAGTTGTTCTGATGACATTTCTAATGAGAAAAAACCTATAGCTCTAGAATGGTCTATAGCTATGTTTCTCGCCATAGTAAGTGCCAGGGCAGTTTTTCCCATCCCTGGTCTAGCTGCAATAATAATAAGATCAGAATTCTGCCATCCTGAAGTAACTCGGTCTAGGTTAGTAAATCCTGAAGGTATGCCACTTAGTCCATCCTTTTTGTTTCTCAAAATTTCAATATTATCAAGAGCTCCTTTGATTAAAAGGCTCATTTTATCATAACTTTTTCTAATAGTTCCTTCAGTTACACTAAATAATTTTTCTTCGGCTTTGTTCAAAAGATCAAAAATATCAATAGAGTCATCAAAAGCTTCACCAATAATGTTATTTGAAATTGAAATTAGCGATCTTTTGATATATTTTTCTGCAACTATTCTTGCATGAAATTCAGTATTTGATGATGATGAAATATTATTAGTTAGTTCGGTTATATATGAAATTCCACCAATCTTTTCCAATTGTTTCATTCTTTTAAGTTCTTCTGAAACTGTTAAAATATCAACAGGCTGAGTTTTGTTGAATAATTCTACAATTGCAGAAAAGATTTTTTGATGCTCCATTTTGTAGAAATACTCTTCTCTCAGACTATCAATAGCATCTGATAAAGATTCATTATCAATCAAAAGAGCACCAAGTATTGCTTGTTCAAGCTCTACTGCCTGAGGTTGAAGTTTTCCTTCAATTGTAATTTCACCTAATTTTCTATTCATTTTTTCTTTTTGAATTTGCCCATTTCAGTAAATTTATTCACTCTACTATTAATCAATTCCTCAAGACTTAATTTTGATAACTCGTTATAGTGTGATTGAATTTTTTTCTTAACTGTGCTCATTGTTTTTTGAGGAAAAGTATGTGCTCCACCAAGTGGCTCTTTAATTATTTCATCAACAAGATTTAATTTGTACATGTTTTCAGCTGTAAGTTTTAAAGAATCTGCAGCTTTTTCCTTGAAATCCCATGATCTCCATAAAATAGTTGAGCAGTTTTCTGGTGATATAACAGAGTACCATGAATTTTCAAGCATAAGTATTTTATCACCAACGCCAATGCCTAATGCACCACCTGATGCACCTTCCCCAATTATAATGCAAATGATTTGGGTTTTTAGTTTACACATTTCAATAATGTTGTTAGCTATAGCTTGTCCTTGACCTCTTTCTTCTGCTTCAAGACCGGGATATGCTCCAGGCGTATCAATAAAGCAAACAATGGGTTTATTAAATTTTTCCGCCATTTTCATTAGTCTTAGTGCCTTTCTGTATCCTTCGGGGTTTGACATGCCAAAATTTCTAAACTGCCTTTCTTTGGTATTTCTTCCTTTTTGCTGACCAATGAACATATATGTTTTTTTATCAATTGAGCCCCACCCACCTACAATTGCTTTATCATCTTTAAATGACCTGTCACCATGAAGTTCAACAAAATTACCATTTGTAATTTGTAAAATATAGTCGAGTGTATATGGTCTTTGCGGATGTCTTGAAAGTTGAACTTTTTGCCAAGGGGTAAGCGAAGAATAAATTTCGTTTCTTTTATTTTTAATTTTTAACTTTAAATCAGCTATAGTTTTTTTTGTATCAACTCCTTCACTGTTTAATTTCTCAATCGTAATAAGTTTATCAACAAGTTCCTCTATTGGTTTTTCAAATTCAAGATATTGCATATGTAAAAAAAACAAATTTAATTAAAATAGGAGTTGTTAAAAAAAAAAAAATGTTCTTTGTAAGAAAAATGATTTTTTATCCTAATGCAAAAATTAATATTGGCTTAAATATAATAAGTAAAAGAATGGATGGTTACCACAATTTAAACTCTATCTTTTACCCAATTTTTGATGTTTACGATATTTTAGAAGTAGTTAAGTCAAAAAAATTCGAGTTTACAGCAAGTGGAATTGGAATAGATTGTATACCTGAGAAGAACTTATGCTATAAAGTTTACACTTACTTCAAAGAAAGATATGATATTCCAAATATAAAAATTCATTTACATAAGAATATTCCTATTGGATCAGGACTTGGTGGAGGTTCCTCTGATGCTACATTCACTATTAAGGCTATAAATAATCTTTTTGAACTTGGACTGGATAGTAATGTGCTTGAATCAATATCAGCTAAAATTGGCTCAGATTGTCCATTTTTTATTAGTAATAAACCTAAGTATGTAGCTGGAACTGGAGATATATTGAGCGATATTGATTTGAATTTATCTAATTATAACATTCAATTGTACATGCCAAAAATTAAAATTTCAACTAGAGATGCTTTTGAAAAAATATTACCAAATCAAAATAACAACGGAAAAATTCTTAAAAATATAGCAAAACCAATTCATTTATGGAAAAATCACATACATAACGATTTTGAGGCTTTACATAATAGTAAAAGCAAAATAATTAAAATTAGACAAACTGCATATAATAACGGTGCGATTTATGCAAGCATGACTGGTACAGGTTCAGCAGTATATGCAATTTTTGAAAAAAATTAGCGTTGAAGGCTACAATAAAATGACGTACGATTATCCTTTGATTTTATTTTCATGACTTCTAAATCATTTAATGTTTTATTTTTACCATAAATCTTCAGTATAAAGTTGGATTTAGAATTTGGATTTTTAAAGTCACGAAGTTCAGCACCTCCTTTTTTATAAGCCTCGGTTGTTATCTTTTTTGTAACGAAACAAATATCTTTATATGTATGTTTTTTTATTGTCTTCCATTTTCTATTTGGGTGTATTTTTAGTGCAAAGAGAATTTCTGATTTTAGATAATTTCCAACTCCTGGAAAATATTTTTGATTTAAAAGAATCTTGCAGATTTCTAAATTACCTGAAATGTTATTTAGTAAATTAACATGAGTTGTTATATCGTAATTTTCATTTAAAATATCAATTATTTTATTAAATCTTAGGTGAATGGTTTCATTAGAAATTATTTTTACAAAACCAAAACGTCTAATATCATTAAAGAATATTTTACCATTTGGAGTAGAAAAAGATAAATGATTATGTTTTTGTTTTTTGAATGTAAATGATCCAGTCATACCCAAATGTATGTGAAGGTTATTTTTCTTACTTAATTTTAAAAATATATTTTTTCCAATACAAAAAAAGCTGGCTTTCTCTGTTAAATGTTTATTTGCAATATTAATTGTTCGAGAGAATTTTTTTTTATATGGTAAAGATTCAATATTTATTGAATTGATTTTTCTCACATTTTTTTTGAGAAAATCTGTGGAAATTTTGACTTCAGGACCTTCGGGCATTAATAGAAATTAGGGAAATTACTTTTAACCTTCTTTAATTTAGGTAAAATTACAAACCTGCAGTAAGGCTGAGATGAGTTTAATTCAAAATAATTCTGATGATATTTTTCAGCAACAAAGAATTTATCAAGTTTTTTTACTTCTGTTACAATTTTATTTTCAAATGATTTTTGTTTATCATCAATAAAATTATTTATGTAATTTTCTTCTTCCTTTGAGTCAAATAAAATTATGGATCTGTAGTGTCTGCCAACATCATTACCTTGTCTATTTATTTGAGTTGGATCATGAGCAACATAAAATATATCTAAAACTTCTTTTAAATCAATAACAGTTTTATCGTAAGTAATTTTACAAACTTCAGCATGATTGGTCAGACCTTTTGTTACATCCTTATAAGATGGGTTAATTTTATTACCACCTGCGTATCCACTTTCAACTTTGATTACTCCATTTGTTTTTTCAAATACAGCTTCGATGCACCAAAAGCAGCCTCCTCCTAATACGATTTTTTCAATATTTGAACTTATATTAATTGTCATAATTAATGCTAACAATAATTTCATTTTTTCTATTTAAAATTTTGTAAGGTGATTGATAAACAAGAACTTCAAAATCATCTGAAAAGATGATGTTATTTTTTTCTAATTTACTTTTTAAAATATTAATCATTTTATCTTCTTTTGTTGAGTTGGTGTATCCTCCATATTTAATTACTGCTTTGTAAGATTCTTGGTAGATATCTATTAAAATTTCTTTGTTTATTGGAACAGGAAGGCTTGAAATCTTATATCTCTCTGGCATGATAAAACTCATTTTATTAGTTTTTTTATCTATGATTACTGGCGAAGTCATTCCAATTGTCTCAGACTTTGAATTACCTCCGAATATATAATTAGCTAAAATTGAAAAATTATTGTTAAAGTTTCCTTTTGAAACATGTGACGCGGTAATTTGTTCATCATATTTTCTTATTTCAATGTTTTCAATAACCTTAATTGTCTTATAAAATTGGAAATTGGTAGACATAATAGAAGTTAACAAAATAAATAAAATTTTCATTTTCAAAGATAATACTAAAACATATCTTTGCATAGTTATTTTTGTTAATATTTATATATTTGTCAAGTGAATTATACCATAGATCATTTATCAAACATATCTGATGTAAATAAAATTACTATCAGGTCTTGGGAGGAAAGACATGATTTTATCTTACCTAAAAGATCTAAGACCAACATCAGATATTATGAGCTAGATGATCTGATTTGTATTATTAATGTCAAAGCCTTATTAACTGAAAAAATTAAAATTTCAAACATTGCTAGTCTATCCTATCAAGAAATTTTAGAAGCAGTTGATGATAAATTTCACGAGAAAACAGAAAATTTCCAAATTTATATCTCCAGAATAATAAGATCTGCATTGCAATATGATAGAAATTTATTTGATAACACAATATATAATGGTTTTTTAAAATTTGGGTTATCAGATTTTTATCTAAACATAATGTATCCTTCACTTCAAAAGATCGGATATATATGGAAAGTTAAAAGCAAGGACGCAAAGCATGAGAATACAATTTCTAATTTACTTCAAACTAAAATTAATGACATTACACATGAAATTATCGAAACAAAAAGAAGTAAAGACATATGGTTGCTTTTCATGATGTCACCATATATTTTTCTTGACAGAGATAATAGTCATTTCATTCCATTATTTGAAACTACAAAAATGGTCAAGTCAGCTGAAAAAAAAATTAACGATTAGTTTTCTAAAACCCATCTTCCATCAGATTTTAATCTAAATTTTCCAATAAGTTTTTTATCCCATTCATTTGGTGAAATCAAGCTTAGAAAAGAGCTCATATCTTTTCTTTGGTATAAGTAATATTTTACACCCACTTTTGGCTGAAAGCTGTATTCTGAGTTGTATATTAATTTAGTCCATTCAAATTCATTAACTAATCTTTCAATTTCTTTATTTATTTCTAACGATTTAGTTTCAAAATAATCTCTGCACTCAAAAGGTATAGTTTTATTAACTTCCAGAGATGAAAAATTTGGCGCACTCAGGCTTGTTGGAAATTTTCTAATTGAAGCATCATATTTTTTACTTTTTTCATCAAATACGATGTAATCAGGCTTCTTTTTCTTCATTGTACAAAACTATATAATTAAATATAAAAAAAAACTATTTTGTATAATTAATTAAATTAAAAGTTATACATTTGTGTATAATGTTTAATGAAAATAATTATACAAAATGAAAAAGAAAGAACTAAAGCTAAGTAAAAAAACAACTAAAATATTAAATGATATTAAGTCAAGTACCCCCAAAATAGTTTTTCACGCTAAAAATATTATGGTAACTTTGAGATCTAAAGAACAATTGAAACAGTGGTTGGAAAGATACCCTAGTGGAAGTTATAGAATAAATAATGCGTAAATTTAAATACTTAACACTTATCATTTTGTTTGGTTTATTTAACAATAAGGTCATTTCACAAAATTCAATATACGATGAAAACTTTGTCGTTGAGTTAGCAAGCGGTAAAGAAATTGAGCTTAATAACTTCAAAAACAAAAAATTATTAATAGTAAATGTTGCATCAAGATGTGGCTTCACCAGACAGTACAAAGAGCTACAAAAACTACAAAATAGTTTTGCTGATAAATTAAACATACTGGCAGTTCCATGCAATCAGTTCGGATTTCAAGAGCCAGGTTCTGATGAAGAAATTATAAAATTTTGTAAAGAAAATTATGATATAAGTTTTCCAGTAGCCAAAAAGTCCAAAGTTGTTGGCAAAAACAAGCATGAAGTTTACGCATGGCTAACATCCAAAAGCTTAAATGGTATTACCGAATCTATAGTAAAATGGAATTTTCAGAAATACCTAATAGATGAAAATGGAGTTTTAATTAATATCTTTAATGCAAATGTTTCACCAACAAGTGACAAAATTTTAAAATATTTATAAAATGAAAAAAATATTGCTAATTGGAGCATCTAGTGACATTTGTAAACAACTTTACAAAGATTTCAATGCTAACTATGAGTTTTTATTACTAAGTTCTGATAATGAAGAATGTGACTATGAAAATTTTGACATATTGAACAGACAGACTTATCCAAAAATTTCTGCAATAGACGGTATTGTATATTTTCCAGGTACAATTAATCTTAAGCCTTTTGAGAGATTTAAGGAGGATGATTTTACTGATGACTACAATATTAACGTAAAGGGATTAGTCAATATCCTACAGTTTTATAAATCTTCGCTAAACAAGGGCTCATCTGTAGTATGTTTTAGTACTGTAGCCGCAAAGCTTGGAATGCCATTTCATGCTTCAATAGCTATGTGCAAGGCAAGTGTGTCATCATTGTGCAGAACTCTTGCTGCTGAATGGTCACCAAATATCAGGGTTAATTGTATATCACCATCATTAGTTGATACAAAAATGGGTTCCAAGTTTTTTAGAAATGAACAACAAATCGAATTAATGAATAGCAGACACCCACTTAAAAGAACTGGAAGAAAAACAGATATCTCCAACTTTATTGAATTCTTATTGTCTGAAAAATCTTCTTGGGTTACAGGCCAAGACATAAGTATAGACGGAGGTATGTCTACTGTAAAAGCCTGATGATAAGTTTTATTTGGAAATTTAGGTTTTCACTTATTTTTCTCTTGTTTATACTTTTTTGTCTAAGCTTATCTGTTTTAAAAAATCCCAAAATTTACTTTGATACTGAAAGAATTCTTGAAATGTCTAGCGAAGAAAAAGATGTCATTGATGAATCCATAGATGATAAGAATTTATTATTAGCTTCAATTAGATTCAAAAAAGATATTAACTACGAAGCTGCTCTAATAGCAGATTCAGTTCATAAAACTTTACAGAGTAAACAATCAATAAGAAGTGTAAGTAGTTTATTTAACGAAAAAAAAATTATTGGTTCAAATTTCATTCCAATTTTATCAAAAAGACTCAAATTAAGTTCTGAGGAAAGTTTTAAAAAATCGTTTGATAGAATAAAAAACCAAGGAAGTAATTTTGTTTCAAAGGACTTAAAGTCGCTTCTGTTCGTTATTAACAAAAATGAAAACGCTGATACCAACTTGACTTTCTTTTTTGATGGTATAAAGTCAGACTTATCAAAAATAAATGATTCTGAAGTCTATATTACTGGACAGTCTAAGTCAGAACATTATATGCAAGACAGTGTAACTAAGGAAATAAAATTCATGACATTATTTAGCTCTATTTTTTGTGCTATTGTGTTATGGTTTTTTGTCAGAAATATAATGTTTGTGATCATAAATCTTGTTTGCGTTATATTTTCGATTTCAATTACTTTTTCTATTTCTCAAATATTATATGGAGGTATTGAGCTCGTTATGATATTGATGCCAGCTATAATATTTATAGTATGTATTTCAGATTTTTTGCATTTGACCAACTTCAACAAAGATGATCTTAAAAAAACTGATAAATTTCAATTATTTCAAAATCAAGTAAAAAAAATTGGTGTACCTGTTTTTTTAACTTCAATTACTACAGCTATTGGCTTCTTAAGCTTTATTTTTTCAGATGTAATGCCATTGACAAGGTTTGGTATAATAACTTGTATTGGGATTTTTATTTCACTTTTTTCAATATTAATTTTCTATTCTTTAGTAGTCGACAAAAAAATATATGGAATTAATGAAAAAGCTAATAAGACAATTAATAATTTTATTGAGAAAGTCACAAATATCAAAAGAATTGAGTCTATTTTTTTATTATCAATTTTTATTTTCTTTTCAATTTTTGGAATACTCAATCTAAGAATTGATAATTATATTACAGATGAGATTAATAAAAACTCAAAGCTTTATGAGGAAATAAAGTTTTTTGATGATAATTTTGGAGGTATCAAGCCAATAACTTTCAATGTTTCAAGAGATAGTTCATTATCAAAAGAAAAAATAGAGGAATTGGAAAATTTCCTCAAAAAAAATGAAGTGGTTATTGATTTTTCATCCGCTAGCATACTAAGCCCTTCTAATGTAAGCTCTACTATTAAAAGTAGAATAAAGGATATTGGATCAAGAAATACCAATCTTTTGATTGAAAAAATATCTCAATATTGTGAAGATTTAGATTTAAATATTTCATACTCAGGAGTTGGATTTTTATTTGATAATTTGAGTAATAAGATGACTAAAGAAGTTTTAATTGGGCTTGTTTTAGCAATTATACTTGTTGGACTACTGTTTGTTATTATCAACAATTATAAAATTAAGTTTTTTATAATCGCTCTTATACCAAATATCATACCAATAATTTCTACAATTGGAATTTTTAGTGTTTTCTCATTTTATTTTTGTCTATCAAACGCTTTTGTTTTTGCAATTGTTTTTGGTTTAATTGTTGATGATTCCATTCATATAATCAGCTCTTATAGATCTTGTATTAAAAGAAACCTTTCTATAGATAAGTCAGTAAGTTATGTTACACAAATAACATCAAGAGCAGTAATAAAAACTACCATAGTAATTATTTTTACATTGATACCTCTTCTTTTTTCAGAGTTTAAATCTGTTAGTCAATTAGCATCAATTTCAATTGTTGCAGCTATCGTTGCTGTTATTTTTGACTTGATTTTTTTACCAAAAATGCTAAGATTTTTTAGTTAAACGATTAACTTGTCGATTTTAGATGCCATGAGAAAATCATTCTCGTGTAATCCATCAATCTTGTGAGTAAAAAGAATGATTTTGACATTTTTGAAGTTGATATGAATGTATGGGTGATGACCCTCATCTTCAGCAAGTTCAGCAACAGAATTTGAGAAAGCTATGGCTTTAGAATAAGTTTCAAATGGAAAATTTTTACTTAATTCCTTTTCATTTGCGACTGACCAATTTTCGTCAATTAATTTCAAAAAAGAATTTATTTCTTCTCCTTTTAGTGGAGGTATTCCTCCTTGACATGGAACACATTTATTTTGTTTAAACATATTAAAATAGTAATATTATGCATAGTACAATTGAGTATATAGCTTGTAGACCAATTGTACCCCAGTTAGCATTAATCAACTCTCTACTTTCATACTTTTTCATTATAGTTGAAAATAAATATAAACCGTAACCTAAGCAAATTAATGTTGGAACAAGTATTAATACATCACTCAATATTGTGTATAGGTAATATGAAGATAGACAAGCTAACAGCAGAAAAATTAAATACAACCATCTACTATTTTTCTTTCCAAAAGTTACAACTAAGTGGTTCTTCCCAGTAGTCTTATCACTTTTCATATCAGGAAATTCATTAATCAGAAGTATATTAGTGGTTAGCAATCCCATTGGTATACCAAGTAAAAGACAATTAAAGAAATGCTCATTTTCTACAAAATCGGTAAAATTTCCTGCAAAAATTGCAAGTCCCGTACCAATTGTTAAAAGAGGACCAAAGGCAAGAAAAATAGATAATTCACCTAAACCTCTTTTAGCAACAAGTCTTAGAGGTGGGGCAGTATAAAAGTAACCTAAAAATAAACCAGCCAAAGTTGTATAAATTATTGGAGTAATGATAGAACTATCAACTCTTAGAACAAGCAAAGCACCAATAAGTGTAGCAACTAGTGTTAGCCAAATTGCAAGCTTTAGCGTCCCATTTAATGTAATAAGGCCAAGTTCAATGGCTCTACTTCCGCCAGAAACTTGTTGAAAATATTCAGCATTTGCTTCGTCAGTACCGTCTTTAACATCAAAATAGTCATTAAAGACATTAATAGCTAAATGTGCGATTAAAACTCCAAGAATACAAAGTATGAAGCTTGTTATGTTAAATAAATTATCACCAATACCTGCGAAATAGGCTCCAACCGCGAAAACAGGTAAAAGCGACGCAGAAGTAAAAGGCATTCTGGTTATTGCCAATCCTTTAATCATTTTAGTAGCAAAAGATATGGGAACGTTTACATCTTCGTTTATTACCTCAGTAACACCACAATATCCAGTTTGTGGATTGTCTTTACCATTTGAAAATGTAGGTGTAATTCTAATTTTTGCATTAACTTTTTGCTTGTTTTTATTGATAAAGTAAGTTTTTCCAATATACTCACCGTTTTTAACAGCTTCGTCGAGCCATCCAGCGACATTTTGTAGAACAATTTCACCAGGGGAAAAAATAGATACTCTTTTCTTTCCGATTAGCTCTTCCTTTTTGTATCCAAAGATTTGTTCAGCACCATCATTCATTGTCAAAATGACTCCTTCCATATCACAAGTGATTGTACTTTTTTTCATATTATTAAGTATTTTGGTTCAAATGTATAACTTTTTCTTAAAAATAGCTATGCATTAACCATTCATTGTGATTAAAAATTCTTTGTTATCTTGAGTTTTCATCAAGCGGTCCTTCATAAATTCAATTGCTTCAACAGGATTCATATCAGCTAAATAATTTCTAAGTACCCAAATTCTTTGAATATGTTCAGGATCAAGAAGTAAATCTTCTCTTCGAGTAGAGGATGAGACAAGATCAACAGCTGGATAAATTCTTCTATTTGAAATTTTCCTATCCAGTTGTAATTCCATATTTCCTGTTCCTTTAAACTCTTCAAAGATAACTTCGTCCATCTTACTTCCAGTTTCAGTCAATGCTGTTGCTAGAATTGTTAAAGATCCTCCTTTTTCAATTTTTCTAGCTGCACCAAAGAATCTCTTAGGCTTATGTAATGCATTTGCATCAACACCACCACTTAAGATCTTTCCTGATGCAGGTTGAACAGTATTGTAAGCTCTTGCCAGTCTTGTGATTGAGTCGAGTAATATAACAACATCATGTCCACATTCAACCATTCTCTTGGCCTTTTCAAGAACTATATCAGCAACTTTAACGTGTCTGCTTGCTGGCTCATCAAAAGTAGATGCAATAACTTCTGCATTTACACTTCTTTCCATGTCAGTTACCTCTTCAGGTCTTTCATCAATAAGCAAAATAATCATGTAAACTTCGGGGTGATTATCTGCAATTGCATTTGCTATATCTTTTAGTAGCACAGTTTTACCTGTTTTAGGTTGTGCTACAATAAGTCCCCTTTGTCCTTTACCTAAAGGAGTAAAAATGTCAAGCATTCTTGTTGAAATATTATTATGACCGTTTCCTAAAATATTGAATTTTTCAAAAGGGAAAAGTGGCGTTAAATGCTCAAATGGTATCCTGTCTCTTATAATTGAAGGATCTTTACCATTTATATCCTCAACGTTGATTAGTGGAAAATATTTTTCTCCAGATTTAGGAGGTCTTACTGTTCCTTTTATAGAATCTCCTGTTTTGAGATTGTAAAATTTAATTTGAGAATGTGATACATAAACATCATCCGGAGATGATAGGTAATGATAATCACTTGATCTCATAAATCCGTATCCATCAGGCATGATTTCGATTACACCTTCTACATTTATTATTCCATCAAAATCAAAATCATAATGATGCTTTTTTTGTTCATTGTCTTTGCTAGAAAAATCTTTTTTCTCACTCGTTTTATGAGTTTCAAAATTCCTTTCTTTTTTAAAGTTCTTTTCAGATCTTAAATGGTTTGAGGAAGATTCTTTTCTTGGTCTTTTTTTAAAATCTTTGGTTCTTGATTTTTCTTGTTTTTTTATATTAGTTTCTTTAGTTTCTTTAGTTTCTGCTTGAACATCAAGAATAGCATATATAAGATCTTGTTTTCTTAACTTTTCATTTTTTAGAATATTAGATTCTGATGCAATTTCTCTTAATTCGGAAACTTTCTTTGAATTTAATTCTTGGATTGTATACATTATGTGTTTTTTGGGATTATAATTTGTAACCGACTGATTGTCAATTTAGATATGTAAATTTACAAATAAATGTTATTTGAGAGCTTTTTATATTAAAAAATTTAATTTTGTCAAATGTTACAAAGAATACAAAGCGTTTTTCTTTTCTTCAGCACCATGATCACATTAATAATGATTTTTTTTGTGCCAATTTTTGAGATAGACTCGAAAGAAATGTTTGCTAGCGACTTTTTATGGGCTAAAGTGTTTTTATTTAATTCTGCTATTTTAAGTCTAATATCAATTAACTTATACAAAAACAGAAAGAAACAGATTTTGCTAAGCTCCTTTTCAAGAACTCAAATCACAATTGCACTTATTTTATTACTTTTTATATACAAAAAAGAATTAAATGTAAAAATAGAACTATTATTATTTGCAATTCCTTACTTATTGTTGATTCTTTCTAGCTATTTCATAAAAAAAGATGAAAAACTTGTAAAATCATCCGAAAGGATTCGTTAATTATCTTTTTTTTTCAATTACTTTTAAATCTTTAATATTATTCTTATCAATTTTAAACTTCAAAAGAGTTTTTACTTTATGTATACCAAAACTTCCACAAGAACCAGGGTTCATATAAAGCATTTCAAATTTTTTGTCATAAACAACTTTTAGTATGTGTGAGTGTCCACATGCTAAAAGTTGTGGCTTTTCATTTGAAATTATTTTCAATGTTTCAGCGTTATATTTTTTTACTGGTCCTGCAATATGAGTCATCAAAACTTTGATACCCTCAACTTTAAAGACTAAATTCTTTTTTAGAGATATCCTAATTTTATCATTATCAATATTACCATAGACTGTTCTAAATTTAAAATTTTTGTTAATTGAGTCAATTACGCTAATTGATCCCAAATCTCCACAGTGCCAAATTTCGTCAGAGTCTTCGAAATGTTTGAATACCCAACTCTCAAGTTTACCATGAGTATCTGAAATTAAGCAGATATTTTTCAAAAAAACTATCTAATAAGAGTTAATGTACCTTCGTAAGTATATTTTTTACCATTTATATCCTTAACGAAAATTGAATATGCATAATGACCAGCCGGCGCGTATTCTTCACTATTTTTAAATTTACCATCCCATGCAGACTCACAACCAGAGTAACAATAATTTTTGGATGGTTTGTCAGAATTAAAAACTTTCTGACCAAATCTGTTGTATATGTTGAATTCAAAAGATTTTGCACCATCTACTATTGGCATATAATGATCATTTTTTAAATCATTGTTTGGAGTAAAAGCATCAGGAATATATATTGAAAATGATTTATTCACTACAATTTGTTTAGTAATTGAATTGGTACAACCACTGTCAGATGATATTGTAAGTGTAACATTGTATGTGCCTGAATCTTGTGAAGAATAAAGGTGAGATATTTCACCAAAATTAGTATTTACATGCGGTGAGTTATCACCAAAGTTCCAGTAACCACTTGAATGATTTTTCGATTGATCAACAAAGAAAACAAGAGGATTGTTTAAATCTACTGGCTGAGGAAAGAAGGTAAAATCTGCTTGAGGAATTGAGTTCATGTAAACACTTGCAAAGCCATTTGTGTTCGCCTCACATCCTTTGCTGTCGGAAATTTCAATTAAAGAATAAAGTCCAGCATCATTTGTAGAGATTGTATGGTTATATCCAATGTTAGAAAGATATTTTGTTTCAATTCCAACAGAGTATTGAACGTTGAAAGGGGGTGTTCCAGATGATGTGTTAATGAAAACATCTACTTGACTTCCATCATCACAAACTGATCCCCCGCCAGATATGATGGCATTTGGGACTGGGTTTATGGAAATACTTACTTGATCATTTAAATTATTTGAACAATTAGGGTCAGCTACTGATGTAAAATCATATATCGATGAACTGTTAGGGCTTACTGAAATTGAATCATCAATATTTAGTAGAGAAACTGATGTTGGTGCACCATTAACAGAATAATTAACTGTCCAAGGCGCAGAGCCTGATGTAAAATTAAAGTATAATTGAGTCATTTTACCTTGGCACAATTCGTTATTACCAGAAATACTGACATTTGGTAATTCATTTACAGAAATAGATGCGTTGTTTGAAGAAGTAGAAAAACACCCTTTGTCATCAGTTATTGAAACTAATGAATATGTCGTGTTTGTAGATGGGGTAATTGATATAGGAGATCCGTTAACTAGTCCGTTGTTGTCTACAACAACAGTATTTGAGTTAGTTCCATCACTGAAAATTAGACTAAATGGAGCGGTACCTGAGAAAACTGGAAATGATATTTCAGAACTTTCACCTATACATAAAGGATTATTACCAGTAATTGCAATATCAATATTTGGAATTTCATTTACAATTACATCAACAATTTGAGTAGGAGTGATATTCATGCATCCATTGATATCGGATAAAGATATCACTTGATATGAGTTTGTACCTATTGAAGGGTAGGGGTTGTCAAGGTTGTAATTTTGATTTCCAGAACTTGCAAATGAGATCGGAGTTTGTGGCGTTGAGTTTATTGAATAATCAATACTGTAAGGAGCAGTTCCACTGGTAAAGTTAAATATTAGATTAACAGGCTCACCATCACAAACTTCAGAGCTAGAAACGGATAAATTTACTGATGGATTTTCGTTAACAGCTATGTTAATGTTGGAAGGAATTTCATTTACAGGAGAGTTTTGACCACTGGCATCAACAACAGATATTACAGAAATAGTGTTGTTGCCAAGCTGAAGTAAGGAGCTAGGAATTGGAATATTAACACTTATTGGAGTTGCCTGACCAGAGCTTCCAATGATTTCAGAAAAGTTATTTCCGTTAATAGAGTAATTGAAAGTAACAGGTGCTTCTCCTTGACTGAGGGTTATTAAAATATTAGCATTTTCTCCTTCGCAAATATTTGGAGTAGTTGTTGTAAATGGGTTTATTATTGGAAAAGGTTCAACATCAATATTTACAAATAAAGCAGTTGAAGATGAGCATCCATTAGCATCAGAAATATTTGTTATGGAATATGTTGTAAATGGTATAATTACTGTAGGTGTAACAACAGTTGACCCTTGCATGCTAGCGTTAGTGTTAATTTGAAATGTATTTGCTGGAGTAGCATTATCAACACCATTGACATTAAATGGAGGCGTCCCACTAAGCATGTCAATTGATAATGTAGTTGTATTTCCTTGAGATACAATTAGCGGATTTGCAGTAAAGGTATTAACAACTGGTTCAGCATTAATTATTAAAGTTACAGTTATTGAGGAGTTAGCGCAAGGAGGAATTCCATTTACTTGGTAGGTAAAGTCATGGCTTCCAATACCATATGTGTTTGGGTCAATACTAGGGGATATTGGTGAACCTGATGCACTATTTCCAGCGTACCAAAAACCACCTGGGTCGGCATTAATTATCAAATTAGACAAGTCGTATGTGTTAGCAGAGTTGTAGTCGTTAATACAAATACTTGAGTTGTTTGATGTTCCTGATGTTGGAGCTGTAACTAAGTTGACAGTTATATTTGCAGTTGATGGATTACAAGGTGGTGCATTAACTGTATATGAGTAATTACCAGCTGGCATAGTTTGAGGATCAAAATTGAAATTTGGATTATTTGGCAGTTGAGTAGAGTTTGGTAATGTCCAGTATCCAGTTAAATTTTGCGAGCCTCCAAGAAGATTTTGTAATTGATATACAGCTACATCATCAGTGCAGATGTTTATGGTATTATCGTTTCCTGCAAATGGACCTGGATTAACAGTAATTCCGATGTTTGAAGATGATGTGTTTGAACATCCATTGGCATCGGTAACATTCACAATACTCAAGTTTGTTGAGTTTGGAGGACAAATATTAATTGGTAGGTTTGTTGCATTGTCATTACCCGAGGAGTTTAGAACAACATTAATTATATTGGGATCAGCATATGTAAGATTGAATGGTGCTGAGCCCGCGAGATTAAAAATTAAGTCTATACACTCTCCAGCACAAATTACAGAAGAACTAGAGCTGATACTAGATGTAGGAATTGAATTTACATTAACAGTTATTATTGACGTAACTGGAGCGCAAGCGCCAGTGGGATCAGTTACAGTGAAATCATAATTTCCTGGAGATGATGTTGATGGATCAAAATTAAGGCTAGGGCCATTGCCAGTCTGAGACCATATGCCTGTTGGGCTCGCAAGACCTAACAAAGTGAATAAATCCACAACACCGTCATTACTACAATAGGTTGCAGTAGTTGAGTTACCTGCGCTAGGTGCTGTATTAAGATTTACAAGAACTGTAGAAAAACTAGATGGACATGGTGCGTTTGTGATAGTATATGTGTAAACACCTGCAGGATCATTAGATGGATCAAAATTAAAAGTTGATGTTCCAGCAGGAGGAGATGGCAAAACTCCCGTTGGACCTGACCAATTACCATTAGGATCAGAAATTCCTAAAAATGTTGATAGATCATATAAATTTGGGTCATTGTCACAAAGAATTGTACTAGTTGATATTCCTGTGTTAGCAACAGAAGAAACTGTAACACTGAGAGCTGGATTAGTTACAGAGGCGGGACAGCCTGTTGCATCAAACAAGCTAACTACAAAATATGTTGTATTTGAATTAGGAGTGAAAGCAATGGGTCCCAGCCCGTTTGTTTGAAATCCAAACGCATCAATTTGATAGTTTGTGTTTGAAATGCCATCACTTATTGTTAAATCAAAAGGAGGGGTTCCAACTAAATTCCATCCAAGAGTCACAATATCACCTGAACAAATCACATTGGGGCCTGTTAATGTTGCAGAGATACTATTAGCATTGGGAAGTACAGTTACAGTATCAATGGCAAAGCATCCAGTATTCATTGAATCTGTGGCTATTACTTGAAAGTCTGTAGAGGTAGCAACTGTTGCTACAGGATTAGGGATATTAGATGATGGACTGAGTCCAGTGACACCACCGCTAGTAAGATTGCTCCAGCTGTAGGTGTAGTTTGCTGTAGCTGGGCAAGAAACATATATTGCATTTCCCTGTCCAATTGTTAAATCACCAGGTATACTACCAGGAAATCCTTGCGTTGTTAGTCCGATTGCAGGAACAGGTGGGGCAAGTGGATTTATTGTTAAATAATTACCTTGACTGTCCTTTATTCTATACATCGCTTCGTTAGCTGAGCTCCCAAGTGAACTAAAAAAAGCTTCAATTACATCTCCATCTGAAACATAAAGGGGGTATGATGCAGTTGATGCATTTCCTCCAGTAATCATAGTGTAATTACTGTAAAGACTTCCGTTAACGTTAACATCAAGATTGTGAAAAATAGAAACCCCTCCTTGAGTTCCTGCTGTCCAGCCTGCTTGTGTAGCACCAGTACCAGGTAAGTAGTTCCAAAGCTCAAGCTCATAATAGCAATTAGCCGTAATTGTAGCCTGTGCAAACAAAGTATCAGAGCCTGCACAAGTTGATGATGATACGCTAGCTTGAATATTGGGTTGATCAACATATACATCAATTGATGCATAGCACGTATCGTTTACAAAATTTGAATAAATTAGGCTATACGTTGTTGATTGAGTTGGGTTTACAGTAACAGTATCTGCGGTGTAGCCAGTAATTGAACCACCATTCCAAATTGTAGAGTAGCCAGCACAAGTTGAAATATTAACATTATCAATTCCCCAGAAGTCCCAGGTAGGTCCTGAAGTAGCAGTTTGGGACCATCTAAATTGAGTAGAAGTAGTCTGAGCAGCAATAGGAATAGGGAAACAATGATTTTGCCATCCTGTGTATGGAAATCCGATTGGAGAAAAATAAAAAATTTGAGTCCAGGTTCCACCGGCGACTCTGTACTCTAAATAAACACCTTCATTAGCTAAATCAGGACCATCACATCCAGCAGTTCCTCCTTGAGTTTCCATTCTAAAGTCAAAGCAAATGTTTCCACCACAGCTTGCATCAACCGGAACTGTTGTAGCTCTTCTGGGTGTAGGAGCTCCGTTTGCAAACCAAAGAACAGGTCCGCCTAACGGATTTGTACCGCAAGGGCCACCAAGAACGTAGCCTGAGGACACGCTTTGCCATAAGCCACTAAGAGTTGATGCCGAAAAATCATCAGATGAAGCACCACCAACACCAACTTGTTGTAAAAATAAAGATTCTCCACAAGCAATACTATCAGTAAGTGCAGATATGTTTGTTACACAACCACTAGAGGAACTTTGAGAAAATGTTGCATTTCCAGCAGAAAGAAAAATTATCAAAAATAAAATTCTACTCATACTTAAGTGATATATTTTTTAGTTCGAAATTAGTTAGCTTTACTATTTTGTTAACGCCAGGCATTTTACTGAGGGGTAAAGAAAATTTAACAAAAATTTTTGATTCATTTGATTTATTAATACAGTCAGAGGTTGTAGTTTCTCTAGCATTTAAATTGAAAGATTTTTCGTACTCTGGTTTTTTGTTTTCACAGTTTATACACTCATTATCGTACCAAAGTTCAAGATAATAACTTAAGTTTAAACTTGAGTCAGTAAGATTGGTAATTCTTAAAAAAATAAATTCTTGGTCATAAGCATCAGAGAAATCACAGTTATGGTTCTTAGTTTCTATAGTGACTTCATCACTTTGATAAAAAAGGTTCCATTTAGACTCATTGCTGAGGGATGTGAAACTTAATAAAAGAAAAGAAATGGTAAATAATTTAATGTAAAAAATAGGCCCCCTCATAACTACTTGATTTATCTCAAAGTTACAAAAAATTAATTTCCATAACAATAAATTATACTATTGAAAAATTTGTGAATAATAGATTTATATTTCTATGACACTTGTTTTGTGGGCCCATCCCTTTCTGCCGTCACTAATTGAAATATTAAACCAATTTTCAACGGCATCAATGATTACTACTTTTGTTCCTGAGTGGACAGTAAATTGAACTGAACTTTCATCAGAAGGGGCACTTCTGATATTTACAACATTTTCCTTAACAATTGCTTGTATATTATTTTTTTCAGAAAAGTTTCCAATAAAATAAATAGTTAAAGAAATAGAAATAATTATGGATAAAAAAGTATTAAAAATTTTAAGGTTATTGTTTGTTTTAATTTTAGTTACAATCAAACTTATGATTAATAATATCAAAGAGATAAAAATCAAGATTTGCCAATTATAAATTGAAATTGTATTAATTAAACTAGAAAACCATTGTTTGTAAAATATCTCAGGAAGTTGATTAATATCATCAATAATTAAATCTTTACAAATTTTTAAATTGTAAACTATATCTAAGTCTTTGGGGTTAATTTTTATACCTCTTTCGTATTCTACTATAGCTAAAGCTAAACTATCTAGCTTAAAATAACAATTACCTTTATTGTAATGAACTTCACTACTGATTGTTCCAGAACTAGTTAATGAGTCAAAGTAGGCGATAGCCATTTGATAGTTTCCGCTGTCATAAAACTCTGTTCCTTTTTTGAATAAATTGTCTTCAGCTTTAATAAAAAAGCTAAAAAATATAGCTAATAACAATAAAAATTCTTTTTTCATTTTCTGTTTGATTCAATATTCTTTATTATTAAAACACACTCATTTAGAAGCTCGTTTGATTTCTTATAATCACTCATTGGGGAATACCTGGCAATCTCAATGTCTTTAAAAATTTTTAAAATTTGATTTTGAATTTCTGTGTTATACTTTTTTTTCTTCATTAAGTCTTCAAGTTTTTCTTTTGAAAAATCTCCAATTTCAATATTCAGTTTTTCACTAAAAAATAATAACATAGATTTTTCAATTTCCTCATAAAATTTTGTTAAATCATTTTTTTTCAAATACTTTTCAGCTTTTTTAATTCTAATTTTTGAGAGTTTATCAGATTTAGTATTTTTTTGATAAATATTTTTTATGTATTTGAAATAGTACTTTGATAGCATTAATATCATTACAAGAATAAAGATTATAACATTAAATGATTTATTTGATATTTTTTTATTTTGATTAAAATCATATTTAATGTGTCTAATATCCTTCTTGTTGTTAGAAACTAATTGCTTCGAAATAGAGTTTGTTTGTGAGCTTTGAAGAAATTTTTCAGATTTTTCTGAATTAATTTTAAACGCTTTCGAACTAATTTCCTTAAATTTTCCAGATTTGCTGTCAAAGTATGAAAAAATAGATTTTGGAATTTCATATTTTCCTTCATATCTGGGGATTAGTAGATACTCATATGTTTTTACACTTCTTTTAAGCCCTCCTTGAAATATCCTATCATCAATTTTGGCATCATAAACCTCAAAGTCAGTGGGAAAATCAATTTTTTGCTCACCTAGAAGCTCTAGATTACCCGTTCCAATAAAACTAATTTTATAGTTAATGGCATCATTTGCTTTTACAGTACTTTTATCAACACTCGATTCAACTTTCAAACTACCAACAAATCCTATAAAGTTATTTGGAATGGGCCTTGGTAAGCTCTTGACTTTGATCTTAATAGGTTTTGAGCTAATAAACTCTTCTTGAACACTATATGAATTAAAAAAACTAGTAAACGGGTCATTATTTCTATTGTTTGTCCTTATACTACACTTTATTTCAATAGGGTCAATTAATAGAGTTCCATCCTTTTGAGGAGTCAATACCATCTTTTTTATAGTTGCAACATTGTAAGCTACACCATTTACAACTTCTCTTTTAAACCTACTACTTGTTTCAAGATCTTTTTTCCAAAAAGAATCCAAATTAGGAAGTTTTGTCATCTCTGTATTTGCTAAGTCATATCTGTTGAAGAGTTTATATGTGACCAATAATTGTTCACCTACAAAAACATTTCTTTTGCTAATTTCTGCTTTGACAAAAAGGTTGTTAGAAATTGAATTATTTGCTTGTTTGTTACTTGCGTTAAGAATTTGAACTCTGATTTCATTGCTTTTTATTATATCTTTTTTATAAGTTATTGAAGCTGAGGGAATAATAAATTCTCCTTTTTTTATTGCTTTGAAATAGTAAGTGAATGTTGTATTTAAAATTGATTCTCTTTTTCCATTAACAATTGTTATTGAGCTTGATGATGACTTGTTAGGTCCACTCAAGAATTTAACATATTCATTATTGGATAAATTAAAATCTATATTATTGGCTTTTTTATCAAATGAAAAGCTTATGGCAAAACTTTCTCCAACTAAGACGGGATTCTTATTTACAGAAACTTCAATTATCTGAGAAAAAGAGATATTACAGCTAATCAGAATAAGAAATAAAACTTTCTTCATCACCAGTCTTTTGTTATTTTTCTCTTTGTCTTTTGTTTTTTATTTTTCTGCAATTTCTCCTTTGTTTCTTTTTCTTGATTTTGAATTGCATTCAAAAGCTTTTCAATATCTTCTTTTGACATTTGCTCCATATCTGGTTGCTGTTCTTGTTTGTCTTGCTGTTGTTCTTGTTTGTCTTGCTGTTGTTC
>TARA_B100001057_G_scaffold443715_2_pt1 | contig 47683 bp, 37 predicted proteins | sample TARA_B100001057 | Tara Oceans TARA_B100001057 (sample SAMEA2621839) | marine metagenome | biome: marine biome (ENVO:00000447); feature: surface water layer (ENVO:00002042); material: "saline water (ENVO:00002010), including plankton (ENVO:xxxxxxxx)" | depth 5 m | reverse complement strand
TATTCTAGAAATCCTGACCTTACAGGTGAGTTTGAACAACACGCAGGAATTCTAGAAGCAAATGGTGCTTTATTCTCACCAGGAACTCAAGTTGACGGTACATCATTCTAATATGAGTATATCTTGATAATGGAATACATAGGAGCTATAATATCGTTAATTTTTATTGCTTTTTCGGGCATACTTTTATTAAAAAAGTATAACCCGCATGCAGTATTATTGGTTTCAGGATTGTTAATGTTAATTATAGCGAACCTCCTAGATTATAATTTACCATCACTTAAGGTTCCTACTGGATTTTCAGGTTTTGATTTATTTCGATACATCAAAGAATCTTTTAGTAAAACTAATGCGGGTGTTGGGCTAATGATTATGGCTATTGGTGGTTTTGTTGCATATATTGATAAAATTGGTGCGTCTGATGCATTAGTTTATGTTACTATGAAGCCCTTGAAATTATTAAAAAAATACCCCTATGTTGCTGCATCTTTAGTTATTCCAATTGGACAGTTATTATTTATTGCCATTCCGTCTGCTGCTGGCCTTGGACTGCTTTTAATGGCATCTATGTTTCCAATATTAGTAAATCTTGGTGTAAGTAAATTGTCAGCTGTATCTGTAATTACCGCTACTACTGCCTTTGGAATAGGTCCTGCCTCTGCAATAACCGCTAGTGCAACAAGTATTGCTAAGGTTGATACTGTTTCCTTTTTTTTAAATGAGCAGATTCCTATGGTGATTCCATTGAGTGTTATTATGATGATTACCTATTACTTTTTGAATCGACATTTTGATAAACAATTAGAAATTGAAAAGCAGAGTCATAGTAATAAAGAAAAAGAAGTTAATTCACCTCTTATTTATGCACTTATTCCTATTTTTCCAATTTTCCTTTTAATTATTTTTTCAAAAATTTTAAATCTTTTCAATACGGCTATTTCTTTAGATACAACAACAGCAATGTTTATTAGTTTGTTTTTAGGTCTTATATTTGAATTAGTTAGGACTAAAGATGTAAGACAGGTTTTAAATTCACTAAAAACGTTTTGGAACGGTATGGGGAATATTTTCAAAACAGTAGTTACCTTGATTATTACAGCAGATATTTTTGCTAAAGGATTAATTAGTCTTGGATTCATTGAAGGACTTCTTGATTTATCTCAAAGTTTTGGTTTTGGAGTTGTAGGGATTGGTATTACTATGACTATTATGATATTTTTAGCATCAATGCTTATGGGTAGTGGCAATGCATCATTTTTTGCTTTTGGACCTTTAGTACCCAAAATCACAAATAAATTAGGGGCAGACGCTACTGAAATTATTTTACCTATGCAGTTATCAGCTTCAATGGGGCGGACAGTTTCTCCTATTTCTGGAGTTTTAATCGCAACTGCAGAAATTGCAAAGGTTTCGACAATTGATATTGTAAAAAGAAATATTATTCCATTGGGGGTAGCATTACTAGTCATGTTATTTTACCACTATATTTAATGAAATGCTAAAACTTATAAAAAACACAAAATTATATACACCTGCTTACTTAGGCAATAAGGACATACTTATTGGTGGTGAAAAGATTATTAAAATTGCAGATAATTTAGATGCTTTTAAAGATGAAGCTTTCCTTTTTGATGCTAAAGGTAAGATTGTAACTCCAGGTCTTATTGATCAACATGTACATGTTACAGGTGCTGGTGGAAAATACGGATTTTCATCTATGACTCCAGAAATTAATCTTAGTGAGTTAGTTGCTTGCGGAACTACAACTGTAATAGGTCTAATGGGAACCGATGGTTCTGCTAGATCAATTAAACGACTTTATGCTAAAACTAAATCATTGGACGAGGAAGGTATTTCAGCATATATGCTTTGTGGATATTACGGTATTGACTCACTTACAATAACAGATGATATTCAAGGTGATATGGTCTTTATAGACAAGGTATTGGGGTGTAAAATCGCCATAAGTGATATACGTTCATCCTATCCAACGTGCTTAGATTTAATACGAAAGCTTCGAGATGTTATGGTAGGTGGCTTCATTGGAAATAAAAAAGGGATTTTACATGTTCACCTTGGAAATCTTGAGACCAAGATGGATGTTCTGTTCCAATTAGTTGAGGAATATCAATTTCCAATAAAGCATATTTCTCCTACCCATGTTGGCAGAACTAAAGAACTATTTGACCAAGCAATAGACTTTGCAAAATTAGGGGGTATGATTGATATAACAACAGGAGCTTCTAAATATACGGATCCTTATAAATCTGTTTTATACGCACTCAAAAAAGGAGTTAATATTGATAATATTACTTTTAGCTCAGATGGAAATGCTGGTTTGACAAAATTTGATAAAAAAGGGAAAATAATTGGTACAAAAAAAGCACCCATAGATCAAAATCTGGCTCAAACTGTTGCCTTGATTAAAGATGGTGGGATCGAAATAGAAGAGGCTCTAAAATTAATTACGCTCAATCCTGCTATTAATTTAGGATTATATGACAAAGGCCGCATAGAGGTAGGGTGCGATGCAGATTTATGTTGTTTTACTCATGAGCTTGAACTGGAAGATGTTTTTGCTAAAGGCCAGCAAATGATGGAAAATGGAAATATCCTTGTCAAAGGAAATTTTGAAAATTAAAACTAAATATAAGATATGAAAATCATTAAATTAACGATTCTTTTTTTAGCGTTGTTTGTAAGTAAAAATAGCATTGCTCAAAATACCACATTAGAAACATATAAATTAGGAGAAGGCCTAAACTTTTCTCATGATAATGGAGCAAAAGTTAGGTTTACTGGATACATTCAACCTTATATGGACAGCAAACATTATACTGGTGACTCTAATTTTATTGAATCTTTACTTTACTTAGATGAAAACAAAACACAAAATCGCTTTAGGCTTCGTCGTGCTAGGTTTCGCTTAGACGGAAACTTAAAAAATGAACGATTCAAATATAGGTTTGCATTTGATTTAAGTGGTACTTCCGAGGCAGGTGATGTAACTTCTAATTATTTGCTTGATGCCTTTGTTTCCTATGATATCACTAATAGAATAAAAGTAACCTTTGGACAACGCTCCACTTACACAGATAACAGAGAGTTATTTATGAATTCTAATACTCTTCAATTGGTAGAGCGTAGTCGAGTTACATCGGCATTTGCAAGCATTAGAGAATTTGGATTGTTTGTTCAAGGCACTCTTAAAGCTGGTAGAGGTTCTTATTTAAGGCCTTATTTTGTTTTAACTAATGGAGATGGAGGTAATGTTACAGGTAAAGACCATGGGGGACTAAAAATAGGCGGTCGAATTGATTATCTTCCTTTTGGATTATTTACCAATAAAGGACAATTTCGACAAGCAGATGTTATGCGAGAAACAGCTCCAAAGTTAGTTATAGGAACACATTTTAGTCACAATAGTGGTATGAGTAGTCGCAGAGGTCGCGGCAGTGGGGATATTATATATTTAAATGATTTAGGTGAAGAATCTTTACCCGACTACATGAAATTTGGGGTCGATTTATTATTTAAATTTAATGGTTTTTCTGTTCTAGCAGAATATATCAATACAGATGCAAGCGTTCCTGACGATATTTCTCAACGTGTCAGAAATAATGGTACTACTTCGTCAACTTTTACTGTTGATGGTGAACAAAATGTTAAAAATTATGTAAAAGGTAGAATGATGTTGGGAGAGGCTTATAATATTCAATTTGGTTATTTATTTAAAAGCGGCATATCACTTGATGGAAGGTATACACATCTCAAAGCAGACACACATTCTTTTTTAAATAATGCTACCTTTTATAACAGGTCAAACTATTATTCCTTTGGAGTCAGTAAATACTTATCTCGAAATTATGGTGCTAAAATTCAAGCTTCCTGGACTTATGTTGATGGAAGAGATGGTATCAATGATATGAATGGTGACCCTATCATTGGAAATGAAACTATTACAAGATTAATGCTAACATTTGCATTTTAAGTATGATTAAAAAATTTATTTTCATATATATTTTTATATTTTCTTCACACTTGTGGTCGCAAATAAGTCCACAATCTAAAAAAGTGACAAGCTTATTTTTTCCAGATTATGAAGAATTAGAAAACATAACACCAGGGCTCAAAAAGAAGAAAGGTTATACGAATTATTCTGAATTGATGATATTTTTAAATAATCTGGTTGACCAAAACCCCGATTTGGCTCAATTACAATTTATCGGAGAAAGTCAAAAAGGAAAAAAAATACCCTTATTAATTTTAAATAATCAAAATAATAGACCAAAAATAAAGGTTTGGATGCAAGGTGGATTACACGGAAATGAGCCAGCCAGTACAGAAGGAATGCTGTATGTATTAGATAAACTCATAAATGATAATAACTATACATATTTATTGGATAAAATTGAACTTCGAGTTGTTCCAATGGCTAATATTGACGGGTATTTAAAACAGAGTCGTTATGCAGCTAATGGACTGGATTTAAACAGAGATCAAACTAAATTAGTGGCTAAAGAAAGTATAGTTTTGAAACAAGCTTTTTCCGATTTTAACCCTGACGTTGGATTAGATTTTCATGAATACAGGCCATACAGAAAAGATTTTGCTCAACTAAGTAACTTTGGAATTACTTCTCTTTATGATGCTATGTTTTTGAATAGCGGTAATTTAAATGTTCCAGAAAACTTAAGGATATTAACAGATACTCTTTTTGTAGAAAATGCTCGTCAAGAATTAGATAAATATAATTTTAATCACCATTCATATATATCTACTAGAAAAGTAGCTGGCGAAATTCATTTTAATCAAGGTTCAACCAATGCACGTTCAAGTGCTACAAATTTCGCACTTACTAATACTATATCTACATTATTAGAAATAAGAGGAGTAGGAATTGGTAAAACTGCATTTAAGCGTCGTGTTTACATCACCTCTTTGATTGCTTTTTCATATTTAAGGTCTAGTTATAATAATATAGAAATCATAAAAAATGCCATCAAAACAGCAAATTTAGATAATAAAGATATTGTGGTAACAAGTTTAAAATCTGTATATAAAGATACTATTGAAGCCATTGATTTGGATACCAATAAAATTATAGATCTTGAAGTTACAATTAGAGATGGCTTAAAAGCTAAGCCTGATATTGTCAGGAAACGGCCTAATGCCTACTTAATTGATGCAGATCAACGATTTATCGTTGATAAACTTAAAACCCTTGGGGTTAAAGTAGATTCCTTGTCAAATGCTCAAGAATTTACCATAGAGACTTATAAAGTAACAGATTATCAAAGAGCATCAAAAAAATATGAAAAGGTTAATGTTCAGACGATAAAAACAATGCTTTCCAATAAAAATATTCTTTTCCCAAAGGGGACCTATAAAGTTTCAATGAAGCAAAGGCGAAGTAATATCATCGCCGAGGTCTTAGAACCAGAGTCGCCAAATAGTTTTGTTTCATTTGGTATACTAAAAACAGAAAAAAATAAAATATTGCCAATTTATAGATTATCAAACTAAATAATGTAAAAGATAAACACATGAAAAAAATAGCACTAATACTAGCATTTTTAAGTACTGCTTCAATTGCAATTTCTCAAGAAAAATCCGATAAAAATATAGCAAGTTTTGAGTTAGGTAGTGGATTAAATTTCTCCTTTAACGAAGGAAATTATCAATTTAACTTAGGAGGTTTTATTCAGCCTGCTTACAATTATTCTAAAGTCGATGGTTACGATTCTGAAAATGAGTTTAACTCAAAAAGTGCTTTTTTGATTATCAGCGGAAAGGCTGTTAATGAAAAAGTAAGCTTTTTGATTCAAACTGATTACAGCAGATCTGAACCACTTTTAGATGCTTGGATTGCTTATCATCCATCTGAAAAATCAACTATAACTATCGGTCAAAAGCAAACCTTTGTCAATAATCGCGAAATGATGTATCGTGAAGACCGTTTACAATTTACTGATCGAAGCATGTTAAGTCATAACTTCAGTGATACGGGTCGTGAATTTGGAGTATTTTTTGAAAGTAAATATGGAACAAATTTTGGTATTTCTCCTATGGTTGCTGTTACATCAGGGGATGGAAGAAATTCTTTTGGCTCTGATTCTCGTGATACTGATATAGGCGGATTAAAAATTGGTGGGCGTCTGGATTTATATCCTTTGGGATATTTTTCAAGTGGTAATGACCTTTTTACTGCAGATTTAGCTCACGAAAAAACACTTAAGTTTGTATTAGGGTGTGCCATTAGTAAAAATACAGGAGCAAGTAACTCTACTGGTGAAGGCCACGGAGACTTTTTATTATATAATACTGATAGTGAAGAAAGTTTACCAGATTATTCACAATTGTATTTAGATTTATTGGTTAAATACAGTGGCTTTTCACTTCTTTTAGAGTACGTTAATGCTAGCGCTGATAATCTAGATTTATTATATACAAACGAAGCGGCAAGTACTATTTTAGTTCCAGGTCAAATAAGTAATTTTTTGATATTAGGAGATAGTTATAATATTCAAACTGGATATGTTACAAATAACGGACTTAGTTTTGATATAAGATTTGAATCTTCAACTCCAGAATTTAATTCTAATTCAAGTTCTGTTTTAAAGGATGCCAACAGTTATACTTTTGGATTAACCAAATATTTTGATAATAATAATCTTAAAATGCAGGCTTCATATTCTAAACTAGACCTAGAAAATGGCAATAACCAGAGTTTTGGAGAATTTTTAATACAAGTTATTTTTTAATTGAAAAGGAAAGATATACTATTTATTTTTTTGATTATTTCAGGATTTACTTCCAGTCAAAATCTAACTTCTAATACAACAGGGTCATTTATATTCAACCCTGAATCACCGATAGAAAGACCATCAGTTGAAGTTTTTTATCATATTCCTTCAGGAGATTTATCTAGTATGCCTATTTTATTTTCATTTCATGGTGCTGGAAGAAATGGTAATGATTACCGTGATTTTTGGATTGAAATGGCTAACCAAAATGGTTTTATGGTTTTTGCACCAGAATTTTCAAGCTCTAACTATCCAGGTTTAGGAGATAATTACCTGATGGGAAATATTTTTGATGATGGGGATAATCCTGAAGAATCTGAGTATAATCTCCCAGAGGAATGGACATTTTCTGTAATAGAACCACTATTCAATTATATAAAAACCGACATATCAGGTAATCAACAGACTTACGATGGATGGGGTCATTCTGGTGGAGCACAGTTTTTACATCGTTTTACAATGTTTGTTCCTCAAAGTAGTTTAGGAACTGCTGTGTGTTCTAATGCCGGATGGTATACAGTTCCTGAAAATGAAATACATTACCCCTATGGAAATTCTCTACCCTTTGGTCCTGCTAATAATATATTTGATTTTTTACAATCGACATCAAATGCTTTGAATGTAAGCATAGAACAATTTTTTTCTAAAAAACTTATTGTTCATTTAGGTACTAACGATACTGATCCAAATTCTTCAGGTTTAAGGCATAATGATGTGGTTGATAATCAACAAGGCTTAAATCGTTTTGTGAGGGGAAACTATTTTTTTAACACTGGTCAAACTTATGCCCAAGATTTAAACACACTATTTAACTGGGAACAGCACGATGTTTTGGGGGCTAGTCATCAAGAACAAGTTATGGCTAATGATGCCTTACAATTCTTTTTAAACAATGATAACGATAGTGTAGTTGAAGAATGTATAGGTTCATCTGATTTATACACTTCAGGTGCTAACGCAAACTTCCCTTACGTTTTTTTAGCTTGTTCAATAGGTGATGGTAATAATGGTTCACAACAAACCTTAGAAATTAATATTACAAGTTTACCTAATGGAGGAGCTAATTATCGTATAGGTAAAACCGTTGCCAACGGGAACTGGAATTTTGGAAGTGCTCAGCCACTATCAATTGGTTATAATCTTTTAAATGTAAATGCAGTTGCTTTTGATCGCGCTGTAAGATTTCAGTTTAGTAGTGCTGATATTTGCTATAATTCCTTTAAATTAAATGGAACTGAACTTGCGGTTCTGAGCAATGAAGATCTTAACATAGCTAGCCAACTAATATTTCCAAATCCTGTAAAAGATATTTTATCAATAAGTGGAATTGAAAATATTATTTCTATCAAGGTTTACTCAATAAAAGGTAAATTAGAAAAAGAAGTCATAAATAATAATCAAGTTGATTTTTCTAATTTATCATCAGGAATTTATTTGATAATAGTTGATAATGGAAATACTTATTTAAAAAGAGTTATCAAGATATAACTAGCTATTTGTTAATAAAAGACAACTTTTTTTTATTTTAAAACATTTTTTGTTTTTATTTGCAATTAATTGTTTAATTACTCTTTTAATCCCTTCATATGAAAAAAATTACGTTTTTATTTTTAGTTTTCTTTTCCTTTTCTTTTGGCAATAGCCAAACAATAATGACTCATAACTCATCTCAAGAAATTACAGATCAAGTTTCTAAAATATGTCAATCATATGACGACAGTGATATAAATTGGAATTTCTTTTGTGAAGGAATTTGGGACGATCCAAATTATTCCTGTCCACCAACCTCATTTTTTGCTCCAATTACAGATAACTATATTTTAAGGATTACTGATGTCTTCGGAGATGGTTGGTTTGGAACCACTTTAAGTATATCAGTAAATGGATTGGAAGTTTTAAGTGATGTTGGATTAGATTTTGATAATAATTGGGAAAAAGAATTTACTTTTTCTGCTAACGAAGGTGATTTTATATCTGCTAACTGGTCTAACATTGGACCTTGGTTCAATCAATGTGGATATAAAATTGCAAGCGAGTCTGAAGTAAGTTCAGTAGAATTCCCTTCTTATACCAATAGTCAAATTTATTACAGACACTTTGTTCCTTATGACTATGGTACTGGTTTTCAAACTTCTTTAGATTTAACACACGTTCAGTTCGGGGTCTGGTACACTGATATTAACGGGGTAAATACACCAAACTTGCCTGATGTTAACGTTCAATGTAATTTGTATCTGAATAATGCTGGAGGAGTTGGAGGAGAATGGGGATTAAATTTAGATAATCTAACAATGGTCGCCCAAACAGCTGAAATTCAGTTAACTGCAGATGATCATCAAAGTATTTTAACAGTTCCAATTGAATATGCTCCAACAGGATTTTATTTAGAAAATGGTTACTCAGCGTATTATCAAAATGATTATGTAGTTGAGTTAATTTTTCCAAGTGGTGCGCCAACGGACTTGCACGATGGATTTCGTTTGACAACTGCTGGTAATTACTCAGATTTTTTTCTCGATGCAACAAGCCAAAGTCCAAATCCAAGTACTCGGACTTTATTTGGTAATGATATGTGTTTACCTTTTTTTACATACACTCCTGACAATAGTTCACTTATAAATTTGATAACTTCATCTGAATTGGACTCAGGGCTTGGTTTAAATGATGTTGAATTAAATAATATTACAATTCAAAAATATTTATACAGTGATTATATTACAGTTTTGGGTTTGATTAACCAAAAATCTGCTTTACTACAATTATTTAGTATTACCGGTCAAAAAATATTTTCAAAAAATATTGATTCCAATAATGATAACCAGAGGTTTTATATCCCTGGTTTAAATAGTGGAATTTATATTGCAAAACTATTTATTGATGGAACATCAATAAATAAAAAAATAGTAGTTAGATAATCTTTATATTTTCGTACAGACTAATAAAACCCTGTTTAAGTATACTGAGGTGAAAAATAAATATATATCTCCTCCGTCGATTAATTTATATTGCTCTTTTATTTCATTAACAGATTTTGGGAAATTTCTAGATTTTATATTTGCTTTTATTCCCTTAATAATTTTATTTAAATTTCTTTTATTGTAAGGGATTACGTCTTTGATGTTATAAATTTTACCAGGAAATTTATTTTTAATTTTTGATGATGTATATAAATGTGTGTTAGGCCCCAGTTTTCCTATTTTGAACTTACTTGCTAGAATTTTAAATGCACCAGCTTTAATCACTGCAAGATTAGGTTCATAAAGATATTTTTCAGGGGGTTTGTATGATAAAACTACTTTTTTTTCATTACTAATTTTAAATTCAAAATTTGGTTGTTCACTACTAAGATTTATTGCTTTTATGGTAGTTTCGCTAGAGAAGCCTTTTTTTAAGACAACCAAGATTTCTTTCACTTCATTTTTTACAGCTACTATGTGAATTTCTTTTGAGTTTGAAACATCTTTTAATAAAGCTTGAATATCTACCATTGGAGATAATTTTATCAAAATATTTTGACTGTGCTCAAAAAATAGATTCAAGTGTTTTGAAATATCTGGATTACAGTCTTTAATAAAAATTTTCTTTTCATTATTTTGACCTCTTCGAGATGGATCTATATATATCCAATCAAAAATTGTTTCCGTTTTTTTTAAAAAATTTAAACCGTTTAAAGCTTTAGTTCTTATATTTTTTGTGTTGAGAGTTTTGAAATTATGTTCAGATATTTTAGATAATTTCTCATCTAATTCACAACTTAATATATTTTTTATTTTTTTTGAAAAATAAAATGAATCTACCCCAAAGCCAGCCGTAATATCAATTAAATTTTCTCCACTAACTAGAGTACTTTTGTAATATGCTGTTTTTTCAGAAGAGCATTGTTCAATATTTAGCTTATTAGGATATAAGATACCTGGTGTATTGTACCAAGAAGGAAGTTTTGATCTACATCTAGATTTAGATTCAATTTGTTCAATGATGTCAATATTTTTAATTTCATTAAAAGGACTCCCTTTGAGTACAAGTTCAGGAATTTTAGCGGCTATATTAGTCAGAATATATTTTTGAACCTTATTTCCTAAAATTTTTAAGTTTAACATGCACAGATTTTATTGGTGATTTCATACAATCCTATGGAAGTAGCTTGTACAACATTCATACTACTATTTCGACCATACATTTCAATATGATAGACTTCGTCACATAAGCTCAATAAGTTAATGTCAATTCCATAACGTTCACTCCCAATTATTAAAACGAAATTGGAGTCATTATTTACTTTAAATTTAGTGATAGGTTTGCTGGTTTCTGTAATTTCAAGAGCTAAAACTTTATATCCTTTTTTCTTATATAAATGAATCGTTTTTATTGAGTCCTTGCTAAGTTCGAAATCGATAATTTTTTCTGTTGATCTAGAAGTATAAAAAGTTTTTCTACTCAATTTGATATTTTCACCTCCAAAAATAATTTTTTTTACTCCAAAAGCATCGACGGTTCGAATTAGCCCACCTAGGTTTGCGGGTATTACAACTTTGTCTGTAATAATTATAATGGAAAACTCTTTTTTTTTAAATTTTGAATTATTGTGTTTCAATTGCATTTCAATTGGATTTTTCAAAAGCATATTTAATTATATTTGCACCCATTTGTAATGCTTTTTCTCTTACGCTTTCCGGATCATTATGTACCTCAGAGTCTTCCCAGCCATCCCCTAAATCACTCTCATAAGTATAAAGAATTATCATATTAGATTCGTGAAAAATCCCCAAAGCTTTTGGTGGTAAACCATCGTGCTCATGAATTTTTGGTAAACCATTAGGGAATTTAAATCTATTATTATAAATAGGATGATCTAGTGGTACTTCTCTCAATTCTTTGTTAGGAAATAATTTTTCTATTTGTGGCAAAATGTAAGGTTTCATACCATAATTATCATCAATGTGTAAAAATCCACCGCCAAAAAGATATGTTCTTAGATTTTGGACTGCTTTTTTTGAAAAATAAACATTTCCATGACCTGTCATATGTAGTATTGGATATTCGAAAATTTTCGGATCCTCAGCAGAAACTAGCATAGGTTCTATGTCTATTTTCGTATTAAGTTCGTCGTTACTAAATCGTATTAGATTTTTTAAAGAAGTGGGGTTGCTATACCAATCACCCCCACCATCATATTTTAGAACAGCTATATTTTGGCTATATATTTTGGTGCAAAATAGAAACAAATAGAAAACGATAAAGTATTTTTTTTTATTCATTAAATAATTTTATGGTATGGCAAGCAATAATTGCAGCTGTTTCAGTTCGTAATCGTGAATTTCCAAGGCTAACTGATTTAAAGCCTAAATTTTCCGCTAATTTAATCTCTTCAGTACTAAAATCTCCCTCAGGTCCAATCATTAGAAGAATATTTTTTTGTGGAAAAATAAAGTCTTTTAATTTCTCTTTTGGTTTTTCCTGGCAATGAGCTATACAACTTTTACCATCAAATCTAGTTCTAATAAATTCATTAAAGGATTTAGGTTCTTTTAGAATTGGAAAATGCATTCTTAGAGCTTGTTTTGCTGCTGATACTAAAACTTTTTGATAACGTTCTATTTTTATAATCTTTCTTTCACTATAATTACAAAAAATTGGGGTTATAATATCAACTCCAATCTCTGTTGCTTTTTCAATAAACCATTCATACCTTTCATTAAGTTTAGTTGGAGCAACAGCCAAATGAATTTTAAATTTTTTTGGTTCCACATAAAAAACATTTAAAATTGAAATCTCACATTTATTTTGATTTGCAAGTTTTATTACTCCTTCAAATTTATATCCAAATCCATTGGTAATAAAAATTTTATCTCCAATATTTTTACGCAGAACTTTTATAATATGTCGACTCTCATTTTTATTAAAATTGAAATTTTTGTCATGTTTTTTAAGTTCAGAATTATAAAATAATTGCATTTTGAATAATTAAATTTTTAACCGAGCTCCAGCAGTTACGTTATGGTTTGTAAAATCTTTTTTTAAATATTTTAAATATCCTACTATAGCAATCATAGCGGCATTGTCAGTTGTAAATTCTAATGGAGGTATGTAGGTTTCCCAACCGTGTTTTTCTCTTAATCTTTTTAAACCCTCACGCACCCCAGTATTAGCTGAAACACCTCCACCAATTGCAATACGTTTAATGGAAGTTTGTTCAACGGCTAATTTTAATTTTCTAATTAAAATTTCAACTATATTATATTGAATAGAAGCACAAATATCATTTAAATTTTCTTTTACAAAAGAAGGGTTTTCTTTAGTCTTTTTTTTAATAAAATATAAAACAGCTGTTTTAAATCCAGAAAAACTGAAGTTAAGTCCTTTAACATTAGGCTTTGTGAAATTAAACGCTTTTGAGTTTCCCAATTTCGCTAGTTTGTCAATCTTTGGACCAGCTGGATATTTAAAACCTAATATTTTTCCACTTTTATCAAAAGCTTCTCCAACTGCATCGTCAATAGTTTCACCAATTATTTCCATTTTAAAATAATCGTCAACTTTTACAATTTGCGTATGACCACCAGAAATTGTCAATGCCAAAAATGGAAATTTAGGTTTTTCGAAGCCAACTTTGTCAATGAAGTGTGCAAGTATATGAGCCTGCATATGATTTACCTCTATTAGTGGGATATTCAATCCGTATGCTAGTGATTTTGCAAAAGATATACCCACAAGTAATGATCCCATCAAACCAGGTCCTCTGGTGAATGCAACAGCTGAGAGTTCTTTTTTGTCAATTCCAGCTGTTTCTATTGCCTGATGAACCACTGGTATTATGTTTTGTTGATGTGCTCTTGATGCTAGTTCAGGGACAACACCACCATATTTTTCATGAACTGACTGTGTGGCAATGATATTACTTAGTATTTTACCATTGAATAAAATAGATGCTGCAGTGTCATCACACGAAGATTCAATACCTAGAATATATATTTTTTGTTTATTCATTTAATGATTTACTCTTTTTATTCGTTTTCTTTGTAAAAGTTTGGCAAAACTATTGCAGTATGTTACTGTTCTTTTACAAAGAAATAAAAAAATGTGTCATATCTTATCCATAAATTGAGTTTAATTTTAATTGAATGAATATTTATAACTTTAGATCAAATTAGGAAATATTAAAATACGGTTTAACATATATACTAGAATTTTAGCATATTTAATGTTGCTATTATTTTCCCTGCTTTTGATAGCTTCCATCCCAAAAGTTCAAACTTATTTTGGATTCCTTGCAACCAAGAAAATAAATAATAAGTTTGGAACCAACATCAAGGTTGAGAAAGTAGGTTTACAGTTTAATGGGGATATTGAGTTGAAAAATATTCTTATTAAAGATTATAAAAATGATTCGCTAATTTCAATAAAAGAACTAAATAGTTCTGTTTTAAGCTTCGTGAATATCTTTAACAACAAGTTTATTTTTGGAGAAATTAATATTTATGGACTCTTTTTTAATATAAGAACTTACAAAGGAGAAATGCACACCAATTTAGATATTTTTGTTAATAAATTTAAAAAAAATAGAATTAAACCATCAAATCTTTTCAAATTATCCTCAACAGAACTTACATTAAGTGACAGTTATTTAAAACTATCAAATGAAAATAAATTAACAATAAGTATTTTAGATTTATCTAGCCTAAATATCAGAGCAAAAGATTTTTTAATTTCAGGACCAAACGTAAGTTCTAATATTAAAAATTTAAGTTTTATAGACGGAAGAGGAGTTGAATTTAAAAATCTGCAAACACAATTTAAATATACTTTAAGTGATATGATATTTGAAGGTTTAAGCATAAATACTGAAAAATCTAATTTAGATTTAGATTTGAAATTTTCATATAACCCAGGCGATTTTAAGGAATTTAATAAAAAGGTCAAGCTTAATGCTAATTTCAGAAATAGTAGTGTTAATCTTAGTGAGTTGAATGTATTCTACCCGGAATTCGGAGCCACAAAGGATATTTCTTTTAGAGCCAATTTGGAAGGCACGTTAAATGAGTTAAATGTTAATAATTTAAACCTTTTATCTAATGGAGGGACTAAAATTAATGGAAACTTCCTTTTTAAAAACTTAATATCTTCAAAATCTAATCCATTTCAAATTACGTGTGATTTAAATCAATTATCTTCTACATATTTAGATTTGAAGGGAATTCTTCCAAGAATTTTGGGTGAAAAATTACCATCAAGTTTAGAGTTTTTAGGGGTTTTTATGGCTGATGGAGATTTAAATATTAATGATAATAAAATAGATATTGATTTTAATGTTAAAACAGAACTTGGTGATATACAATCTAATTTAACACTAAATGATATTAATGTGATTGATTTAGCGAGTTATAATGGGAAATTGAAGCTTTTAGATTTTGATTTAGGAACCCTAATTGAAGATACAAATGTTGGTTCTGTAAGCACAAGTTTAAATATAGATGGAAAAGGTTTAACAATCGACAGTATTAGTTCAAATATTGATGGAATTTTTGAGCGTTTTGAATTTAATAATTATGACTACAGGAATGTTGAAGTTTTAGGTTTTATAGAAAATCGTGTTTTTAGTGGCCAACTTAAAACTAATGATTTAAATCTTAAGTTGTATTTTAAGGGGTTAGTAGATTTTTCAAAAAACGAAAATATTTATGATTTTTCAGCTAATATAAAAGAAGCTAATCTCAATGCTCTTAACTTTAACAAAAGCGATAAAATTTCGTTTTTTTCAGGGAATGTTAGTATGGATATGGAAGGAACAAATTTAGATGATTTACGTGGAGAAATTAAATTTAAAGATACCCAATATGAAAATCAAAATGATAATTATTATTTTAAGGATTTTCAAGTAACTTCTAAATTTGATTCAAATAAGATTAGAACTATTTTAATTGATTCTCCAGAAATTATAAGTGGAACTTTTCGGGGAACTTTTAAACTAAAAGAAATACCAATATTAGTACAAAATTCAATAGGTCACATTTATTACCAGAACTTAAAGCAGGAAATTTCACCAGGCCAAAAGTTGAATTTTAATTTTAATATTAATAATAAAATTATTGAGATCTTTTATCCCAATTTAGAATTAGGCTCAAATACACTTTTCAAAGGAATTTTGGATAGTGATCCAAATAAATTTGTTCTAGGTTTTAAATCCCCTAACATAAGAATACAATCTTATTTTGCTAAAAGATTAGAAGTAAAATTGGATAATAATAATCCTATTTATAACTCTTTTATTGAAGTGGATAGTTTAAGTACTCCTTATTTTAATGCTAGTGATTTAAGCGCAATTCATGTTAATCTAAACGACACACTATATATTAAAACACAATTTAAATCAGGAAAACAGAAAGAAAATAACTTTGATTTTAATTTATTTTACACTAAAAGTGATAAGAATTATATTTTTGGATTAAGACCTTCAGATATCAATTTTAAAAATACAGCTTGGCGACTTAATGCTAATCCCAAAAATATTAGCAAATTTGAATTTAATCCAAAATCTAAAGCATTTACGTTAGATCCAATACGAATTTCCTACAATGACGAAAAAATTATTTTTCGTGCAAATGCTAAAGATTCATTATCCACAACAATAGACCTTCAATTTGATCAAGTTGATTTAGCAAAAGTAACTCCTGAAATTGATAGTCTTAATCTTGGAGGGATAATTAATGGAGAACTCAATATTCTTAAATTTGAAGATACATATTTTCCAAAGTCCTTGCTAGATGTAAATAATTTTACTGTTAATGGATTTAATTTAGGAGCTTTCAATGCTGATATCACTGGCAATTCTTCTTTATCTAGTTATGATATTTATGTCAAGATTCAAGACGATTTAAAAAAATCTTTTTCAGCCAATGGGAAATTAGATATTTCTGATAATAAGCCTAAGTTGAATTTGAATTTAAGTTTTAAAGACTTTATTTTAAATCCTCTAAATCCATTTGGAGGTGGGGTTATTACAAATATTAGGGGTATGGTTTCTGGTGATGCATATGTCAATGGTTATATAAATAAGCCTCAAATTAACGGTCTATTAGTTTTAGATAATGGTGGGATTTCAGTTCCATATCTTGGAATTGATTATGAATTTAATCAAAATACAAAAGTTAGTTTACAAGGTCAAAGCTTTGAATTTGATTCTGCAAAATTTATAGACTCAGACTTTTCCTCAAATGCAGAATTAACAGCAAAATTAAGCCATATTAATTTTACTAACTGGTCTTTAGATGCTCTAATTAAATCTAATCGTTTGTTAGTTTTAAACACTAAAGAAACAGAAGAATCACTATACTATGGAACTGGATTTGTAGCTGGTGATATTAATATTTCGGGTCCTATGAATCAATTGTTTGTAGATGCCAATGTATCTACATCTAAGGGTACAATCTTCAAAATACCTTTAAATGACAGTGAAGTCGTAACTGAAAATTCTTTTATAAAATTTGTGAGCTCGAAAGATAAACAGAAAAAAAATAAATCAGAATCTATTGTTTTAGATGATATTAAAGGACTTGAAATGGAATTTAATATGGATGTAACTGATGATGCTGAAATCGAAATTGTTATTGATCGAGATACAGGTAGTTCAATTCTTGGCCGTGGAAACGGTAGTATTTTAGCACAAATAAATACCAGTGATAAATTTCAAATATTTGGTGATTTTTTGGTACTATCAGGATATTATAATTATAGTTTAGGAAAAATTATTAATAAAAAATTTAAATTGGTTAAAGACGGTTCTCTACTTTGGAATGGTGATCCTTTTAAAGCTGAAATTAATATTCAAGCAGTTTACGATGGTATTAATGTTAATCCATCAACCTTGTTAGATAACCCAATTAATCAAAGTATACCTGTTGAAGTTAAAGTAAATCTAACTGGAGCTCTTGAGAAACCAGATTTAGATTTTGATATTAGTTTTCCCAAGATAAATTCTACATTAAACAATGAGCTCAGGGATCGTTTACGAGACAAAGATAAAAGACATTTTCAAGCATTATCATTATTGACAACAGGATCATTTAGAAGTAAAATAGCTTTGGATTCACAAGATGCATTTGAACTGGTCTCAGATGGAGTCGCAAATGTTTTAAATGATATTTTTTCAGATGAAGATAATAAAGTAAAATTGGGCTTAGATTTAGATATAGGTAAAAACACACCTGATTATGAGACTGATAGTAGGGTAGGAGTCACACTTTCAACAAGAATTAGTGAAAATATTTTAATTAATGGTAAAGTTGGTGTTCCTGTTGGAGGAGTAAGTCAGTCTACCATTGCAGGAGATTTTGAAGTTGAAGTTTTATTAAACGAAGATAGGACACTATCTTTAAAATTCTTTAATAGAGAAAATAGTATTCAAAATTTTGGAGAACAAATAGGATATACCCAAGGTTTAGGATTGTCTTACAATATTGAGTTTGATAATTTAAAAGAGCTATTAGAAAAGCTGTTTTCTAAAAAAGAAAGAAAAATAAATCTAGAAAATAAAAAAGACGAGGAAAAATCAGGATTACCTCAGTTCATTAAATTTAAATAATTTTTAATTCAAGTTTTCAGATTTTCAACAGTAAAAGTTTTTTTTTGTTATTTAAAATATATATATAAGTATTTACTATTAAGGGATAAGTTTAGTAATTTTGTAAATTAATTTAATATTTTGAAATATAAGCTCAATAAAATAGGGGTTTTAACTTCTGGCGGTGACTCGCCTGGTATGAATGCCGCCATTCGCTCTGTAGTCCGAACTTGTGCATTTCATCAAATTGAATGTATTGGTATATACAGAGGATATGAGGGTTTGATAGAGGGAGATTTTAGACCATTAAACGCTAGAAGCGTGAATTACATAATCAATAAAGGCGGTACTTTTTTAAAATCAGCAAGGTCTAATGAGTTTCGAACTAAGGCTGGACGAAAACAAGCACATAATCATCTTAAAAAAGAAGGAGTTGAAGCCTTAGTACTTATTGGTGGAGATGGCACCTTCAATGGTGGTATGATTTTTAATAAAGAATTTAATTTTCCAGTAATAGGTATTCCAGGAACAATCGATAATGATATTTCAGGAACTAATTTTACTCTCGGATATGACACTGCCCTGAACACAGTTGTCGATGCAATTGATAAAATTAGAGATACAGCAAGTTCCCACAAACGTTTATTTTTTGTTGAGGTAATGGGTAGAGATGTTGGACATATAGCCCTTAATGCAGGTGTTGGCTCAGGAGCGGAAGAAATATTAGTGCCAGAGGAAGATTTAGGCCTTGAACGACTTTTAATATCTCTTAAAAAGAGTAAAAGCAGTGGTAAGTCTTCTAGTATTGTAGTTGTTGCTGAAGGTGATAAAACTGGGAAAAATGTATTTGAGCTTCGAGATTATGTTGAAGAAAATTTAGATGGTTATGATGTAAGAGTTTCAGTCCTGGGTCATATGCAAAGAGGAGGTTCACCAAGTTGTTTTGACAGAGTTCTAGCATCAAAAATGGGAGTTAAAGCCGTTGAATCACTTCTTGAAGGAAAAAGCAATGTTATGGTCGGAACCATTAACAATAAATTACAATTATGCCCTCTAGAAAAAGCTATAAAGGGGCATTCCAAAATTGATAAAGAACTAATTAGGGTTTCTGACATCTTGAGTATATAAAACTAACTAAAAATAAAACTTAAAAATAATGGCAAATGTAAAAATCGGTATCAATGGATTTGGAAGAATTGGTAGAATTGCCTTCAGAATTGCATCCGAGAGATCTGATGTAGAAATAGTAGGTATTAATGACTTACTTGATGTTAATCATCTCGCTTATTTACTTAAATATGATTCTGTTCATGGACAATTTAAAGGTACAATCGAAACTAGAAATGGAAATCTAGTTGTAAATGGTAATGAAATTAGGATTACATCTGAGAGAAATCCAGAAGATTTAAAATGGGATATTGTTGGCGCAGATATAGTTTTAGATTGTACAGGAATTTTTACTGCTCTTCAGGATGCAAAAAAGCACTTACAATCAGGTGCAAAAAAAGTAGCAATTTCAGCACCATCTGTTGATGCTCCAATGTTTGTTATGGGTGTAAATCATTTAGAAATTAATTCAAGCCATAATATTGTGTCTAATGCATCTTGTACAACAAACTGCTTAGCTCCGTTAGCAAAAGTTATTAATGATAATTTTGGCCTAGTTGAGGGGTTAATGACTACAGTTCATGCAGCAACTGCGACTCAATTTACAGTTGATGGGCCTTCAATAAAAAACTACCGTTTGGGTCGAGCATCTTTGAACAATATTGTACCGGCTTCAACGGGTGCTGCAAAGGCTGTTGGTAAAGTTATTCCAGAGCTAAATGGAAAATTAACTGGTATGGCCTTTAGAGTTCCAACGGTTGATGTTTCTGTGGTTGATTTGACATGTCGCTTGGATAAAAGTGCAACATTCGAAGAAGTAAAAGCTGCCATAAAAAAAGCCTCTGAAAATGAACTCAAAGGCATTTTAGGATATACTGAAGAAGGCGTTGTTTCCCAAGACTTTGTGTCCGAGCCCAAAACAAGTACTTTTGATGCTAATGCTAGTATTGGGCTTAATGATAATTTTGTAAAATTAATTTCATGGTATGATAATGAATATGGATATTCTTCCAAATTAGTTGATTTAGCACAATATATCAATTCTATATAATTTCAATTTTACCAAAATACATCAACTTATAGTGATGTGTTTTTATACCTCATTTTTGTATGATTCTTATTGTTGATAGCGGTTCCTCAAAAAGCGACTGGATTGCGATTGATTCCATTACAGGTGCTAGTCTTTTTCCAAAACAGCGTACTAAGGGTTTAAATCCAGCCATAATATCCAAAAGTGAGGCCATAGATATAATTTCTGAGAATAAAATTTTAATGAAAAATAAATTATTGGTTGAGTACATATTTTTTTACGGAGCTGGTTGTGGTACCGTTGAAGCACCTAAGATGCTAAAAAGTATTTTCAAAAATATCTTCAAAAATGCCAAAATTAGTGTACGAGAAGACACCTACGCGGCCATTTTTTCAACTGTTGGTGCCGCAAAGAAACCAGCAGTAGTTTGTATTTTAGGGACAGGCTCTAATTGTACATTTTTTGACGGTAAAAATGCTCACCAAAGAGTAATTTCGTTAGGTTATTCAATAATGGATGATGCTTCTGGGAATTATTTTGGTCGTCAATTATTACGAGATTATTATTTTAATTTTATGCCACATGATTTCAAACTTTTGTTTAAAAGTCGATATAATCTTGATGAAGATTTTATAAAAAATAATCTATACAAAAAACCTAATCCTAATGCATATTTGGCTAAGTTTGCTGAATTTTTAATTTTAAATAAAGAATCTCCTTACATTCAAGGCGTGATACAAAAAGGTTTGAGTTCTTTTATAAGAACTATGATTTTTCAATTTAAAAACGAAATAAAATCTGTTCCAGTTCATTTTGCAGGTTCTATTGCTTTTTTCCTTCAAGATGAGATCAAAAATATATCAAAAACATTCAATTTTGAGGTAGGAAGATTTCAAAGAAGACCAATTGAAGGTCTGATTCAATATCATTTGCAGCAGGTTAATAGTCTTTAATTTTACTACAATGCAGCTATCATACTGATTTCTACATTTACAAATTTCGGTAAATTTGCAACTTCTATAGTTTCTCTTGCTGGAGCATTCTCAGGATTAAAATATTGGCCATAAACTTCATTTATTTTAGAATAATTGTTCATATCGGAAATAAAAATAGTTGATTTTATAACATTTTCAAAGTTCATTTTAGCGGCCTCTAAAATACTCTTCAAATTTTTCATAACTAATGTTGTCTCAATTTCAATAGTTTCTAAATTTAAAACTCCAGTTTCTGGATTAATAGCAATTTGTCCAGAAATATATAGAACTTTTCCTATCATAATCGCTTGGTTGTAGGGACCTACAGGAAGAGGTGCCTTTTCGGTAAAAATAATTCTTCTCTTCATTGACTTTTTATAATTGTTTATCTCTTTGTCGTTGTTTATCATATTTAATATCACTCAAAATTCCAGACCTAATACCGATAAAAAAGTTCCAAGAGCTTCTATTGCTAAATGGAATCCATGAAAAATTCATTCGCCAACTTTCTAAATCTCGTTCAAAACGTAGTTGAGTATACGTCACCCCATTATTTTTAAAATCGTACCCAGTCGATGCTCCAACACTCCATCGTGGGGATAATTCTACATCACCAGAAATCATTAGTGAATGCGAAGATATTTCATTTTGTCTTCTAGAATTATTATAATTCAATGCATAAGCTAAACGTAAACTCCATGGTAATACATAATTGTATAGATCTGTTGGAACAGGTTTTTTTTCTTCATTTCTATCGTTAAGGCGTTTATCAGCAAAATCTTGAGGTTTACCAAACAAGTCGTCAGCTCTTCCTCCACTTCTAAGAGATTCTTTTCTAGCATTGTCATTTTCATCATTTCCTTTAAAAGTATCATTAGAAAGATTGTAGCTCATTGTTAAATTGGCACTTGTAACTCTAAATAGACTTCCACCATTACTAATATTGAATTTATTGATTTTTTGGTTATTATTATTTAGAGCGTATGGGTCTAATGTAGCTCCAAAATTCATACTCATTTTATTGTCGAAAATTTGTGTACCACCACTCATCCTTAGTGGACTCCAGTTCAAGGAATCTGCAGCTATATTATAATTGGTTGACATATTTAATGAATTTAAGATAAATATTTTTTTTGGTTCAGTGGCTGTACTATCATTATCTCGAATTTTTGCCTCAAGGTTATTAGACATTGATAGTCCAATACTACTGGAAAATCGATTGCCAGGAGAACCAAAAATTGACTCTTCAAAACGTGTATAATCAATCTGTTCACTGGTCAATCCATCAGCACTAACAATTTCATAAGAATCGTAATATTGTTCAAACGAAGGGTTAATATTATAACTTAAAGATGGCCGCATAACATGGCGAATCGCTTGGATTTTCTTTTCTTCACCAAAGTTAAATAAACCGTAGATTGTAGTACCTAAACTTGTACTAAAATTATAAGTGGTATAAGAATCAAATTCTTTTAATGAAGTTGTAAGTAACTCTTGGTTTAAAATATCATATTTTTTTTCAATAGTATTGAATGACCAAGTATGATTAATATTAGTACTAGCACTCATACTAAAATATTTAAATAATTTAAAGTTTGTACTAATTGGAATTGTATGTTGAACCCCAGTTTTTGCATTGTCAAACATTTCAGGTTTAAAAAATAGTGAATCTGTTGTTTGTATTCGGTTTTCTGCTCTAACATTATATTGAAAATTAATATTTTGAATAATTCCTTTTTTGCTCCCCGTTTCAGGCGCCAATGGAAAAATTCGATCTACACTTCCTTGAAATGTAGGTAAGGTCATGTTAATAGATTTAGTCTGCGTATTTTGCGAATGAGTCGCTGTTATGCTCATATTTACTTGTGGTTCTCCCATAAAAGTTCTAGAATAAGAAACTGATGAAGCTAAGGTGTTATTTAAAAAGTTTGAATTATTAAGTTGATTTATAGACTCTTGATAATAAGTGCTACTACCAAGATTAACTGATGCGGAAAAACGTGAATTAGGGTTAGATTTGCTATCTTGATTTTGATTCCATCTAAGGTTATAGATAATGCTTTTGGAGTAGTCTGGAAAACCTCTTTCGCTATTAATTAAATTTTCATACCTAAAACTAATACCTCCTCTTAACTTATATCGAATTGCATAATTACTTTCAAGTCTTAACCCATAACTTCCATTAGTGTAATAATCACCCAATACTGCTAAATCAGCATAATCACTCATCGCAAAATAATATCCTCCATTTTGAAGAAAATACCCTCTTTCATTTTGTTGTCCAAATGATGGAAAAATAACTCCTGAGGTTCGTTTGCTTGTTAAAGGAAAAAATCCAAATGGTAATCCTATGGGAGTTGGAACATCTGCAATAAACATATTTGTTAACCCAGTAACCACTTTTTTTCCAGGTACAACTTTTGCTTTTCGAAGTAAAAAATAATACTCCGGATTTTCTTCGTTAGTTGATGTTGTGAATTTAGCTCTTTTTACATAATAAACAGAATCATTTTCTTTTTTACTTAGTTCAGATATTATTCGACCTCCTTGTTGCTCAGTTTTTGAATTCCATATCAAAGCTTTTTTTGTTTTTATATTAAAAACAATTGAATCTGGTTCCACTAAATCTTGACCTTGTTTGAATATAGGTGATTGTGAATAAACTCCAGCAGAATCTTTAAGACGCCCAGCAAAAATAAGATCTTTTGAATAATCAATAATAATGACTCCAGATTGGATATCCATATCTTTGTACTGTATTTGTGCTTCGTTGTATAAAAAAATTTGTTTAGTTTTTTGATTAACAGAGGTGTAATCTTTGGCTTTGTAATTAACAATACCTTCTAAAAAACCTTTATTTTTAATAATACTATCATTTACTTGTCTCTCAATAAGTTTTGAATTAGTTTCAGATTTATTTTTATTGTCAGAGTTTACAGTAATACTAAATGAATCAATGTCTTTATCTTTGGTATTTTCAATAACAGTGTCATTTAATATTTTAAAATCTTGTGAGTAGCCAAAAATGTTTAAAAGCATTGTAAAACTTGTAAGAAAAACTATTTGAAAGAGAGTTGTTTTCAATGCTTTAAGGTGTATTTTTGTATTGATTGGCCTAGCCTTTAAAATTTAAAATTACGTATATTTTTAATAATATTTTTAAAAACGTATTACCAACTAAATTGTGATCGATTCTCATGCAAATTAAATTTTTTTTCATAATAACATTATTTTTTTTTGCACTTACTCCCAATGCACAAATCAAAAATAATACCAAAACATTTGTGGTTGTATTAGATGCTGGGCACGGGGGAAAAGATCCAGGAAGGCCAACTTCTTATGGCTACAAAGAAAAAGATATTGTTTTAGATATTGTTTTACAAGTTGGAATGAATTTGGAATCAGTGGAAGATATATTGGTTGTTTATACAAGGAAAAGCGATATATTTTTAGAGCTTAGAGAACGTGCATCTATTGCAAATAAAGTTGATGCAGATTTATTTGTTTCAATACATTGCAATGCCCATGATTCTCAAGCTCATGGTACCGAAACCTTTGTTTTAGGTCTTCACAGAAACGATTCAAATTTTAGGATAGCTCAAGAAGAGAATGAAGTAATTTTTTTAGAGGAAAACTATGAAAAAAATTATGAGGGATTTAATCCAAGTTCACCTGAATCTTTTATTGGTTTAACTCTACTTCAAGAAGATTATTTAGATCAGAGTATTTTATTGGCTACAACTATCCAAACAAATTTTACGGAAAAATTAAATCGTAAAAATAGAGGGGTTAAACAGGCTGGTTTTTGGGTATTACATAACACCTACATGCCAAGTGTACTTATCGAAACAGGTTTTATTACTAATAAAAAAGAAGGTGATTACTTAAATTCAAAACTTGGTAAGCAAGAAATTTCAAAAAGTATTTCGGATGCAATTATAAATTATAAATCAAATCTTAATGCAGATACCTTAACTCAAGTTGATGAGACTTCAGCTCCTATTTTGTTGGAAAATATTATTTTTAGAGTCCAAATCGCAGCCAGTTCTAAACGAATTCCTTTAAAGTCATATAATTTTAATGGTCTTGGTTCATTAACTCGCCAGAAAAGTGATAGAATTTGGCGTTATTTTCATGGTGAAACAAATAACTACAGCAAGGCACTTAAAATGTGTGATAATGCTATTAAAAGTGGATACAAAGATTCTTTCATAGTTGCCTATAATGATGGTGTTAAAATTTCAATTCAAGAAGCCTTAAAAACTAAAAAAAATTAGTCTCAAATTTCACAAATTAATTATTAGATTTGTACAAACCTTTTTTTCTAAAAACACAAAAAAAATAGTATTGAGAACTACTAAAGAAATTAAAACAGCTGTACTAATCCTTTCAGGTATCCTTTTGTTTATTTTCATTTTTAATTACCTCAAAGGACAAAACCTTCTAACAAGTTCTAGAAAAATCACAGCAATTTACGATAATGTTGAGGGCTTAGCCAAATCCTCTGCAGTTACTATAAATGGACATAAGGTTGGTAAAGTTCATGACATTAATTTCTCTGACGACGGTAGTGGAATGTTAGAAGTTGTGATGCTTATTGATAGTGATTTTAAATTCTCTAAAAATAGTAGTGCTCAATTATATGAATCTGGTCTTATCGGTGGTAAAGCCATTTCAATAATCCCGGCTAATGATGCTGATAGAGATGCTGTTTCTGGAGATGTTTTGATTTCAAAAACCAAACCTGGATTAACAGAACTAGTTAATCAACGACTAACCCCTTTGCAAGAAAAAATTGAATCTGTAATGGAAAGTACTGATATTCTCTTAAATAATGTTAACAGTATTTTTGATAAACAAACAAAATCGAACATTAAGCAAAGTATTGTTCAATTTAAAAATACAATAAGTGCCTTTGAAACCACTTCCAAATCACTTAATAATATTTTAGAAAATAACGAAAAAGTTATTACTTCCACACTTGAAAACTTTAATTTAATTTCTGAGGATTTATCTATGGTTAGTTCAACACTCTCTGAGGCTGATTTAGCAGAAACAATTAGAGGGCTTAGATCTTCCATAACAACTTTTGATAAATTATTGAACGGTATCGAAGGCGGAGAAGGTACTTTTGGTAAGCTTATTAAAGACGATGGTTTATACAATAATTTAGATGATACATTGACTCAGCTTGAAGCTTTACTTGAAGATATGAAATTACATCCAAAACGGTATGTTCATTTTTCACTTTTTGGCAAGAAAGATAAACCCTATACTTCTAGAAAATAAAATAAAAAAATTACTAATTAATTTCAATAAATGTTGTTTATACCTAATATTATTTTTGGAGTTCTTTTGATTTTTGGAATTGGTTTTTTTGTAAAAAATATCAAAAAAATTAAACGTAATATTAAATTAGGAATTGAGGTACCAGTACAAGAAAATTCTAAAAAACGTTGGGCTAATGTTGCTCGTATTGCCTTAGGTCAAAGTAAAATGGTTAGACGTCCAATTTCTGGATTTTTACACTTTATTGTGTACATTGGTTTTATTGTAATCAATATTGAAGTCTTAGAGATTGTGATTGATGGACTTTTTGGTACACACCGTATATTTGCTTCAATAGGTTCTGTGTATGGAATACTGATAGGTACATTTGAAATCTTGGCACTCATGGTCTTTGTAGCTGTTATGGTATTTTGGTTAAGAAGAAATATTATTCGCTTAAGGCGATTTATGAGCTCTGAAATGAAAGGTTGGCCTAAGCAAGATGCAAATCTTATAATATACTTTGAATTATTGTTGATGGGGCTGTTTATAACTATGAACGCTGCGGATGTTGAATTTCAGGCAATGAATTCAGGAAATATTATTAGTGGATCCGTAGCACCCCTCCTTGAAGGATTACCTTTACATATTATTGAACGTACAGCATGGTGGTTACATATTATTGGGATTTTAATTTTTCTTAATTATCTTTATTATTCAAAACATCTACACATATTATTGGCTTTTCCAAATACATATTTTGAAAGCTTAAAACCTTTAGGATTATTAAAAAACCTCCAATCTGTAACCAATGAAGTTAAACTAATGATGGATCCTGATGCTGATCCATTTGCAACTGAGAATAATGGAGATGAAACACTTAAAAAATTTGGAGCTACTGACGTATTTGATTTAAATAGAATACAATTATTAAACGCTTATACTTGTACTGAATGTGGTAGATGCACTGATGAATGCCCTGCAAATCTGACAGGGAAGAAGTTGTCACCTCGTAAAATAATGATGGATACACGTGATAGGCTGGAAGCAGTTGGTAAAAATATTGATATTAATAATGGAAATTATAAACCAGATGGTAAACAACTTGTTGGAGATTATGTTTCTAGCGAAGAGATTTGGGCCTGTACTAGCTGTAATGCTTGTGTCGAAGCCTGTCCTGTAAGTATAAATCCTTTGTCTATAATTTTGGATATGCGCCGCTTTCTTGTTATGGAGCAGAGTGCTGCTCCATCTGAGCTAAATAATATGATGACCAACATTGAAAATAATGGAGCACCTTGGCCTTACAACCAAATGGATAGATTAAATTGGAATAACGAATAAATTACAAAATGAAAAGAGAAGAAGTAGACGAATTATTGCATCAAAAAGTTGAAGAAGGTGAACTTATAAGTCCTGTGTTACCTGAGGGAGTCAAAAACTACTTAATAGATATTGATGGAACAATCACTGAAGATGTCCCAAATGAGGAGCCAGAGCGAATGGTAACATGCGCTCCTTATGAAGATGCAAAAGAGACATGCAATAAATGGTTTGAAGACGGCCATATGATTTGTTTTTTTACTTCCAGAACAGAAAAGCATAGACTTGTCACTGAAAATTGGTTAAAAAAATATGGATTCAAATATCATACTTTGTTAATGGGTAAACCAAGAGGCGGTAATTATCATTGGATTGATAACCATTTAGTCAAGGCCACACGATATAGAGGTAAATTCACAGATTTGGTAGAAAAAGAAGTTACTATCCAAGTGTTTGACGATGGTAAAAATGTATGAGTATTAAATAATTAAATGAAAGAATCATTAAAGGTACCGACCATTGCTGAATTACATGCCCAAGGAGTTTATCCAGAAGTTTTGTTTTGGGTAGGTTGTGCTGGAAGTTTTGACGAAAGAGCTAAGAAAATTACCAAGGCTTTTGTTAAAATTTTGATTAGTTCCGACGTTTCTTTTGCAGTTTTAGGAACAGAGGAGAGTTGTACTGGAGACCCTGCCAAACGCGCAGGCAATGAGTTTTTATTTCAAATGCAGGCAATTAGTAATATTGATTTAATGAATAGGTACAAAGTGAAAAAAATAGTAACTGCCTGTCCCCATTGCTTTAATACTATTAAGAATGAATACCCATCTTTAGATGGTCACTATGAAGTAATTCATCACACTCAGTTTTTGAAAGGTCTGTTAGACTCCGGAAGACTCACTGTTGAAGGTGGTAAATTTAAAGGAAAACGTATTACCTTTCATGATCCTTGTTATTTAGGACGCGCTAATAATATTTATGAGGCTCCTAGAGACCTAATCAAGAAATTAGAAGTAGAGCTTGTCGAAATGAAAAAGTCCCGAAAAAATGGTTTATGCTGTGGTGCAGGTGGTGCTCAAATGTTTAAAGATGCAGAACCTGGTAATAAAGAAATTAATATTAAACGTACTGAAGAGGCCATTGAGCTTAGTCCTGATTTTATTGCATCTGGATGTCCTTTTTGTAAAACTATGATGACAGATGGTATTAAAAATAAATCGGTTGGAAAAGTTGAGGTTAAAGACATAGCAGAACTAATTGCTGAAGCCAAAGATTTATAGGTTATGAGTATTGATTTTCATACACTTCCTGACAATTCTCGTATTTGGATTTATCAGGCTGCGCGTTCATTTACCCCTGAAGAAATCAGATCTATTTCTAAAGAAATACAAGAATTTTTAGAAAACTGGAAAGCACACGGTGTTAGTTTAAAGGCCGCATTTGAAATAAAATACAAACGGTTTATAATTATTGGATTAGATCAAAGCCATCAAATTGCAACAGGATGTTCTATAGATTCATCTGTAACCTTTATTAAAAAACTTGAAACAAAATACAAAGTGAATCTTTTGGATAAATTAAATGTTTCATATAAACAAGGAGATTTTATTGCTTATAAATCACTTAAAGATTTTATTAAAATGGCAAAAGACAAAGCTGTCACAAAAAACACAATTGTTTTTAATAATTTGGTCCAAACAAAAGCAGAATTTTTAGACCAATGGGAAGTTACCGCATCACAAAGTTGGCATAAACGATTTTTTTAGCAGGAAAACTAAAAAGATTATCCAAAAGATTTTTTTTATATTATAGTGCTGTAATTTGCTGTTGTACTTTAATGGTTATAAAAAACTTATTTATGCGTTTTATTATTTCCCTTTTTTTTGGTTTTAATTTTTATTTAATTGCTGCTCAATCAACTTTGGCTACAAGAGATTCATTAGTTCAAAACCGTTGGGTTGACAGTGTATATAATTCATTAAGTACGAAGCAAAAAATAGGCCAGCTTTTTATGATTCAAGTTTTTTCCGAAGAGAAAAATATTAACAGATCTGAACTAATAAATATGATCAAAGATCATCAAGTTGGTGGTGTTATTTTCTCAAAAGGAGGTCCTGTTCGCCAGGCAAATTTAAACAATGAGCTTCAAAGTGTTTCTAAACTTCCTTTAATGATAGCAATGGATGCTGAATGGGGGCTGAACATGCGTTTAGATTCTACATATGCTTTTCCTTGGAATATGACATTAGGAGCCATAACTGATTTAAATTTGATTCAAAGAACAGGTCAAAGAATTGGTGAACATTGCAAGCGATTGGGAGTTCATTTGAATTTTGCTCCTGTAGTAGATATTAACACTAATCCTAAAAATCCCATTATTGGAAATCGTTCTTTTGGTGAGGATAAACAAAATGTTACTGATAAGGCTTTAGCCTTTATGCAAGGCCTTCAAAGTACTGGTATATTGGCTAGTGCAAAACACTTTCCTGGTCATGGCGATACTGATAAGGATTCCCATAAAACATTACCCACTGTTAACTTTAGTAAAAAGCGAATTCAAAATATTGAAACATACCCTTATAAAAAGCTTATTGAAAATGGATTATCAAGTATAATGGTAGCTCATTTAAATGTTCCAGCATTAGAGCCAAAAGAACAATATCCCTCTTCATTATCTGACAAAATTGTTAGAAAGTTTTTAAAATTAAAGCTTAATTTTAAGGGTTTGATATTTACTGATGCATTGGATATGAAAGGGGTTTCTAATTTTATAACTCCTGGTGCAATTGACTTACAAGCTTTTAAGGCAGGAAATGATATTCTATTAATGTCTGAGGATGTTTCAAAAGGTATAAATGAGATAAAAGTTGCGTATGATTCGGGGGAGATTTCAGAAGAGCGATTATCTCACTCAGTTAAAAAGATTTTAAAAGCCAAATATAAAGTAGGACTTCATAATTATCAACCTGTGCCAATTGAAAATCTAATTGAAGATTTGAGCTGTCCAATTGATAATATGTTGTATGAAAGCTTGATGCAAAATGCCCAAACTCTAATCAAAAATGATAAATCAATAGTCCCTATTAAAGATTTACATTTACAGAAAATTGCTTATCTCCACATGGGGGAAGTTTCGGGTGATGTTTTTTTAAAAACATTACAAAAATATAAAAATGTTGAGAAAGTTAAAAGTACAAGCCTTGAGCAAACTGTTACTGCTTTAAGTTCATTTAGCTCAGTGATTATAGGGTTGCATAAATCTAATTCAACACCATGGAGAGATTATAAATTTACAAATAAAGAATTGGTTTGGCTAAAAGAAATTTCCCGAAATAATAAGGTAATTTTAGTAGTTTTTGCTAAACCATACGCATTAAACTCATTAAAATCTTTTTCAAACATAGAAAGTATTTTAATAGCTTACCAAAATAGTGAAATTTCTCAACAAGTAGCGGCTCAAATCATTTTTGGTGCACTTCCATCTAAAGGAAAATTACCTGTAAGTATTTCTAACTCGTCTTTTAAAATAGGCCAGGGAATAAAAACTAAAGCATTGGGACGCTTATCTTATGGAACTCCAGAAAGTGTGGGGATGAATTCAAAACGACTTTTGAAATTAGATTCAATGGCACATGTGGCAATCGATAAGCAGATGACTCCAGGATTGCAACTTCTTGTAGCAAGAAGGGGCAAGGTGATTTTTAATAAAAGTTTTGGTTATCATACTTATGAGAAAAAGCAAAGAGTTTCTAATGGTGATTTATATGATGTTGCATCTTTAACTAAAATTTTAGTTACTCTTCCTTTGCTTATGGAGTTAGTAGACGATGGCGTAGTATCTTTAGACGATCGATTAAAAACTTTACTTCCAATCTTTGAAAAATCCAACAAAGGTCAAATTACACTCAAAGAAATGTTATCACATTTTGCACAACTTAGTCCATGGATTCCATTTTACACCTCTACTTTAGATACTATCACCAAAAAGCCAGATATAAATTTTTTTAAAAGCACAAAATCTAAAGATTTTCCAATTCAAATTTCTGATAATTTATTTCTTCGTGCCGATTTTAAAGATACCATCCAAAATAATATACTTAAATCTGAACTGTTAAAAAAAAGGGAATACCGATATAGTGATTTACCTTACTATATTTTAAAAGAATTTATTGAGAAGTACTATAAACTACCATTAAACGAATTGATTCAACAGAACTTTTATAAAACTATCGGAGCTCATACCTCAACATATCTCCCATTAGATTTTTTTGATAAAACTCAAATTATTCCCACAGAAGAAGATGATTATTTTCGATTTCAATCAATTCACGGATATGTGCACGATATGGGAGCTGCAATGCAAAATGGAGTTGGCGGCCACGCTGGATTATTTAGTACAGCCAATGATGTTGCAAAGATCATGCAAATGTATTTACAAAATGGAACCTACGGAGGTGAATACTACCTAAGTCCCCAAACAATTAATGATTTTAATACATGCTACTACTGCGATAATGAAAATAGAAGAGGAGTAGGATTTGATAAGCCTCAACTTAAGGAAGAAGGTCCAACTTGTGGCTGCTTATCTATGCAGAGTTTTGGTCATTCGGGTTTCACTGGCACCTATGCTTGGGCCGATCCTGAGGAAGAAATTATTTACGTATTTTTGTCAAACAGAACCTATCCTGATTCCAAAAACAATCTTTTGCTTCAGGAAAATATTCGTACTAAAATTCAGGGCTTCGTTCAAGAAGCTATCACAGATTAATATGAAAATAGGAATAGTATGTTATCCAACTTTTGGAGGTAGTGGTGTAGTCGCTACTGAACTTGGATTGGAGTTGTCTCGAAAAGGTCATGAAATACATTTTATTACTTACAGACAGCCAGTACGTCTTGAGCTAATAAGTGAAAATGTTCATTTTCATGAGGTAAACGTACCAGATTATCCATTATTTCATTATCAACCTTATGAATTGGCTCTTTCAAGTAAAATTGTAGATATGGTCAAAATGCATAGGATTGAGGTCCTTCATGTGCATTATGCTATTCCACACGCCTATGCAGGATATATGTCAAAAAAAATGTTGCAGCAACAAGGAATCGAATTACCTATTGTTACCACTTTACATGGTACTGACATAACACTAGTTGGTAGCCATCCTTTTTACAAAACGGCGGTAACTTTTAGTATTAATAATTCAGATGCTGTAACTTCTGTTTCTAAAAGTTTGAAGGAGTCCACACAAAAGTTGTTTAGTACTGAAAAGGATATTTTTGTTATCCCTAATTTTGTTGATTTAAATAAATATCAAAATATTGACAATTTGTGCCCACGCGGAATTTTGGCAAATGCTGATGAACGTGTGATTACACACATGAGTAACTTTAGGCCCATCAAACGAGTTGCTGATGTTATTCATATTTTTAACAATATTTTGAAAGAAATACCTTCAAAATTGATGATGATTGGAGAAGGGCCAGAACGTGAATCTGCAGAAAATCTTTGTTTAAAGCTTGGAATTCAAGATCGTGTAGTTTTTTTAGGAAATAGTAATGAGGTTAATAAAATTCTATGTTTTAGTGACTTATTTCTTTTGCCTTCTGAAACTGAAAGTTTTGGATTATCAGCCTTAGAAGCCATGGCTTCAGGAGTACCTGTTATTTCAAGTGACAGTGGTGGTTTACCAGAAGTTAATATCAATGGTTTATCTGGTTTTTTGAGTCCAGTAGGTGATCTAGAGAGTATGTCAAGAAATGCTCTTAATATTCTAAAAAACCCAGACACTCTTAAAATCTTTAAATCCTCAGCAAAATCAGTAGCTTCAAAATTTGATATACACCAAATTGTCTGTACATATGAATCTGTTTACAAAAGTGCTCTTGAAAATTGTATCTCAATTTAGTGGCTCCTAACGATTGTTTTATTAATTTTACATCTTAATTTTAATCAAAATGATTTTTAATTATGGCTGGAAATTCATTTGGAAGTGTTTTCAAATTAACAACCTTCGGGGAATCTCATGGTATTGCTATTGGTGGAGTAATTGATGGGTGTCCAGCCGGAGTTTCTATTAATTTTGATAGGATTCAAGAAGAAATGGACCGTAGAAAACCTGGACAGTCGAAGATTGTAACTCAACGTAAAGAATCGGATTCAGTTGAATTTTTATCCGGAATTTTTGAAGGTATGACCACGGGTATGCCTATTGGATTTATTATCAAAAATAATGATCAAAAATCAAATGATTATAGTCATATTAAGGACTTTTATCGTCCAAGTCACGCTGATTTTACCTACAATGAAAAGTATGGTAAACGAGACTACAGAGGTGGCGGTCGCAGCTCAGCTAGAGAAACCGCTTGTCGTGTTGTGGCTGGTTCAATTGCTAAACAGTTTTTAAGCACTATTTCTATTAAAGCTTATACATCATCCGTAGGAACTATTTCTCTAGGGAAAAATCATCACAATTTTGATTTGTCTAAGACTGAGAGTAACATTGTACGTTGTCCAGATTTAAATGTTGCCCAAAACATGATAAAAAAAATAAATGCAATACGTAAAAAGGGGGATACCATAGGAGGTACTGTTTCTTGCGTCATCAAAAATGTTCCTATTGGTCTTGGCGAGCCAGTCTATAAACGTTTGCATGCTCAATTGGGTATGTCAATGTTATCTATTAATGCAGTCAAAGGATTTGAGTATGGTTCTGGTTTTGAGGGTGTAAAAATGAAAGGTAGTGAACATAATGATGTTTTTAACCCCGATGGTTCAACTAAAACTAACTATTCGGGCGGTATTCAAGGAGGAATTAGTAATGGGATGGATATTTATTTTAATGTAGCTTTTAAACCTGTTGCCACTGTAATGCAAACCCAAGAAACTATTGATAAAAACGGTAATTCAGTAAAAATACAAGGTAAAGGACGGCATGACCCCTGTGTTGTTCCTCGTGCTGTTCCTATTGTAGAAGCTATGGCTGCACTTGTCTTAGCTGATTTTTATCTTCTTAACCGACTTTCAAAAATTTGATATTATGAAATCTTTGCCTTTACATTGGAAAATATTAATTGGCATGCTTTTGGGTATCTTTTTTGGCTTTATTATGCTTCAAATTGAAGGGGGTATTACTTTCATTACCGCTTGGATAAAACCCCTTGGAACTATTTTTGTAAAACTTCTTAAACTGATTGCAGTACCTTTGATTTTAGCTTCCCTTATAAAGGGTATATCAGATTTAAAGGATATTTCAAAATTTACCTCTATTGGTTTAAAAACCATTATTGTTTATGTTTTTACAACAATTGTAGCTATTTGCATTGGTTTAACGCTAGTCAATATTTTTAATCCTGGTGATGGAGTCTCAGACGCTACTATTGCAAAGTTAACCTCTACATACATCAACGATACTAGTGTACAAGGTAAAATTGCCGAGGCAAGCCGTCAGCAAAACAGTGGTCCGCTTGATTTTGTAGTAGATATGGTTCCTGAAAATGCTTTTTCAGCACTCAGTAACAACAAATTAATGTTACAAGTTATTTTTCTTTCTATTTTTTTAGGAATTTCTTTATTGTTAATTGGCGGGGAAAGATCCAAGCCATTAAAAGACATATTTGACTCACTAAATGTCGTAGTTTTAAAAATGGTTGATTTAATTATGCTGACAGCTCCTTATGCAGTTTTTGCGCTTCTTGCTAATGTTGTTGTTTCTTCCGGTCATCCTGATCTTTTGTATGCCCTTTTATTTTATGCATCTATTGTCATTGCAGGTTTGATTTTAATGGTGTGTTTTTATCTTATTATTATAACCTTTGTAATTAAAAAGAATCCTTTTTGGTTTTTAAAACAAATTAGTCCTGCACAATTGTTAGCCTTTTCTACCAGTAGCAGTGCTGCTACGCTTCCAGTGACAATGGAAAGAGTGGAAGAACACGTTGGAGTGGACAAAGAAGTCTCTAGTTTTGTATTGCCTGTTGGTGCTACTATAAATATGGATGGAACTAGTTTATATCAAGCCGTTGCAGCTGTTTTTATCGCACAGGCCCTCAATTTTGACCTAACATTTACTGATCAATTAATGATCGTTCTAACAGCTTTATTAGCTTCCATAGGAAGTGCGGCTGTTCCTGGAGCAGGGATGGTAATGTTAGTTATTGTTTTAGAATCTGTAGGGTTTCCTACAGATAAACTAGCTATTGGTTTAGCTTTGATTTTTGCAGTGGATCGACCACTTGACATGTGTAGAACGGTTATCAATGTTACTGGTGATGCTACTGTTTCCACATTTATTGCAAAAATCGAAGGTAAGCTTCATATATCAAATCCAAAAGACTTGAATAGTATTAATACCAAAAATAAAATCATTGAATCTTAAATATGCCAAAGATTTATACTTGCTCAGTCTAAAAATCTTGATTCCAAAGATTCTAATGGTCTCATGCATTTATCTTGTTTTCCAAACCATCTAAAGCGATTTTTCGCTACTATTCCGTAAATTCCATCCCTAATAAATTTAGGTACAATAAAACCTAATAGCATTATCTGATGCCAGCCACCTAAAATTTTACATAACTTGATTATGGCTGTACTTTTTTTTGAAAGGGATTTACCGTCGTAAAATAAAATACTTTCAATAGATTTTAGTTCACTGTCAGGTAAAAAAGTTTTTGCATAATTTCCTTGTAGTGAAGCGAATTTTAAAATTTCGTTATTGTCATATTTTATTAAATATCTTACACTTCTTTGGCACAAATTACAAACTCCATCAAAAAATACAATCATATTTATATCTTAGATTTTACAAATTCTAGGCGTTCCAAACTAACTTTAGTGGTAAACATGCCATAATTAACAGTAGCCTTTCCCTTTTCAATTTTATCTATACTTCCAATCGCTCGACCATCGTCCATTCGGACGGTTTCGCCTATTTTAAAATGATGCTTAGGTTTTGGAGGAACTATATTAGATTTTAATTTATTGGCTTTCTTTTGTTTCCGAATTTTAGCTATTTTTTGCTCAATCTCTTTTTGCAAACAATTTTCCTCAATTATTTTAATCTTTTTTTGTTTGTTAGAGAGTTTAGTCTTTTTTGAATTCTCAATTTGAATCAACTTAAATAGTTCGGCCATTAGCTCTCGCTTACGTTTATTTTCATAATAATTATCTGCCAAGGTCATAATTTTTCTTCCCAAATAAATAAGACGTTGATTACTATCATAAAGTTCTTGGAAACTTTGTAGTTTTTTTTGAGCTTTTTGATTTGTGTACTCTAGTTTTTCAACTTCTAATACTTTTTTTACTTCATTTTTTTTGAGTGCTCGTTCTGTTTTTTCTAGTTTCGAATATTCCTTTTGAAGACGTGAAATAGTTTTATCAAATCTAATTTTACCGCTCTCAATTTTCTTTTTTGAACGATTAATTAAATTATAAGGGATACCATTTTTTTGAGCGACTTCAAAAGTGAAAGAGCTTCCCGCCTGACCTAAAACAAGTTTAAAAATTGGTAATAGCGTCTTTTCATCAAACAACATATTTGCGTTTTTAATATGGGGTAGCTCATCAGCCAAAATCTTGAGGTTGCTGTAGTGGGTAGTGATAATCCCATAGGCTTCTCTTTCATAAAATACTTCAAGAAAGGTTTCTGCCAAGGCCCCGCCAAGTTCAGGATCACTACCAGTTCCAAATTCGTCGATTAAAAACAAGGTTTTTTTATTACATTTCTTAAGAAAATAGTTCATTTGCTTTAAGCGGTAGCTGTATGTGCTTAAATGGTTTTCTATAGATTGGTTGTCACCAATATCACTTAAAATATTGTCAAAAAAACACATTTTTGAACCTTCTTGAACAGGAACAAGCAAGCCGGATTGCAGCATTAATTGTAGAAGACCAACAGTCTTTAAGGTTATACTTTTTCCTCCTGCATTGGGTCCAGAAATAACAATGATTCGACTTTTAGGAGTCATTTTAATTGATTGAGGGTAGGTTTCCTTTCCTTCTTCATTATTAGCCAATAAAAGCAAGGGATGGTAGGCATTCTTTAAATTAAGGTTTTGTGTTTCACTGATTTCGGGTTTAATTCCATTAATGATATTTGCATATTTAGCTTTTGAGTACAAAACATCAATATGAGTTAAATAACCTTGATACTGCTCCAACAAAGGTTTAAATTCTCTAACAAATGCTGTGAGCTTTAACAAAATTCGTTTTATTTCTTCAGTTTCATCAAACTCAAGGTTATTAAGATCCCTTTGATGCTGATGGGTTACATCGGGTTCAATATAAACGATACTACCAGTTTTACTCGCTCCCATAATGCTTCCTTTTACTTTTCGGCGGTACATAGCCTTTACAGCTAAAACGCGACGATTTTCCATAACGGTTTCTCTTATATCGTCCAAGTAGTCGGCGCTATTGTATTGGCTCAAGGCTGAATTAAAACTGGTATTTATTTTGGTACGAACAGTTTGAATTGATTTACGAATTGTATATAAATTATCCGAGGCATCATTTCTAATTCCCCCGTATTTGTCAATTACAGTATTGATTTTTATAGACACTGACATATTTTTTTCAAGCTCCTCAGAGCGTTGATATAGCAGGGAGTAGTATTCTCTAAATTTTTTAAAAAAATTTAGAAGTGTATTGGTGGTTATAGAGATAACTGCAATTTTTCTGAACTGCTCTATTTCTAAAAAATTATTTTCAATACTTAGTAGTTTTAATTCTTCAGTAATATCATCAAAGCCGTGGTTAGGTATTCTATTTTCATTATCAAAGGATGACACAAACTCGTGTACCAGATTTAGAGTCTTTATACAGTCTTTTTTTAATGCGTAGGGGGTGAGTTTCTCAATTTCAGAGCGTCCAAGAGAAGTTATAGAAAACTCTGCAACTTGGGCTACAACAGCGTCAAATTCTAAATCATCAAGTATTTTTTGAGAAATTTTAACCATGTCTTTTTTAATCAAATACAAATTTAAGTATTAATGTTCAGAATATAATTTAAATTTGTGATGTTAGCATTTATTTATGACCATCAGTAACCACAATATGTTTAAGATCAATGAAGACTGGTGTTCAGTTTTTAATTCAGAATTTGAACAAACGTATTTTAAATCTTTATTGACTTTTATTAAACATGAATACAGTCAATATTCTTGTTGTCCCACAACAAATAAAATCTTTGCTGCATTTAATTTATGTAATTATGAAAATTTAAAAGTTGTAATTCTGGGTCAGGATCCTTATCATACTAAAGGACAAGCGAACGGATTAGCATTCTCTGTAAATTCAAATATTTGTATACCACCGTCTCTTAAAAACATATATAGAGAATTACAATCTGATTTGAAAATTCCACATCCTAACAACGGGGATCTTTCTGCTTGGGCATCTCAAGGAGTTTTATTATTAAATACTACTTTAACCGTTAGAGAGTCTATGCCTGGAAGTCATCAAAAAAATGGCTGGGAAGAATTTACAAACCATATCATTAAAACTATCTCAAATAATAATTCAAATTTAGTTTTTATGTTGTGGGGTACATTTGCACATAAAAAAGATAAATTGATTAATATTGATAAGCATTTAGTTTTAAAAAGTGGTCATCCCTCTCCTTTAAGTGCTAATCGAGGATATTGGTTTGGAAATCGTCATTTCAGTAAAGCTAATAATTATCTTAAATTAACTAATCAAAATACTATTAATTGGTAATAAAGAGTTTATTTTTTTTAATTTTATAAAATATTAGCTATGAAACGTTTTTACCTTATTTATTTGTTGATTTCTACTTTAATTGTACAGTCTCAAGCTAACCACTGGGAAAGTGTTGTTTTACCAGGCGATTTATGGCAATATTTAACTCCTACTTCTCAACCTAATACAAATTGGAATCAACTAGATTTCAATGCATCTAGTTGGAATACTGGAAACTCGGGTTTTGGCTATGGAGATGGAGATGATGCTACAGTAATTAACAATACAATTTCTGTTTATATTCGAACTACTTTTGAAATTTTTGATGTTTCTGAAATTGAATCTGTTTTATTGGATATTGATTATGATGATGGCTTTATAGCATATGTTAATGGACAAGAAGTCGCTAGAAATTTAATGACTGCAACAATTCCTGATTTTGATCAAACCAGTGATGGGTGGCATGAAGCTTTACTTCCACAAGGTTTTGTCCCAGAGCGTTTTTCTGTTAATCAAGAACTTTTAAGCGTTGGAACTAATATTATTGCTGTTCAGGTTCATAATCATGCTTTAGATTCTTCGGATTTAACTGCTTTACCTGTATTATCTTTAGGCATAAATAACTCTTCGAGCAACTATAGAACCCCTCCATCTTGGTTTGTTGAACCCTCAGTCCCTACTGAAATTGATTTTGAATCTTCAAATTTGCCAATTGTTGTAATTGAAACGATTAACGGACAAGAAATTCCTAACGATCCAAAGATTGATGCTACCATGAAAATTATATATAGAGAAAATGGTGAACGAAACTTTCTAACAGATGTTGATAATCCTAGTAATCTTGATTATGATGGTCCAATTAAAATTGAATATCGTGGTGCTACTTCTAGTTTTTTAGATAAAAAACAATATGCTTTTACGCCATACGACAGTGCTGGTGAAAAGGTAAATGTTAATTTATTAGAAATGCCCAAAGAAAATGATTGGATTTTAAATGGCTTAGCTTATGACCCCTCCTATGTAAGAGATTTTTTAAGTTACAAGCTGTCTAATTTAACATCTAATTATGCATCAAGAGGTCGTTATTGTGAGTTGGTTTTAAATGGAGATTTTCGTGGAATCTATATTTTGCAGGAAAAACTTAAAGCTGACGATAGTAGAATCGATATTAAAAAAATCAAAGAAGATGATTTAACTCTCCCCAAATTAACTGGCGGTTACATTACAAAAACTGATAAGATTGAAGGTGAAGATGTTGTAGCCTGGTCGATGGACAATTATGGTGGGTGGCAGAGTAATTTTGTTCACGAGCATCCAAAGTCTAGTACAGTTATGTCACAGCAACACGAATATATTAAGAATCAGTTTGAATCTCTTGGTGTTTTAATGGATGTTCCAAGTAATAGCTCTATAACTGAAGGTTACCCATCTGTAATTGATTTACCTTCTTTCATAGATTTTATGTTAATTAATGAGCTTGCCTCAAATGTTGATGCATATGAGTTCAGTACTTTTTTCCATAAAGATAGAAATGGAAAACTTAGAGCTGGACCAATTTGGGATTTTAATCTATCATTTGGAAATGATTTGTTTAATTGGGGCTATGACCGAAGCCATACTGACGTATGGCAATTTTTTGATGGTAATATGGGTCCTAAGTTTTGGAAAGATTTATTTGATGATCCAATATTTAATTGTTATTTAACAAAACGATGGCAAGAACTAACTTCAACAGGCATGCCATTTGATATAGATGTAATATTTACAATCCTTGATTCCACTGAATTACTAATTTCTGAAGCTGCAACTCGTCAGGAAATAATCTCTGGTACTTCAATAGGTGAGTTTCAACAACAGTTTTTAAATATGAAAGATTTTATATCTGAGAGAATTGAATGGATTTCTAATCAATTGACAGATACTAGCTTATGTAATGATGTAATCACACCATCACTGGTTATTTCTAAAATAAACTACCATCCCCTTGTAGATGCTGAACTAGACTCAAGTGATTTTGAATTTTTAGAAATCACCAACAACAGCAACACAACTATTGATCTAACTGGCATTTATTTTGGCGGCCTAGGGCTTACCTATCAATTTCCAGATGGCGCATCAATTTCTGGGCAACAGCCAATATTTCTAGCCAATGAAATAGATTCTTTTACGCAGAGCTATGGCTTTGAACCCTTTGGTGAATTTTCTAGAAGTTTATCTAACGATGGAGAAGATTTGACTCTAAGAGACGCCTATGGTAATATCATTGATCAAGTTACTTATAATGATGATTTGCCATGGCCTGAACAAGCCGACGGGCAAGGGTCTTTTCTAAAACTTGTCAGTTTAGATTTAGACAATAGCTTAGCCAGTAGTTGGGTTGCAGTTGATGATGTTAGTCAAAACTTAACAATTTCACAACATAATTTAGATTCTTTTGTATCAATTTTTCCAAATCCGGTGTCTAGTATTTTAAGAATAAATACTAGCTTAAGTAGAATTGTTGGTGTTAAGTTATTTAGCATTAACGGTAAATTATTTAAAAATTTACAATTTAATAGTAATCAAATTAGGATAGATTTAAATGCTTTTGAAAACGGTATTTATTTATTAGAAATTCAAACTGAAAATACAGTATTAACAAAGAAGATTATAAAAAAATAGGTCATTGATCAATAATAAATAATTTGTCCCATAATCCCATTAATGGGTATTGTTTTTATCACTCTATTAGCTTATTCAAGGTGTATTGAATGAGTTCATCAATTGTTTTTTTGGGTGAGTTACTAAAAGTGCCATTTGATCTGTTAGCTAGAATAGCGTTAATTGAACATGCTTGGTGTCCTAATAATTTTGAGAGCCCAAAAATGGCAGAGGTTTCCATATCAAAATTGGTAATTTTCGATCCTTCAAATGTAAAATTTTGGAGATTTTTTAGGAATTTAGAATCGTTGGGTGTTAAACGTAATTTCCGTCCTTGAGGGGCGTAAAAACCAGCGCATGTAGCGGTAATTCCCTTTAAAATATTATTACTAATTAATTGATTTTCGATTGATTTATCACTTTCTACTAAAATAGGTTGTGCACGTTTATTTCCCCAATTACTTTGTTTAATAAAAGCCTGCTCAAAAGCTTTGTTTTGGGTGCTATGAATTTTATAAGCCTGCAACATACCGTTCAAATCAAAGCCATGGGTACTCAATAAAAAAGAATCCACAGGTATTTCAGTTTGTAAGGCTCCTGAAGTCCCAATGCGAACAATTCTAAGCGAAGTCAGTTCGGACTTCACTTGCCGAGATTTAAAATCAATATTAACCAGCGCGTCCAACTCGTTTAATACTATATCTATATTATCTGCTCCAATCCCAGTGGAAATCACGGTAACGCGTTGGTTTCTCAAAGTGCCAGTGTGTGTTTTAAACTCTCTTTTATGTTGTTTAAAATCAACTGTATCAAAATTGGCAGAAACTTGATCAACTCGGTCTGGATCGCCCACTGTGATGACCGTGGACGCTAAATCACCAGGTTTAAGATGTAAGTGGTAAACGCTGCCATCGGAATTTAAAATTAGTTCAGAATCTTTGATACTCATAATGTCTCTGCTAACCTCCAACACGTTTGACATTAAACCCCATTTCTTGGAGTAAAATCATAATTTGATCTCTATAGTTGCCTTGAATGATAATAGCTTCGTTTTTATAGCTACCGCCAACACTAAAGTTCTTTTTTAGCTTTGAAGTCAGTTTTTTAAAATCGGCGTCTGCACCTGTATATCCTTCTAAAATTGTAATTGGCTTTCCCTTGCGTTTTTCATATTTACAAATCAGAGGCGCATCTTGTAGCCAAAAGTCAGGCTTGGATGTTTTGAGTTGATGATCCAATTCTTTATGTTCTGGAAATAAGTCTTTAAGTTGATTTCTTAAATCCATTATTTTTTGGTTAAACCTAGTTCTTTCAGACGTTCATTAAGAAACTCACCTGCTGTAATGTCTTCAAACTGTTTGGGGTTTTCCAAATCTACACAACTTTTTAAAACGTCTAATTTCATGGCGCTGATCGGATGCATAAAAAACGGAACCGAATAGCGCGATTTACTCCAATCTTTTTTTGGAGGATTTTTCACTCTGTGGATGGTTGATTTTAATTTATTGTTTGTGTGGCGCGATAACATATCTCCAACATTAATCATAAGTTCGTCTGCTTCAGCGACGGCATCAATCCAATCGCCATGGTGATTTTGTACTTGAAGTCCACGTCCATGTGCTCCCATCAAAAGGGTTATCAAGTTGATATCTCCATGTGCTGCCGCGCGTTCTGCCTTTTTAGGTGCATGAGTAATGGGGGGGTAGTGTATTGGTCTTAAAATACTGTTGCCGTTGTGAATAAAAGCATCAAAATAAGTTTCTTCTAAATCTAAATACAAGGCCAATGCACGCAAAACATATCGCGCTGTTTTTTCTAACATTCTGTAGGTTTCTTTTCCAACGGCATTAAAATTCTTGAGTTCTTTAACTTCAACATTGGGGTGGTATTCTTTTTCCAATTCAGGATCGTTCTCTACAAATTGTCCAAAATGCCAAAATTCCTTTAAATCTCCTTCTTTACGACCTTTAGCACTTTCCTTTCCAAAAGATACATAACCACGCTGGCCACCAATGCCAGGGATTTCATATTGTCGTTTAATAGCTACCGGTAGATCAAAAAAAGCTTTAATCTCGGAATAAAGAGACCTCACAAGTGCTTCTTCAAGAAAGTGTCCTTTAAGCGCTACAAAACCAATGGATTCGTATGCATCGCCAATTTCTGACACAAATTTTTGTTTTAAAGTTTCGTTTTCAGATAAAAAATCGTTTAGATCTACACTTGGAATTTTTTTCATAATATAAAAATACACTACAAATATATAAAATCAATTACTTATACAATAACACTTAAAAATAGAGTCTTAATTTCGCTTTTATTTGTTAAATTTGAGACATACATCATAATTTATTTATTGAAATCTCTATTTTCATATCCATCATTTAAAGTTTCAAAAAAGCAACAAGAGTTACTTTATTTCAACATGTTGAAATCCCGAATGATTGAAGAAAAAATGCTTATACTACTGCGTCAAGGAAAAATATCCAAGTGGTTTTCTGGCATTGGTCAAGAAGCTGTCTCTGTTGGTGTAACCTCAGCTCTTCATAAGGACGAATATATAATGCCTATGCATCGCAATTTGGGGGTTTTTACAACAAGAGAAATTCCTTTGCACCGATTGTTTGCTCAATGGCAAGGTAAGGCTAGCGGCTTTACAAAAGGGAGAGATCGTTCTTTTCATTTTGGTACTCAAACTTATAAAATTATTGGGATGATTTCACACCTTGGTCCTCAATTAGGTGTAGCTGATGGTATTGCATTATCTCATATTTTAAAAAAAGAAGCTAAACTCACCGCCGTATTTTCTGGGGAAGGGGGGACCAGTGAGGGTGATTTTCATGAAGCTTTAAATGTAGCTTCTGTTTGGAATTTACCAGTATTGTTTTGTATTGAAAATAATGGATATGGGCTTTCTACACCTACTTCTGAGCAGTACAATTGTGAACACATTGCCGATCGGGGTAAAGGCTATGGGATTGAGTCACACATAATTGAAGGGAATAATATCTTGGAAGTTTACTCTAAAGTGAATAGAATCGCTAAAAGTGTTCGTAAAAATCCACGACCCGTCCTTTTAGAATTTAAAACCTTCAGAATGCGTGGTCACGAAGAAGCTAGTGGTACAAAATACGTTCCTGATGAATTGATGCAAAAATGGGAGGCCAAAGATCCGATTGCTAATTTTGAAGCATATTTAATTAAATCTGCAATACTTAGTTTAGAAAAAATCAATCACATGCGTTCTGAAATTTCTAATGAAGTCCAAATGGGGCTGCAATTAGCCTTTGAAGAGGCGACAGTGAATGCTGATTTAGAAATTGAACTAAAAGATGTTTATAAAACGTTTAATTTTCAAGAAACCATTCCAAATATTGAGACTATCGAACAACGTTTTGTTGATGCGATTTCTGATGGTCTAAAACAATCCATGGAAATGTATCAAGATTTGGTATTGATGGGGCAAGATATCGCTGAATATGGTGGTGTTTTTAAAATTACCGAAGGTTTTGTGGAATTATTTGGTAAAGATCGTGTACGAAATACACCAATTTGTGAGTCTGCCATTATCGAAACAGCAATGGGGCTCTCTATTGCGGGGCTAAAATCTGTAGTTGAATTGCAATTCGCTGATTTTATAAGTTCTGGATTCAATCCTGTGGTTAATTATTTAGCAAAATCACATTACCGTTGGGGTCAAGAAGCTAATGTAGTTTTGAGAATGCCTTGCGGAGCAGGTGTTGGTGCTGGCCCTTTTCATTCTCAAACAAATGAAGCTTGGTTTACAAAAACCCCTGGCTTAAAAGTGGTCTATCCAGCATTTCCTTACGATGCTAAGGGTTTGTTAACCGCTGCTATTGAGGATCCGAACCCAGTCTTGTATTTTGAGCACAAGGCGCTTTACAGAAGTATACGTCAAGAGGTACCTACAAATTATTACACCCTTCCAATAGGTAAAGCATCTCTTTTGAAAGAAGGTAATGGAGTCACTATTGTTGCCTATGGTGCCGCTGTACATTGGGCTTTAGAAACCTTAGAAAGAAACCCATTCATAAAAGCTGATTTAATTGACTTACGATCTTTAAAGCCATTGGACTATAACTGTATTTTAAAATCTGTCAAAAAAACCAACCGCGTTGTTATTTTACAAGAAGATTCTTTGTTTGGAGGTATTGCTAGCGATATCTCAGCCTATATAATGGAAAATGCATTTGAATTTATTGATGCTCCCGTCCAGCGTGTTGGTAGTTTAGACACCCCGGTACCATTTGCAAATTCGCTGGAACAGCAGTATCTTGCAAAGCGCAATTTTGAGACGGTTCTCAAAGTACTTTTAAATTACTAAATGGAGTATTTAAATCTTTTTTTTGATGCTTTTATTGGCACCCTAAACTGGACTTGGCGATCTATAACATTTGATGTTCCATGGAATCGAAATTATTTTTGGGGGCTAATTTTAATCTCTTTATTTGTTTTTGCCTTAGAACTTGTATTTCCGTGGCGGAAAGACCAAAAATCCATTCGTAAAGATTTTTGGTTAGACGGTTTTTATATGTTTTTTAATTTCTTTGTTTTCAGTCTCATTATTACTGGTTTTTATAAATGTATCTCAAAATTTTCAAATGAAGTTTTAAATTTAAAAGCAAATAGTTTGGCTGTTTTAGACTTGTCTAATTTAAGTCCTGTTCTACAGTTGCTTATATTTTTTATAGTCCTCGACTTTGTGCAGTGGTATACACACACCCTTATGCACCGATTTGAATTCTTATGGCGTTTTCACAAAGTACACCACTCTGTAAAGGAAATGGGTTTTTCTGCCCACTTGCGTTACCACTGGATGGAAAACGTTTTTTACAAACCTTTTAAAGTTTTGGCGCTGATGTTATTGGGGGGCTTTGAACCTGAACAAGCCTATATCATTCACTTTTTTGCTATAACAATTGGGCATCTCAATCATGCCAACCTAAAATTGAATTACGGTCCTTTTCGTTATGTATTTAATAACCCTGTAATGCATTTGTACCACCATGCTTATGCGCTTCCTAAGCGCTTCAAAAAAGGAGTTAATTTTGCAATTAGCTTGAGTATATGGGATTATCTTTTTAAAACTAGTTATGTTCCCGAAGGAGATAAAAACATCATGCTAGGATATGAGGACGATCACAAAATGCCTAATTCATTTTGGGGCCAACTTCGTTACGGATTTCGCTCAAAAGATTAAATAATTACAGTGCTTTATTGACAATATTGAGAACTTCAGATTCAAAACTCCTCGCCTCATCTGCC
>TARA_B100001057_G_scaffold486184_1_pt1 | contig 48018 bp, 47 predicted proteins | sample TARA_B100001057 | Tara Oceans TARA_B100001057 (sample SAMEA2621839) | marine metagenome | biome: marine biome (ENVO:00000447); feature: surface water layer (ENVO:00002042); material: "saline water (ENVO:00002010), including plankton (ENVO:xxxxxxxx)" | depth 5 m | reverse complement strand
ATTGTTCCATCCCCAATTGTTCCATCCCCAATTGTTCCATCCCCAATACATTCCATAGTTGGGTCTAGTTTGTATATTAATTACGATATTCGAGTCAATATTTTCTCCCCAACCTGCATTATTTGATTCGGAATTATTATTTGAATCATAGCTACTATTGTAATTATCGACTTCGGTAAAAACTCCATCATTTGAATCAGTGTATTCGTTAACTTTTCCTTTAAAGTAATCATTGTAATAACTATTTCCTTGTTCTTTTACTGAGTTTTCACTCTCATTACTTGAATTGTAAACTTCATTTTCAGAATAACCATAAATACCATCTTCATACATGCCAACGTACTGATACGAACCACATGAAATCAATAAGTAGGAAGGAATTAAAATAGTTAATGCCTTATATAATTTTTTAGAAAAGTTGATTAAATTCATATCGGTTTAAATTAAATTGTTGAACACTTTAAAAATACTTAGTTTTGTAATGTATATATTTTTATTTAATATGCTCAATAGTTATGCCAAAATACAACAATATGGCTAAAAATCTTACAAAACGATCAGAGGATTATTCAAAATGGTACAATGAATTAGTCGTCAAAGCTGATTTAGCTGAAAACTCTGCAGTCCGCGGTTGTATGATAATCAAACCTTATGGTTATGCAATTTGGGAAAAGATGCAATCAGAGTTAGATAGAATGTTTAAATCAACAGGCCACCAAAATGCTTACTTCCCACTTTTTGTCCCTAAAAGCCTTTTTGAGGCAGAGGAAAAAAATGCTGAAGGTTTTGCTAAGGAATGTGCCGTTGTAACACATTACAGGTTAGAAAATGATCCAAATAGTCCTGGTAAACTGCGGGTTGATCCAAAATCAAAATTAGAAGAAGAGCTTGTTGTAAGGCCAACTAGTGAAGCTGTTATATGGAATGCATTTAAAGGGTGGATTCAATCTTACCGGGATTTACCAATTCTTATAAATCAATGGGCTAATGTGGTTCGTTGGGAAATGCGAACAAGACTTTTTTTGAGGACAGCTGAGTTTTTATGGCAAGAAGGACATACAGCACATGCTACTAAAGAAGAAGCATTGAAAGAAGCAATTCAAATGAATCAAGTTTACGCTGATTTTGTTGAAAAATTTATGGCTATACCTGTTGTACAAGGCATCAAAACTGAGAGTGAACGTTTTGCTGGTGCTGAAGAAACTTATTGCATTGAAGCTTTGATGCAAGACGGGAAAGCTCTACAAGCAGGAACTTCTCATTTCCTAGGTCAAAATTTCGCTAAAGCTTTTGATGTTAAGTTTATGACTAAAAAAGGAACTCAAGATCATGTTTGGGCTACTTCGTGGGGTGTTTCAACAAGACTGATGGGGGCTCTAGTTATGACACATAGTGATGACCAAGGCTTAGTTCTACCCCCAAATTTAGCACCATATCAAGTTGTAATAGTTCCGATTTATAAAAGTCAAGAACAACTAATTTCAATTTCAAAGGCAGCAAATAAAATTTTGGAGCTTTTGAAATCGAAAAATATAACTGTCAAATTTGATAACCGAACCACTCAGCGCCCAGGCGCTAAATTTGCTCAACATGAACTTCAAGGTGTACCTCTAAGGATTGCTATTGGACCAAATGATTTGAAAAATAATACTGTTGAACTAGCAAGGCGTGATAATCTTACAAAAGAAGTAGTTCCTATTGACGAATTAGATTTAAAAATACAAAGTTTACTTTTTCAAATTCAAAATTCATTATATGAAAAGGCTTTAATTTTTAGAGATAAGCATATAACTGAAGTAAGCGATTTTGAAGATTTTAAAACGACACTAGAAACCAAGGGTGGATTTATTTCTGCTCATTGGGATGGAACTTCTGCAACAGAAGAAAAAATCAAGAAAATAACAAAAGCTACAATTAGATGTATTCCAATAGGCCATAAAGTCAAACAAGGGAATTGTGTTTATTCTGGGGCTCCTTCAAAATTCAGAGTTTTATTTGCTAAAGCTTATTAATTGAAAAAAATCCTTTAAAAAAACAATATCGATTCTTGTGGCATTTAAAAATAGTTGTATTTTTGCAACCGCAACAAAATTATTGTAGCTGTTTTGTATTTTATAATTCAAAACAAAACGGCCCGTTCGTCTATCGGCTAGGACGCCAGGTTTTCATCCTGGTAAGAGGGGTTCGATTCCCCTACGGGCTACAGAAATTTAACTAAAAAAATATTATGGCGAACCATAAGTCAGCATTAAAAAGAATTAGGAGTAATAACGCAAAGCGCATACAAAACAAGTATCAGCACAAAACTACTCGTAACGCAATAAAAAGTTTACGTGATTTGAAAAATAAGAAAAAAGCAGAGAAAGCTTTTTCTTTAGTATCTTCAATGATTGATAAATTAGCAAAGCGAAACATTATTCATGATAATAAAGCTGCTAACTTAAAGTCTAAACTTTCCAAGCATATAGCTAATTTATAGTCTAGATAAGCATATTAAAAAAAAAGCCTTTACTATAATAAAGGCTTTTTTTAATTTCCCATTTAACCATTCATAGAAATTAAAAACTCTTCATTATTTTTCGTTTGTTTGAAACGGTCATTAATGAATTCCATTGCTTCAACAGGATTCATGTCAGCTAAGTATTTTCTCATAACCCACATACGTTGAATAGTTTTTTCATCTAGTAATAAGTCGTCCCTTCTGGTACTGGATGAAGTTAAGTCTATTGCAGGGAAAATACGGCGATTCGATATTTTACGGTCTAACTGGAGTTCCATATTTCCGGTTCCTTTGAATTCTTCAAATATGACTTCATCCATTTTAGATCCAGTTTCAGTAAGAGCTGTTGCTATTATGGAAAGTGAACCCCCATTTTCAATATTTCTCGCTGCTCCAAAAAATCTTTTTGGTTTGTGAAGCGCATTAGCATCAACACCACCACTTAAAATTTTTCCTGATGCAGGTTGAACAGTATTGTACGCCCGGGCTAATCGAGTAATTGAGTCCAAAAGAATAACAACATCATACCCACATTCAACCAATCTCTTAGCTTTCTCTAATACTATATTTGCGATCTTCACATGTTCATGTGCTTCTTTATCAAAAGTAGAAGCAATAACCTCACCTCTAACATTTCTTTGCATATCAGTTACTTCTTCTGGGCGTTCATCAATTAATAAAATCATTTGATAAACCTCTGGGTGATTTGCTGCAATTGCATTTGCTACATCCTTAAGAAGCATTGTTTTTCCTGTTTTGGGCTGTGAAACAATCATTCCTCGCTGTCCTTTTCCAATTGGAGAAAATAAATCCATTATTCTAGTAGATATAGTATTTTGTTTTTCAGCAATATTAAATTTTTGCTTTGGAAAAAGAGGAGTTAAATGTTCAAAAGCAACTCGATCTCTGACTACTTGAGGATCCAAACCGTTGATTTTACTAACTTTTATTAGAGGGAAATATTTTTCGCCCTCTTTTGGTGGACGCACATGCCCAAGGACTGTGTCACCATTTTTTAATCCAAATAAACGAATTTGAGATTGAGAAACATAAATGTCATCAGGTGACGAAAGATAATTATAATCAGAAGACCTTAAAAATCCGTATCCATCTGACATTACGTCTAAAACACCCTCACTTTCAATAATTGCATCAAATTCAAAATCTGGTTCCTTGTAACGATTTCTATTATCTTTATTTCCGTTGTGGTCTCTCTTATGTTGGTTATTTTTGTGATGATTTTGCTTTTTATGTTGTTTTGGTCTGTTTATATTCTCTCTAGCTTGATTTTTATCTTTTTCGAAGGCATCGTTTTTTGGATTTACTTTATTTTTTGAATCTAATGAACTATTTTTTTCATTTGTAGTATTGGTTGGTACTGGTTTTTTGGTGCGGTTTTGTTCAGATATTTTATTTTCTCCAACTATTCCTTTTTGGTTTTTATCAGGGTTATCTGCTTGAAAATCTAAAATTTGGTAAATCAAATCTAATTTTTTTAAACTGCTGAATCTTGGAATTTTTAATTCTTTGGCAATTTCTTGTAGCTCAGGAAGTTTTTTTTCTTTTAGTTGTGTAATTTCAAACATTTTGAGTAATTGTTTTATTTAGTAGTTGTTTTAAGTTTGCTACAGCTACAGCTGTTTCAGTGGAATAGTCTAATTAAGAAGTTTTTATTAAGTGTTACTGAATTTCATGTAGGGTGAAGTAGTCCTAATAGCAATGCAATTATACAACTTTATTTTTAAACCTTTTGCACATGTAATAAAAAAGAAACTATTATTTTTACTAAATAAATAAATTTAATGCTTCTAAGGATACAATCATTGTACTTGCTACTAGCCGCTGTTTGCTCGGGGGGTTTATTCTTCTCAACTTTTTTGACGATTACAGGGGGTGTAACTGTTGGTATAATTGATTTCCCCGTTTTCATTGTGTTATTCTTATTTTCTGCCTTGCTTTCATTTATTTCTATTTTTCTTTACAGATCTAGACAGACTCAATTCGTTATGGGACGTCTAAATATCGTCTTAAACTTTATTTTACTAGGTTTGTTCACATTCCGATTATTTAATTTTTCCGCAGTGATTAACGGTTCTGGAAAAGGCTTTGGCCTATTACTTTCTGTTTTTTGTATAGTATTATTGGCTTTAGCTAATAAAGCCATAAAAAAAGATGAAGAACTAATAAAATCTGCAGATCGATTAAGATAAATTTAGCATGGCAGTTAAATCAGTTTAAATAAACCTTGAATTATAAGTTTCTAAATTTTTATTAATTACCTTTTAAATTCTATAACATCAAGATTATTAATATTACCTTTTGAAATTTCAAAACGAAGCATTGTTCTAACTTTGTGAAATCCATGTATTCCAATTGCACCAGGATTCATGTGCAATAAATTCAATTTTTTATCTTTCATCACTTTCAATATGTGAGAATGACCTGAAATAAATAAATCGGGAGAATCAACTTCAATCTTCTCAATAACTTTTTTTGAATATCTGTTAGGGTATCCACCAATATGAGTTATCCATACACTTAAACCCTCTATTAAAAATTTTTGATTTAAAGGAAATTCAAGTCTAGCTTTTTGATTATCAATATTTCCGTAAACAGCTCGAAGAGGTTTTAAATTTTTTAATGTGTCTGTGACTTTAAGATCTCCGATATCCCCGGCATGCCAAACTTCATCACAGTTATATACATGCTTTAAAATCTCATCCCCAATATATCCGTGAGTATCTGAAAGTAATAGAATTTTTTTCATTGAATATCGTAAATGTCAAAAGAGTATTTGCATCAATAGTATTATATTTGTTTAATAACAAAAGTATTAAAATAGCTTGAAATATTTCATTGACTTGTCTTATAATGGTTCCAAATACCACGGATGGCAAGTACAGCCCAATGCTGTAACAGTTCAATTTATATTAAACAAAGCACTTTCAATGATTTTGAAATCTCCTATTAATTGTATGGGTGCAGGTCGGACAGATACTGGAGTTCATGCTGCTAAAATGGTTGCCCACTTTGAGTCAAAATTAATTTTTGATATTGAAGAGGTTATATTCAAAATCAACGCTTTTCTTCCAAAAGATATTGTGGTAAATAAAATACAAAGGGTCCTCAATGATGCTCACGCAAGATTTGATGCAATAAGTAGAACTTATTTTTATAAAATCGCTACTACCAAGAACGTTTTCGAATATGATAAAAGCTATTTTTTTAATCGAGGCTTAGATATATCTCTTATGAATAGTGCTTGCCAAATTATGATGAAATATAAAGATTTTGAATGCTTTTCAAGAACTAAAACAGATGTCAAAACATTTATATGCAATATTGAAAGTGCAAAATGGGAACAAACTAAAAATTATTTGGGGTTTACAATTACATCCGATCGCTTTTTAAGGAATATGGTTCGGGCTATTGTTGGTACAATGTTGAATGTTGGGACTAATAAAATATCTTTGGATAATTTTCAGGAAATAATTCAATCTAAAGATCGTTCAAAAGCGGGCTTCTCAGCACCAGCAAAAGGTCTTTACTTGACCGAAATAAAATACCCAAAATCAATTTACTTAGATGAATAAAGTTAATAATATTGTTTTTGATGCGCCGCTTTTTCGTCGTCTTCTGAACTATACAAAATCTTATTATCCTATCTTCATTCTTGCACTAGTCACAGTTATTGGTTTAGCTTTATTTGGTGCTTTACGGCCAAAAGTTTTACAGATGGCTATGGATGAAAATATTGAACAAAAATTTCAGCCTGGATTTTTAAAGTATATTACTTGGATGTTTGGCTTACTTTTTTTGGAGGTTATTTGTAATCTTACCTTTATATACACAGCAAGTTGGTTAGGTCAATCAGTTGTAAGAGATATTAGAATTAAATTATTCAAGCATATCCTTGGATTCAAAATGAAATATTTTGATAATTCTTCTGTGGGAGTATTATTAACGAGAACGGTTACTGATATGGAAAGAATTGCTGACATTTTTGGGGAAGGTCTTTTTATGATTTTTAGTGATATACTTAAAATGTTGTTAGTAGGTAGTGTTATGTTTTACATGAACTGGCAATTAAGTTTTGTTGTTTTCTTTACTCTGCCTATTATTTTATTTGCTACAAAAATTTTTCAACAATATATGAAAAAAGCTTTTGAAGAAGTTAGGAATGAGATTTCAAATTTAAACTCTTTTGTTCAGGAGCGCTTAACTGGAATGAAAATTGTTCAATTGTTTGCAAGAGAAGATATTGAGTTTGAAAGATTTAAAACTATTAATGGTCGTCACAAACGAGGATGGATTAAAACAGTATGGTACAATTCGCTGTTTTTTCCAATAGCGGAATTATTGTCATCAATTACACTTGGTGTAATAATATGGTTGGGTGGCCTCAATACTATTTTTGAACAGACAGCATCAGTTGGAGATTTAGCAGCATTTATAATGATGGTCCCAATGATGTTCCGCCCATTACATCAAATTGCTAATAAATTCAATACTCTGCAAATGGGAATGGTAGCGGCCGATAGAGTGTTTAAAGTTTTAGACACAAAATCAAATATTTTAGATAACGGGGAGGACAAGCTTACAAACTTTAGTGGCGAAATTGAATTTAAAAATGTTCATTTTTCATATTTAGATAATAAACCTGTAATTAAGGGTATTTCTTTCAAAGTTAATCCCGGTGAAACAGTAGCTATAGTTGGTTCAACGGGTGCAGGTAAGTCTACCATAATTAATCTCATAAATCGCTTATATGATATTGATAAGGGGCAGATTTTATTTGACAAAATTGATATAAAATCTTTTACTCTTCAATCACTTCGTGGACAAGTTGCAGTAGTGTTACAGGAAGTATTTCTATTCGCAGACTCTATTTTAAATAATATTACTCTTGGCGATTCAACTATTTCTGAATCAGATGTAATTCAGGCTGCAAAACAAATTGGTATTCATGATTTTATAAAAGAACTTCCTGGAGGCTATTATTATAATGTTAAAGAGCGTGGAGTCATGTTGTCAGTTGGTCAGCGACAATTAATATCTTTTTTAAGAGCATATATAATGAACCCCAAGTTATTAATTTTAGACGAAGCTACTGCTTCTATTGATTCATATTCTGAAGATTTAGTTCAATTAGCAACCAAAAAAATAACAAAAGGTCGAACGTCAATTGTTATAGCTCATAGATTGGCTACTATTCAAAAAGCAGACTCTATTATAGTTTTAGATGATGGAAAAATTGTTGAAGTTGATACTCACAACAACTTACTAAAAAATAAAAAAGGTTTTTACAGTTTATTATATAAAGCACAATTTTTAAAACAAGATAGTTAAGCTAAGTCAACTTCTAATTTTTCAATTAATTCTTGAGTGTTATTGTATATAATAAATTTACTATTGTTAATGTAAGAAATTTGACCAGATTCTTCACTTACGACAATAGCTAGTGCATCTGTTTTTTCTGTAATTCCGATTGCAGCACGATGTCGAAGACCAAAGTGTGAGGGAATATCTTTTTGGTTACTAATTGGCAAAATAACCCTTGTTGCTTTAATAATATTATTTGAAATAATAATAGCACCGTCATGAAGCGGGCTGTTTTTAAAAAATATGCTTTCCAATATTGGCTGAGTTACCTCAATATTCATTTGGTCCCCGGTATCTATCAAAAAGTCTAAATTATTGCTTCGCTCTAAGATCATTAGAGCCCCTGTTTTAGTGCTGGCCATTTTCGTTGCTGATTTTACAATTGCAATAGCACTGGTATTATTTTTTCTGACAGAACTTTTCAAAAATTGAAATCGTTCTAAAAAGGCACTTTTCTTACTGAAATTAGTTGATCCAAGCATTAATAGAAATTTTCGAATTTCTGGTTGAAAAACCACTATAAGAGCGATGATTCCTACACTCATAAATCCACCAAGTATCGTTGTAAGCATTCGCATTTCAAGTGCATCAAAAAGAACAAAAAATAAATAAAAAATTACAATTCCAATAAAAATATTAATTGCTACTGTCCCCCGAATGAGCTTATAAATGTAGTAAAGTAGCAATGCTACTAAGATGATATCAATGATATCTAAAATACTAAAATCCAATAAGTCAGTAAAAATTTCCAAGTTTAATTATTTTCTTAAAGATACTAAATTAAACCAAATTTAGCTTTTGAAACTATTTGCTATACATGTTGAATAATTTAACACACTCCATTGCTTCTTTCACGTCATGGACTCTTAAAATATTAGTTCCATTAATCAATGCCACCATATTAAGTGCGGTAGTTCCGTTTAGAGCTTCTCCAGAAGTGCTTTCTAGAGTTTTATAAATCATTGATTTTCTAGAAATGCCTGAAAGAATTGGGTAGTTTAAATTTTTAAAAACTTTCAATTGATTTAATACTTTGTAGTTTTGTTCCAGGGTTTTAGAAAAACCAAATCCAAGATCTAAAATCAAGTCTTCTATGCCGTGTTTATTCGCTCTATTTATTCGCTCAGAAAAATATAGATATATATCATTTATAAGATTTTCATATTCTGTATGTTTTTGCATATTTTGGGGATTACCTTTCATATGCATCATAATGTAGGGGACCTTTAATTTAGCAATAGTTTCAAACATAAGTGGATCCAATTTTCCAGAGGAAATATCATTGGAAATTACCGCTCCTGCTTCAACGCATTTTTGAATAACTTTTGATCTAAAACTGTCAATAGAAATTCTGCAATCAGGAAATGACTTTAAAATTAAATCTATAACCGGAGTTATTCTTTTTAATTCTTCTTCTTCGGAAACAAAAGCAGCTCCAGGGCGCGAACTGTATGCCCCTACATCAATAAATGTAGCACCTTGCTCTAGAAAAGTTTCAACTTGAATCAAAATACTTTTTGTGTCTTTATAGCGACCACCGTCATAAAATGAATCTGGAGTAATATTTAATATTCCCATCACTTTAGGAGTTGACAAACTAATTAGTTCACCATTACAATTAATACTTAATAAATCCTTTTTGTTTATTTGATTCATTCAATTTTAAAGTTTAAACCCTAAATTTTGACAGTTTGAAAATTTTAAGCGAAATTTACGTAAATTTCATTTTAATACATGCATAATACTTCAAAAGAATATGATGCCGTTGTTAGACATTGTAGAGATTTATTTTTAAAAAAAATGAAAGACTACGGATGTGCCTGGCGTATTTTAAGGTTACCATCTCTGACTGATCAAATTTTCATTAAAGCTCAGCGTATAAGGGGGCTTCAGCAAAATCAAATTCAACGTGTAGACGAAGGCCCCTCAAGTGAATTTATTGGAATTATTAATTATTGCATCATGGCACTTATTCAAATTGAGCGTGGTATTGTTGAACATCCTGATCTTTCCAGTGAAGAAACATTAATGGATTATGATTCTAAAATATCAGAGACAAAACAATTAATGTTAGATAAAAACCATGATTATGGAGAAGCTTGGCGCGACATGCGTGTAAGCTCTTTAACCGATCTTATTTTACAAAAACTTCTTCGTGTTAAACAAATTGAGGATAATGCTGGACAAACTTTAATAAGTGAAGGGATTGATGCTAATTATCAAGACATGATAAATTATGCTGTTTTTGCGCTAATTCATTTAAAAAGTAATCAATGAAGATTTTAACTAATATCGCTCGAATTTTTGTTGGTTTTCTATTTATAATTTCCGGGCTTGTCAAACTCAATGATCCAATTGGATTTTCCTACAAACTACAAGAATATTTTAGTCCTGAAGTTCTTGGTCTTCCTTTTTTAGAGCCATATGCATTACCAATTTCAGTCTTTGTTGTTGTTTTTGAAGTAGTTTTAGGGGTTTTTCTTTTAATTGGTTATAAGGTTAGATTTACACTTTGGAGTTTATTGTCAATGATTGTATTTTTTACATTTTTAACATTTTATTCTGCCTATTTTGATAAAGTTAAAGATTGTGGATGTTTTGGCGATGCCTTGAAATTAACCCCTTGGGAAAGCTTTGCTAAAGATATCATTTTGTTGGTCCTAATCATCTTGATTTTTTTAGGAAATAAATTCATTAAACCAATTTTTAGTTCAAGAATAAATAATATAGTTTCTTTAACAAGTTTAGTTTTAAGTTTATCTTTTGGATATCACGTATATATGCATTTACCAAGCATTGATTTTAGGGCTTATAAAGTAGGAGACAACCTTATACAAAATATGAAAACTCCAGATGATGCTCCAAAAACAGTTCAGGAATTTGAATGGTTATTTGAGGTTAACGGAATAAAAAAATCATTTATTACAGACGGAACTTACCCAGATACTCAAGGTAAATATATTGGTGTAGATACAAGAATTATCAAGGAAGGGTATCAACCCCCTATTCTAGATTTTTCAATTGAGTCGGATTCAGAAGATTTCACACAATTCTTTTTAAATAAAGAACGCTTGCTAATGATTGTAGCTTATAATTTAGATACATCAAATGAAGATGGTTTAAAAAAACTAAATGTTTTATCAAAAAATGCAATTAACAATGGATATACTGTTATTGGATTAAGTGCTTCTGGAACAGAATCCATAAAAAGAGTTCAATCAATATACGATTTGAATTTTGAATTTTATTTATGTGACGAAAAGGTGTTAAAAACAGTCGTTAGATCCAATCCTGGCGTGTTAAAACTTAGTAAAGGGACCGTTGAGCAAAAAGTACATTGGAATGATATTAAAGAACTAGAATTTTAAAATTGGGAAAGTATCTTGTGAAAAAAATTGGTGATTCACTACTTACACTTTTTGGAGTCATAACGGTTGTTTTTTTTCTTTTTAATGTATTACCTGGAGACCCTGCCTTGATGATGTTAGGCCAAAATGAAAATAAAAACCAATTAGAAATAATTAAAAATAAATATGGATTCAATCAACCACTTTTCACACAATACTTATATTACTTAAATGATCTTTCACCATTGTCTTTTCACATTAATAAATATGAACACTATACAAGTTTAAAATCTAATAATTATACATTCAGAATTTTAGTAGAAAATGATAATAGTAGTTTTGTTTTAAAATATCCATTTTTAAGGCGTTCTTTCGCAAAGCAAGGAAAAAAAGTAACTCAAATATTAAAAGAAACCCTTCCAAATACATTTGTTTTAGCAACAGCTTCAATTATTATTGCACTTTTTTTAGGTCTTTTTTTAGGTCTTATTTCAGCACTTTATAAAGATCAATTTATTGACCGTATCATTTTGGTAATTACTACTCTTGGTATGAGTTTACCTTCTTTTTTTAGTTCTATAATTGTAGCATGGATTTTTGGTTTCATTTTACATGAATATACAGGATTAAATATGACAGGTAGTTTATACGAACTTGATGATTTTGGCGAATCTTATAGCCTTCAGTTGAAGAATTTAATACTTCCTGCTATAGTTTTAGGAATTCGACCATTGGCTGTTATTTCTCAACTGACGCGAAATTCTTTACTAGAGGAGTACAATAAAGACTATATAAAAACTGCAAGGGCAAAAGGCTTAGACTCAATACAGGTATTATTTAATCATGCCTTTAAAAATGCCCTAAGTCCAGTTATTACTGCTATTTCAGGATGGTTTGCATCAATGTTGGCAGGCGCTGTTTTTGTTGAGTATATTTTTGGATGGAATGGGCTGGGAAAAGAAATTGTTAATGCTTTAAATAACTTAGATCTTCCTGTTATAATGGGTGCTGTTTTGATAATTGCTACTACATTTGTAATACTAAATGTTTTTGTGGACCTAATATATGTATATTTGAACCCCAAAATTAAATTAAATTAAATGAAAAATATTTTATTACTTTTTCTTTGTGTTAATACTTTTTTAAATTGTCAATCGGCTCCTAAAAAAGTGTTTACAAATGCTGCTTTAGAAGATAAATTCGAAAAGCTTGACTACTCTTCTGTTACTTTTAATGATATTTTGAATAAACATAATAACAGTCATATTTTTATTAATGTCTGGGCCTCGTGGTGCAGAGATTGTATCGTTAGCATTCCAGAACTAAAAACTTTTCAAAAAGCACACCCAGAGATGGTATATGTATTTCTGTCTTTAGATAAATCAAAAAAGTCATGGAAAACAAGTATTGAACGCCTCAAACTTCAAGGCGACCATTATTACATGTCTTCAGGCAGGAAAGGGCCGTTAGGAACTTTTTTAGATTTAGACTGGATACCACGATATCTAATTATTAATCCTCAAGGTGAAATTTCAGTCTTTAGGGCCATTGAAACAAGTGATAATAATTTATTAAATTACTTAAAATGAGAAAACAAATTGTAGCTGGAAATTGGAAAATGAATAAAGACTATTTTTCTTCTGAAATTTTTGTTTCAAAACTTATTAATCTATACAAAAAAACTGATACTGAAGTTATTATTGCTCCACCATTCACAAGCTTGAGGCTCTCTTTGAATATGCTTAAGGGGAGTTCAATAGATGTTGCTGCCCAAAACATGCATTTTTTAGAAAGTGGGCCTTTCACAGGTGAAATTAGCGCATCAATGTTGAAAAGTATTGGAGTTGATACAGTAATTTTAGGCCATAGCGAAAGGCGTACTTATTTTAATGAAACAGATTCTTTGCTGGCAAAAAAAGTCGATACTGCTTTAGCCCAAGGTATACGTATAATTTTTTGTTTTGGTGAAGAGTTAATCGATAGAAAATCTGGAAATCAAAATTTGGTTGTCAAAAATCAATTAAAAAATGCTCTTTTTCATCTACCTAAAATTGCTTGGGATAAAATTATTTTGGCCTATGAGCCTGTTTGGGCTATAGGAACTGGAGAAACAGCTACCCCAGAACAAGCTCAAGAGATGCATGCACATGTAAGGGAAATATTATCTAACAATTATTCATCAGACTTAGCGGATAGAGTTTCCGTACTTTATGGTGGTAGTGTTAAATCTGATAATGCAAAAGAAATTTTTTCTAAACCTGATGTCGATGGGGGGTTGATTGGAGGAGCAGCTTTGGATGCTGAACATTTCATATCTATTATCAATGCAATTTAGTAAGTGAACCCACCAGTCTATATTGTATATCATTTTGAAGTCTCCCCATTAATTCCTGGTACTGAAATTCTTCTTGCTGAGCTAGCTGATGCAGGTTTCGAAAGTTTTGAAGAAACCCCTAAAGGAATTTCAGCTTATATTAAAGAAAAGGACCTTGATATTTCTATTTTTGAAAGTATTCAAATTCTAAAAAATAAATTATACTCAATACAATATAATTTTGAAGAACTCAAACAAGTGAATTGGAATAAAGAATGGGAATCAAATTTCAACCCTGTATTGGTAGAAAATCGTTGTTTGATAAGAGCACCTTTTCACAGTTCTAGAGATGTTGATTTTGATATAATTATCGAACCTAAAATGAGTTTTGGTACGGGTCACCATGAAACAACTTACATGATGATTCGATTTTTGTTAAATATCGATTTAAATAATAAAACTGTGTTAGATATGGGCTGTGGGACAGCTCTATTGGCTATTTTAGCTGAGAAAAAGGGTAGTAAATATGTTGAAGCTATTGATATTGATCATTGGTGTTTCCAAAATAGTCTTGAAAATATATCCCATAATTCTTGTCAAAAAATTAATTTAATAAAGGGGGATGTAAAATTATTAGACTCTAAAAAGTTTGATGTAATTATCGCTAATATAAACCGTAATATTTTAATTAAAGATATTCCTCAATATAGCATTTGTTTAAATCGTAACGGTTTTTTATTTTTAAGTGGTTTTTACAAAGAGGATATTCCTAAGATTAAAGAAGTTTGTTTAACAGCCAATTTGTGTTTAAAAGATGAGATTTATGAAAACAAATGGGTTGCTTTGAAATTTAAAAAAAAATAATGTCAATAAAAGAAAAAATTAAAAATTCCATTGAGCTTGATAAAAAAAACAATAACACTAGAGAGATTGTATTATTTAATGATGATGTAAATACATTTGACCATGTAATAGAGACATTAGTTTCTGTATGTAATCATACCTATGAACAGGCTGAACAATGCTCAATTTTAGTCCATTACAAAGGGAAATGTATTGTTAAAACTGGGACGTTCAATGATTTGAAGCCCAGGCGCTGTAAATTATTACAAGCTGGTTTGAGTGCTGAAATTATATAAAAAAACTTTGGGTATTAGTTACATTTTCCAGCTACCATTGATAGCTGTGTTTCCTTTAAAGCTGAAAATCCTCCAGAAACATCAATAAGTCTTGAGAATCCATTTCTTTTTAAAATAGAGGCTGCAATTATTGATCGGTAGCCTCCTCCACAATAAATATGATACGTTTTTTTGATATCTATCTCACCGATTTTATTATGAATACTTTCTAATGATAACAGTTGGACATGGTTTCCATATAAATGTGCATTATTATATTCCGTCTTTGTTCGAACATCTAAAACAGGTGAGTTATTATTTTCAAATTTCAGTTCGAACTCTTTTGCGGAAATTGATGTGATTTGTTCAGTTGATTTACCTGACTCAATCCAAGAGTTTATTCCACCCTCAAGGTAGCCTAGACTTTTTTCATAGCCAACTCTGGCAAGTCTTATAATTGCCTCTTCAGCACGCCCCTCAGGAACTACTAATAAAATAGGTTGATTGATGTCGGAAATAAGTGCTCCAACCCAAGGAGCAAAACTACCATTAAGGCCTATAAAAATAGAATTAGGAATATGACCTTTTATGAATTCCTGTTGGGATCTTACATCAAGAATAATGTTGTCTTTTATTTGAGCCAGTTCTTCAAATAATTTTACATCTATAGGGGTGTTGCTTTTGGATAAAATTTCATCAAGCTCTGTATACCCCATCTTGTTAAGCATAATATTTTTTATAAAATAAGCAGGAGGTGGACCAATTCCATCAAGAACTTCATTTACAAACTCTTCTTTGCTCATGTCGTCACGCAGGGCATAATTAGAGCGTTTTTGCTCACCAATTTTTCCAACGGTTTCTTTACTCATGTTTTTACCACAGGCAGAACCAGCGCCATGGGCAGGATATAAAATCACATGGTCTTCCAGAGGCATAATCTTAGTTCTCAAAGAATCAAATAACATTTCTGCTAAATTTTCTTTACTCATCCCTTTATATTGTTGGGCTACATCAGGAATACCTACGTCACCAAGGAAAAGAGTATCACCAGTGAAAATGGCATGGTTATTTCCTGCTGAGTCAATTAATAAATAGCTAACAGACTCAAGTGTGTGGCCTGGTGTGTGTATCACTTTTAACTTCAAACTTCCAATTTTAAATATTTCTCCATCCGAAGCATTGTGGCAATCATAATTTGTATTTGCGTTAGGACCAAAAACAATTGTGGCTCCCGTTTTTTTGGCAAGGTCTAAGTGACCAGAAACGAAATCTGCGTGGATATGTGTTTCAAAAACATACTTAATTTTTGTGTTATTTTTTTTTGCACGCTTTAAATAAGGACTAGACTCCCTAAGCGGGTCAATAATTGCAGCTATGCCATCTGATTCTATATAATAAGAACCTTGTGCAAGACATTTTGTGTAAATCTGCTCAATCTTCATCTTGAAAATATTTTAAATACAAATTTAATATTTTTGAATTTGAACCAAAATTCTTTTTCTTAAAAATTATTGAATTATATTTGCAGCTGTTTAAAAAGGCCTCGTAGCATAACTGAATAGTGCACTTGATTACGGCTCAAGAGGTTGCAGGTTTGAATCCTGCCGAGGTCACTAAATCGGAGAATTGATTCGCTAGAATCGGTTCTCCATTTTTTTATGTTTGATATTTCCTTTTTTTTTACCTTGCAGGGATAAAGCTTACTAAATTAAAAATAAAATCTTTACCATAAATAGTAATATTAATGAGAATGGATTATTTTTAAAATAAAAAAACTATGAAAAAATTACTTTTATTAAGTTTTGCATTCACCTTTATCGCTTGCAGTGGTGGGGATTCTGATAACTCTGACAGTAACAACAATTATAACAATGGTAATAATATCAATGATCCCATCATAGGAACATGGGTACTAGTAAATGAAGAAATTGATGGGGGAGATTGGGGAGGTTCCTGTAGAGGTTGCTTTATGGAAAATGATGATGGGTCCCCTGACACATTTATTTTTACTCAATCAGATGTCGTTAAAAATGTTTGGGAGTGTTTTCCTGATGATGGTAGCATTTGCACTGAACTAGAAACCTATGGACCAGGAAGTTGGGAAAATATTGGCTCTGATGTATATGAGATTGATGGAGATCAATTACAAGTAACTTTTATAGGGAATGATGAAATGCAAACGCCTTTCGAAGATGGTGAAATCACTCAAACTTGGAGTCGAGTTGATTAGTTAGTAATTTTCATCCTTATAAAAGTTTGAAAACTTGTAAGATTAGATTAATAATTATCTATAGGAATAACAATTTATTTTTGTAGACACTTTTTTATTTTACGTTTAATAAGCACATGTCTTATGAAAAAAATATTTTTAATATCGTTTTTTGTTTTAGTATATTTTTCTTTTTTGAATAATTGTTATGCACAGATTGATACTGAATTCTGGTTTATTGCACCTGAGGTAAATCAAAACCATGGAGACCGCCCCATTTATCTAAAATTTGCTACCTATAGTAATCCTTCAACAATTATTCTTTCTCAGCCTGCAAACCCTGCTTTTGAACCTATTCAATTTCAAATGCTACCTAACGATTCATATGAACTAGACCTTACTTCTTTTATTGATATTATTGAAAACAAACCTTCCAATACTGTTTTAGATTATGGAATTAAAATTGTTTCAACTTCTGAAATTATGGTATACTATGAGGTTAGCCCAGGATGTAATTGTAATCCAGATATTTTTTCTTTAAAAGGAAAAAATGCCCTAGGGACTTCATTTATAACCCCTTATCAATCTTTTAATAATTCAGGAGCAGGATACTACGCCGGCTTCAATATTGTTGCCACAGAGGACGCCACCACAATTGATATTGTTTTAACTCAAGATTCAGAAGGATTTTTAGCTAATGAAGAATTTTCTATAATACTCGATAAAGGAGAAAGCTATGGGATTAAAGCTGTAAATAGTATATTGAATGAAAGTTTATCAGGAACAACAATAAATTCAAATAAAAATATTTCAGTAACAATTCATGAAGACAGTTTATCTGGTCCGTATGGAGGCTGTGCAGATTTAGTTGGTGATCAATTGATACCAACAGAACTACTAGGGCAAGAGTATATTGCAGTAAGAGGGTATTTGTATGGCCCTGATAAGGTTTATGTGACAGCGCAAGAAAATAACACAACTGTTATGGTTGATGGAGTTCAATTTGCTTCAATAGATGCTCTTGAAACTACTGAAATTACTCTTTCAAATGAATCTGTCTACATATTTACTTCAGAACCAACATATGTTTTACATATGAGTGGTTTTGGTTGTGAAGTTGGTCAAGCAATATTACCTCCGCTAGATTGTACCGGATCATTTGATGTTTCGGTTGTGCGTTCCACATCAGAATTTTTTGCTTTGAATATACTTGCACCAGCTGGTTCAGAAAATGATTTTTACATAGAAGGTAGTAGTTCAACAATTAGTGCTAACGATTTTAGTTATGTTCCAGGTTCAAATCAAAACTGGATATATGCACAATTAGACTTTACAAGCCTCATTAGTCCTAATGCTGCAATTAGAGTCTTTAATTCAAATTACCGCTTTCACATGGGATTAATTCATGGCGGTGCAACTTCAGGTTGTCGTTATGGCTATTTTAGTGATTTTGGTGAGTTTGATAGTAGTTTTACTGCCGAAAATATTTTGTGTGAAGGAGATTCTATAGAATTTCAGGGTCCTTTTATTGATGGCGCAATTTACTCATGGAGCGGTCCTGCAGGTTTTACATCAGATATTCAAAGCCCCGTAATTGAAAATATTGGTATCTCAAATCAGGGGGAATATAGTCTTGAAATTACACTAAATGAGGAATGTAATTCGTCAAGTTCCATGATTATTGAAATAAACCCAAGACCTTCCAATTTTGAAATATCTGAAATTAGTATTTGTGACTATTTTAATATTGGAGACATTATTTTGGACTACCCTAACATCAATATATATCATTCATTAGATTCTAGTCAACCACTTACCCCAAACACTCCTTTGAGCGTCGGTTCTTATTACGTATCGCAGCTAAACCTGAATGGTTGTGAAAGTATAGATGCTATTGATGTTTATATGAGCTGTTTTCCAAATATTCCAGATGGATTTTCACCAAATAATGATGGTTTTAATGACTATTTTAATATTAAAAACTTGTACGACATATTCATCGATCACGAATTAAAAATTTTCAATCGTTATGGGGCACTTGTTTTTGAAGGAGATAATTCAAATAGATGGTATGGTAACATAAAAAATTCTAATAAAAGAGTGCCAGTAGGAACTTATTTTTATAGGCTTGATTTAAACAATAGTGATAAAGATGTAATCACTGGCTGGGTTTATCTTAATTATTAATTTCATATTTAAACTTAGTGCATTATCTAGTTTTTACTCAATTACCAATTTATATGAAAAAACAAAGATTATTAAAACAACTAATATCGTTAAGTGTCAGTGTTAAATAAAAAATTTAATTAAAAAGAAATTAACTAACTTTGGAAATTAATTTTAGAAACAATTATAATTAATGGCGTCACTATCACCATCAACATCTGTTCTAGGTATACGAAAAGCAAAGCATTTGCTAAGACGCGCTTGTTTTCATTACTCTAAATCTACATTGAATTATTTTGCAACATTAACCCCTGCTCAAGCAGTATCTGAGCTGTCTATTAATACTACTACTCCTTGGCAAGATCCTTACGATACCACTACAAACAATCAAAATGGTTCAATAGATGGTTTTTGGATTCATAACGGAAATCCTCCATCTTCATATCCCTATGGGCAAAATAAAAAAAGAGCAATAGTAACCGGCTGGTGGTGGTACAATATGTTAAAACAAAATTGTTTAAAGCATAAGCTGGTTTACTTTTTGCATACTTGTTTTACTGTTTCTAAAAATGATGGTGCAGGTAAGTCATCATATTTCTATGACTATTTAAAACTTCTTGATTTTTATGCTCTAGGCAGCATAAAAACTCTAGCTAAAAAAATATCATTTGACAATGCGATGTTGTATTATTTAGATAATACAACAAATAATAAAAATAATCCAAATGAAAACTACGCGCGCGAGTTTTTGGAATTATTCACAATTCTCAAGGGACCTCAAATAGCAGAGGGTAATTATACAAATTATACTGAAAACGATATTCAACAAGCAGCTAGGGTTTTTTCTGGTATTAAAGTAAAGCCACTACGTGATACTGTTGATCCAGATACAGGAATACCATTTGGATATGTAAATATTTCTCAACATGATACAGGTCAAAAAGAATTTAGTAGTGCTTTTAGTAACCAAACTATTGATGGGGGAACAGATCAAGAAGGAGTTATTGATGAAGTTGATGATTTTGTTGAAATGATTTTTTCAAATTTGGAAACTGCCAAATCTTATTGTCGCAAGGCTTACAGGTTTTTTGTTAGGAGAGAATGGAGTAGTGATGTAGAAAATAATATTATTTATCCATTATCGGTTCAACTAATGAATTCAAACTATAACTTATTAAATGTAGTTCAAACTTTACTACAATCACAACATTTTTATGATGAAGATAATTCTGATTCAACTAATGAAATTGTTGGGGGTATGATTAAACCCCCTGTACAGTTTATAAGTGAACTTATTTCATTAATTGACATGCCTATTCCAAATCCAGAAGCCTCTAGCTCAAATGCTCCTACTACTTGGTCGATTGATCAGCTTGACTTTTATCATTTTTATTGGAACTTTTGTCATAATACTTTTTTCCCAGGTTCTGGAATGAATATTTTTTCACCTGATACTGTTGCAGGATACCCTGGAGACTATCAAGGACCAAATTTTGACCGTAGTTGGTTTAGTTCTAATACTATTGTAGCTCGCTATAAAACAATTGAATCTTTAATTGCTGGTAAAAATAAAATTTTAGGTATACAAACAAATTCCAATGGATTTAATTACTATCAAAATATCAAAGTTCAATTTAATTGTATTGATTTTATTTCTAATTCTAATAATATATCAGACCCGTATAATTCAATAACACTTGTTACAGAGTTGTCCGAACTGTTTTTTTGTGAGTCTTTAGATTCAGACCGTTTAGATTATTTTATTGAGATATTAAATGACTCAAACTCAGGTTACTGGGCTGCAGCTTGGTCAGACTATATTACAAATGGTGATGATGTTCAAGTAAAAAATCGATTAGATTCGCTTTTTACAAAATTAATTAATGCCCCTGAATTTCAGTTGATGTAAATATTATAATTATTATGAAACGTAGACAATTTGTAAAGCTAACAAGTACCGCATCTGCAGCTGGATTATTGCCTGTACAAGTCAATGCCTCATTCAAATTTTTGAATAATAATTTTAATTGCGATTTTTCAAACCGTAAAATAGTTTTAATTGAACTTAAAGGGGGAAATGATGGTTTAAATACAATTATTCCATTGAGTGTTTATTCAGACTATGTTAATATGCGTCCAACAATTCATATTCCGTCCTCTGTTTTGATGCCTTTGAGCGATATTGATTCAAGTCTAATGGGCACGAACCAGGACATTGCATTCCATCCAACACTTTCAGGCCTATATAATTTATTCGACCAAGATCAACTAAAGGTAATGCAATCTGTTGGTTATCCATCAGCAAACAAAAGTCATTTTGCGTCAATTGATATTTACAATACAGGGAACGATGGCAATAATTGGAATAATGGTCAAAACAATGGTTGGATAGGACGTTTCATGGAAAATCATTATGCTGATTTAATACCTTCAGTTTATCCAATGGGGATTCAAATTGGCTCTAGAAATACTTCACTCGGTTTTCATGGTGAAAATGAGCACGGTTTAGCAATAAACTTAAGTGGTCAAGATTCTGAAAACTTTTACTCAGTTTTAAGTGGACTCTCAGGAGAATATCCTGCTAATTTTCCGAATTCTCATTATGGTGACGAGTTACAATATATTGTAGATACTGACGCATTTTCTAACACTTATGCCCAAGCTATTTCAACTGCTTTTAATAATGGTAGTAATTATGCTAGTTCAAATTATCCAGACACTGACCTTGCAGATCAACTTAAAACAGTTGCGAGATTAATCAGGGGAGGAATTCAAACTAAAGTTTACCTTGTTAGATTAGGAGGTTTTGATACACACAATAATCAAGTTCAAGGATCTGGTGATATATTAGGTAAACATTATGATTTGTTAGATGAATTATCTTCTGCTGTTGAGGCTTTTACCAATGATATCAATTCGGATAGTATTGGAGACGATGTTGTCGGAATTACAATATCTGAATTTGGTAGGAAAGCTAAAGAAAATGGTAGCTTTGGAACTGATCATGGAGAAGTAGCTCCTGTATTTGTTTTTGGGAAGCCAATAAAAAGTGGCGTTTCTGGGGTAAATGTTGATTTTAATGAAGCTACTGCGAATAATAACTATCAGATTGAATCGGTACAATTTGATTACAGACAAGTTATCGCAACGCTAATGCAAGATTTTCTAGCGGCTGACGACCAAAACATAGATAATACATTTTTGGAAAACACAAGTAATGCTAGTTTTACAGATTCTAAAATACAAGACTTAGTAAAAAGCTCCTACTGCGTTCCCGAGTCCTGCCTTAATCAAAACTTAGATTCAAATGATTTTAATTCCAAAGATTGGTTAATTTATCCTAACCCATTTCACGATTATATCAATATTAAACCTTTATCTGAGTATTATGGTCAGGACTGTTCATTTAAAATCACAAATCAATTTGGCCAAATTATTCTCGAAGGACCTTTAAATTTCATAGATAGATCTATAAAATTAAAACTTTCAACTTTAAATGTTGGTTTATACATAATTACAATAAAAACTAAAAATAAACAAAATAGTTTCAAACTTTTAAAGGGGAGTATTTAATCCATAATTTCACTTTGGAATAACATCCATACTCCAGGTGATTTCGAAAGAATTTTTAGGAGATAATTCTTTCAATCCAATTTTGTTATTAAAACTATCTGAAACACCAGTCATTGGCTCAATTGCAATTGCATCAAAGTCTTTTGGCGTATAAAGCTGTAAATAATTTTCATTTTGTGATGAGCTTAATTTTAAATCATATTTTGGAGTAAAAAATTCTACGTTACGATCATTTAAGATATATGCATCATCTAAAGTTTTATCCTTTAAACTTAAAGGCATTTTTAAATTACAATCCACGATCTTAATTGTAATTTTCCTAAAATCTGCTAAAAGTTTTTTATTTGTTGAAAACAATAAATTACTTTTACTCAGTTCATATGATTTGAAATACGGATGCCAACCTACGGTAAACGGGAATTTTTGTTTTCCGGTATTAATTATTTTAACCATAAGTTTTAAGGATTTCGTTGTTAATTTATAATTAAGCTCAATACGGTAAGTATATGGAAAACAGTCATTTATTTTATCTTCTTCGTAAAAAAGTTTAATGCTTGCATATTTAGTTGTTAATTTCTCTATAATACATTCAAAATATTTATTGTAAATAAGGCCATGAATAGCATTATTTGCACTTTTTTCGTTACAGTAAAATTTGTAGTTCTTATTTTTGAAATTATACACTCCGTCTTTTATTCTGTTTGCAAAAGGAAATAAAATTGAAGATGGATAACATTTATCGAATGGAATTGGATGTAAGTTTGTTATAATAGTTATATTTTTGATTGTAAGCTTATCAACACTTCCTCCTTTGTTTAAACATAAACGTAACTTGGTGCTTGAGTCAGAACTTCTGAGTTCTATAAACTCAAGTCCTTTTATAGTCTTCTTATATATTTTAAACATTTAAATTGAAATAAAAATTGAAAATTAGGAATTAATCTAAGGCTCTCTTAGTTACAAAAGTTCGCCAACCTATGAGAACCATTTGAAACTTGGATACTTTGTTCAAATCCAATCGGTTTTTTGTCATACTGGGTAATAGTAGTTTATTTAAATATGCTAAAACTTTAAAAATTAATTTCATATTCCAAAAATAGAATTTCTTTGTGATATATCTAACTATTTTCAAATCTTAGGTTATCTTCGCTAAAAATAATTTCTATGGATATTGTTTTTATGCTTTTAGGCTTCGTTCTTCTTGTGATTGGAGGAGACTTTCTAGTCCGTGCATCAGTTAGTCTTTCGTTTAAGTTAAATCTTTCAAAAATGGTTATTGGACTTACTGTGGTCTCATTCGCGACCTCTATGCCAGAACTTTTGGTAAGTTTAAACGCAGCACTTCAAGGCTCACCTGATATTGCAATCAATAATGTAATAGGATCAAATATCGCTAATATTGGTCTTGTTTTAGGAATTACAGCAATTTGTACGACCATAGAGGTTGATAAATCTTTTTATAAATTTTATTGGCCTGCATTACTCATTTTTTCACTCCTTGTTTACTTCTTTTTAAGAAATGATTACCAATTGTCTTCATTAGAGGGCGTTATTTTATTTACAACATTACTAGTATTTATCATTTTACTAATAAAGAAATCTCGAGTTTCTAAATTTGAAATAGACAATGAAATGAATTCTCTATCAAGTATTTCTAATTTTAAAATTATTATTTGGCTTATAATTGGTGGTATATCACTTTATTATGGAGCTGATTGGTTGGTAAATGGAGCGGTTTCAGTAGCAAATCAGTTTGGGATGAGTGAAGCTGTAATATCAGTTTCACTAGTTGCATTTGGAACGAGTGTTCCCGAGCTGGCAGCATCTATTGTCGCAGTGATCAAAAAAGAAAGGGCATTATCCCTGGGTAACCTTATTGGTTCCAATATTTTTAATATTGGTTCAGTTTTAGGTCTGACAGCAATTGTAGACAATATAACTATTGAAGATCCCGAAATTCTTTCGAGAGATGTTTTATGGATGTTAGCTTTTGTATTTGCTCTTTTGCCATTAGTTATAATTTCAAGACGTAATAAATTACAATTAAAAGAAGGTTTTTTGCTTGTACTAATTTACGTGTTTTTTATGTTCAAGATTTTTTTTAGTTAAAAATTATTCTACAATAAATTCATTTAATTCCTCGATAACTTCAATCTCTAAATTTGTTGGAAAATCAAGATTAAAACCTGTTAAATTAGATAATTGAGTAAGTCCTGTTGATATTTCGTATCCTACATAAGACTCTGCTCTTACTAATCCAATTGATTCTGCATAATAGTAGTTAATTGAGATTATATCCTGGGGTTCAAATATTGCTACAGTTTGTGAAAACCCCAACAATGAGAATGTTGCGTCAACAGATATAGTGAAGGCTAAATTTCCTTCAAATACGTTGTTGTAACTTATTCCGTTAAGATTTATAGAGTTATGAAAATTGTTTTTTTTAGTTTGAATTTCATAACTTAAATTAATTGGTATTTCAGTCTCTTCTAATTCTATACTATTATTAAAAGAATCTTCTTGAAAAAACAGGATATCACCATTCTCAACACTTAAATCAAAGATTTTTAAGCCCGTCAATGTAATATCATTTAGTAATCCAATACTTGATAAATCCTCAGGAATATTTATAATACCGTTTAAACTCAAGGAGTTAGGGGTGCTGTATAAATTTCCACTTGATAAGATCATATTCATAGTTCCATTTGCAACGCCGTCATCGTTAACAGATATTGTAAAAGAATCTTGAAAAATTTCAGAGACGTAAACAGAGTCAGATGCTGAGAAATTCATTTCAGGCACATCCTCACTTGAACTAATTACATCGAATTTCCAGTACCCGTTTAAAGGAGTAAATCCATTTACTGTATTGTTTCCATCTAAATCATTATTTTCTGTATTAGTGGAGCCATAAGGCTCATCATTACAACTTACTAGTGTAAAAATTAGCATTAGAAAAATAAATCTATAGAGCATAATATTTAATTTTAATTAAATGTACAAAAAACATATTCAAACAAGAAGAAACTTAAAAAATGAAAAAAATTAGTATTATTTTTTATTCATTTTTTTTATGTAACGTTCAAGAGCCATGCTCATTGAGGGAGTATCTTTAGTAGGAGCAGAAATATCAACCCTAAGGCCTTTGTTTTCTACAGCTTTAACTGTTGTATTTCCAAAGACAGCTATTCGTGTCTTATTTTGCTTAAAATTCGGGAAATTATGAAATAATGATTCTATGCCAGAAGGGCTAAAAAATACTAATATGTCATAGTATACATTTGCTAAGTCGGATAGATCACTTATTACAGTTTTATAAAAAACTGCTTGTTTCCAATTTACACCAATTTCCTCTAGTGCATCTGGAACTGAGGATTTTAGTTTATCTGAAGAGGGGAGTAGATAGGTCTCGTTTTTGTACTTGCTTATTAAGGGTATTAGGTCTGAAAAGGTACGTTTACCAACATATATTTTTCTTTTTCTGTAAACAACATATTTTTGAAGATAATATGCAACTGCCTCTGACTGGCAAAAATATTTCATAGTATCAGGAACTTTAAATCTCATCGATTCAGCTATTCTAAAAAAATGATCTATGGCATTTCTACTTGTCAATATAATGGCAGAATATTTAGAGAAGTCTACTTTCTGTAATCTTATTTCCTTAGTAGTAACATTTTCAACATGGATGAAAGGACGAAAATCAATCTTTACTTTTTGACTTTTACGAAGGTCAAAATAAGGGGAATTTTCAACCTTAGGCTCAGGTTGTGAAACTAAAATAGTTTTAACTTTCATAAAGTCTAGTATCTATAAATAATTAGGTACATTTAGATAATCATAAAAAAGAATATAAGGACCAATTTCCAGGGTGCAAATATATAAAATAAAATACAAGAAATTAGCTAAAATAAGTTTTAGATTTGATTGAATAGTTTTAATCATTCCAAAAACAACAACCGAAATTACTACAACTATACATGTGTTAATAGCAACGGAGTCAAATTTAAAAGTAAAAACCAATATGGAATTTATAGGAAGTAAAATCAATCCAACAAAGTTTAAACTACTAATTTGCTGAAATATTAAAATGCTCATTTCTTTGTCCATATTAAATACATATCCTAAGAAAAGTTTTACACATATTTTCGCAATTAAATAAAATCCAATTAGTCCGAATAAAATTAAAAATGTTTTGACTGAAATTACTAAGTTTATTTTTAGTTCCGATGAGTATATATAAATAAATGCAACACAGTTCAAGCATAGATTTAGAAAAAGTATTAAATTAAATAAAGTGAAAAATTTATTTTGATTTAAATAAATTTTCAGATAGTTTGAATTTCCTAAAAAACTTAGAAAATCTAAAAAGTGGCGTTTGTAAAGTGTTTTTGTAATAAGAATTAAAAATAAACTAGTTATCGAACAAACAACATAAATATCACTTGAAATTACTTCACGAACCATATGCAAAATTATGAAGAAAATTTGTATTTAGATATCTATTTAAATACCTTATTTTTGCTAATAAATCTCTTTTTTGAAAGACACTTTAATTATCATACCGACTTACAATGAAGCTGATAATATCGCCCTGCTCTTACGTAAAATTCTTTCAATATATTTGAAATGTCATGTTCTTGTAGTTGATGATAATTCACCTGATAGTACATCTTTAGAAGTATTGTCTGTTCAAAAAGAATTTTCGTCTAGGCTATTTCTCTTAAATCGTTCTTCAAAAAACGGCCTGGGTAAGGCATATTTAGAAGGATTTAATTGGGGATTAAAAAGGACTTACAAATATTTTTTTGAAATGGATGCAGATTTCTCACATGATCCAAAGTCGTTGATTGATTTGTATAACTCTTGTTTTATAGACGGAAATGATATTACTGTGGGTTCTCGCTACATAAATGGTATAAATGTGGTTAATTGGCCCATTTCGAGAATTTTATTGTCTTATTTTGCATCTGTTTATGTTCGTGTAATTACAGCCATGCCTGTTAAAGATCCTACTGCTGGTTTCGTTTGTTATAAGAGGAAAGTTTTAGAATCTATAGATTTAAATAAAATACAATTTATAGGATATGCTTTTCAAATTGAAATGAAATACAAAGCGTTCAATAAAAAATTTAAAATAAAAGAAATACCTATTATCTTTACGGACAGGGAAAGAGGTGTTTCTAAACTCACAAAAAGTATAATTTATGAAGCTGTTAAAGGAGTATTTTGGATGAGACTTCAAAGAATATTAGGTAAACTATAAATGTATAAAACTTCAATTTTAATTAAAAATGCAAGAATTGTAAATGAAGGTTCAATTTTTAAAGGAAACCTACTCATTGAAGGTCAAAAAATTAAAAAATTTGGTTCTTCAGAATACCCAATAAATAATCAAACGAAAATAATTGATGCCAAAAATAAATTTCTTTTACCGGGGATGATTGATGATCAGGTTCATTTCAGAGAACCTGGATTAACACAAAAGGGTGATATTGCATCAGAGTCCAAAGCGGCTATTGCTGGAGGTATTACTTCATTCATAGAAATGCCTAACACAATACCACAAGCAACAACTATAAATAATTTAGATGAAAAATTTAAAATTGCTTCAGAAAAATCTTTTGCGAACTACTCTTTCATGTTTGGTGGTACTAATGATAATATAGATGAGATACTAAAAGTTAACGCTAAAAATGTCGCTGGGTTAAAACTTTTTTTGGGTTCATCTACAGGAAATATGCTAGTTGACAACTCTGATGTTTTGGAAAAGATATTTTCGAAAACAAATTTACTAATATCTGTTCATTGCGAGGATGAACATATTATTCAAGTAAATACCAAAAAATATAAAGACCAATATGGAGATTTAATCCCATTTAAGTACCACCCTGTAATTAGAAGCGAAGAAGCATGTTATGTATCTTCTTCAAAGGCAATTGAATTGGCAAAAAAAACTGGTGCAAGATTACATGTTTTTCATTTATCAACTGCCAAAGAAGTTAAGCTATTTTCAAATAAAAAGCCGTTACATAAGAAGAAAATCACCTCAGAAGTTTGTATACATCATCTATATTTCACTGACAAAGATTATCAGAAAAAAGGAAGCCTTATTAAATGGAATCCTGCTATTAAAACGTCTAATGACAGAGATGCACTTTGGGAGGCGCTTTTGGACGATCGTATTGATATAATAGCCACCGACCATGCTCCGCATACAAAAAATGAAAAAGCTAACCCATACACAAAAGCACCATCTGGTGGGCCAATGGTTCAACATGCAGTAGTTGCATTAATGGAAGCTTATCATCAAAATAAAATTTCAATTGAAAAAATAGTAGAGAAAATGGCACATAATCCTGCTATTTTATTTCAAATTAAAAAAAGAGGGTTTATTCGTGAAGGGTATTATGCAGATTTAATTCTGGTTGACCCTGATAAGCCATGGAATGTGAACTCGGAAAACATTTTATACAAGTGCGGTTGGTCTCCATTTGAAGGGTATTCTTTCAAATCTTCTATAACTCATACAATATTGAATGGGACTTTGGTATATGAAAATAATAATTTTATAAATCAAAATTCCGCGATGAGATTAACTTTTGACAGATGAGATTTATAACCCTTTTATTAACTTTACTCTTTTTACAATCTTGCCATCTAAATCATACTTCTCCTACTGAGGATTTAATATCTGAAGATAAAATGGTTGATATTTTGTATGACTTTATGATAATTAATTCTGCACAAGGAGCAAATAAAAAAATATTGGAAAGTAATATTGGAAATCCAATTAATTATGTTTTTGATAAATATAAAGTTGATAGTTTACAGTTTCTAGTTAGTAATTCATACTACAGTCGTAAGATTAATACTTATAATTCTATTTACGATAGAGTATATCAAAAGCTTGAGTCAACAAAAAGTAATATCGAAAGTCAAATTGAACTTCAAAAAAAAGAGAAGGATTCTTTAAAAAAAATAAATAAAGGTAAAATACTCAATAATAAAAAAAGGTTTATTTCACAGAAGGAGATTCCATAAAAAATATTTTACAAACTTTTTTGATAGACTTGTCAATGGAGTTAAATTTAAATTCTTCAAGAGAATTTATTAATTTTTCAGAACTATAGTTATTGGATCTTACAATTGTTCTAATTAATTCTTTACTAAGTTTTCTTTCTTTCATCAGTAATTTTGAAACCAAATAATCAAAAATTAATGTAATATTAAGTACGAACTTTGACGCTAATTTGTACGTATGACTAACTTTTAAATGCTTGGCAATTAGGTAGATTAATTTTTTATAATATAGATTTTCAGCAACTAAAATATAACGCTGGTTTTTTATTTTCGATTCCATTAATTTTATCATCACAGAAGTAACATCGTATACATCTACAAAACCTGTAACTCCATTAGTATAATGTCGTTGACCTTTGTAAACCATTTTGAATAAATTCCCGCTACCAGAATTCCAAAACCCAGGTCCAATAATAATCCCAGGGTTAACAATAACAGATGGTACTCCTTCTTGAACGCCACGCCAAACTTCTAATTCTGCACCATATTTCGAGATAGCATAAACACTTTTATTTTTACTTCCTTGCCAATTTGTATCTTCATTTATTACATCATTACTATAACCCATGGTAGCAACAGAGCTAACATAGCATAATTTTTTTATTTTATTTTCAATACATAGATTAACAATATTTGAAGTTCCTTGGATATTTATTGTTCTCAAGGTTTTATAATTTGAGGAATCAAAAGAAATAAAAGCAGCACAGTGATATACAAGTTTAATTCCTTTAAATCCTATTTTTAATTTTGGTAGGTCATTGACATCAGCTTCAAACCATTCAATTTTATCAAAAAGAGGTTTTGGTTTTTTGGTATAGAAAGAGAATATCCTTTTGACGTATTTGGTATCAGAGCCTGCCCTGTGTATTGCTCTTATGTTCTCATTTTTTTGTGCTAATTTAAACAGTAGATGACTTCCCACAAGTCCTGTTCCGCCAGTAACTAATATCATAATGCGAAATTACTGATTTTTCTTTTCTCATCATTGTTGAATCTTTTATATTTGTGTATCAACAATCATAAAATGACCAAAAATTTTATAGAAGTATTACAATGGCGAGGCATGCTTCATGATTTTATGCCAGGTGCAGAGACGCATCTTCTTGAAAAAATGCGTGTAGCCTACATTGGTTTTGATCCAACGTCTGATTCATTACACATTGGGAATTTGGTTCCAATTATGTTGCTGGCTCATTTTCAACGTTGTGGACATAAACCTGTAGCATTGGTTGGTGGTGCCACAGGAATGATTGGAGACCCCTCTGGCAAATCTGCAGAACGCAATTTATTAGACGAAAGTACTCTTAGCCACAACCAAGAGGCCCTTCAAAAGCAATTAGCTCATTTCTTAGAATTTGACACCCCAAACGCCAATGCCGCTTTAATGGTCAATAACTATGATTGGATGAAAGATATTTCATTTTTAGAATTTATTAGGGACGTAGGAAAGCACATTTCCGTTAATTATATGATCGCTAAAGATTCTGTAAAAAACAGAATCGCTTCAGAGAATAAGGAAGGAATGAGTTTTACAGAATTCACCTATCAGTTGGTACAAGGCTATGATTTTCTACATTTATTTCAAACCCACGGCTGTACCCTCCAAATGGGAGGAAGTGACCAGTGGGGAAACATTACCACGGGGACTGAACTGATACGACGTGCCGCTAATGGTAAAGGATTTGCCATAACATGCCCATTGATTACAAAATCGGATGGTTCTAAATTTGGAAAAAGTGAGGGCGGTAATGTATGGCTGGATCCAAATCGTACCTCGCCTTATAAGTTCTTTCAATATTGGTTAAATTCTAGTGATGAAGATGCTGAGAAATACATTAAAATATTCACTTTTTTAGAGAAAGATGTGATTGAAGATTTAGTACAGTTGCATAAAAAACAACCTCATGCCAGAGCGCTCCAAAAAAGATTGGCGTACGATATTACTAATATGGTTCATGGTACCGCTGATTGCGAAAATGCAGAAAAAGCTTCACAGATCTTACACAGTAAAGCATTCAAAACGGACATTAGTAGTTTGGACGAAGCCACATTTTTAGACGTTTTTGAAGGTGTGCCTCAGGCCGATGTTTCCAGAGCAAAAATAGAAGCGGGTCTGGAAATGATTGCAGCTTTGTGTTCTGAAACTAGATTCTTGACTTCTAATGGAGAAGCTCGCCGCGCGTTGAAAGAAAATTCAGTGTCAGTTAATAAAGAAAAAGTGAATGAATTTTATGTCTTAAGTGTTTCAGATCTTATTAATGATATTTATATTATTATCAATCGCGGAAAACGCAATACTTTTATCATTCGCGTAGTTTGAGGTCAAACCATCATCAAATTACAGCCTCTAATATCAGATTGGTCAAATCGACCAAGTAACTCGAAAAGTCCATTGGAGTGTACTTTACCAAGGTCTTGAGTTGCCACAAAGGAACATGAGTGAATATTTGCTAAGTCAATAATATTTATACCTCCACACTTGCCATTGGTTAATATTGTCGTATTGTCTTCTGGGTCTCGAATTAATACCTTCATCCAATTTGCTGACGAAAAAAACCCGTCTCTTTTTGAATAAGCTTGAGATAACATTTCAGTCATTCCGTACTCACTATGAATATGCTCTACACCAAATCCCTTTTTTAAGATTGAATATAATTCTGATTTAACCATTTCTTTACGATTTCCTTTCATCCCGCCAGTTTCCATAATTATTGTATGCTCTAATTTAAATTCATAAGATTCAATTAGGTCTAAAAGTGCATATGAAACTCCTATTAGTAATGTTTTTTCTTTTCTGGATTCTAGTTCAAATATTGTATCACGAAGTTTTTCCAAATCTTTTAAATAAAACCCACTTTTTGGACTTTTAGATTTTTCAATCATAGTATTGACCATGTAGACAAGTGATGAACCATCACGCTCCAAATACGACGGTAATAATCCTAAAATAGTATAATTATCTATTGGGCCATAAAATTGTTCAAACCCCTTAATGAAGCTATTTTCATAAAGTTTTAGGTCTTTTACGTGATGCTTGCTAGTTTTACTCCCGGCAGTTCCACTACTAGTAAAAGTTTGTTGAATGTTACTATTTGAAGTTATAACGGCTTTTGTTTTAAAAAAATCTATTGGTAAAAACGGAATGTCATTAATGTCATTAATTTCGCTTGGATACTTACACAACAAGTCACAAAAAGAACGATAAACATTATTGTTTTCAAATTGAAGTTTAAATATTTCTAATGTTTTTTTTTTGAAAGATGTTTCGGATTTTATGTCAAAAATGGAATACGGATTCATTTAAATTCAATTTTTAAACAAAAATATATAAATTATTAAAATTATTATGCTTTTAGCAAATTCTTGTGTAATTTGAGAGTGCAGATTTAAACAAACTGTTAGAGAAATTTATGACCAATTTTACTGATAATAAAAATATAAAAATACTATTAGTTGATGATGAGAAAGATGTTTTAGAAATTATAAGTTATAATTTAATTTCTGAGGGATACTCTATTTTCACCTCAAGTAATGGTAATGAAGCTATAAAAAAGGCTAAAAAAGAAAAACCTCATTTAATCATATTAGATGTTATGATGCCTGGAATGGATGGTATTGAAGCTTGTGAAAAAATTAGAAAAATACCTGAACTTGAAAATACGCTTATTACTTTTCTAACAGCAAGAGGTGAAGACTATTCTAAGCTTGCTGGCTTTGAGGCTGGGGCCGATGATTACATCACCAAACCCATTAGGCCCAAAGTTTTGGTCAGTAAAATCAAGTCTTTACTTAGACGCTTAAAAACCCAAAGTGATTCAATATCAGACGCTATCATTGTTTTAGATGGTCTTACTATTGATAGAGAAGCTTATAAAATCAACTATAATGGCCAAGATATGGTTTTACCAAGAAAACAATTTGAATTGCTACATTTGTTAGTGTCCAAGCCTGGAAAAGTTTTTAAACGCGAAGTTATCTTGGAAAAAATATGGGGTACGGAAGTTGTTATTGGAGGTCGCACCATTGATGTTCATATCAGGAAACTGCGTGAAAAATTAGGTAACTCTAAATTTAAAACGATTAAAGGCGTTGGTTATAAGTTTCAGCAATAATGAGCTCATTTTTAAAAAAGTCGTATGCTTCTGCAATCATTCCTGCACTGCTGACGTCTCTTGTCTTTACACTTACTTTTAGTGTTTTTTTGTATTTCAAAAACAGTTTTGATTTCAAAAGTTCATTGGTTTTTTTAGGCATCACATTCATCGTTGTGTTTCTAATTTTTCAGTATACTATTAAAAAATATATTTTTAAACGTATTGAAAAAATATATAAGGACATCATGATTTTAGAATCTAAAATCAGTCCTGTACAAAATGTTCCTATTTCAGCAGATATGGACTTTCTAACTAATGAAATTAATAAGTACGCCAAATTAAAAAAACAAGAAGTTCAGTCGTTTAAGGCTAGAGAAGAATTTAGAAAAGAGTTTGTAGGAAACGTAGCTCACGAATTAAAAACTCCACTGTTTACAATTCAGGGATACATCTCCACCCTACTGGACGGCGCGATGACCGATCCAGAAGTTTTAAAGAAATATTTGAAAAGAGCAGATAAGGGGGTTGAGCGCTTGATATACATTGTTCAGGATTTGGACATGATAACAAAAATTGAATTTGGGGAATCAAAATTAGAAACCTCAAATTTTGATATTTTTGGGTTGATTCACAATGTCTTTGAAGAATTAGAGATGAAGGCTAAAAAGAAAAAAATCGTATTATCGCTTGAAAATTCTGAACAAACGAAATTAATAGTACATGCTGACCGCGAGCGCATTCAACAAGTTTTAACCAATCTCGTTGTAAACTCCATCAAATACGGCCATATTAATGGAACTACGGAGATCAGCGTTGAACCACTTGGAGATTATAAAATAGTGGTTCGCGTAACGGACAATGGCGAAGGTATTGAACAAGAGCATATTCCAAGATTATTTGAACGTTTTTATCGAGTTGATAAAAGTGGTGCCCGAAGTGAAGGAGGCTCTGGTTTGGGCTTATCTATTGTAAAACATATCATTGATGCCCATAATGAAAATATCTTTGTTGATAGCAAATATGGTATTGGTAGTGAATTTTCATTTACGTTACCTAAAGAGATATCTTAATCACTTTTCTTTGCTTATTTTTGTGTGAAATAATTGCTTGTGGGAAGTAAGAATAAATTAAAACGGTTTAAAGAAAACGAAACATTTTCAAACGTTTTCCAGCCCACACGCGAAATTCTTGTAAAAAATAAATTTTCTCTTAAAGGGCATTGGTGTGATGAGTTTTTTAAAAATAATCATCCATTGGTGTTAGAACTAGGATGTGGAAAAGGAGAATATACTGTTGGATTGGCTGAAAGAGACCCTAATAAGAATTACATTGGTATTGATATCAAAGGGGCTCGTTTCTGGAGAGGCGCAAAGACAGCTCAGGAAAATAAATTGTCTAATGTCGCATTTATTCGTGCTCAAATAGAACTCATTGAAGGTCTTTTTGAAGCCAATGAAGTCGATGAAATTTGGATAACTTTTCCAGACCCTCAAATCAAATACAAACGCCGTAAACATCGCTTGACTAATCCCATTTTTTTAAATTTTTACAAGCATATTTTAAAAGCTGATGGGGTGGTACATCTAAAAACAGACAGTGAATATATGCATGGATATACTTTGGGTATACTTCAAGGGCTTGGCCATGAAATTCAATATGCAAACCACGATATTTACAACCAAGAGGGAAGTCCTGAAGTAGTAACTGGTATTGAAACCTTCTACGAAAAGAACTATTTGGACGAAGGTAAAGCAATTACGTATATTAGATTTAAAATTCACTAATATTTGGGCATAACTTTAATTTTTTTTCTAAGCATATTGATATCTTTTTTAGGGGTAGTCCCACCTGGAATGCTCAATATGTCAGCTGCTAGAATCAGTCTCAAAGAAGGCCATAATCGTAGTTTTATTTTTTCAATTGGTGTTTGCATTGTGGTAGGTTTACAAACTTATGTGGCTACGGTATTTGCAAAATATCTAAATCAACATCCAGATTTCACAAGCATTCTCAAGTGTGTAGCGATAGTCATTTTTATACTAATTGCTTTTTATTTTTTTATAACTGCAAATAAACAAACGTCTCCTGTTAAAATAGATCCTCGAATTAAAAGTAAACAAAGTCGTTTTTTTCAAGGTGTATTTATATCTGCACTAAATATTTTCCCAATTCCTTTCCAAGCCTATGTTGTTACCTCCTTATTGTCTGCTGGTTGGTTACAGCTTGACCCTATCATTATTGGCGCTTATATCGCTGGGGCTGTTATGGGAACATTTATTGCACTTTACATTTATATTTTGTTTTTTGATACTATCAAGAATAATAAAATCACATCTGCTAAAAACATTAATTACTCTATTGCGTTGATAACCTTAGCCGTTGCCATTGTTACATTTGTTAATTTGATTCGATTTTGATAGTTGTGGCTATGAACTTAAATTTTTTCGATCGTTGTTATGAAATCGTACGTCAAATCCCATTTGGACGTGTCACTAGTTATGGGGCTATAGCAAAACAACTAGGGGCTTTAAAAAGTGCTAGAATGGTTGGCTATGCTATGACTGCGTCTCACGGAAAAGATGTACCAGCCCATCGCGTAGTAAATCGGAATGGGTTTCTGACAGGTAAACACCATTTTGAAGGTGTAAATTTGATGGAGCAATTACTTGAAAGCGAAGGTGTTGAAGTCAAAAACAACCAAATTCAAAACTTTAAAACTATTTTTTGGGATCCTTCAAAAGAACTTTAGTTTTTTTAGCAAATCAAGCGTATATTTGTGCTTAACATTCTATCTGCATCTACACTTTGAAATTCAAAAAAAAAGACATCCTAAGCGCTTTGGAAACCATCTGCGTCCCCGGCGACAGTAAAAATATAATTGAAAGTGAAGCCGTCAAAAACGTTGTTGTTTTTAACGATGAAGTAATCGTCGATATCAATATTTCCAATCCCACGCTTCAAGCTAGAAAACAAATTGAGGTTAATATCATTAAAGCTATTCATGATTTGGTGTACGATAAAGCAAAGGTTAAAATCAATGTAAAAGTTGATGCACCTGCTAAGCCAAAAAATGAAATCAAGGGAAAAGCTATTCCTGGTATTCAAAATATCATTGCAATCGCTTCAGGAAAAGGGGGCGTAGGAAAATCTACCGTCACCTCAAATATTGCAGTCACTTTAGCTAAAATGGGCTTCAAAGTTGGAGTTTTAGATGCCGATATTTATGGTCCTTCCATACCTATCATGTTTGATGTTGTTTCTGCCAAACCACTAGCGGTAAAGGTGGATGGTGCTTCAAAAATGAAGCCTGTTGAAAATTATGGGGTAAAAATTTTATCTATTGGTTTTTTTACAAAACCAAGTCAAGCTATTATTTGGAGAGGTCCTATGGCATCCAAGGCTCTCAATCAAATGATATTTGATGCTGCCTGGGGTACCCTAGATTTTTTACTCATAGATCTACCACCTGGTACAGGGGACATACACTTGAGTATCATGCAATCTCTGCCTATTACAGGAGCTGTAGTTGTGAGTACACCCCAAAATGTGGCACTATCCGATGCCAAAAAAGGCGTAGCCATGTTCCAGCAAGAAAACATCAATGTCCCTGTTCTTGGAATCATAGAAAATATGGCTTATTTTGTTACTGAAGAACTTCCTGAAAATAAATATTATATCTTTGGCCAAGAAGGTGCAAAACATTTAGCATTTGATCTAGCGGTTCCTTTTTTAGGGGAAATACCCATTGTACAAAGTATAAGAGAGTCAGGGGATTATGGTAGACCAGCAGCCCTACAAGAAGGAAAAAAAACAGCTATGGCCTTTAAATCATTAACGCAAGAAATCATAAAAGAAACTGTAAAGCGAAACAAAGCCTTACCAGCTACCGAAGCTGTAAAAATAACAACCATGGCAGGTTGTGGTAATATAAAAAACAAATAAAACGATTATGAACTCAGAAGATTTAAAAAAAAATATTGAAAAAGCATTGGATGAAATTCGCCCTTTTCTACAAAGTGACGGAGGAAATATCGATCTTATTGGTATTGAAAATGGAGAGATTGTTAAAGTCCAACTAATTGGTAATTGCTCATCCTGTTCGGTCAATCAAATGACCTTGAAGTCTGGGGTAGAAATGACCATTAAGAAATATGCACCTCAAATTCAATCTGTTATAAATATTGAATCTTAAAATGATTAAGACAGATATTCTTATCATTGGTGCTGGGCCAACTGGCTTATTTGCTGTTTTTGAAGCTGGACTTCTTAAGCTTAAATGTCATCTAATTGATGCATTGGCAGAACCTGGAGGTCAGTGTTCCGAAATCTATCCTAAAAAACCAATTTATGATATTCCCGCTTATCCAGAAATTTTAGCCGGGGATTTGACTAAAAAATTATTAGAACAATCTAAGCAATTTAAGCCAGGTTTTACCCTCGGTGAACGAGCAGAGAAGATTGAAAAGCAAGCAGATGATACTTTCCTAGTTACCACAAACAGAGGAACTCAACACAGTGCCCCTGTTGTAGCAATTGCAGGGGGGCTTGGAAGTTTTGAGCCTCGAAAACCAGCCATTAAAAACCTTTCAGATTATGAAGACTGCGGTGTTTCCTACATAATTAAAGACCCAGAAGTTTACCGCAATAAAAGGGTGGTTATTGCTGGAGGAGGTGATTCAGCTTTAGACTGGACTATTTTTTTAAGTAAGATTTCGAGTAATGTAACTTTGATTCACAGAAGAACCGAATTTAGAGGTGCTTTGGATTCAGTAGAAAAAGTTCAAACACTTAAAGATAAAGGTATTATTGATTTGATCACCCCCGCTGAAGTTACAGGACTCTATGGTAAAAATAAATTAGAATATATTTCATATAGAGTTTCAAATAATAAACAAGAACAAATTAATACTGATGCTTTTATTCCATTATTTGGCTTATCTCCTAAATTAGGCCCCATTTCAAATTGGGGTCTTGAAATTGAGAAAAATGCCATTAAAGTCAACAATTCATTAGATTATCAAACCAACATTCCGGGTATCTTTGCCATTGGAGATATTAACACCTATCCTGGTAAATTAAAACTAATTTTATGTGGTTTTCACGAAGCTACCCTCATGTGTCATGCTGCCTATAAAATTATAAATCCTGGTAAACGTTTGGTACTCAAATACACCACAGTAACTGGCATCGACGGTTTTGATGGTACACGAAAAGAAGCGCCAAAAAGTGTAGTTAAATCAATTGACTGATGTCTTTAGATGTATCCATAAAAATTACAGACCGAGTAGGTGTCATACATACCATTAATGCACCATTAGATATGGCCCTTAATCTTATGGAAGTTGTACGTTTGTATGACCTTGTTCCAGAAGGAACTGTTGGTATTTGCGGGGGTATGGCTATGTGTGCTTCTTGTCAATGTTATGTCAAAAGCTCACATCAACTCTCTGAAAAAACAGATGATGAGGAAGCCATGCTCAGCGAGGCTTTAAACGTTCTTCCAAACAGCCGTCTGGCATGTCAAATTCAAATCAGTTCAGAGATGGAAGGTTTAGAAGTTGAATTAGCTCCAGAAGATTAATCTTGCTGTAATTTTTCTATAGCAATTGGTAATATTCGTTCAACAAATTTTGAATAAGCTAGAGTCGAGGGATGAAGATTGTCAATAGCAACTAAATCGGGATTTTCAATTCCTTGTCTGGTAATGTCTGTGATATATACGTAATTCAGTCCATTTGCATCACAGTATTGCTGAGCATAATTGTTATAAACATCCAGCTGTTCTGAGATGTAATCACCCGCAAAGTTTCCACCAAAAGGAGTATAAGAGTAATCTGGAATTGAAATCACAATCAACCTAGTAGCATCATTTCCTACTAATGATATTGCTTTATTCACTAGATCAATAAATTCATTTTCATATATCGAAAATGGTTTGTTTTGATATTGATTATTAACTCCTATTAATAATGTTACAAGATCATGATTTTGAGCTGGACTTGTTGATTCAATTGCATATATTAAATTACTCGTGGTCCATCCAGTTTGTGCAATAATTTGAAGAGAAAATGAATCTTGATCTTCAAAATTTACTATTAAACTATCTTTAAGTTGTTCAGGGAAACGACAATTTGTACATACACTTTGTCCAATTGTATAACTATCCCCCAAAGAAATAAGTTTAAAGTTTTGAGGAGGGTTTATTTCCAATGTATCAATAAATGTTTCTTGAAAAGAGCTATTGTTATTTGGTAACTCAACTTTGTTGTAACATCCAACGGCTACTATGTTCAGGGTTACAAAAACCAGAAATAAAAAAGGAATAAAATAATTTTTATTTGAATGCATTTAGACCTGTGATATCAAATCCTGTGATAAGAAGGTGAATATCGTGAGTTCCTTCATACGTAACTACACTTTCTAAATTCATCATGTGGCGCATAATACTATATTCTCCTGTTATACCCATTCCGCCAAGAATTTGTCTGGCTTCACGAGCAATTTTTAAAGCCATTTCAACATTATTTCTTTTTGCCATTGATATTTGGGCTGAAGTTGCTCTATTTTCATTTTTTAATTGTCCTAACCTAAAGGCAAGCAATTGAGCTTTGGTAATTTCAGTAATCATTTCTGCTAGTTTCTTTTGTTGTAATTGGAATCCAGCAATAGGCTTCCCAAATTGAACTCGTTCTTTAGCATAGCGTAAAGCGGTGTCGTAGCAATCCATAGCAGCACCAATTGCTCCCCAAGCGATTCCATATCGTGCTGAGTCTAGACAGCCAAGCGGAGCACCTAAACCGCTTTTATTAGGTAAAAGGTTTTCTTTTGGAACCTTAACGTCTTGAAAAATAAGCTCACCAGTAGAACTAGCTCTTAAGGACCATTTGTTGTGTGTTTCTGGTGTTGAAAATCCATCCATTTCTCTTTCAACAATAAGTCCGTGAATTCGTCCCTCTTCATTTTTAGCCCAAACAATAGCAATATTACAAAAAGGTGCATTTGAAATCCATAATTTGGCACCATTTAGTAGGTAATGATCCCCCATATCTTTAAAATTGGTGGTCATTCCACCAGGATTACTTCCGTGATCTGGCTCAGTAAGACCAAAGGCACCCATAAATTCTCCTGAGACCAATTTTGGTAAATATTTTTGTTTTTGTGATTCATTACCATATTTCCATATGGGATACATTACTAATGACGACTGTACTGAGGCTGTACTTCTAACCCCTGAATCACCACGTTCAATTTCTTGCATTATTAAGCCGTAAGAAATTTGATCTAATCCAGCACCTCCATACTTTTCTGGGATGTAAGGACCAAAAGCACCTATTTCAGCTAATCCTTGAATGATTTGTTTAGGAAATTCAGCTTTTTGTGCATAAGACTCTATTATGGGAGATATATCTCTTTTGACCCATTCCCGAGCGGCGTCTCTGACTAGTTTGTGTTCTTCGTTTAATAAATCATCTAAATTGTAGTAATCAGGTGCTTCAAATAAGTCTAGCTTCATGTGTAAAGAGTTTGGTTCATTCTAAAGAATAGCTGAAACATCAACTAAATAAATCTTTTGTTATGCAAATTTACTTATAAATTTATTTAATCTTAGAATTTTAAATAAAATTCTTTGGTCAAATCAATGTAGGCTTTACTGTAATTATGACGTTTTTCTTCAAGGTGTATTTCATCTATTTTTACAAGTTTTTTTTCAAAAGAAAACATCATCAAACTTCGTTTTATATCCCCATTTTTTTTACCTCTAACTCGTAGTAATTTATTACAGTAGAGCATTTTAATATTTGCTAGATTGATAAAATTAGCTTCAAAATCATAGGGAATAATCACACAAAAATATCCATTATTTGAAAGTAAATTTTTTATGGATTCAAGTAATTCAATAAAAGGCATAGCGGATTCAAATCGGGCAGTATTTCGACTTGTATCTTTTGTTGTATAAGTGTCGTTGTAAAAAGGAGGATTAGAAATAATTAGGTCATATTTTGTGTATATTTCATTAGAATATTCTTTTAGACTGGCATGGTAGCAAAATAAGCGGTCAGCCCATGGTGATGTTTCAAAATTTATCACACATTGTTCGTATGATTCTTCATCAATTTCCAAGCCATCAATAAGTTTTGCATTGCTACGCTGAGCAAGCATTAGTGCTAAAATTCCAGAACCTGAACCGATGTCTAAGATTGATTTTATCGATGGGATTACAGGGGCCCAAGCTCCAAGTAAAACAGCATCTGTTCCCACTTTCATGGCACAGCGGTCGTGTACAACACTAAATTGTTTGAATTGAAATATTTCCAAAGCCACTACTCAATGTACAAATCAATGAGACCTGGAGGTGTCTTGACAGTAATTATTTTCTTATTACGATCTATAGTTACAATAAACTCGTCGTGGACCGGAATTAAAACCTCAATACCATTTCTTTCAATTTCAAATAAAGCTTGTGATGACTGGTCATTGACCCCCTTTAAAATGCCTACTTTTCCACGTTCTTTATCCCATATTTCAAATCCCAGGACTTCGTGATAATAGAAAGCTTTTCCAACTAATTTTGGGAGCAAGTTTAGAGGTAGGTAAACCTTTATTCTAATTAATTCTTTAGCCTCAGATTCTGTATTTATATCTTCTAATTTTATGCGTAACAAATTTGATTTATGGAGCTGAGATTCAATTATAGAATAAGGAATCAATCTATTGTTGATGTCTAAAAACAAAGATTTAATATTTGTGTATAGTTGTGGTTGATCGGTATCTAAACTTACTAAAAGCTCACCTTTAAAGCTATACTTTTTTACAATTTTACCGAGATAAAAACAATCTTCTTTATTCATGAAATTAAAAAAAAACCTGACAAAAGTCAGGTTTAAAGATATAAAAATAAATAGTTTTATTATTCTTCCTCTGAAGCTTCTGCAGTTTCAGCTGGTGCTTCTTCAGTTGTTACTTCTTCTACTGGCACTGCAGCGGCGATTCGTGCTTCGCTGGCTGCTTTTTCAGCGGCTAACGCTTTTGCTACTTCAATGTCTTTTGCTTTTTGAATCTCCGACATTTTTGAGTCTATTTTGGACAACTTTTCAGTTTTCCATGCTTGGAATTTCTCTTCGGCTTGATCTTCACTTAATGCACCTTTTTTAACTCCAGCTGCTAAGTGCTTTTTCAATAAAATTCCTTCATGGGATAAAATAGCTCGTGTTGTGTTGGTTGGTTGAGCTCCGTTTTCCAACCATTTAACAGCGCTGTTTGAGTTGATTTCAATTTGCGCAGGATTAGTATTTGGGTTGTATGTTCCTAATTTTTCAAGAAAACGGCCATCTCTTTTAGAGCGAGTGTCTGCAGCAACAATCCAATAAAATGGTTTTCCTTTTTTTCCGTGTCTTTGTAATCTTAATTTAACAGGCATAATAATTAATTTGTAAGGTTCTCGACCTTGGTTATTAATGAGCGGCAAATATAGTATATTTTTCTTTACAAAAACATTCGTTTATTTTTTATATTTTTGACTTGTTATAATTTTGCAATAAATATTCATTTTCAATAATATATGAGATATCCCATTCTTATTTTTGCTTTTTTATGTTTAGTTGGTTGCCAAGACGATATTCTGTCTAGTAGCCCAACTTTTCAAGGACTTCGTCATGGCGATTATATCTGGCGCTCCACAGCCCGAACAGCTACAATACAAACTACAGGTATTTTTAATATTTCGGGTAGTGATGGCTACGGTACTATGATTATAAGTTTACCTGCGGCGACTGTTGGTAATTATGAACTAGGTCAAGGAAAACCTGCTACTGTTACATACACAGAACTAAATACAACCTATTCCACTCAAAACAACGGAGACCAATATCCAGTCTATTTAAGTGATGGTCAAGTTACTTTAGAGTCTATAGATGTAGAGAATAAAACTATGAGGGGGTCTTTTTATTTCAATTCCTATGATGATTCTGGCACCAAATACATGAATTTTTCCCAAGGGGTATTTTATAATCTTTCTTACAACGAACAATAATAGTTTTAAGTCTTACTACATATATCGTTTAAATTTATTAATGGATTCTAATTAATTCATGTAGTTAACTTAAAGCTCTAAATCCAGATGTTTTTGTTCATAAATCCTAGTAGAAATAACAGGCATAAACCTAAAATAATTTTTATATTTAGACTTCCATTTTTAGCATAGATTCTAGCCATGTATTTGATTTTTGATACTGAAACCACTGGCCTTCCTAAGCGTTGGAAGGCTCCTATTACAGATACTGATAACTGGCCCCGATGTGTCCAGATTGCTTGGCAATTGCATGACGACTATGGCGTTTGCTTAGAGCATTGTGATTTTCTAGTTCGCCCTGATGGTTTTAATATTCCCTATGATGCCGAGAAAATTCACGGCATATCAACAGCCTTGGCAGAAAGTAGAGGTCATCCACTTAACATAGTACTTGAAAAATTTAATGAAGCGCTTAGTAAAGCTAAATTTGTAGTTGGGCAGAATGTAGGTTTTGATCTCAATATCATGGGTTGTGAATACCACCGTATGCAAGTATTAACAACCTTAAATACTCTTCCTGTACTGGATACTTGTACAGAAACCACAGCAAATTTATGTCAATTGCCTGGTGGCCGTGCAGGAAAGTTTAAGTTACCTACATTGACCGAGTTACACCAGCACTTATTTAAAATTCCTTTTGCTGAAGCCCACAATGCAACAGCCGATGTTGAGGCCACTACGCGATGTTTTTTAGAATTGTTGCGAAGAGGGAGCTATTCACCCGAACAATTGCAAGCTAGCACAGATTATTTACAAAAATTTCAAGCCCAAAACCCAGAGACAATAGCTCCTTTAGGATTGAAGCATGTCAATTTAAAAATGTCCTCCGCAGCATTGGCTGCTGATTCTAAAAAGTCATATGTAGAGACAGATGAAAATAAAAATAAAATAAAAGATTTACCGCCTGCATTACTCGATGCCCCTGTAGTTCATCTACATAACCACTCCCAATTTTCTATTTTACAATCTACAATCAGCATTAAAAAATTAGTAAATGCTACAGCTAAAGCTGGTATGACTTCAGTAGCGCTTACCGATCATGGCAATATGATGGGAGCCTTTCATTTTGTAAAGGAAATCCGAAACCACAACAAGAGTTTGGTACAGCTCCAAAAAGAATCAGAGGCCCTAGACCAGGAATTTGATCAAAAACCCATTAAGCCCATTATTGGATGTGAGTTTTTTGTTTGCGACGACCACAGTAATAAATCTCAAAAAGACAACGGATATCAAATTGTGTTTTTAGCTAAAAATAAAAAGGGCTACCATAACTTGGTGAAAATGTCCTCATTGGCCTATACAGATGGTTTTTATTATCTACCTCGAATTGACCGGAAAATTGTAGAAACCTACAAGCAAGATCTTATTGTTTTATCTGGTAACTTACATGGTGAAGTTCCTTATAAAGTTTTGAATGTTGGAGAGAAACAGGCTGAAGAAGCCTTGTTGTGGTGGAAAGCACAGTTTGGTGAAGATTTTTTTATTGAAATTATGCGTCACAATCAAGAAGACGAAGATCGGCTAAATCCTGTATTGGTTCAATTCTCAAAAAAGCATAATGTTCCATTGGTTGCAACAAACAACACCTATTACATAGATCAAATAGAAGCTAATGCACATGATATTTTATTGTGTGTCAAAGAGGGAGAGAAACAGGCAACTCCTATTGGTCGTGGTCGTGGTTATCGTTATGGCTTACCCAACCAGGAGTATTATTTTAAAAGCCCTGAGGCAATGAAAGAGCTATTCACAGATTTGCCTGAAGCCATTCTTAATATGCAGATCATTTCAGATAAGATTGAACCTTTCGAGCTTGCAAGAGATGTATTGCTACCAAAATTTGATATTCCAAAAGAGTTCATAAACTCTAATGACGCACAATCAGGGACCAAACATGGTGAAAATGCCTATCTGCGCCATCTTACTTATGAAGGTGCTAAAAAACGTTATGAGATAATCTCTAAAGGTTTAAAAGAACGCATTGATTTTGAGCTAAATACTATTGAAAAAACAGGCTACCCTGGTTATTTTCTAATTGTGGAAGACTTTATTCGAGAGGCTCGAAATTTAGGCGTTTCTGTCGGACCTGGTAGAGGTTCAGCAGCGGGTTCAGTCGTTGCCTACTGCCTCTGGATTACAAACATAGACCCTATAAAATACGATTTACTTTTTGAGCGTTTTTTGAATCCAGACCGAATTAGCATGCCCGATATTGATATTGATTTTGACGATGAAGGCCGTGGAAAGGTCATGGATTATGTCATCAAGAAATATGGCTCAAATCAAGTGGCTCAAATTATAACTTACGGTACTATGGCTGCTAAATCCTCCATTCGAGATACCGCTAGGGTTTTAGACTTACCGTTGGGAGATGCAGATCGTATTGCTAAATTAGTACCCAACATGTCAAAACTTAATAAAATTTTTGGTGTAGAAGATAAAATCTTGCGCCAAAAATTCAGAGCAGAAGATATGGAACTCATCAATCAATTACTGAATATTTCAGAAGGTGATGATTTGGAAGCTGAAACAGTGAATCAGGCTAAGGTTCTGGAAGGCTCACTCAGAAATACTGGCATTCATGCCTGTGGTGTGATCATTACCCCAGGCGATATTACCGACTTTGTTCCAATTGCAACAGCTAAAGACTCAGACTTATATGTTACTCAATTTGACAACGCTGTTGTAGAAGATGCGGGACTTTTAAAGATGGATTTTTTAGGCCTCAAAACCCTAACACTCATCAAAGACACGATTAAAATAGTTAAAGCTAAACACGGAATAGTACTAGATCCTGAATCCTTTCCACTTGACGATACACCCACCTATGAATTGTTTCAACGAGGAGAAACTGTGGGTATATTTCAATATGAATCACCTGGAATGCAAAAGCACATGCGTGATTTAAAACCTACAACATTTGCAGATTTAATTGCCATGAACGCCTTATACCGCCCAGGACCACTTGAGTATATTCCAAGCTTTATTAGAAGAAAACATGGTGATGAAGCTATTACTTATGATCTTCCAGAAATGCAGGAATATCTTCAAGAAACCTATGGTATTACCGTTTATCAGGAGCAGGTAATGTTATTGTCACAAAAATTAGCTGACTTTACAAAGGGTGAAGCAGATATTTTACGAAAGGCCATGGGTAAAAAGCAGCGTACTGTACTTGATAAAATGAAACCTAAATTTATCAGTCAAGCAATTGCCAAGGGATTGGATTCTGAAAAATTAGAAAAAATCTGGACGGATTGGGAAAAATTTGCAAGCTATGCATTTAATAAATCCCATTCGACGTGTTATGCATGGATTGCCTATCAAACCGCCTATTTAAAGACACATTATCCTGCTGAATATATGGCATCAGTATTATCTAATAACATGAATGATATAAAACAAGTCACCTTTTTTATGGAAGAGGCTAAGCGAATGAAAATAAATGTTTTAGGTCCTGATGTTAATGAAAGCTATTATAAGTTTTCAGTTAATAAAGACAATGCCATTCGCTTTGGAATGGGTGCAATCAAAGGGGTTGGTTATGGCGCTGTCAAAACTATTGTAGAAGAACGTAAAAGCAATGGAGGTTACCGCTCAATCTTTGATCTTGCCAAACGGATTGATTTGCGCGCTGCCAACAAGAAAGCTTTTGAAAATTTAGCTAATGCTGGAAGTTTTGATTGTTTTTCAAACACCCACCGAGCCCAATATTTTTACGATGAAGGAGATGGCATTACTTTTTTAGAGAAAACCTTGAAATATGCTCATAGATTTCAGGACAATCAAAATTCCGCACAAGTTAGTTTGTTTGGTGAATCCAGTGAAGTTCAATTCCCCGAGCCTGAACTACCGCCTTGTAATAACTGGGCTACTATGGAGAAGTTGGCTCGTGAAAAAGAAGTAGTTGGAATTTATATTTCAGGACATCCCCTTGATGATTTTAAAATAGAAATGCAAAATTTTTGCAATGTGACTGTAAGTATTTTTGAAAACATGACCCCGCTTATCAACAAAGAAATTAACTTTGGAGGTGTTGTTACCAATGTTGAGCACCGCGTCAGTAGGCAAGGAAAAGGCTGGGCAAGTTTTACAATTGAGGACTATACAAACAACCATCAGTTTAGAATTTTTGGAGAGGAATATCTTAAATTTCGACATTT
>TARA_B100001057_G_scaffold143545_1_pt1 | contig 48040 bp, 45 predicted proteins | sample TARA_B100001057 | Tara Oceans TARA_B100001057 (sample SAMEA2621839) | marine metagenome | biome: marine biome (ENVO:00000447); feature: surface water layer (ENVO:00002042); material: "saline water (ENVO:00002010), including plankton (ENVO:xxxxxxxx)" | depth 5 m | reverse complement strand
TGGAAATAGTTTTACATTTTATTGGAATCTTCCCTCTCAAGTAGAGAAAATGTCAATAGAAATTGGACTCAATTGGAAAGTTAAGCATATTAGTATACCTTCTGCAACTCTTCAGATACATTGGAACAATCAAGATCTTAAATCATTACTTGAAAGCGAAAAATTTGACCATATTATAATTCAAGAGCATAGTAGCACTCCTCTTGAAAATCAAGATTTGACAAAAACTTATTTTGAAAAAATTATGTCTTTAATTCCAGAGTCCACTCAAGTTCATTTTTTTTCAACTTGGATGTATCCATCTATTCAATATTTGAACGTCAAAAATGATGAGTTCCCTATTGAAAAAAATATTCAAGAAATTATTAAAGGTTATGATGTTAAAATAATTCCTGTTGGAAGAGCTTTTAAATTATTTAATGAAAAATATCCTTTTTTTAAACTTTTAATGGAAGATGACAAACATCCAAATTCAAATGGTTCATATCTAGCTAGCTGCATAATCTTTTCTCATATTAGTGGTAAGTCATCTGTAAATCTATCTAAAAGGTACGAGGGTTTTGACAGCAAAGGTGTTGGTATATATTATAGTATTGTAGAGGACGAAGTTCTTTCTTCTCTTCAAGAAATATCTGATGAAGTTATATTTTTATAAATAGAAATTAAAATTGAAACTTTAACTTTCAAAGTATATATACTACTAAAAATCCAAGATAAGTCCCTAACGCGTTTCCCAAACTTCCAACTAGAATAGCAGGTAATATAAGTTCCTTTCGATTAAATGCTTCTGCAAGAGCAATTGCTGATGCACCTCCACCAATATTTGCTTGACTTGCAATTGAAATCATTTCCCAATCACGATAAATTAGTCCCCCTATAAAAATGAATAATAATCCATGAATTAAAACTGCAAGAGAGGTAAAAAGAAGTAATGTAGCGCCAACTTCTTGGAGTTGACTTACAGCACTTATTTCACAATAGGCACCAATAACAGCAAGAAAAAGATAAACTAGGTATAAACCTAAAGTTTGGCTTCCCTTTAACTTAGAGATAAAATTTGTTTGAGCTAGAATTATACCAATAGAAGTAAGGATCAAAATAGAAGGTATCTTAATAAAATTCTCTGAGATTATTTCAGATATAAAGTAACAACTTATACCTAAAAATATTAGCCACGCTAAGGATTTGGAGTTTATTTCATCTTCATCATTATTATGCTGAATATTTTGGCTTACTTTAGGACTTAATTTTTCATTTGATTTCCATATTTTATTTAAAATCATAGGAATAGCTATGGTAACCATAATCCATATAGCCGTTACAACATTATCAACTGCAATTGTCCCAGCATATAGAAAACCTTTCTTTTGAAATCCATATTCAAGAGCAATTGCATTAAAATTTACACTTCCTCCTGTATAAGTGCCCGTCAACATTCCTGCAATTATCCTTCCATCATCTCCTAGAATATTTTCAGGTGACAATAAAAACCATGAAATAAGAATACCAATAGTTGTAGCAATTGATCCAAGAACAAATAATCCTACCATTGGAAGTCCAGCATTTCTTATTGATGTAATATTCACGTTTAATAACAAATAAAATATTGAGATAGGAGCTATATATTTAAAAATAATATCGTATAACTCTATACTGTTTGAAGCTGATGGAATAAATTTAAAATTTGCAATAACAGCGGTAAATAATATTACAAGAAGTGCAGCACCTCCAAGCTGTTTTCCAACTTTAGTTTTACCAGCATAAACTGATATAACAACCATTAAACATAATATAGTTAAAACGTAAATTGGATTAGAGATATAGTCCATATAACAATAGCTTTAACTAGTCTTTATTATAAACCTCATTTTTAATTGCATCTAGGAGACCATCTTTAGGCAAATCATGTCCAAGTTGCCAAAACATTATACCCTTCAAATCCTGATCAATAGCATATTTAGTTTTTAAAGACACTGATCTAGTGTTATCAAAAGATAAAAATTCATTTTTTGTTTTATTAAAACCATATGGAGCCATTGCATTTTCATCCCAATAAAATTCAAATCCTTTATCAAGACTATTAAGATTGTCAAAAGAAATTGCACTTCTAAATTTAGCATCTTGAGATAGACCATTATTAGTATCAATGACATTTTCCCATATTCTACCATAGAATGCAGCACCAATTACAATTTTATTTCTTGGTACTCCAATTTGTGTCAGATATCTTACTGCACTGTCAGCTGAATATGAATCTTTATTAATTGAATAAAGGGGTGTGTGATGACCTGTAGTTGTCTGACTGTATAAATCATAACTCATTATATTTACATGATCAACTAATGGCATAACTTTATTCCAGTCAATGGATTTTTCTAAAAATAAATCAAAACCTCCAGCAGCAAAACTTATTATGTGTTTTGAATCCAGATGATTATCCAATCTAACAATTAGATCAGTAAAATTATCTTTATCCTCATCTTGATATTTATGTCCTGGGACGCCAGGTATAACAGGATATTCCCAATCTAAGTCTATCCCATCTAGATTATAATCTTTTAATATTCTTGCTGTTGAAATTGCGAACTCTTCTCTTCCTTCATCCGAGGAAAAGACATCAGAACATGTTTTGCACCCTCCCCAACCTCCAAGAGCAACTAAAACTTTCAATTTTGGATATTTACTCTTCAAGTTAGAAAGATGAACCACCGTGAGACTATCTTCTTTATTATCAACTGCAAGTTTATTACCTTTCAAGTGAAGAAAACTGTATATTAATTGGGTAACACCATTCAAATCATACTGATTTATTAAGTCCTTTCCACCAGGATAATATGCAATTACTTCAATTTGTTTTTCGTTTGATTCTATATCCAAATTATTTTCTTCGCAACCAATCACAAAAAATATTGATAACAAAAAGACGAGAAATTTATTTTTCAAATACATAATATTAAATTTAAATAAGTTTATTTTTTTCATCCTACATTAAGATATAAAAAAACGTCTATACTCTTGTCCTACAAAACTTATATTAGAAAGTAAAAATTAATTTTTATTTTTATTCTAAACTAGTAATCTATAAAACTTAATCTCATGAAAAAAATATTATTTCTATTTTTTTTTATACATATTATAAATGCTCAAGAATTTATAACGCTCAAATATGACAATACGGGAATCGACTATAAACAACCTGAGATTAAAATTAATTACTCTAATGATAAATATAGATTTCAAAATACATCAATTCCCCAACTACAAGCAATATTACCTAATGATAGTTCGAAGCCAACAACTGCAATGATAATTGCTCCTGGTGGAGGGTTGAGTTCAAACTGGATTTTTCATGAAGGTTTTGATGTTGCTAACGCCTTAAATGAAAGAGGAATCGCTGCTTTTGTTTTAAAATATAGATTGCTTCCTCTTCATCTAATTGATAAAAATGAGGGACTTGAACCGTTCTTTAATGAAAAAAAGCAATTAAGCTATAGTCATTTAGATGCACTGAGTGCAATTGCTCATGTTAGAGAAAACGCTGAAAAATATAATATTGATCCTAATAAAATAGGAATTATGGGTTTTTCCGCAGGTGGTGCAGTGGCTATAGAAGCAACTTACAAATCTGATGAAAAAAACAGACCTGATTTTTTGGCACCCATATATCCCTGGATGTTAGTCGTTGAAGAACAAGAACCCCCATCTTATGGTCCACCCTTATTCATAGCTTGCACTACAGAAGATGATTTAGAATTAGCCATACCTAGTGCTAAATTATATATAGATTGGGCAGAAAAAGGATTTATTAGTGAAATACATAATTATCATCATGGTGATCATGGTTATGGTATGAACAAAACAGGTTATCCGATAGACAATTGGTTTAATAATATGATTGATTGGATACAAGCTATTGGTATGCTCAATTAATTTAAATTATTTCTAATAATTATAAAAAAAACGGATGAACTTGTGAGTTTATCCGTTTTTTTAAGTAAAAAATTAATCTTATTCAGATGCAGCAGCCTGTGCAGCTTCAATTCCTGCAACCATTGCCCCAGTATCATACATATGATATTCTGCAGCAATTTTACCATCCTCACCCCACATGAAGCTAATATGAGCTGGCATTGTTATTGTTTCTCCAGTAAGTTTACTTGTTGCAATCCAATTAAACCAAGTTTGAGTAACAGTAACTTTGTCATATGAATCATCCCCAGGATAATCTGTAGTTTCAACCCAGTAACTTACATCTTCATTAGCTCCCCATGACATACTTATAGTATAAGTAGAATGTTGAGCTTCAAGCAATCCTACTAATTCATCAAGAGAAATAGCTTCTACACTATTTAAAAATACTTGTAAATCAGGAGACCAAAGAGATTTAAGACCTTCCATATCATTATTTAGATAATTATCAAAATGTTGTCTTATTGAATTCGATTTGTCATCATCAACATTTACAACAATTCCGTTAGTATTAGTACATCCAAGTACAAGAATGGATGCAAAAATTAAAAATATTTTTTTCATTTTTTTAAGTTATAATTAGTTTACAATATACTGAATAAAAAAACGGTTACACTAAAAATAGTATAACCGTTTTTTTGTTTTAGTAGCGAGGGCAGGACTCGAACCTGCGACCTTTGGGTTATGAGCCCAACGAGCTACCTACTGCTCTACCTCGCGATTTGAAATGCAAATATAGTAAACTTTCATTACTCAGGGCTAAGGCATAAGATTTAAGTGCCTATCTTTGCCAAAATGACTGATAATAAACACAGATCTGGATTTGTTTCAATAATTGGTAGACCAAATGTTGGTAAATCAACTTTGATTAACTCTTTAATGAAGCAGAAACTATCTATAATCACATCTAAAGCTCAGACTACTAGACATAGGATTAGAGGAATAGTTAATGGTGATAATTATCAAATTGTGTTATCAGATACTCCAGGTATTCTAGATCCAAGTTATAAGCTTCAAGAGGCGATGATGAAGTTTATTAAGGAAACCTTAATAGATTCTGATTTTTTGGTAATAGTTGAAGAGGTTGGGAATAAAGAATCATTTGATAATTCTTTAATTAAAAAATTAAATTCTTTCAAGATTCCTGTAATTCTTTTGATTAACAAAATTGATCTTTCAAGTCAACAAGAGCTTGAAGATTCAATATCTCACTGGAAATCAATATTTCCAAATATTGACATCTATCCAGTATCTGCAATTGAAGGTTTTTTTGTAAATGAATTAATAGATATTTTCAAGGATAAACTTCCTTTATCTCCCCCATTTTTTCCAAAAGACCAGTTCACTGACAGACCCGAAAGATTTTTTGTTAATGAATCAATAAGAGAACAAATTCTAGTTCATTATGACAAAGAAGTTCCATATTCTGTTGAGGTAATAACTGAAGATTTTAAAGAATCACCAAAAATCATAAAAATTAGATCTTTGATTCTAGTTGAAAGAGAATCTCAAAAAGGTATTTTAATTGGTCATAAAGGATCTTCTTTAAAAAGAGTTGCTACTAAAGCTAGACAAAATCTTGAGAAATTTTTTGGAAAGAAAATCTTTTTAGAAGTGTTTATAAAAGTGAGAAAAAACTGGAGAAACGACCCATCTTCTTTAAAAAAATTTGGATATAATATATAATTAAATGAGTGGAATTGTTGCTATTGTTGGAAGGCCTAATGTTGGAAAGTCTACTCTTTTTAATAGACTCATTCAAAAAAAAGAAGCTATTGTTGATGAGGTCAGTGGAGTAACTAGAGATAGACATTATGGTAAATCTGACTGGAATGGTGTAGAGTTTAGTGTAATTGATACTGGAGGATATCTTCCGGTTAGTGATGATGTTTTTCAAAAAGAGATTGATAAGCAAGTGCTGTTAGCTATTGATGAAGCAGATGTAATCTTATTCTTAGTCGATGTTAAAGATGGCATGACTGGAGTTGATCAGTCAATATCTGATATGCTTCATAAATCATCTAAAAAGACCTTTCTTCTTGTAAATAAAGTTGATAACCCCAAATTAATAAAAGACTCCAATGAATTTTATGCATTAGGTTTCAAAGATCTTTTTTGCTTGTCTTCTATTAATGGATCTGGAACTGGTGAATTTTTAGATTTACTAGTTGAACTATTGCCAAAAGAAGATCTTACGGTATCTGATGTTCCAAAGTTTGCAGTGGTAGGTAGGCCTAATGCAGGCAAGTCTTCATTTATTAATTCTCTAATAGGTGAGGATAGATTTATAGTTACTAATGTAGCAGGTACAACTAGAGACAGTTTGTACACAAGATATAATCAATTTGGTTTTGATTTCGAGCTAATTGATACTGCTGGAATAAGAAGAAAAACTAAAATCTCAGAGGATATTGAATTTTATTCTATTTTAAGATCGATTAGATCAATTGAAAATTCAGATACATGCTTAATAATATATGACGTTGAAAGGGGCTTTGATTCTCAAGTTCAAAATATATTTTGGCTAGCTGCAAAAAATAAAAAAGGAATTGTAATTCTTGCTAATAAGTGGGATACAATTAATAAAGATCATAAGACTTCAAAACAAATAGAGGAAGAAATTATGACAAAAACATCCCCATTTATTGATATACCTATAGTTTTTATTTCTGCACTTACAAAACAAAGAATTTTTGATGCCATTAAAATAGCAATGGAAGTAAATGAAAGAAGAAATCATAAAGTTCCTACAAAAAAACTAAATGACTATCTATTACCAATAATTGAAGATAAACCACCTCCAAGTTTGAAAGGAAAATATGTAAAAATTAAATTTTGCAGACAACTACCTACGAAATATCCTCAATTTGCTTTTTATTGTAATTTACCGCAGTATGTAAAGGATCCGTATAAAAGATTTTTGGAGAATCAAATTAGAAAACAATACAATTTTACTGGGGTTCCTATTGATATATTTTTGAGAAAAAAATAATTATAAATTTTTCTTTAGATCCTTAAGCTCATCTCTAACTTTGTTAAGCTTTTTTAGAATAGAAACATTCTCGTCCTCAGATATGTTTTTAGATCTTAGTTTTTTTCTTGCTCCCTGGATGGTCAGCCCATCTTTTTTTAATAGGTTATATATAATTGAAATAACTTCAATATTATCTTTAGTATATTTCCTTATTCCAGTAGGTTTTACTGATGGGGTAATTTGATTAAATTCCTTTTCCCAATATCTAAGTAGAGAACTATTTACATTAAAATAAGTAGCAACTTCGCTTATACTGTAATATTTTTTATCAGGAAGCTTGCCAAACATAAATTAGTCAAGTGATTGATTTTCTTGTGAAGCTAAATTTACAAGTTCCTCAAATTCAGCGGGAGAGAGACTTCCTGAATAGAAGTTTATTGGATTAATCTTTTGCCCGTCTTTTACAATCTCATAATGAAGGTGTGGTGCTACAGACCTACCAGTATTACCTACATACCCAATTAGATCTCCTCTCTTAACTTTATAACCTTTCCTTACTGAGATTTTACTCATATGAGCATATATACTTGTGTATCCAAATCCATGATCAATTCTGACATGATTCCCGAAGCCTACTGCCCTATTGTCTGCTCTTGAGACCTTACCATCTCCTGTTGCATAAATAGGAGTACCAGTTTTTGCAGAGAAATCCATTCCCCAATGCATTGTTCTTTTTTTTGTGAAAGGGTCAATCCTATATCCGTAACCTGATGCCATTCTTTTGAGATCGGAACTATTAACAGGTTGAATTGTTGGGATTGAAGTCAATAATGATTCTTTATTTTTCGCTAAGAGTTCAATTTCATCAAGTGACTTTGATTGAATAACAAGCTCTTTTGTAAGAATATCTACCCTTTCAGTTGTATTAACAATTAAATCAGAACTCTCATAACCTTCTAAATAATTATATCTATTGATACCACCGAACCCTGCTCTTCTTTGTTCCTCAGGTATTGGACTAGCCTCGAAATATACTCTATATAGACTGTTATCTCTTTTTTCAATATTTGCCAGTGTAGATTCTACTTGGTCTAATTTTTTGTTTAAAACTCTAAGCTGTAACTCATAGTTATCAATCTCACGTGATTGAACAATTTCCTTAGGTGTGTCAATAAAATCTGTATTAAGTAATAAAATAGTGATAAATGATCCGATAATAACAGAGCTTATTAAGAATAGAGATAGCCTATATATACGCTGAAGAATTGTCCTTTTTATTGGGACAAATTCTAAGTTCTCTGAATCAAAATAATATTTAGTTTTGGACATAGACCAATTTGTTGTAATTTCAACGCTTAATGCGTAAAAAGACTCTACAAATATAAAAAAAATGAATTCATCTGTTGTAAGAGAAAAATTTTTCAATTTTTTTAAAGAAAAAGGGCATCAGATAATTCCTTCATCATCCGTAGTAAATAAAACTGACAAGAATTTGATGTTTACCAATGCTGGTATGAACCAGTTTAGAAATATATTTACTGGAGATGAAGATCCTGAATTTACTAAAGTTGCTAATTCCCAGAAATGTTTAAGAGTCTCAGGAAAACATAATGATTTGGAGGAAGTTGGCGTAGATACCTACCATCATACTTTTTTTGAAATGTTAGGTAATTGGAGCTTTGATGACTATTTTAAAAAAGAAATAATTCAATGGTCTTATGAGTTGATTACTGATATATATAAAATTAAAAAAGAAGATATATACGTTTCTGTTTTTGAAGGATCAGAAGAAGATAATACAAATGTTGATATAGAAACTTTTAATGAATGGAAAAGGTATTTTTCTGAGGATAAAATTATTTATGGAAATAAAAAAGATAATTTTTGGGAAATGGGTGATCATGGTCCATGTGGTCCATGCTCAGAAATTCATATTGATCTAAGGTCACCAGATGAAAAAAAGATTATAAAAGGCTCTGAGCTAGTAAATAAAGACCACCCTCAAGTTGTAGAAATTTGGAATTTAGTTTTTATTCAATTTAACAGGATGAAAGACGGTTCTCTTGAAAAACTTGATAAAAGATATGTTGATACAGGGATGGGTTTGGAAAGATTATGTATGGCTCTTCAAAATAAACAGTCAACTTACGAAACAGACTTATTTGCAGATGTTATTAAAAAAATTGAAATAGTATCGAATAAGAAATATTTAAATGGTGATCAAAAAATCGATGTAGCAATTAGAGTTGTTTCTGATCACTTAAGAGCTATAATATTTACAATTTCTGATGGCCAAACACCAAATAATACAGGTCCTGGTTATGTAGTAAGACGAATATTAAGGCGAGCAATTAGATATGGTTATACTAATCTTGATATAAAGGAGCCCTTTATATATAAGCTAGTTGAGTTAGTCGTAAAACAATATTCAGATATATATCCTGATTTAATTAATCAAAAAGATTTTATTGCTTCTGTCATAAATGATGAGGAGAAGGCATTCCTTAAAACTCTTAATCAGGGGTTAACCTTGATAAATAAAATAATTAGATCTAATAAAAAAGATAATATAATTGATGGTGAAGAAGCTTTTAAGCTTTATGATACATATGGATTCCCGGTTGATCTTACTTCTTTAATCGCAAACGAAAATAATTTTAAAGTTGATCTTGAAGGTTTTGAAAATAATATGAAAATTCAAAAGAAAAGGTCTAAAAAAACAAATTCTAGTAAAATTTCTGATTGGGTTATTATAAATAAAAAAACAACAAGTGAATTTTTGGGTTACGATTTTGATGAAATTGAGTGTCTAATTCTAAAATATAGGAAGTTGAAATTAGATAATGGAGATATACGCTTTCATATTGTATTTGACAGAACAACGTTTTTCCCAGAAGGTGGGGGACAAATTGGTGATACTGGAATTATAAATTATGAAAACAATTCAATCATGGTCTATGATACATTTAAGGAAGGTAAAGATATCATTCATGTTACTAATGGAATACCTGAAAAAACTGATACAACCATTAAATTAAAAATTAATAGAGATAGAAGATCTAGGATTGAATCAAATCATACATCAACTCACTTATTAAATCAGGCTTTAAGAGATATTCTTGGAAATCATGTCCAACAAAAGGGTTCAATGATTTCAGATGAAATTTTTAGATTTGATTTTTCCCACTCAAAAAAAATATCTGATTCACAAATTGAATCAATTCAAAACTTTGTTAAAGACAAAATCAATCAATCGATAAGTCTAATTGAAAACAGGAATGAGGATTATGATAAAGCAATATCTAATGGAGCTTTAGGATTTTTTACTGAGAAATATGGAAAAAGGGTAAGGACAATAAAGTTTGATGAATCCTATGAACTTTGTGGGGGTACACATGTTAAGAACACTAATGAAATTTTTAATTTTAAAATTATATCAGAGGGATCACAAGCATTTGGAATTAGAAGAATTGTAGCAACTAGTATAAAGGAGTCTATTCATATAGAAGAAAAGAAGGCGAAAGAATTAAATGAAAAAAAATTACAAGTTGAATTAAAAAAGAAAGATCAAAAAGAAACTGATCAAAATAATAAGATTAGAATTCAATCCTTAAAAAATGAAATTATTAATAATATGCGCCGAGTTAAAGACTTAAACGTATATATTAATTTAGTCGATGTAGATCCAAAGTCAATTAAAGAATTATCTTTTCAATTAGCAGATAACTATAAAAATTTATTTTTGATTTTGATTTCTAATGATAATAAAAAAGTCTTTATCTCATGTTTTATTTCAAAAAATTTAGTTGATGAAAAAAATATTAACGCTTCTGAAATTATTAAAGACTTAACTAGATATGTAAACGGAAGTGGAGGAGGGCAAAAATTCTATGCTACTGGTGGTGGAAATGACTTAAGTGCAGTAAATACAGTTATTGAAAAATCAGAAACTTTTGTTAATCAATTATAGGAGGATATTTGTCAAGTACTTTTATAACAAATTTATTAATCATTTCATCTCTATCTGAGGAGTATTCGTTGAGAACCCCAACTCCTTTACCTTGCCAAACTAATTGCTGATTCCTGTTATCGATTATATTGATATAAAGTGTTCCTTGAATACTACTATTAGCATAAGGGTATGCATAATTATATGAAAAAGGATACCACATGTAAGGAAGATAGTTATTGATATATATTCTTTCTTTGGATCTTGTTTCAAATGAAACAAGTAGATCAGGGGAGTTAGACCTTATAAGTCCTTTTGATTTTAGACCACTATCAAGTGCTTTTAAAATTCTTTTTTTATCAAGATCTGATATTTCAACTTTATCAATATCTGATTCGTAAAAGGAGTAAGAATTGTAACTATCAAAATTAACATCCGAATCATAGTCATATTGAACGTATACTCCACAAGATTGAATTAAAATCAAAATTGTGAATAATAAGATTTTTAATGATAATTTATTTTTCATAATTTCCATCATTAAAGTTATGAAAAAATTTCTTTTTTTAATATTTATTTTAACAACATCTTGCTCTACATTTCAGCCATTTAACGATTCAGAAAGTATTGTAGAAAAGAAAATTCAGAAATATATAATTAGATATGCTCCAGTAGCTGTTAAAAACATGAGATTCTATAAAATCCCCGCTAGTATTACACTAGCTCAAGGTGTTCTAGAATCTGGTTATGGAGAAGGTACTCTTGCTGTTAAAGCAAATAATCATTTTGGCATCAAGTGTCATAAGGGTTGGAAAGGTAAGTCAATCAAACATGACGATGATGAAAAAAATGAATGTTTCAGGTCATATAAAAATCCTTTAAGATCTTATCGTGATCATTCATTATTTTTAGTTGATCGAGATAGGTATAGTAAACTTTTTGAACTTAAAAGTAAAGATTATAAAGGGTGGGCTATTGGATTAAAATCTGCGGGTTATGCAACTGATCCTAAATATTCTGAAAAACTTATTAGTTTAATTGAAAGATTCAACTTAACAAGGTTTGATGAATAACTCGTCATTTTTTTTGAAAATTGAAATGAGTTCTTTTCCTCTTAATTCTTTTAAAATTTTATCCCATTTTTTATTTGAAAGATCAATTTCGGATTTTAGTGTTTCTAATTTACACTCCCCTTTTTTTAATATATTATCATATACTAATTTTGAATTTTCAGATATTTGAGGTGTTTCCTTAATTGGCTTCATTTGTGGGAAAAATAGTACCTCTTGAATTGAGATGTTGTTGGTCATTAACATAACTAATCTGTCTATACCAATACCAATACCTGATGTTGGAGGCATTCCATATTCTAAAGATTTCACAAAATCCATATCAATAAACATAGCTTCACCATCACCTTTTTTATTCAGCTCTAATTGGTTCTCAAATCTTTTAAGTTGGTCTATTGGATCATTAAGTTCAGAATAAGCATTTGCTATTTCCATACCATTTACTATTAATTCGAACCTTTCAGTAAGTTTAGGGTTTGAACGATGCTCTTTTGTCAATGGACTCATAGACTTCGGATAGTCCATTATAAAGGTTGGATTTATAAAATTCTTTTCACATTTATTTCCAAAAATTGCATCTATTAATTTGCCTTCACCCATACTTTCATCAAAATCAATTGACATATCAGTGCAAGCGGACCTAAGCTCATTTTTACTCATTTTTGAAATATCATACCCTGTGTATTTTTTGATAGCATCAATCATTGTTATCCTTTCAAAGGGTGCTTTAAAATTAATTTTTTTAGAGTCAAATTCAATTTCAGTTTTGTTATGTAGTTCTAAACATACTTTTTCTAAAAGAGACTCAGTCAATTTCATCATCCAAAAATAATCTTTGTATGCAACATATAATTCTAGAATTGTAAATTCAGGATTATGATTTTTATCCATTCCTTCATTTCTAAAATCTCTTGAAAATTCGTATACTGCTTCAAAGCCACCGACTATTAGTTTTTTTAGAAATAATTCATCAGAAATTCTTAGGTAAAGAGGTATATCTAGAGAGTTATGATGTGTTATAAAAGGTCTAGCAGTAGCTCCACCTGGAATTGATTGTAAGACGGGTGTTTCTACTTCTAAATATGACTTGTCATTGAGAAAACCTCTAATCGTGTTGATTATTTTTGTTCTATTTTGGAATGTTTTTTTTACATCAGAGTTTACAATCAAATCAAGGTACCTTTGCCTATATCTTTGCTCAACATCTGAAAAGCTATCATACTCATTCCCATCAGAGTCAATTTTAGGAAGTGGAAGAGGTCGCAGTGACTTATTCAATATTGTAAAGTCATTAACTAGAACAGTAATTTCTCCAACTTTAGTTTTAAACATTTTTCCATTTATGCCTATTATGTCTCCTATGTCTAATAATTTTTTGTATACAATGTTATATTTTGACTTGTCATCACCTGTACATATTTCATCTCTATTTAAATAGACTTGTATTCTACCTCTACTATCTTGAATCTCGGCAAAAGATGCATTACCTTGTATCCTTCTTGACATAATTCTTCCTGCGATAACAACTTCTTTATTGTCAGAATAATTTTCAGTTAGATCTTTTGAAAAGTTACTAACTGGAAATAATTCTGCAGGGTAGGGATTAATCCCAAGTTTCTTCAACTCTTCAAGTTTTTCTCTTCGAATTTTTTCTTGTTCAGTCATTTGGAATTATTTGAACAAAGATAAGTTTTATAAAACAATCATTGCTTTACAAATTTCTATATTTGATTGATAAATGAAAAATAAAAAAATTTTAATTAGAGATATTGGAAAATCTTCATTTTCTGAAGCTTGGGAGTATCAAGAAACCATTTTTAATGATATTATATCTCAAAAAATAAAAAACAGGTCTAGTGAAAATAAGATTAATACTGAAAATTATTTAATTCTTACTGAACATAACCCTGTTTATACGATTGGTAAAAGTGGGGATATTTCAAATTTACTTTTGAAAAAAAATGAATTAGAAGAAAGAGGAATTGAATTTTATAAAATTAATCGAGGAGGTGACATAACATATCACGGTCCAGGACAAATAATGGGCTACCCAATTATAGATTTGGATAATTTTTTTACTGATATAAACCTTTATTTAAGAAAACTTGAAGAGGTAATTATTAATACACTTAAAGTATATGGTTTGGAGGGGTTCACTATAGAGGGAGAGACAGGTGTCTGGGTTAAAGACAGCAAGAAATTATCAAAAAAGATATGTGCTTTTGGAATACGTGCAAGTAGATGGGTAACAATGCATGGATTCTGTTTTAATATTTGTCCTGATCTTAACTATTTTAACAATATTATACCTTGTGGGATTAGAGACAAAGGTGTTACTTCTTTAAAAAATTTAAAAAAAAGTGATATTGATATTGAAGAAGTAAAAACTATACTTTTTAAAAACTTTGAGATTTCTTTTGGAGCAGAATTAATTAATCAAAATTAATTTACTTCATATGATACAATTGAGTTATCATCTAATTGTGTTATGATCTCAAATTTATTATCATTATCAGAATCAATTATGTCTATCAATGAACTTCCCTTAATTGGAAATCCTTTAAACAACTGACCGTTCTCGTCATATAAAAATATTTTTTCCTCGTTTAAATCAGTGATTGCAATTATTTTTTGATTTAATATTTTAAAAATTTTTGGTCTTGAGTAATTCCCAAAAGGAAGATTTATTGAGATTCCTTTTATTGACAACATATTATTATCAATATATACAAGGCTATTATCGCTTATATCAATTAAAGTGCTTTCAGATAAATTAAGATAATCTCTTGAAATTTTACCATTTGTATCAACCTTTATAAGATTTCCATTTAAGTCTATAGTTGTAAAACTATTGAGATAAGAGTAAAAAGAATTATTGGAAAATCTAATCTTATCATCAACTACTATTCTATCCCTCCCACGTCGATCTAATATTTTTAAACTACCATTTTCTAAAAGAATAAGTATGTAATCTTTACCTTTTATCCTAATATGGACAGGTCTCTGTATAATATTTGAGGTGAACTTTTTCGGCTTAAAACCTTTGACTATTTTACCTGACGAATCAAACATTTGTATCAAATTATCATTTGTTATCAAGAATCTATAGTTTCTATTTTTTTCATAATCAAAAATAGAAATAGGATTATGTACGTTTGCTGACCCTATTTCAAAAGTTAACTCTTTAACCTCAATTCCGTTTCTATCAAATACATAAAGACTATTGAGTGTTCTGAAAATTATTTGTTTTCTCCCATTTTTATATAAATCAATTTGATTAACATCACCAATAATTTTTTGAGGTATTTGTTTTCTCCAATTTAAAATTCCTTTATTGGAATAATAATTTAAATAATTGTCATCATCCTGAAAAATAAAATCATATTCATTATTTGTATGATTTAATATCCATCTTGGGGGTAAAGTAATTTTGTCATCAAACGTTAAAAAAAATTCAGTAAAAATATCACCACTTTTATCAATATTTTCAATTTTAGATATATCAAAATCAATAAGGGCAATATCTTGATTTACTCTGCCGCTAAACGAAATAAATGGATAATTGTCTGGATTAATATCATTCTTTTTAGTATTAGACAAAGTTTTATTGTTATTAATCCAAACAAATGATAATTTCTTTGCTTTCTGGCTTATATACTGGTTATACTCATTGTTCGATCCTAAATTATCGTTAATTTTACTCGAATTAATTATTTTCTTAATTTGAGATAGAGACTCTGTAATTACTAAATTGTCATCAATTAGAATAGAATATTTAAGTGATGTTCCGCTTTGAATATTTTCAAATAGGACTAATAAATCATCATTAAAATCAATTTTCATAATTTTATTAGAACTGTCAAATTCATCTAAATCAAAATATGTGTTAAGAAGATCAGGGTTGTTTATTTTAAGTATGATAAATTTTTCCTGATCCAGTACAAATGATATTTCATCAATTAGATTTATAGAGTTAAATTTTAGATTATCACTAGATATATCATTTAGTTTTAAATACTCTTTTAAGTTAAATACAAATCTTTCAGAGTCGCTAATTGTAATCGTTAGAAACGATTTAAAAGAATTAGGAATAATCTTATCTGTTTTTATTTCTTTAGGAGAAATGTTTTTTAAAAATGATAATTTTCCATTAATAGAATCTTTAATTCTTGTAACCCCTGTTAAAAATAAGTTACTGATTGAATAGTTAAAATCATATCCGATCCATGAAGAATTAGAACTGGGATATAATGCCAAAGTACCATATATATTTACCAGAGTATTTAAATTTTCAGACTTAGAAAATATATTAAAAGGTTGATCTTGATCAATCGTCCTAACGATTTTTAGTAAATCGTTATCAAGTTTTAAATTTTTAATTTTAAAATTTCGAATAATATTTTCAAGAACTATATCTTCACTAGAACTAACAACATAATTGTCTAACGTCACCTTATATATTTCTCTTGAGTTACTATTATCATAAAATATATTGTGTCCCTGATAATTTCGTTTTGAAAAGTTGGATTTAATTATGGAATCATAATCGTCTATTTCTCTAATAAAAGTAAAAGCAATTTCATTTTTTCCAAAAGTTGACATAGATAATAACCCATTACCCTCATTCTTGTTCTCTGAGAGAGACTTTAGCTGGCTCAAGATTAAATCTTTATTTATCAAAACATTATCCATTAATTTATTTTCGTTAAGTATATTTAAAGTATTAGTTAAGTCATTTATTTTTAATATTATTTTTGAATCATCAGGCAGAAACCTATAAGATGAAACTTCATTTACAGTTGAGTTTGTACATGAATATATTATAATGAGACATAAAATAAGAAGTTTGATTTTTTTCATTATTAATATTCAAGTTTTAATTGTGAGCTTTTTAATTTAAAAGTTTTTCTATGGAATTCAGTCATACCATTTTCCTTAATCATTTTAATATGAAAATTGGTTCCATATCCTTTGTTTTTATCCCATCCAAATAGAGGGAATCTATCATGTAACTTTTTCATATAGATATCTCTGTAGGTTTTAGCAAGTATTGAAGCTGCTGCAATATTTTGATATTTTGTGTCTCCTTTTATTATGCATTTGTATTTAATATTATTATAATTTAAAAATCTATTTCCGTCTATTGCTAGAAAGTTTGGTCTTATTTTTAACCCATCAATTGCACCGTGCATAGCTTTAATTGTTGATTTGAGAATATTAGTTTTGTCAATAGTATTTGAATTAATAAAAAAAACGGAGAAGTCCAATGCATCATTTTCAATTATTTTTTTCAGTTGAAATCTCTTTTTTTCTGAGATTTTTTTTGAATCATTTAAGTGTATATTTTTATATTCGATTGGAAGAATAACAGCAGCTGCTGTAACTGGACCTGCAAGGCTTCCTCTGCCAGCTTCATCTATACCAGCCTCAAATTTAGAATTGGAAAAATTAGTCAATAACATTTTAAGAATCAAATTTTATAAAGAAACCTTAACTTAGTATGAAATTACAAAATACATGCAGAAGATTTTTCTGGTTTTATCTTTTTTTTTGATTCATACTATTTTATTCTCTCAGACTGATGACTTAGAGGGAAAAATTAGAGCTCAAGAACAATTATTAGAGGAAAAGAACAGAAAAGAAAAGGGTGATACATTGACCTCTAAATTTTATAAAATATATTATATCGATGGAAGAGAGGAAACTGTTGATACTTCACTAAATATTTATAAAGATTACAAATTTAATTTTCTTAGACAAGATTCATTTGAACTTTTAAAAATGCCTAATGTTGGTCAAGGTTATAATAAACTAGGATATAATTTTGCTAAAAAATTAGATCTTCCCGAATTTGGAGCTAGAGCAAAACACTATCACTATTTTGAATCTGAAGATATTGGTTACTATAACGTACCTACACCATTCACTGAGCTTTTTGCAAAATCTACCTTTGAGCAAGGACAAATACTAGATGCTACCGTATCTATTAATTTTTCCCCACAGTATAACCTTACTCTAGCTCATAAGGGATATAAATCACTTGGTAAATATCTTAATGTAAGATCGAGAGGAAATCAATTTAGATTATCTTCAATTTTTAAATCAAAAAATAAGAAATCAAATTTTAAATTTCATTTGACGTCACAAAATATTTTTAATCAAGAAAGTGGAGGTCTTTCACCTGACGGAATATACTTTTTTGAACAAGCCACAAATTATTTTATTTTGGACGATTTTGGTAATCAAATAGAGAATGAGGATGGAACATTTGAAATGATAGAATATGATGGATATCTTGATAGATCAAGAATGCCAAGTTGGTTGTTGTCTGAAAGTTCGTTATACTCAAAAAGAGTATTTTTTGATTATAATAGATCACTTTTGTTTGACACTGAAAAGGAGTATTCAAAATTAAGTTTGGGTTTTAATTTTAAGCATGAATATAAAAAACTTGAATATATAGATTCAAGAACAGCCAGCCTTTTTGGCGCTGTTGAAGATGGTCTTATATCCGTATCTGATCAATCAAAATATAAACTACAGAAAAGTAGTCTTTACATTTTATCAAACTTAAGTAAACTAGGAACTCTAAAAGTTAATTTTTCATTTTTTAATCTAGAAAACATACATAAAGATTATGAGGGGATTCTGGATGGATTAAATTTTGAATTAAAAAATAGCCAATCAAATATTTTAATTAATTGGGTATATAATTATAAATTTTTAGATTTTAAATTTGACCTAAATAAGTCTTTAGGTGATGATTTTATCTCAGATTATTTAAATCTAGAACTAAAAATAAATGGTATTAAAAATCTTAAAATAAAATTAAATGCTTTAAGCTTAATAAATACACCAAATCTTAACTTTATTTTACATAGAAGTGCCTATAAAGATTACAATTGGTATAATCCAGACCTTAAAAATCAAGAAATATCAACTTTATCAGCTGAAATAGGATTTAAGGAATTGATAAAAATCTCAGGAGAATATAATTTAATAAATAATTATACCTTTTTTAGAGAAAACACTAACTCTCTAACAGGTGAGACAGATAATTTTAGAAAAGTTGTCGTTAATCAGATTGATACTGAATTAAATTATTACAAAGTAAAACTATTTAGTAAAGTAGATTTTGGGAAATTTAGTTTTATAAATACTGGCCAGTATCAAAAAAAAGAACAGAATCAAACAATAGAAGGTCTAGAGACATTAAATGTTCCTGAGTGGATAACAAGGAATACTCTTATGTTTTCTTCAGAAGTATTTAATAAATCTCTTTTTATACAAACTGGCTTAACATTTAATTATTTTACCAAATTTTATGCAGATTATTATAACCCACTAATCTCTGAATTTGTTACACAGAACTATAAACAAATTGGAAATTTCCCTAGAGTAGATTTTTTCTTTAACGCTAAAATTCAGCAAACGAGAGTCTTTATTAAAGTTGAGCATTTAAATAGTTCGTTCTCTGGATATGATTTTTATTCAGATCCATTTAATCCATATAGAGATTTGTCTATAAGGCTTGGGCTCGTTTGGAATTTTTTTCAATAAAAATGAATAATTATAATGTAATTGGTTTAATGTCAGGGACATCTTTGGATGGTATAGACTTAGTGTATGTCAGTTTTAAACATAATGAGAATTGGAATTATGAATTAATTAATTTTAAAACTTACACTTACTCAAGTTATTGGCTACAAACACTTGGAAAATTGAGCAATATTCAACTCAAGGATATTCAAAAAATAGATCAAAATTACACAAAGCTTTTAGCAAAGATTATTAAAGAATTTATTCGTGAATTTTCAATTTCCAAAATTGATTTTGTTAGTTCACACGGGCACACAGCTATCCATGATCCATTAAATTCATCTACATATCAAATAGGTAATCTACCAATCTTATCAGATTATCTAAATCTCAAAGTAATTTGTGATTATAGAATTCAAGATGTAAAATATGGAGGACAAGGCGCTCCTCTCGTTCCTGTTGGGGAAAAATATTTATTTCCAGAGTATAATTCATTGATTAATCTCGGCGGATTTGCAAATATTACAAAAAGAAGATCCAATAAATTAACTGCTTACGACATTTGTCCAGTTAATGTTGTTCTAAATAAATTGTCAAATAAAGTTAATCTTAAATATGATGATCAGGGCCAACTTGCTTCTTCAGGAAATCTTAACATTAAAATATTTAATTATCTAGAGTCAATCAAATTTTATAATTTAAAACCTCCCAAATCATTAAGTATAGAGTGGGTGGAAAATAATATATTTTCATTTATTTTTAATGACTCATCTATTCCTTTAAAAGATATTCTTCATACATTCTCATATCATATAGCAAAACAAATTTCAAAAAATATCAAGGGTGAGGAAGAAATTCTAATAACAGGTGGAGGAGCTTATAACGAATTTTTAATAAAACAAATCCAAAGCTTAACTACTACAAAAATTGTAATTCCAGAATCTAAAATTATAGAATTTAAAGAGGCGCTAATTTTCAGTTTCTTAGGTGTTTTAAAAGATCTAAATATTAATAATTGTTATTCTTCAGTAACAGGTGCTTCAAAGGATCATTCATCAGGAAAAATTTTTATTAATAATATTTAATTTTTTTTAATAAATTAGATGATTACCAAATTTATTTCATGAAAAATTTTTTTTTAATATTAACACTCTTTATTTCGTTATCCGTTAATTGTCAAAATATTACATGGCAAAATGTCAACTTAAATGTTCCCTTTGAAAATAACGATTCTGTCTTTAATTTAATTGATGGGTTCTATTCAAATATTGAAATTCCAGATGGTTTAAGAGTTTCCTTATGGAGCGTAGAATACAAAGGTTCATCTGAAAAAGCCACACATGTTTTAAATTTTTCTGGCTCTAAAGAAGCCATTGCTGATTTTGAGGAGAGAAAACTTTCTCCAGAATGGGATGCATATGTTGCTAAATTAAATTCATTGACAAATAGAGATGGTTATTCAGTAACTGCAGGTGTTACACTAGTAAGATACAACATTGATAAATGGCAGCAACCAATAGCACAAGCCCATCAATGGAAAGTTAAGGATCCAATTAAATTTATTTCAGCATTTGCTAATTTAATGTCTGTGTTTGGAGAAGAATCAGGTTATGTATCAGTGGGTCAGACAACTCATGGAATTGAAAATGGGGAGACTCATTACATATATGTAACTTTTCCCGATCTAGTTTCAGCTTTAGATTTTGGTAATGCAGAAAATGAATATGAATCCTCTGCAATTGTCAATTGGCTTGATGCTACAAAAAATGATGAATATACAAGAAGCTTAACTAGAGTAATGCTTCAATCTTGGGAATAAAAATTAAATAAAATGGAAACTATATTATTAGGAATATTTATTGCAGGTTATCTTTTAATTACACTTGAACACAGTCTTAGAATTGATAAGCTTATTCCTGCTTTAGGAATGATGGCTTTTTTATGGGCTATAATTGCAATTTTTCAAATACCTGTATTTGAAGTAGATACTGAACTCAGGGAGCTCATCCCAACAAAAGTTAAAAAAATTATGGCCTACCATCTTTCTCATACAGCAGAAATTTTAATATTTCTGTTAGGGGCTATGACAATTGTTGAAATAATTGATTATTACAATGGGTTTGAAAAAATAAAATCATTTATTAGAACAAAATCTAAAAAAAGACTTTTATGGATTTTTGCTATTCTTGCTTTTATATTATCTGCTATTATTGATAATCTAACTGCTACTATAGTTTTAATAACAATACTTCAAAAGATTATTCGTGATAAAAATCTTAGATTATGGTTTGCAGGTTTAATTGTTATATCTGCAAATGCTGGAGGTGCGTGGTCACCTATTGGAGATGTCACTACCACAATGTTATGGATTGCTGACAAGGTTACTGTCCCCATGCTATTTTACTATGTGTTCGTTCCATCAATTGTTTGTATGGTAGTGCCAGTTTATATTGCTACTTTTTTAAAACCATTCAAAGGTAATGTAGGAAAAATTGATAATGATGAAAGTAATATAACTAAAATAGGTACAACTATGTTATGGCTCGGATTAGCGGGTATTATATTTGTTCCGGTATTTAAAGTTATTACGGGACTTCCACCATATGTTGGTATGATGTTATCTTTGGCTGTAGTATCTACTTTTGCTGAAATTTTTAGTGGAACTAAGTTTAATATTACAACTCCAAATGATGATAGTATAATGCATAGTAAAAGTCCTGTTCATAGCGCTCTTACTAAAATAGAATTACCCAGTATTTTATTCTTTTTGGGTATATTAATGGCTGTTGCTGCACTAGAGTCAATTGGATACTTGTTTGAATTTGCTCAATACCTTGAAACCGCAATACCAGACATAAGAATCGTTGCAGGTCTTCTTGGTTTAGGTTCCGCTGTTATAGATAATGTGCCCTTAGTTGCTGCTTCCATAGGAATGTTTTCACAACCAATTGACGACTCTTTATGGCATCTGATTGCTTATGCTGCAGGTACTGGTGGAAGTGTATTGATAATTGGCTCAGCTGCTGGTGTTGTTGCAATGGGAATGGAAAAAATTGAGTTTTTCTGGTATCTAAAAAAAATAGGCTGGTTAGCATTTTTAGGTTTTCTATCAGGATTTATAACTTTTGTTGCTTTAGAAATTTATTTTTTAAGCTAATTAGAACTTGAATTACCAAGAAGTCGAGAATTGGATTTTAACCAAACTCCCATTTTATCAAATTAAGGGAAAGGCCGCCTATAAACCTGGGCTTGAGAATATTAAAAAATTCATTGATAATCTAAATATCCCGATTGAAGAATTTAAGTTCATTCATGTTGGAGGAACAAATGGCAAGGGGAGCACTTGCTCATACATATCTTCTATACTTCAAGAATCTAATTTTAAAGTGGGAGTTTTTTCTTCTCCTCATTTTTATGATTTTAGAGAGAGAATCAAAGTAAATAATAACCTAATTAACAAGTCTTTTGTTGTTGAATTTATAAATAAAAATAAAGATCTTATTGATAGCTTGAACTTAAGCTTCTTCGAACTTTCCTTTGGACTATGCCTGAGTTATTTTTATAAAAGTGATATCGATTATTGTATCATTGAGGTAGGCTTAGGTGGAAGATTAGACTCTACTAATATTATAAACCCTATAGTCTCTGTAATCACAAATATTTCATTAGATCACACACAAATATTGGGAAAAACATTTAAAAAAATTGCAAAAGAAAAAGCTGGAATAATAAAAAATAATACTAAAGTTATTATAGGCGAGAGAAATGAAAAAACTGATGATACTTTTATTATCACTGCAGAAAACAAATCATCGAATATATTATTTGTACCTGATATTACAAACAAAACAATTTATTCTGAAGTAGATTATTTAAATCAAAACATTAACACTGCTGTCGAGACATGTAAATCTCTTGACTCAGAAAAAATTAATAATATAACCATAGATAATGGTATAAAGAACATAGATAAAAATGCTAATATTTTTGGTAGATGGTCTTTAATAAAAGATAACCCAAAGGTAATTTATGATTCAGCTCATAATAAATCAGGTTTTAGATCAATATCCACTCAATTATCGAAAATGAAATTCAATAAATTATTTGTTCTTTTAAGTTTTGTAAAAGGTAAAGATATCCAAAAGCTTATTAACGAATTACCTAAGAGTTCAATTCTATATTTCACTTCATTTAGTAATGATAGATCAATTAGAGAGGATGAAATCAAACAATGTATGGGAGAAAATATTATCTTTAATTCTGACCCTAAGTTTTTATACAAAAAACTTATAAGTATTTCATCTGCTGAAGATTTAATATTAATTACTGGTTCAAACTTTATTGCTAAAGATTTATTTTATGAGAATTAAGTTTTTTTATGTATTAGTAATTATTATAATAGGATTACAAGATGTAAAAAGTCAAATTACTACAGATAGACCTGAACAGACAGAGTCTTCATCAGCATTAGATATTGGTCAAATTCAAATTGAGACTGGTATCTCACTCGAAGATTATCAATCTAATATTAATTCTTTATTTAGATTTGGATTAATTAAAGGAATTGAATTACGACTAAATGCTAATTATCTAATAAATGATGAGATATCAAATTTAAAAAAATCATCATTTACTGACTTTGAAGTGGGAGCAAAGTTTAATGTTTTAAAAAATGAAAGTAACACTTCAGTAGGTCTATTAACCCATTTATCTATTCCAACTGCTCCTGAGATTTTTTCTAATAATGAATACGGTATTCTAACTAGACTACTTGTGTCACACGATTTACAAAACGATTCACAAATTGGTTATAATCTTGGTTTAAACAAATTTAAATCTTCAAATAATGAGTTCGTTTATACATTTGTTTATTCAAGAAGTCTTAGTTCCTTTGGAGTTTTCTTTGAAATATTTGGAAATGATTCAAAACAAACTTCAAGTTTAAATTTTGATTCAGGGATAACTTATCTTTTCGATAAAAACAAACAGTTAGACTTATCAGTTGGTAAAGGAATCAATAACTCAATGTTTTTTGTTTCATTTGGCTACTCTATAAATATAAATTAATTACACTATACTATTTAATAATTATATTAACATGTATAGTGTTATAAGAACATAATTAATCTTGGTGTTTCTTTCTTATATAAACGGTAATCTTCACGATGTCCCCACTTTTCATCCCCACTTTTTTCTAATAGATTTATACCGCTAATACGAGTTAATAATATATAGGTAAATAAGGGAGAAATTAGTGTAAACATTTGTCTAAGTTCTAACGACGGTAAACTTATAATCGCTATACCAATCCAGAGTATAATTTCACCTAAGTAATTAGGATGTCTAGAGTATTTCCATAGTCCTGTTCTTATAAATTTATCTTTATTTACTGGATTTTTCCTAAAGTTCGTCTTCTGTAAATCTGCTATAATCTCAATTGAAATACCAAATATAAATATTAGTATGCCTGTTATAGATATAGTATTAATTTGTATTCCATTAGCAATCGCTGTTAGAGCACACAGAGAACAAATCGCTACCCACATTCCTGAAAATGTCCAGGCCATAAAAAACCAACTAAAAGATTTCTTAATTTCTCTGAATCTTTTGTCCTCACCTGCTTTTTTTATTCTATTAAATAAAAACGTTCCTAACCTTATTGACCAAAAAATTATAAAAATTGAGGTTATTACGTTTCCATAATTTATTTGACTCTTCATTGAAGAGAAAAAAACATAGAAAATTAATGTTATATATGTGAAAGTTCCAGAAATATCATAAAACTTTTCTGTTTTCATTATATATGCTGGTATAAATAAAATCCAATGAATTATGAATGATAGAAAAACAGCATTTCTTACTTCTTCAATTCCTGTGGAGATTCCCAATCCAATCGAAACTAAAAATGCTATAGTTGATCCTGTAATAAAGTATAGGTTTTTTTTCATTATTTACAATTTAAATAAATATCTATTTCTTCTCTCATTTTTTTAATATTATCATATCCTACTCTACAACATCCACCAACTATGTCAGGAGATAATCTTAACCATTCTTTTAACATTACACCATTATACAGATTATTTCCATTCCATTCCTTTTCTATTGGATCATAAATTTCACCAGAGTTAGGATAAATGAGTATTTTTTTATTAGATAGATATCTTAATTTTTCAATTCCTTTTGCAACAAGAAGTGGTGAGAAACAATTCAGCCCAATTGTAGTTATATTACTATAATTTGATGCTAATTTCACACCCTCATCAATTGAGGACCCATCTCTGAACATTATTTTTTCATTACATGTAAACGATAACCAAATTTCCTTTTTTAGATTTGATATTAATTTTAAAAGAATCTTAAGTTCTCTTAGACAAGGAATAGTTTCAAATAAAATAATATCAAGTTCAATTTTTTTAATTATCTCAATATTTTCATAGTGGTATTCTTCAATTTCTTTATCTGTAGTTTTATATAATCCAACAAATTCTGATGCATTTGGAAGATAAGCTGCATATGGTCCAAAACTTCCAACTATTCGAATATTTTTTTTCGCTTTAGATTCTTTTATGGCATCTTTAGCTAGATTAACAGAGTTCTTGAAAATATTAATTACTTCATCATAATTATATCCTAAATCTTTCAAAACCTTACAACTTACTTGATATGTAGATGTTGAAATATAATCTGAACCAGCTTTAATGTAGCCTATATGTATATCTTTAATTAGCTGAGGATCCTCTATTAGAGCATTACCAGTCCATAGTCTATTTTTTAAGTTATACCCTGATTTCTCTAATGGAAATGACATACTTCCATCAAGAAGTTTAATATTATTTTTCATTTAGTGTAAATTTAAAAACTCTTTAGATGAATGTCTAAAAAAAAACTATATTTACGCGTTAATTTAGGGCGCTTAGCTCAGTTGGTTTAGAGCACCTCGTTTACACCGAGGGGGTCGGGGGTTCGAATCCCTCAGCGCCCACTTCAATTTGAAGGTATATAAACCTAAATATATTTTTAATTTTATAAAAAATTAACCCCATGAAAATACTTTTTAATCCTTTATTATATTTATCAGTTTTATTCATAACTATTAACTCCTGCTCTTCTGAAGATGAGGTAGTAGGTGATACAACTTCTTCTACAGTTTGGAAGGGTTCAACAAAAATTTTTTCTAAGTCAGATGGAGCTGATCCAAACCAAGAGAGTAATCAAGATAGATTGACCTCAAATGTTTGGATTACTAGAGCAAATGATGGAGGCCAAATATTCAATATTGCAAAAGAAAGTTCGGCAAACAAAGGATCAAGTCCTGCAGGCACAGCATGGTCAATTGGATCCATTAATGATATAAATAATTTATCATTTACAAATTTCAGATCAGCTGTAGGTCAACCTAAAGATGTTGTAGGAAAAAATTTGGTACTACATTTAAAAGATGATGATATATATTTAAGTGTTAAGTTTACATCCTGGTCTCAGGGTCAAAAGGGTGGCTTTGCATATGAAAGAAGCACTCCTTAGATATAATATTTATAAATAACATGGATTTATTCGATATCTCTTTTATTTTGTCTACTCTTTGGGTAGGGCCATTTTGGTTTGCAATGCTTCTTAATCCAAGACAAGATAAAACAAAGAAGTTATTACGGGAACCATTATTTTTTTTAGGTCCAATTGTAATTTGGTTTATAATTTTTGTAATTAGCCCACCTGAACTAGTAATGGATTCTAATAGTCAAAATGATTTTTTACAAAGCTTGGCGACAAGTTTTTCAACAAAAGCAGGATTAACTGCAACATGGGCTCACCTTGTAGCTGGAGATATATTCGTTACAAGATGGATTTGGAAAAAAGGTGTCGAAAATAACACTAATATTTGGCTGTTAAGGTTTTCAATATTTTTTGGAGTAATGCTAATGCCAATAGGATTAGCTGCTTTTACATTATTTGGATTAAAAAAATAGACAATTAATCAGTCAATAATTTCATCATTGTTGAAGCCGATATTTTACCAATTTCTTTTATCCTATCTCTTGGAGTATCATCTCCAATTTCATAGGTAACTCCAACAGCATTATGTGCATTTAAAAACCAGCCTTTAGATGTAGGTTGAGTACTTCTACTGGGTTGTTCATTTACTTCATAATTAGGTATATTTTTTTCTAATCCTTCAAACCAGTTTGTCAAAAATTCTGGCATTAATGTATTCTCTCTTTCAATATTAGTATAAAAAACATCATAGTATGTTGAATGAAAATCGAGTCCAAGTACTAAACTTGAATCATTTTTTTTTAAAACTTTTGATATGAAATTAACTGTTGTTTTAATCTCTTTTTGATTGTAGACAGACCAATCTCTATTTAAGTCAACACCACCAGAACTATGTCTCCAATGACCTAAATCAACCCCATCTGGATTCATTAAGGGAAATGCTAAAATTCTATATTTATTAAGAAAATCTGATGATAAATTACTTTCTCTTACGATTTCAGATATAAAGGATTGAAATGCAAAATAACCAGTTACCTCAGGAGGATGTTGTCTTGTAATTAATACAATAACAGGTTTGTATCTTGGATCGCCTTTATGAATATCGATAACCATAAAAGGTTTTTTTAAACTTGAACTACCAATTTTTCGAAAATCCATAAAACTTTCTTTATTTGCTGTTAGAGATTTTACCCAATTATAGACTTCTTGACTGTTGTGTAATTCTTGACCTGATACTAATTTAGAGTCAATATCAATGGATAGCTTTAAAATGCTTAGACTATCTGTGCTCTTAAAATTAGAAGAGTCAGACTTTTTCCATTTTTCATTAGACAAAATTTTAGGAGTATATCTGTGTTTATATCCATCTGGATAATCAAATACAATATCTATATTTCTTAATGTTTTACTCCATACTTTAAAAGCATAAAAAGGACTTAAATTTATGGGCTCGTTTTCTGGTAATATAGATAGAACATATGTACTATCATTTTTTTGATAAACATTATTTAATCTTGCACCCTCAAAATTATTTGAAAAAAAAACACCTGATTCTTCAAATGAAAATATTTTTTTTTCTTGATAACTTATAGATTTATTTTTTGTGTCAACAGGGTCATCAAATAAAACTTTTGGTGTAGAAATACAGCTAAAACAACACAGACATATTATTACTAACTTAATTTTAGACATTTTTTAGGTTTAATTTATGCCACTTTCAGAAAGAAGTAACAATAGAGTTAATTGTATAGCTTTATAACCATCTTTATTTAACCACCATTCATCAAGCGAATGCGCCTTACCACCAATTCCGCCTTTTCCAATTGTAACTGAAGGCACTCCAAGAGAAATAGGAATATTTGAGTTAGTTGAACCTATGGTAAGCCTAGGTTCTGATCCAAAATATCTTGTAGCAGCGATCGTTCTTTGAATAATTGGAGTATCAGCTTCAACCATCCCGGATGGTCTGTTGCCAATTTTGTTTATCTCAAGAGTCAATTCTGGTCCACTTCTTTTAATACTATTTTGTTTATTGAGAGCATTTTCAGCAGCATTTTTTAGAATCATTTCCATCTTGTCAAGTCTTTCTGGATTAATAGATCTAATATCTACCAACATTGCTGATTCGAAAGGAATTGAATTTACTGAGGTTCCACCAGAAAGAACACCAATATTATAACTAGTTTTAGGTCCATCTAAAGTATATATATCAGCCTCATCTACAAAATTTGAAATTGCATTCCCTAAAGCGTGATGTGGATTTGCAAGACCAAATGCTCCCCATGAGTGACCGCCAGGACCTTTGAAAATTACTTCATATCTGTATGACCCTAATCCTTGATTATTTACCCTACCAATTTCTCCACCATCAACAGAAATCCAAGAGTCAATTTTTGGATTATTTTTTTCAAATAAATATTTAACACCTCTTAAATCTCCCAATCCTTCCTCACCAACTGTACCAACAAATAGGATATTTTCTTTTGGAGATATTCCACTCTTATTAATTGATTCAGATATTGTCAGCAACATGGATAAACCTCTTGTATCATCACCTATTCCAGGTGCAAAAAGTGTATCGTTATCAATTCTTACAGTGACATCAGTTCCCTCAGGAAATACAGTATCAATATGAGCATCTAAAGCGATATTTTTTCCTCCTTTAGTACCCTGTAAATATCCCAAAACATTTCCAACAGAGTCAATCCAAACATTCTTGATTCCTGTTTCTTTAAGTCTTCTTGCAAATTCTTCTGCTCTTTTTCTTTCCTTAAATGGAGGAGCTTCAATTTCTGTTAACTCAATTAAATTTTTCTGTGTTTTACCCTCTAATTCTAAAATTATTTCAAAAGCTTTTTTTACTTTTTTATTATTTGCAATTTTTCTGATTTCACGATTGAATTTTTTTTCCACAAAGATATCTTCACTTTGAGAAAAAGAATTAGAACTAAAAAAAAGTAAACCAACAATTGCAAATTTCCAATTAATAAATTTTTTGTATTTCATAATCTTTAGATTGACACTTTGATTATTTGATCTTGTAATATATAAATTTTATTCATTTATTTCTCTGTTACTCTATTCTCATTACCTTTAATACCAGTTAAATTATCTCCTAATTCTATTCTAGCTTTTAGACCTAGTTCCTCCAATTTTGCTGATATATCAGGAAACTCGTTATATACATTATTCTTTTCCTCTGGATCATCTTTTAAATTATACAATTCATTAGTATAAATTACATTTGCATCATATTTAACAGGGAATCCGTCTTTACCTCCATTTCTTCCATTTAATGATCTATATGTTCTTGAAAAATGTATTTTCCAATTGTCCATTCTTATGGAATGTAATTCGTTAACGCGGTAATAGAAATATAATTTCTCATGAGGTGACTTTTTAACTTTACCTGACAATAAAGGCCAAATATCTTTACCATCAATTTTATTTTCTGATAATTTTGAATTAGTAATATTTGCAAATGTTGGCATCCAATCAATTCCCATAACTGGTTCATCAATTATTAAAGGTTTCAAGGCTTTTGGAAATTTAATAATACTTGGAACTCTAACTCCGCCTTCCCAAGTTGTCCCCTTACCTTCTCTATATATTCCTGATGAACCTGAATGATTTCCATAAGAAAGCCAGGGTCCATTATCAGATGTAAATACAATTATTGTATTGTCTGATAAGTTATTCTCTTCTAAATATTTTAAAATCCTACCAACTGAATAATCTATCTCACTGATTACATCAGCGTAAAGACCTTTTCCAGTGAAATTTTTAAAATCTTCAGAAACAAATAATGGAACGTGAGGCTGAGGATGAGCTATATAGAGAAAGAAAGGATTATTTTTATTTTCTTCGATAAAGTTTATGCTTTCTGTTGTTATATCTTTTGTTAAGTTAGATTGATCTATTATCTCTCTTAGTGCATTTTCATTTCTGTAAAGAAGTAAATCCTGTGGATAACCCTCTGGATATTCAGGATGCCATCTCCACATGTCATTTGAATATAATATTCCATAGAATTCATCAAAACCATGATTAGTAGGAAAAAATTCTTTTTTGCTTCCAAGATGCCATTTACCAAAAATTCCTGTTTTGTACCCATTATCTTTTAACATCTCAGCTAGAGTATATTCATTATGATTTATGCCTGAATTTGATGTGGGGCCAAATGCATTATAAATTCCTATTCTATTTGGATATGCTCCTGTAAGTATAGCTGCTCTTGAAGCTGAACACACTGGTTGAGCTGCATAGTAAGATGTTAATTTGACTCCATCTTTAGCAAGTTTATCTATATTAACTGTCTCTATTGTCTCTGATCCATAAGAGGATAGATCACCATAACCAAGATCATCAGCTAAAATGAAGACAATATTGGGCTTATTATCATTTTTTTCACAAGAAAAAGTGACTAATAATATAATTAAGTATATAATTCTTTTTAACACCCTAATTTTAATAACTTTAAAATCAAATATTACTAATTATTTAATTTATGAAAAAAATATTACTTATATCTTTTATATACATAAACGCTTTTTGTCAAACATCGAATATTTTTGAACCTATTGATGTTTTTGATTTAGAGTATGTCTCCAATACTCAAATATCTCCAAATGGCGAAAAAGTATTGTATCAAAGAAATTTTAATGATATAATGACAGATGAAAGTTTTTCTAACATTTGGTTAATAGATTATGATGGAACAAATAATAGACCAATAACAACAGGAAATTATAAGGATAATTCTCCAAAATGGTCTAATCAAGGAAACAAATTTGTATTTAAATCAAATAGAGAGGGAAAATCACAGATTTTTCTATTTGATTTAAATAACAATTCAATTCAAAAGTTAACAAACTTTCAATATCCTATAGAATCAATTCAGTGGTCACCTAATGATGAATATATTTTATTTTCATCTTTTATAGATGTTAAAAAAGATGCTTTAATTGAAATGCCTGAAAAGCCTAAAGGTGCAAAATGGAATGAACCTCCAGTCGAAATCTCAGATTTAAATTATAGATATGATAGTTCAGGATACAGAAAACCAGGTGGGGTTCAATTTTTTGTTATAACAATTAGTGGAGGGACACCAAGGCAAATCAGTAATATTGAACTAAAAAAAAATTCAGGACAGGGAGTATGGCTTGGGAATGATAAAATAATTTTTTCAGCGAACTTGAATAACGACTCTGATTATAACACCAACAATTCTGAAATATATACTCTTAGCATAAAATCAGGTAAACATGAAGCACTCACTTCGCGAATAGGACCAGATTATAGTCCAAAAGTTTCTAATGACAATTCTTTGATTGCATATCTAGGTTATGATGATGAGTATCTTGGATACCAACAAAGTTCAATCTATATAATGGAGCCAGATGGTTCAAATAAGTATAAAATTCAATTAGATATAGATAGAAGTATTTCAAATATTTATTGGTCTGGAGATGATAAAAAAATTTTTTTTCAGTTCGACGATATGGGAATAACTAAGATTGCTTCGACATCACTTGATGGAAAGTTTAAAACGGTAGTGGATGAAGTTGGGGGATTATCTTTCTCAAGACCATATAGTGGTGGTTTTTTTAGTTTATCAAAGAATGACAGATATTCATTTACATATGGGACAACTCATAATCCTGCAGATTTAGCTGTTGGATATAAAGGTTCAAAAAATAGATTAACAAATTTAAATAAGGACCTTTTTAAATATAAAAAATTGGGAAGTGTTGAAGAAATATGGTATGATTCATCATACGACGGAAAGAAGATTCACGGTTGGATTGTAAAACCTCCAAATTTTGACAGTTCAAAAAAGTATCCATTAATTCTAGAAATTCACGGTGGTCCTCATACAAATTATGGTTTTCATTTTTCATCAGAGGTTCAGCTATTTGCATCTAAAGGTTACGTAGTCCTTTATACTAATCCTAGAGGTAGCACTAGTTATGGAAAGGAATTCGGAAACCTAATTCACCATAATTATCCAAGTCAAGATTATGATGATTTGATATCTGGAGTAGACTTTGTTATTCAAAAAGGATATATAGATGAATCAAATCTTTTTGTTACTGGTGGAAGTGGAGGAGGAGTTCTAACATCATGGATAGTTGGAAAAACAGATAGATTTACTGCAGCTGTTGTTGCTAAGCCAGTTATTAATTGGTATAGTTTTGTTTTATATGCTGATAATATCGGATACTTTTATAAGTACTGGTTTAAAGATCTTCCATGGAATGATCCTGAAAGCTACTTAAAAAGATCACCGATTAGTTATGTTGGGAATGTAAAAACACCTACAATGGTTTTAACTGGAGAAAAAGATTTTAGGACTCCGATTGTTGAAAGCGAACAATTTTATGCTGGATTAAAATTAAATAAAGTTGAAACAATGCTTGTCAGAATCCCAAATGCAAATCATGGAATAGCTGCAAAACCTAGTAATTTAATTGCCAAGGTTAATGCAATAATCTCATGGTTTGAAAAATACAAAAAATGAAAATATTACTTACTGGATCATCAAAAGGAATCGGATTTCAAATAGCAAAAGATCTTATTAATGAGGGGCATCAAGTTGCACTTCATTATAATACTAGTAAATCATTATTAGAAAATCTAATAAAAAAAAGTTCAGAATCTTCTTTTATAATTAAGGCAGATCTTAGTTCAGGTGAAGAAATAAAGAGTTTAATTGATAAAACTATTAAACAGTTTGGCTTTCCTGATTGTATAATTAACAATGCAGGAATTGCAGAATCTGCTGATATTTCAATTGATTTCAATAATTGGAGTAAAATGTTCGATAAAACAATCGATATTAATCTAAAAGCACCTTCTCTAATATTCAAGGAATTTCTAAAATATAAGAGAAAAAATAATATTAGTTCAAGATTAAGAATTATAAATATCGCATCAAGAGCTGCATTTAGGGGAGAGCAACAGGAGTATATTTCTTATGCATGCTCAAAAGGAGGTTTGATTTCACTCACTAAAACTATATCTCGATCATATGGAGAAAAAGACAATATTGTAGCAATTAGCATTGCTCCTGGGTTTGTTAGGACTGAGATGGCACAAAGTTTTATTGATAAACATGGAGAGGATGTAGTTAAGCAGGGAATTACACTAGAAAGGCTTACTGAGCCAAAAGATATATCACCATTAGTCTCATTAATTGTTTCTGGTAAAATGGACCATTCAACTGGCTCAACAATTGATGTAAACGGAGGAAGTTTTTTAAGATAATTTTTATTTAATAAGCTATTAACTATATTAGTGCCTAATCATAAATAAACCAAAATGAAAAAATTATTATTACTATTTAGCGTATTCGCTCTTTCATTTTCTTCTGTTAACGCACAAGAACAAATCTATTGGACTGAGGTAGCTTTGGAGGTTACTCCAGGGAAAGCACCTTTGGTCTATAAGCTTGTTAACGATTTTTACTCAAGCATTGACTTTCCAGAGGGATCTTCATTAACATTAAATGCAATTCAAAACAAATCTGAATGGACTGACGCAACACACTTTTTAAATTTTGCTGGTTCACCTGACGGGCTTGCTCAATTAAGACAACTTAGAACCGGAGATGAGTATGATACATATGTTGAAAATCTTGAAGGACTAGCAAAAATTGTCGCTATGAAACAAGGGCAGTCTTTAGTCAGACTTCAAGGAGAAAATGGTACTTATTCAGAGCAAATGTGGTCTTTTTATGTTGATGATCCAGGAACATTTGCTCAGGCTTTTATTGAGTTGAATAAAGGATTCTCAAACGGAAACTATATATCTCTCGGACAATATACTGGTGGTGAAAGAAATGAGACTCATTATATTTATACTACTCATTCTGATGCACAATCTCAGTTTACATTTTTTCCAGATAATGAAAAAGAGCAAAAAGCATTCGCTAAATTTAATTCCGTAATTACACCAATCTCACAATACAGAGGTTCAACAATCTCTATAGTATTAGGGACATGGAATTAAATTAGGGCTTTAGTATCAAAATTAAACCCTCCATTGGAGGGTTTTTTTATTAAATTGCAATAAAGATCAATATGAGTAATTACATTTTAGCTGTAGATGCGGGGACAACAAGTTCAAGAGCTATTATTTTTAATAGAAATGCTGAAATTATTGAAATAGCTCAATTTGAGTTTAATCAAATTTTTCCAAAAGAAGGTTGGGTTGAACATGATCCAGTTGAAATCTGGGATACTCAACTAAAGGCAATAAAAGAAGTTATACAAAAATCTAAGATTGATATTAATGAAATCGATTCAATTGGTATAACAAATCAACGGGAAACTACAGTGATTTGGGAAAAAGAAACTGGAAAGCCAGTATATAACGCAATTGTTTGGCAAGACCGAAGGACTGCCTCATTTTGCGATCAACTTGTAAAAGACAATAAATCTGAATTAATACAAGATAAAACAGGATTAGTGATTGACGCATATTTTTCGGGAACAAAAATAAAATGGATTTTAGATAACAATGTTAAAATTAGGGAACAAGCTAATAGAGGTGAACTCATTTTTGGTACAATAGATACCTGGTTAATATGGAATTTAAGTAAAGGAAAATATCATATAACTGATCCTTCTAATGCTAGTAGAACTCTACTTTACAATATAAATAATGATACTTGGGACGATGAGTTATTAAAAATATTTGATGTTCCAAAGGATATACTTCCTAAAGTAGTTGACTCCTCATCAGTATCAGCTTATGTAGATGAAGAAATATTAGGACGTAATATTCCAATTACAGGTATAGCAGGAGATCAACAATCTGCATTATTTGGACAGCTGTGTGTAAATCCTGGTGATGTAAAAAATACATATGGTACTGGATGTTTTTGTATGATGAATACAGGAAAATCTTCAGTAAAGTCAGAAAACAAAATGCTTTCAACCATAGCATGGAGAATAAATGGAGAGCTCACTTATGCACTAGAAGGAAGTGTTTTTGTTGCAGGAGCTCTTATTCAGTGGTTAAGAGATAAATTGGGTATTATTAAAGAAGCCCACGAGGTAGAAAATTTAGCTAATACAGTAAGTGACAATGGAGGTATTACCTTTATTCCAGCTTTATCTGGTCTTGCAGCTCCATATTGGGACCCATATGCTCAAGGAACAATATTTGGTATTTCTAGAGGGACTGAAAATGGACATATTGCAAGAGCAGCTCTTGAGTCTATTGCTCTTCGTACTAGAGATATAATTATTGAAATGCAGAAAGATGCGGGTATAAAGTTTACAAATTTAAAAGTAGATGGTGGTGCAAGTAATAATAATCTTTTAATGCAGATACAATCTGATTTGTTACAAACCAATGTGGTAAGACCAAAAATTACTGAGACAACTGCACTTGGCGTGGCTTTTCTTGCTGGATTAGCTACTGGTTTTTGGACAGATATTTCGGATTTAAATAACCTTTGGACAAAAGACAAATCATTTACCCCAAACTCAGAAAATGATTCATCGCAAATAATAGATCTTTGGGAGATTAGAATAAATAAACTTCTTAAAGTAAATGAATAGGAACGACTCCATTGTTAAATTAGAAAAAGTTCATCAATGGGATATTGTAATCATTGGAGGAGGTGCCTCTGGTCTAGGAATTGCAGTAGATGCCTCAAAAAGAGGTTACAAAACATTACTTCTAGAGAAATATGATTTTGGAAAAGGTACTTCTTCAAGAAGTACTAAGCTTATTCACGGTGGAGTAAGATATCTTCAAAATGGGGATATTACATTGGTTATAGAATCTCTTAAAGAAAGAGGAATCCTTAAAAGAAACGCACCTCATTTAGTTCAAGACCTAAGCTTTGTTATACCTTCATATGACTGGTGGTCAAGTCCCTTCTATGGAATAGGTATGAAAATATATGATATGATGGCAGGAAAACTTGGGCTTGGAAAATCAATTATTATATCTAAAAATGAAACTGAGAAGTTGATACCAAATGTAAATAAAAAAGGTTTAAAAGGAGGCGTTATATATCATGATGGTCAATTTGACGACTCTAGGATGGCAATATCTTTAGCTCTTACTTCAGATTCAAAAAAGACTTCTCTAATTAATTATTGTTCAGTAGATGGTTTAACAAAAAAAGATGATGAAATTACAGGCGTAAGTTTTACTGACACAATTAATTCAAAAAAATATAAAGTGAATACTAAAGTTGTTATAAATGCAACGGGTGTTTTTGCAGAAAATATTATTAGAATGGATCAGCCTAAAATAGAAAAACTGATTCAGCCAAGTCAAGGAGTCCATATAGTTTTAAATAGAAAATTTCTTAAAGGTAAGCATGCGATACTTATACCACAGACCTCTGATGGAAGAGTATTATTTGCTGTCCCATGGAAAAATTATGTTATTGTGGGAACTACCGATACACAGGTAAAAACTGCAAGTGAGGAACCAAAGGCATTAAAAGATGAAATTGATTTTATTTTAAAAAATGCAAGTAAATACATGACAATTAAGCCAAATAAAGATGATATTAAAAGTGTCTTTGCAGGTTTAAGACCTCTTGCTGCTACTTCAAATAAAAAGTCAACTAAAGAAGTCTCCAGAAGTCATAAAATTGATATTTCTCCCTCTGGTTTAATAAGTGTTCTCGGAGGAAAGTGGACCACTTACAGAAAAATTGCTGAAGATGCTATTGACACTGCAATTTCAATTAAGAAGCTTAAAAAGAAAAAATGTAAAACTGAAAAAACAAAGCTATTTGGTTATAAAAAAAATATTGATTGGTCAGACCCAATGCATGTATATGGATCTCTTAAGAAAAAAGTAGAGTCTCTAGGAGGTGAAAATGATAATAAATCCTTGTCAAATAAATTTTATATATCGAATAATATTATTGAATGGTCAATAATTCATGAAATGGCACTCACTTTAGAGGATGTATTGGCAAGAAGGACAAGATGTATTTTCTTGGATTCAAATGAATCTAAGAAAATTGCACCTGTTGTTGCAAAAAAAATGGCTAATGTATTGGGAAAAGATCAAGCCTGGATAGATAATGAGTTAAAAAATTTTAATAAATTAATTGAAAATTATATAGTATGATAAGTCCATATATTGCCGAATTTGTAGGAACAGCCATTCTACTGCTTCTAGGTTCTGGTATTGTAGCTAATGTTAGCCTTTCCAAAACTAAAGGTTATGATCAGACACCATTAATAACTATTACAACTGCATGGGGTTTTGCTGTCTTTGTTGCAGCGTACATTACTGGCCAATTTAGTGGAGCCCATTTAAATCCAGCAGTAACAATTGGTCTTGTTGTAGCGGGTAAATTTTCAAGTGAATTAATGATTGGATATATCATTTCTCAAGTTTTTGGAGCTATGTTTGGTAGCTGGTTAACATATTTGTTTTACATAGATCATTACAGGTCAACTACTGACGAAGATAAGGTGATGGGATCATTTTGTACATCCCCTGCAATTAGAAACTTCAAGAATAATTTTTTTAGTGAGTTTCTAGCCACATTTATTTTAATTTTTGGGATACTATACATAGTAAAACCCAATATTATAATTGAAGGAATGGATGTAAACTTCGGAATTGGTTCGCTTGACGCACTTCCTGTAGGAATATTAGTATGGGTGATTGGACTAAGTCTTGGAGGTACTACCGGCTATGCAATTAATCCAGCCAGAGACCTAGGTCCTAGAATTGTTTATCAACTAATTCCTAGAAAAAATAAGCTATCTGATTGGGCTTATAGCTGGATTCCCATTTTGGGTCCTTCATTTGGAGCAGTTGCTGCAGGACTATTGTATACATATTTTAATTAAAATGAAAGAAAATAACAGAATTGCACTAATAACCGGTTCAACATCTGGTATTGGTGAATCAACTGCATATGAATTGGCCGGTCAATTTGATCTTATTTTATGCGGAAGAAATAAAAAAAAATTAAATAATCTTCATGAAGAACTTTCAAAGAAAACAAAAGTTAAGATACTTGAATTTGATGTTAGAGTTAGAGATGAAGTGGTCCATAGTATTTCAAGTTTAAGCCCTAAATGGAAAAATATAGATGTATTAATTAATAACGCTGGAAATGCTCATGGATTAGATTTTATTCATGAAGGAAAAGTAGAGGACTGGGATATGATGATTGATACAAATGTTAAGGGATTATTATACGTAAGTAAAAGTATACTTGAAATCATGGTTAATAATAAAAAGGGACACATAATTAATATAGGGTCAATAGCAGGAAAAGAAGTCTATCCAAAAGGTAATATTTATTGTGCTTCAAAATTTGCTGTAGATGCTATTTCAAGTGGAATGAGAATTGATCTTAATAAGCATAACATAAAAGTATCTCAAATCAACCCTGGATTAGTTGAAACAAATTTTTCAATGATCAGATTTAAGAACGATCAAGAAAGGTCTAATTCAGTTTACTCGGGACTAAACCCACTGGTTGGTGGAGATATTGCAAAAGTAATTTCTTATGTAGTTAATTGTCCAGAAAATGTTAATATCAGCGATATTACAGTGCTTGCAAAATCTCAAGCATCCTCAACTGTTTTAAACAGAAAATAGAATGTCAAAGAAACTTTTATTACTGTTATTTATTACTACTCTATCTTCATGTCTTTCAAATAAAGATATTATAGTTGTGGGTCATAGAGGAGCTATGGGGCATGCGTTAGAAAATACACTTGAATCAGTAAGAAAAGCAATTGAACTTAATGTTGATGGAATTGAAATTGATATATTTAAATCTAAGACCGGTGAGTTAGTAGTTTACCACGATCCTTTTCTAAGTCGACTGTCAAACTCAAACGCTTTTATTGAACAAATTTCTTTAGATTCAATTAAAAAAGTAAAATTAATTGGAGGGTTATCTATTCCAACGCTGAGTGAGGTAGTAGATATAATTCCGGAAAAAATTTTTTTAAATATTGAGCTTAAAGGAGAGAATACAGCATATGAAACCAATAAAATTGTTACCAAATATTTGAAAGAATTTAATCTTCCTTCATCTAAGTTTATTATATCGAGTTTTAGATGGTTGGAACTAAAAAAGTTTAGAGACTTAAATGATGAGATTCCAATTGCAATTCTTGTTGACTCACTTTTTAAAATTGACGATGCAATCCAATTTGCTAAAGAGATAAATGCTTTTGCTTTGAATCCTGATAATGAATTTTTAACAAAAAAAATCGTTAAAAAAATACATTCTCATGATATAAAAGTTTATCCCTATACAATAAACTCTATAGATGATGTAAAGAGAATGAAATTAATGGGAGTCGATGCAATTATTACTGACTATCCGGAAAGAATTAATTAATATTTATAATTTTAAACTAACAGGAATATTTAACAATTTAATCATGAAAAAAGTATATTTAATATTATGTTTATTTGGAGTTGCTCTTCCATATTATAACCTTATAAATTTTCTAAAAGTTAATAATTGGTCAATGGACGGATTTTTCCCTCTATTGTCTGAAAATTACGCAGTATCAATGATTTCAGCTGACTTAACTATTGCTGCAACATCTTTTTTAATTTTTTTAATTTATCGATTTAGAAAATCTCCTATTAAAATTATAAGATATTTAATTCCAATGTTTTTAGTAGGATTCTCATTAGCATTACCATTATATCTATATGATAACCATAAACCTAACTAGAAAGTTTTCTTGTATTAATCATTATACATATGCCGGCATTAATTAAAATTAAAGAGCCTGTTCCAATTAAAAAATAATCTAAATTTTCAAATTTTCTAACTAATGCTTCTCCAAAAATACATAGTCCTGAGCTAAAAATTAAAATACCTAAAGTTCCTATAATTCTATACTTATTAATCATCTTTTATTACATTTAAATCTAAAATAACTAAATTCAATTTATGACAACTCAATTGTGGTTTTTTATAATTATTTCATTAGTAGTCTTCAAGTATTTGTTTTCAAATATTTTAGATTATGTAAATCATAAAAACTGGAAAGATGAAATTCCTCATGAACTAAAAGATTACTATAATTTGGAAAAGTATAAAAAAGCAAAACACTATGCTTTGACTAAAAATAGAATTGGGCTACTTTCAAGTTCAATAAGTTTTTTATTCATTATATCACTATTAGCTTTTAACGGATATGGAGTCATTGATCGATTTGTAAATTCTAATATTTTTGTATCATTTTTACCTACTGATAATAATTTAAGTTTTATCCAATCTGGAGTTTTCTTTTCAATCCTATTTATTCTAAATTCTATTATATCTATACCTTTCTCATATTATAACACATTCATAATTGAAGAAAAATTTGGTTTCAATAATACAACAAAGTCTACTTTTTTTATTGATTTAATAAAATCAACTTTACTATCATTTTTTATCGGTGGGATTCTTTTATTTCTAGCTTTATATTTATATGACAATTTAAATGAAGGTTTTTGGTTATGGTTGTGGATAGGGCTTTCACTATTGATGATCTTTATTAATATGTTATATGCAGACTTAATTGTTCCAATCTTCAATAAACTTTCACCTCTTGAGGATGGTGAACTAAGACAAAAAATTGAAAAATACTCAAGAGGTGTTGGATACCTTTTAAAAAATATATATGTAATCGATGGTTCAAAAAGATCTACTAAAGCAAATGCTTTTTTTAGTGGTCTTGGTCCCAGAAAGACAATTGCACTTTACGATACTTTAATTGAGAAACATACAGAAAACGAATTAGTTGCTGTACTTGCCCATGAAGTAGGTCATTTTAAGAAAAAACATGTGTTTTCTGGATTAATTATGTCAATTATTCAGATTGGTGTTATGACCCTTTTCTTTGAACTATGTCTCAAACTTCCAGAGATTTCTCTAGCTCTAGGAGGTTCAGGTACTAGCTTCCATCTGGGACTTATAGGATTTAGCATTATATTTTCACCAATCTCAATGATATCTGGTGTATTAATGAATTACATAAGTAGAAAAAATGAATTTGAGGCCGATGCATATGCCAAAGAAACATTTAATGGAGATGATTTATCTCTCGCATTAAAGAAGTTGTCAGTTGATAGTTTATCTAATATATATCCACATCCACTTTATGTATTTTTTCATTATTCACATCCTCCCCTTATTCAAAGATTAAGAGCTTTAAATCAATTATATGAAAAGACGAAATTTTATTTTTGATATATTTAGTATTAGTTTAATGTCTTCCTTTACAGCAAGACTTAAGGCAAAAAATTTAAATATTACTCCTATGGTTAGATCTATTTCTACATGGAAAACGACTGAAGCAAATCTTAAAGCAGGCCTAATGCTTGATGACGGATTCGATGGTTTAAATGCAGCTGTTGCAGGTGTTGCTATTGAAGAGGAAAATCCTAAAAATACAACAGTAGGATTTGGAGGAGCACCAGATAGAACAGGTAGGGTATCTCTTGATGCATGCGTAATGAATCATCTTGGAGATTGTGGATCCGTTGTTGCAGTTGAAAACATTGTAAATGTTGCTAGATTAGCTAAAGATGTAATGGAAAAAACACCACATGTAATGCTAGCTGGAAAAGGTGCTGAAGAGTATGCTATTTCTGAAGGGTATAAAAAAACTAATCTACTTACAAAGAAGTCAAAAGATGACTGGAAAAAATGGTTAGAAAGTGAAGAATATAGACCAATAATTAATATTAAAAATCATGATACTATTGGTATGCTTTGCCTTGATAAGAATAATAATATTTCAGGTGCATGTACAACTAGTGGGTTAGCATATAAAATGAAAGGGAGAGTAGGTGACTCTCCAATAATTGGCTCAGGATTGTTTATTGATAATGAAGTAGGTGGTGCAGTTGCCACTGGTCTTGGAGAGGAAGTAATAAAAACAGTAGGTTCATATTTAGTTGTTGAGTTAATGAGACAGGGAATGACACCTCAAACCGCTTGTGAGGTTGCTATTAAAAGAATTGTAACCTCAAATAAACAGGAAAATAAATTTCAAGTCGCTTATATTGCTATTAATAAAAATGGAGATGTTGGATCATATAGTATAGAACCTGGATTTACATACATGGACTATTACAGAGGAAAAAATAATGAAATCAAAACTAAATCTGCTTTGTAAACTAAGAGAAAATTGATTTCATTTTGTCCATTTCCTCTTCAGCAAGTTTAGGATCTACTAAAATTCTACCACTATACTCATCAGTAATTATTTTCTGTCTGGAGGCAATCTCCATTTGAACTTGAGGAGGGATAGTAAAATATGATCCTCCTGAGGCATTTCTTTCAATTGGAACAATAGCCAGGCCGTTTCTAACATTTGATCTAATTCTTTTGTATGCAGATATTAAATTATCTTCAATTTTTTTCTCAAACTCTTTTGACTTATTTAATAAAGCTTTTTCTTCTTTTTCAGTTTCTTTGAGTATTTCACCTAGCTCTGATTTCTTATTTTTTAAATGAGAGTTTCTATCTTTAATTTTATCTTTAAGCTCATCAATAATAACAGTCTTATTTTCAATTGTCTCCTTATATTGTGCAATCTTTTTTTCAGATAGCTTAATCTCTAACTCTTGGAACTCTTGTTCTTTTACGATAGCATTGTACTCTCTGTTATTTCTAACTTTTTTGAGATCACCTTCATATTTCTTATGATTTTCTTTTGATGTTTTAATTGAATTCTCCTCAAACTTTATACCATCTTCACTTTCTGTAATTTCATTTTCAAAACCTTCATACCTTTTGTTTAGCCCTTCTATTTCGTTTTCAAGATCTTCAACTTCAAGCGGAAGTTCCCCTCTAACACTTCTAATTTGATCAATTCTTGAGTCTATTAATTGAAGATCAAAAAGAGCTCTTAGTTTTTCTTCAACTGATGTTTCAACTTTTTTTGCCATTTTAATAATAATTTACTGGGTTAATATTTTCCTCGGATAAAAGGAGCGTAAAATTAGGTAATTTTTTATTAAGAAATTCTTTTATTATCAATTTTATATGGTTTTCACTCTCATAATGACCAATATCAACTAAAATAGATTTGTTATCAGCCTCAAAAAAACTATGATACTTTAAATCGGATGTAATAAACGCATCAACATTTGATTCCAAAGAGTTTTTTATGGCAAAGCTTCCTGAACCTACAACAACTGACACCTTTGATATCTCCTTATTTAGTTTTTTTGAGTGTCTAATGTACTTTAGATTCAATCTATCCTTTAATAAATTAAAAAACTTTTCTTCTTCCATTGTTTCATTTAATTCTCCAATAATTCCCATTCCTGTAATTGTTCCCTCTAGTTGATTTGTTTTTGGAATAAGAATTGAAAGGTTTTTCAATCCTATTTTTTGTGCTAAAAAATTACTTATTCCTTCTGGATGATTATCCAATGAAGTATGAATTGCATAAATAGATATATTGTTCTTTATAGCCTTTATTATTGACTTTTGAACATATCCAGAGTCAGATGTTACTCTCTTTAGACCATTAAAAATTATCGGATGATAGCTAATTATCAAATTACAATCTTTTTTGATAGCCTCATCAACAACATCAATAGTTGCGTCCAATGTTATTAAAATATTTGTAACTAAACATTCAGGATTACCTACAATTAGTCCAACATTATCAAAGTCCTCTGCAATTGATGTTGGCATCCAATTGTTTATAATTTTACTAATTTCACTAACTTTCATATAAGTATAGTTTCATTGCAAATATAATATTATCTTTCCTCAGGTGAAAAAATTCAAATTTTTATTATACCCATTGTCAATATTATATAGTATATTTTCATCATTTCGAAACTTATTATTTGATTTTGGATTAATTGATTCAATTAAATACAAGATACCAACAATTGGTATCGGTAACTTATCAACTGGAGGAACAGGCAAATCTATATTAGTAGACTATATCATTGAAAGATTTAAGACTAGCAAAAAAATTACAACTTTAAGTAGGGGATATAATCGAAAAACAACTGGATTTGTTCATGCTTCCAAAAGTTCTAATGCATATGAAATAGGAGATGAGCCATTTCAATTTTTTTCTAAGCATCCCGAAATTAATGTAGTTGTTTGTGAGAATAGAAGAAAAGGGATGGATATTATCTTGAAAAACTTACCAACTACAGAATTATGTATATGGGATGATGTATTTCAACATAGATTTGTGAAACCAGGGTTAATGATATTATTAACCACTTTTCAATATCCGTTCTATAAAGATGAGATTCTACCAGTTGGAAATTTAAGAGAGAATAAGGGATCTTCTAAAAGAGCTGATGTAATTGTTGTAACTAAGTGCCCAATTGATCTGAAAATTAATGATAAAGAATCATTTATTGAGTCATTAAGTCCATTAGACAATCAAAAGGTTTTTTTTAGTTCACTAACTTATAAGGAAAAAATTAAATCTAATTTGGATGAAATTCATATAGATACTCTAAGTGCAAGTGATTTTATTTTAGTAACTGGAATTGCAGACTCATCATATCTGGTCGAATTTCTAAATAGCAAAAAATTAAAATTTAAGCACTTGAAATACTCTGATCACTTTACCTTTACTAAATCTTCTATTGATAAAATAAGAAGACTGTCAGTTGATAAAAAAGTATTAACAACAGAAAAAGATTTTGGAAGACTCAAACCAAAAATTAATGATAGGGATATATACTTCATAGAGGTTTCAATGAAGTTCAATTATGAAATAAATGATTATAATTTTGATGAAACTATTTCTGATTATATATATAATGATTAAAGAATATGTTTGTGAGCCTTGTATGATGATCTCACTAATGGACCACTTTCAACATGCCTAAATCCCATTTCCTTTGCAATCATTTCATACTCTTTAAATTCCTCAGGAGTGATAAAATTATTAACTGGAAGATGCTTTTTTGAAGGCTGAAGATATTGACCTAGAGTTACAACATCAACACCAACATTTTGGAGATCATTAAGAGTTTCTAATACTTCTTCTTTTTCTTCTCCAAGACCAAGCATAACTCCAGATTTTGTTCTGTTTATCCCATTATCCTTTAAATATTTTAAAACCTCTAAGCTTCTATCATATTTAGCTTGGACCCTAACTTCTCTTGTTAATCTTCTTACAGTTTCAAGATTGTGAGAAACCACTTCAGGTGCAACTTCTATAATTCTATCTATATTCTCAGTTTCACCTTTAAAATCAGGTATAAGAGTCTCTATAGTTGTTTTTGGATTTAAATCTCTAACAGCTTTAACAGTTTCGGCCCATATCATAGATCCTCCATCTTTTAAGTCATCTCTGTCAACTGATGTCAAAACTGCATGCTTTACACCCATAATATTAATTGATCTTGCAACTTTAAATGGTTCAAACTCATCTGCTGGAAGGGGACTTCCAGTTTGAACATTACAAAATCCACATGATCTAGTACATATATTTCCAAGAATCATAAATGTAGCAGTACCTTCTGTCCAACATTCCCCCATATTAGGGCAATTACCCGAAACACAAATTGTATGAAGATTATTTTTCTCTACAGTGGATCTTAGCTCGGTATACTTTTTACCAATTGGAAGCTTAACACGGATCCAATTAGGTTTTTTTGTCCTGACTTTGACTTCAGATGGCTTTGTTGGTAAATTAAGTTTTACCCATCCCTTATTAACTGTTTTAGAAACTGACATTTGGCAAAGATACAAACTAAATAAACCTAGTCAAAATATATCCAAGAGCAAAAATAGTAAGAAATAAAATTCCTAAAACACTAAGAATTCTCATATTTTGAGAGGGTCTGTGGGATTCTGGCATATTCTTACTTATCACTAATTTATAATTTAAAATTGCATAGAAAGGCGCAGTAATAAAGGATAAAATAGTAGCTAGTTCAACTAATGCTCCCATTTCTGAAAGTAAATAATAAAATATTAACATTGTACCAACTGATAAAAGAGTAATCCACTGAAAATAATAGTTTTTATTATTATTATTTGTTAATAATTGAGTAGCTCTTGACATTGTTCTTGGAGAGGCGTCCAAACATGTAATAGTAGTACTAAGCATAGTAGTAAATGCACATATTGAAATTATTAAATAAAAACTCTCTCCTAGATTAGAAGTGTATAATTCAATTAGTTGACCGGCGAATATACTTCCACTGTCTGAAAAACTAACTCCAGAATTATACATAACTAAAGCACCTAGACTCACAAAACATATTCCCAAAATAACAGTAGATATATATCCTACATTAAAATCAAATAAACTTTCTTTTTTAGAAACTTTTTGATGTTTGTTCTTTTCAATAGTCCAAATTGAATGCCAGATTGATATATCAAGTGGTGCTGGCATCCAACCCAAAAAGGCAACTAAAAAAATAAGACCACTTCCAGTAGGAAAAACTTGTTTGAAACTTAAAACTTCATTTGAGTTTAAAGAGGCAACCCCAGTTGAAAAAATTGTACTTATTGCTAAAATTAAAATTATGATTTTAATCATTTTATCTAAGAGCTGATATCTTCCAAATAATAAAATAAGGTAACATCCAGTTGTAATGATTAAACTCCATATGACCATATTTTCAGTTAAGCCAAAAAGACTAGAAGCTAGTCCAGCTGTTACAATAGTAACTGCAGTTTGAATTGTAAACATCGTAGCAATATTCAATATAAAGTATGTTAGCAAAAATATTTTACCAACTTTATAATAACCATCTAACAGGCTTTCACCAGTTGCCATTGCATATCTTGGGCCATATTGAAAAAATGGATATTTAAAAATATTAACCAATATTAGAGCCCAAATTAAACCCCATCCAAAATCTGCTCCAGCTCGAGTTGATTGAACTAAGTGTGAGACTCCAATGGCAGCTCCAGCAAAAAGTAGTCCTGGTCCAAGTTTAGAAATAAATTTGATCATTAAATATCATTAGCACATTCTGAACTTGTTGGAATTTTCCCACAAATTCCACAAGGTTCGTCTGATTTATTTAGAAATGGACTCTGGCTAGCACAAGTACCTGAAAACTCTCCAT